>Ga0299907_10001329_pt1 | contig 14005 bp, 15 predicted proteins | sample RVTome_16_FD_198680 | JGI IMG/M metagenome (GOLD analysis project Ga0299907, IMG submission 198680) | Soil microbial communities from uranium-contaminated site in the Upper Colorado River Basin, Wyoming, United States - RVT152D67 (version 2) ... | reverse complement strand
GCTCGAGGCCCTCGCGCTGCTGGCGATGCCGCCCGAAGCATACTGGGAGGAGCGGAGCGAGCTGGCCTGGACGTGACGGGGGTCAGGCGCTGCGGCCCCCCAGTCGATCCCGCCGTGGTGCCGGGCAGGTGCCATCCAACTCGAGACTGGCCTGCCGGTGGAGCTACGATGCGCTGGTGTGTGGACGGTTCTCGCAGGCGGAGTCCTCTCGCCGGCTGGCCGAGCTCTGGGACTTGGCGGGGGCGCGTCGGCTGGCGGCATCGCCGCCATTGCAGCCAGGCGCCGGAGCCCGGGCACGTGATCGGGCGTCAGGGTGACCACGCGACGCCACCAGGTGTCGCCGATGTCCTCAAACCGGCCAGGCCTCCTGCGGCTGAACGTGGATCATCGACGGCTCACCCAGCCACACCATGCGCTCCATCGAGGTGGCCGCTATCGCGAGGCGGAGCATCTGCATGAAGGGGCCTATGCCGTTGTTGAGCGGCGTAGTGACGTCCCAGCGGTGGCCCGGTCCCGTTCCGCTCGCCCAGAGAAGCCCCGAGTGCCTTGCGCCCGGGCTGGGATACCCGTAGTAGTGAGCCCCGAGTGCTCCGTGGAGAAGCCGGGACACCAGCAACTCCGGCGGGTAGGTGGGCCGCAAGAGCGTAATGTCGCCGACCTTCTCGCGATCGACGGCCTCGAAGTCCAGATCGCCGATCAGCCACAGAACGCCGAACCGCTGCCCGTCCCGGGTCAGTGACCCGGTGGAGGTCGTGCAGCATCGCCGTCGCCGATCGCGACCTGGCGGCAACGCGCCCTTCGCGGACGATGCCATCAGCGATCACGGCGGAGAGGTATGCGCGGACGTGCTGCTCGGGGTCCCTCTAGGGGAACTTCGTGCGAGCCGCTAGCATGGGGCCATGGAGAGTTGGGAAGCGTTTGAACGGGCCGAGCCCGACCTGGCCGCCAGGGGCAGGGAACTGCTCTACCAGCGCGGCGACGGTGAGGCGTTCCTCACCACCGTGGCGGCCAACGGCACGCCGCGGATTCATCCGCTGAACGTCGGGGTCCGCGACGGGCGCCTGCTCGTGTTCGTCCAGGCCCACTCGGCCAAGGCCCGCGACCTCGAGTCGAACCAGCATTACGCCCTGCACGCGCACCAGGGCGCGGAGCATCCGCACGAGTTCATGGTCCGGGGCCAGGCACGCCTGGTGACCGATCCTGCTCTGCGCGCCGCCGCGGCTGCCGACTGGTTCTACTCGGTGTCGGAGGCCTATCCGCTGTACGAGCTCCTCATCGAGCACGCGCTGCTCGGCGAGCGCCAGACAGCATCGGACTGGCCGCCGCGATATCGGTCCTGGCGAAGCGCCTAGGCGGTTAGACCCTCTTCGGACCTGCATACCAAGTGAGGTTTATCGACTCGCGAGCTCCGGCCGATCGCAAGCCGCTACCTACCCTGAGCTTGGCCACCGGCCGAAATTCGTGTCGAATGCGCGCACCGTGCACATCCGGCACGAAGCCGGGCCTGGATCCGGGATAGGTGTCACCACCTGCAAACCCGAGAGGATGCGAGCGGTGCAGTCGGGCCGGGCCATCGGCACGCCCAAGGCCGGGAACGGGCGGATCGAGGCATATCCGCGCCCTGCGCATCGCGCGCGGCAGCGCCCTGGACGCCGCTCGCGGGTGGCAACCAGCTGCGCGGCGTCCGCGTCTTCGCCGGTCAGGCGACTGGTTCGATCCAGCGCACTGGGCCCGAGATGGACGCGGGTGCGTTCCCTGATCGAGGATCAGGTCAAGGCCAAACGCGAACGCGTCGTCGTCCGCTGGATCGCCATGCTTCATATGATGGTGGAGGTGCCCGACGAGCGAGCGCCGTCCGACTGACTAGAGCCGCGAGCGCTGACTTAATTCGGCGGCCCCATAGCCCTAATCTGCGCCCCGCTGGCAACCCGGTTGGCCACCCGCAGGTGGCCTGCTTAGAACGGTCGCCAACCGAGGTCGCAAGTGAGGCTATCCCGGCCACCCTGCAGCATGTCGTTCGGGTCTATCTCCGGCTCGGGCGTTTGCCGCAGACGATGGCACCGAGGCTCACCAGGTCGGGATCGCGTGGCCGTGGTTCCTCGAAGACGGTGGGGGAGTGCAGGTTGGGGGGAGGGTGGCTTCACAGCGTTGCCGTCGAATACGCGCCGTAGGGCCGTGTGGTCCCCGTCACCCGAAGTCAACTCGCCGGCCGCCGTGGTCAATCTGGCTCATTCGGTGATAGTTGACTAGGCTAAGGTTCGGTCTATGACAGACGACGAGCCGCACCGGGGGATTCCGCTCCAGGGGCACGAGCCGGTCTGCGTCTTCTGTGGACACGGGCGCGATCTGCACGGCGGCAATCGGGAGGACACCACACGGGGCAAGGGGTCGTGTCGGGCGTGTGATGAGCGCGACGATCCGCGCTTTCGGTGCTGGGGCTTCCGCAACCCCTTCAACCCCACCTAGCCGAGGTCGCCCGTGTCGCCGGGCTGGGTGGAGCGGGGAGACGACCGCCACCTTTATGGGTTGAAGGCGGAGAACGCTCACGACACGATGTGACGGGTGGCCATCGTGCGTGCCGTCCATGCGACCAAGCGCCGGAGTGCACTGGGGCGAAGTAAATAGCAACCGATGCGAGGACTGTCCCCACGTCAGAGTACGGCGACCGGGCCAGGCCTGCCCTGGCGCGCTAGGGTTGCTTGGCCGCGAGGAGTGCATTTCCGATTGCCGCACTCTTCGGCGCCGGGGTGATGTCGGTGTTCGCGCAACGCGCGGCGAGCCGCCAGCCATGACGCGCGCGACCGGCCGCTCAGCGGGGGCCGGGAGTCCGAGAAGGAACGGGGAACTACCGGCGCGCCAGCGCGCCACCGACATTGGCAGCCGCGTATACCGGCAACCGTTGGCCGAGAGCGACGGACTCGAGGCACTCGAACACCGACAAGACGGCGGTCCCCACAGCGTCAGCCAGCTACCGGTTGCATTCACGTCAGTCTCAACGACAGTGGCCGATCACGATGGCTGTCGTCTGGCGGCCGCCGCCGCACCCGCGACGGCCACGGCGATAGCCGCGGCGATGGTGATCCGCGGGTGCATACGCACGCGCATCTGCCAGTCCGCGCGCACCTCGCAGTCGACGTAGGGGCCGTGCGCGCCCGGGTCGCCGGGTAGCGTCTCGAACAAAGATTCTTCGCCGACCAGATCGGGCGGCCGGGCGTTAAGACAACGAGTCGTCGCTGCGCAGGGCGGCATCAACTAAGCGCTCGGCGGTGGCATACGTGTCGGCGAGGTGCTCGAGATCGTGTTTCGCCATGGCCCTCTCCCCGCCGGCTCGTCTGGGGACCCTGCTGGCAGATCGACTTGACTGTCGGATAGTATGTGTGAGCCGCGCTGTAAACCCGGGAGACCCTTTGGCCGCCGTCGCCCTGAGCGCCGCGACCGACGAAGTCGCGCGTCGGGACACCGCTCTAGCCGAGGCCGTCAAGAGGATCGGCCCGCTCAAGCACAGGCCGCGCGACCCCGACGGCCCGTTCGGCGCGCTCGTGCGGGCGATCGTCTTTCAACAGCTCGCCGGCCGCGCCGCGCAAGCGATCCACACCCGAGTCAGAGCGAGCGTCGGCCCCACGCTAACGCCCGAAACCCTCACCGCAACGGACGACGCCGTGCTCCGCCGTGCGGGTCTCTCGGCAAACAAGCTCGCCTCACTGCGCGATCTTGCGGCGAAGGTCAGCGACGGCAGCGTCGTGCTCACACGCACCTCCGTCCGCAGCGACGAGGAGCTGATCGAGCGGCTGACCACGGTGCGTGGCATCGGACGCTGGACGGCGGAGGTGTATCTGCTCTTTCAGCTCCGCCGCATCGACGTCTGGCCGGTCGCAGACCTCGGCGTGCGCCAAGGCTACGCCTTGATCTGGCGACTCGCCACGGCCCCACAACCGAAGGAGCTCGAGCAGCTCGGCGAGCGCTTCCGACCCTACCGCAGCATCGTCGCTCGCTACTGCTGGGCCGCCCTCGCAGAACAGCGCACACAGGTCCTTCCTTGCTCGACGCGCTGACGCTCTCGTTGTCCACTGGGTCGTGCCGGCGTCGCTTCCGCTTCTTCCTGGGCTACCGTTTGTCTACGGAATGCCGGCTGCCGACGCGGCGGTTGGGCTGACCCAACTGGGTACTGCCGTGGCGACGGCACTCGCGCTCGGCGGGGGCGCTTGCTTTCGGTGACATTCTCACTCGGTCGGGCTGGCAGGTCCCGCGCGTGGAGACTCCATCGAGGTGTTCAGCCCGCCCTACCTGTTCAATGCCGACGGCACGGCTGCCGCCAGGCCCGTCATCGATAAGGTGAACGGCGAGGTGCCCACCTCGACTCATGCTCCCCAGTTCCATCACGGCTCCACATTCACGGTCGAGACCCTGCAGGCCGACAGCGTCGCACCGGTCGTGCTGATTCGTCCGATGGCCGTCACGCACCAGACCGACAGTGAGCAGCGGATCCTGCACCTGACGTTCCATCAGAGCGGAACCACCCAGCTCACCGCCACGGCCCCGGATGGGATCCACCCCAACGCCATGGCCCCCCGCGGGTACTACATGCTCTTCATTCTGGACGGCAACGGCGTTCCGTCGGAGGGGAAGTTCATCCACCTGCACTGAGGTCGCCTACTCGACTATTGCTCCCGCCCACAAGGCCTGCCGTCACGGTAATGCCGGCGACCCCGGCCAGGGCCGCGGCCCCACGCGGAGGGGCCGAACGCGCCAAGGATTCGCCGTTGGCCGCACGGCGGGGATCGCCATTGCCGTCGCCGTCGGGGTCGTGGCGCTCGGATTCGGCATCTGGTGGGCTGTTAACCGGTTGGTCGTGCTCCCCGAGGTCGCGTCGCAGCGCGACCGACGGCGCATCTCCAGCGATCGCCGCCTCCACCCGTGCCTTCGCCTCGAGCAGGCGGGCCGCCGACGAGCGATCCAGCTCGGGGGCCGCCGCCAGAGCGTGGAGTCGGTGGTGTGCGTCATTCTGGAACGTGGCGACGGCGGCAGAGCGGTCGGCCTCCACCTGCTCCAGCGCGGCGCAGACCGCGGCCACCGAGACGCCGAGCTCGGCGCCGGACGGTTCCCCGCCGCCGACCGAGGTTCCCGCGCCGCAGCCGCTCAACGCCAGCAGCCCTGGCAGAAGCGCCCAGCGAGCGCTCGCGGTCACGACTCGGTGACGGTCAGTCGGGCGACCATACTGGCGGTCTCGTGGGGGATGAAGAAGTACGTGTAGTCGCCCGGCGTGTCGAAGGTGTGGCTGAACTCCTCACCGCCGGCGACGTCGCCCGAATCCCACGGCTCGGCGCCCTCCGGCAGCACCGCGTTGGCCGGGTCCTGCGCCTTGCTCGGGTCGTCGGTGGAGGTGTGCACGATCGAGCCGGTATTGCGCCAGGTGACCGTGTCGCCGACGTTGACCGTCAGCTCCTCGGGCTCGAAGCGCAGGTCGTCGGTCATCTCGACCAGGGCTCCGCCGGAGCCTGGTGTCCGCGTGGCGCCGGCACCGCCGTCTGACGGGGCGCAGGCGGCCAGGATCGGCAGGGCAGCCACGCCCAGCGCCGCCTGGCCGGCGCGTCGCAGGAACCCGCGACGACTGATGCTGCGCTCGATGGCGAGCTCAACGGCCTTTCGTGCGTCGCTTGTCACGGTTGGTACCTCCTCTGGCTGGTGGTTGGGTGGACTTGTTCCGCTCCGCGCGGTAGGCGGCGATCGCCGCCTCGGCTGCGGCGCGGGACTCGGGGCGCGCCTCCTCGCGCAGGGTCTTGCCCTCCTCGGCCAGCATCCAGGCGGCGACAGTGAGCAGGAGGGCCGCGACGAACGCCATGGCGCCCATGCCCCACATCACCGAGCCGGCGATGTTCAGGTCCTCGCTCATGCTCGGACCGACCCCACGTCCGAACTGCGGTGGCGTAGTGGGGATCGAAGTCCGGCGCGGTCTGCCTGAGCGTGATCCCGAGGAAGCTGTTCTGGGGGGATGGCGATGGCCAGGTGGGCGGCGCGGCCGGGGAAGGCGAGCTTCCGCGGCGCCGGAGGCGGTGAATGGATCCGCCCTTCCACACCGCGTGAGTCGGGCCTCATGCGCGCCCGTACCCTCATACGTACCCTTCCCGCCCTCCAGCGCGCGGGCGCGCAGTACATCGTGAGGGCTCGCCGTTCCACAGGCGCACGGTCGCGCCCGACGGGACAGTGACCTCCGTCGGGTCGAAGAGCAGCTCCGCCCCCGGATCCGTCCCGACGGTGACCTCGACCACGTCGCCCTCATCGGCGCCAGACTGGTCGGCTGGACCGATGCGATACACCTCGCCATTGGAGATGCTCGCCACGTACAGCAGGTCGTCGGGGCTGCGCATGATGTGCGTCACGATGCCGAAGCCGCTGCCGACGACATAGGCGGCGCTCTCACCGAGATCACCCTTCTGCTCATTGTCGTCGACTCGGTCGGCGAGTCCCTGATCGTCCCCAAAGTCGAAGCCTGACCCGTCGTCGAGCAGGGGGTAGCGCAGCAGGCTGTCGGTCAGGACCGTGCCCAGCCAGGCGGTATTGGCGAAGGACCCGCCAAGGGCTTCATCGGTCACGAAGGCGATGGAGGTCACGGCCGGCGGATACCTCCAGCTGAAGACCGGCTCCACGAAGGTGCTGCCCTCGAGCTCGAACATCTGCGAACGTGCCTCGTCCGCGGTCCCGGCCAGGCTCTCCGGCGGGTACTCCGGGTTGTCGATGCCGTCTTCGGAGTCGAGCTCGATCTGGCGGTACTCGTCGAACCGCTCCGACCGGAAGATGTTGATCTCGTCCCAGCTGTCGTCGCCGTTCTCGGTCTCCCACAGGTCGCCCGTATCAGGGTGGATGGCCAGGCCGAAGCTGTTGCGGACGCCGTAGGCCCAGGTCATCTGGATGTTCTCGCCGCCCTCGCCGATCTCCGCACCGACGTCATAGAACGGGTTGTCCTCGGGGATCGAGCCGTCGTCGTTGAGACGAAGCACGGCGCCGGCGAAGTTCAGGTCGTCCGGGGCCGGTCCATCGGTGATGTTCTGGTACTGGCCGCGCAGGTTCTGGTCGCCGTTGACGATGAACAGCGTGCCGTCCTGGCCGAAGACGATCGGTCCGGCGTCGTGGTTGCCGCGGATGCGGCCAGACGTATCGGTATCAAGGGTGTTGCTGCGCAGCTCGACGATGTTCATATCCCAGGTCAGCGCCTCGCCGTCCCAGGCGAAGCGATCAACGCGGTTGCCGAGATCGGGCAGTGTGAATTCATCGTCGGTATCGGTACCGAGGAGTCCCTCGTCTCCGTTGCCTTCACCGCTCGCAGTCCAGTACAGGTACACGTAGCCGTTCTCCGCGAACTCCGGATGGAGCGCGATGCCGAGGAGGCCTCGCTCGTCGAAGAAGCTCACCGCCAGGTCGACCACCGGTTCGCCGACCTCTCCGGCCGCGACGCGGTGGACCTCGCCGGTGCTCTTCTCGGTGACGAAGAAGTCATCGGCCGCCAGAAAGGCGACGGCCGTCGGCTCTATCAGCCCCCTGGCCGCAACCTCCACGCGAAGCGAGTCATCGGTCATGAACGGGCCACCGGCCTGAGGCGCCGATGTGCCCGGCGCGACGGGGGCGGATCCGAGGGAAGGCTCAGCCCCCGATGGTGAGCGGTCCGAGTCCGCGTCGCAGGCGACGAGCACCATGGTAAGGGCTACCAGCGGACCGATGAGCCTGAAGACCGGTGTGGGATATCCGGGCGTGAGGTGCCCTATGGGCGATCGCTGCATCATCGGTCAAGTGAGCCGAAGTGCACGGACCGTGTATGTATCTGGGGATGCGGCGTAAGCCGGTGGGAGGGGCCCTCACTTCGATCGTCTCGTCGAAGGCAGGCCAGTACCGCTCCACCATTACGCGATGGCGCTCGTCACTCATGCCTCGACCTCCGTCGGCTGACATCGTCGAAACGGAAGGTGCCCTTGTGGCCGCCCAGTCTCGTTGCGGCCTGGCTGAAGAGACCGCCGAGGACACGAACCGTCGTCGGGAAGGGATGGATCGTGTCGGCCAGGACGTCGAGCGGGGTACGCGTCTTGATCGCTAGGACCGCCTCGCCGATGGCGTCGGCCGCACCGGGCGCGGCGATGAACGCGCCGAGCAGGACCCGCTCGCGCCGGTCGACAGTGATCGTCACGTGGCCGGCGGCCTCTGCGATGTAGCCGGGCGAGGTGGTGCCGTAGTCCTGCGTCTCCTCGAAGGCGTCGTACCCTCTCTTCCGGGCCTCGTTGAGCTGGATGCCGACCCCGGCGGCCTGCGGATCGGTGTAGATCGCGTGCGGGATGGCCCGGTGGTCGGGCTTCACGTCCTCGCCGAGCGCGATCCGCGCGACGACCTCGCCCTGGTAGACGGCGAGGTGGGTGTGCATCTCGGGGCCGGCCGGGTCGCCGGCGACGAACACGCCGTCGGCGATCCGGAACTGATCGTCGGGGTGCACCAGGCCGTCGTCGAAGGTGACGCCGACCGTCTCCAAACCGAGCCCATCGAGGGGGGCGGTCCGGCCGATGGCGAGGAGCACCTCGTGGCCCTCGACCGTCGCGCCGTCGGACAGCTCGATGCCGTGGGCGCCGTCCCGCCCGGCACCCGGCCTCACGCGCGTGGCGCGGACGCCGGTCCGGATATCGACGCCGTCGCGGCGCAGCGCCGCATCCACTGTCTCCGAGCTTCTCGGGTGGTCGTGGGGATTGATCCGCTCGTGCAGCGAGACGAGGACGGTCGGCACGCCGTAGCGCGCGTAGACCTGGGACATCTCCACCCCGGTCGGGCCGGCGCCGAGCACCACGAGACTGCGCGGCACCTCGCGCGTCGTTGTCGCCTCGCGATTCGTCCACGGCTTGATCCCGTCGAGTCCGTCGATGTCGTCGGGGATCGTCGAGTTCGTGCCGACCGACACGAGGATCGACGTCGCCGCCAGTGTCCGCTCGCCGCCGGCGGTCGTGACGACGACGGTGCCGGGACCGGCGATACGGCCTTCGCCGCGGATGACGACCGCGCCTGAAGCCTCCAGATCGTTAACGTGGCCGCCGTCGTCGGGCCAGTCGCGCGGCTGCTCGCGCACGATCATCCAATCGCGGAAATCCGACGCGTGCTGCCAGGCGTAGTCGCCGCCGGTGTTGTGGATCGCCGCCGCGTGGAGCAGCGCCTTGGACGGCATGCAGGCCCAGAACGGGCAGGAGCCGCCGAAGAGCTCGCGGTCGACGATGGCGACGCTGCGCCCGAGCTTGCGGGCAAGATGCGCCGCCGTCTGACCGGCGTCGCCGGCGCCGATGATCACCAGGTCGAACGTCTGATTCATGGTTCTTACTCCGCGCAGGATGAGAGCTTCGACACGTCGCGGCTGAATGCCTGGACTCCGATGTTGAGCGCCTCGCTCATCGTCGGGTAACGTGGACGTTGGCCGAGAGCGACGGACTCGAGGCACTCGAACACCGACGAGACGGCGGTCCCCACAGCGCCAGCCAGCAGACCGGTTGCATTCACGTCAGTCTCAAACGACAGTGGCCGATCACGATTGCTGTCGTCTGGCGGCCGCCGCCGCACTCGCGACGGCCACGGCGATAGCCGCGGCGATGGTGATCCGCGGGTGCATACGCACGCGCATCTGCCAGTCCGCGCGCACCTCGCAGTCGACGTAGGGGCCGTGCGCGCCCGGGTCGCCGGGTAGCGTCTCGAACAAGATGTCGGCGGTCTGGTCGTTGCCCTCCGGCACGAACTGACCATCCCAGCCGACGCCGGCGAGGTAGCGGTCCAGTAACCCGGCGAGGCCGACAAGGCGGAGGCCAAGCTGCGCCCACACTGCCTTGGTGGTGGGCCAGCCGACCAACATCTCGCGCGGGGCGTGTTCGGCCGCCCAAACGATGGCCTCCGCGATCGCTTCCGGCGTGAACATCGGCGGCACAGGCTGCTGCTGCCGCGGCATCTTGTTTCGCTGGCGCACGGCCTGCGGCGTGTTGACCGCGGGCAGGTGCACGTTCGTGATCTTCACGCCAATTCCGTCGTGGATCAGCTCGCTGCGCAACGAGTCGGTGAAGCCGCGGATGGCGGCCTTCGCGGCGCAGTACGCGCCCTGGAGGGGGATGGACCGATAGGCAAGTGCGGAGCCGACCTGGATGATGACACCGGCGTTGCGGGGGATCATCCGTCGCAGGGCCGCCTGCGTGCCGTACACATACCCCAGGTACGTCACCTCGGTGACGCGCTGGTACTCCTCCGGCGTCGTGTCAACGACGCGCGCGAACACCGTCGCCATCGCGACGTTGCACCACATGTCAATCCTGCCGTAGCGTTCGGCGACCGTAGCGGCGGCTTGTTCGACCGCCTCGGCGTCGGCGACGTCGGTGACGACGACGAGCGCATCGCCTCCGGCACGCCGGATCTCCTCCTGTGCCGCGAAAAGCGCGTCGCCGTTCCGTGCGACCAGAGCGACCGTTGCTCCACATGCGCCGAACGCGCGCGCCGTCGCACGACCGACGCCGCTCGACGCGCCCGTCACGACGACGATCCGCCCCGCCATCGTCTTCGACGCCGGCGTGGCCGGCGACCGTCTGCGCGCGTCAGAGGCCGGTGGAGCGGTAGGGAACATCAAAGACCTCCTCCCGAGCGGCTGCTGCCGGTTGGTGCTGAGGCTCGCTCTCGGTGTGTGCGCCGGCCGTCGCGCCGGTTGCCTCGGCCCTGGCAATAGCGAGGGCGGAACGAACGAGGGCGAGGTGCGTGAACCCCTGGGGGTGGTTGCCTAGGAGGCTGCCGGTGGCCGGGTCGATCTGCTCGGAGAGCAGCCCGACGTCGGTCGGTGGCCGGCAGAAAGCCCACGAGCGGGATGGCGAGCGCGCTCGCATCCAGGACGCGGTGGTCGAACGCCTGCGTGAACGCGCCAAGCCGGTCGTCGCAGCCCGAGGTCAGGATGGCCCGGCGGATCTCAGCAGCAGTCGCCCGCCAGCGGGCAACGTCGCCGCCGAGGCCGTGCCGCCTCGCAAGTTTCTCCGCTCGGTCGAGGGCGACCCAGCAGAGCAGCTTGGAGTAGAGGAAGTGCCGAGCCGGTCCGCGCACCTCCCAGATGCCACGGTCCGGCTCGCGCCAGCGACGCGCGGCGCGGCCGGCGAGGTCACGCAGGAGCTCCCACGTCTGCTGCTGCGGGATTCGGTCGCCCGAGGAAAAGTGCACGTGCGCGGCGTCCAGGATCTCGCCGAACACGTCGAGCTGATCCTGGTTCGCAGCCGCGTTGCCGATGCGTACCGGCCGGGAGCCGCGGTACCCGCGCAAGTGGTCGAGCACCTGCTCAGGAAGCTCCGTGTGACCGGCGATGGTGAACATGATCTGGAGCTTCTCGAGGCACTCGATGCAGACCTGCTCCAGCCACTCGAAGAAGCGCTCGGCCTCGACGTGATGGCCGATTGCCTGAAGTGCGGAGAGCAGCAGGCTGGAGTCTCGCAGCCAGCTGAAGCGGTAGTCCCAGTTGCGCTCGCCTCCAACTTCCTCTGGCAGCGACGTCGTGGGCGCGGCAACGATCGCGCCGGTCGGCGAGAACGTCAGGAGCTTCAGGACCAGCGCGCTGCGGCGGACGAGCGCTGCGTATGGGCCGTCGTACGTCGACTGCGCCGACCAGCGGCTCCAGTACCCGACGGTCTCGCGGAGCGCGGCGTCGAGGTCCTGTGCCGCGGCAGACTCCACCGAGTAACGCTTCCCCCGGTGATACGAAACCGACACCCAGTGCCGTTCTCCGGGCCTCACCGCCAGGCGTCCCGCGAGCCCACCGTCGCTCGTTGGCTCGAGCGCCAGCCCGCTGGTCATCGACAGCGTCTCGTCGGGCCCGTTGGCGACGGCGCCGCCGCTGCGCGCGAACAGCTCCGTCCGTTGGCTTGCGTACCCGAACGTCGGCCGAAACGCGATCTCGAGCTCGACCTCGCCGGCAACGCCCTCGACCAGTCGGAGCACGTCGTGGCTCGGGCGCGCGATTGCTTCGTGGCCGGCATGCGAGCGGGGCTCGACAGCCATGAAGTCGGTGAGACGCGCGACGCCACCCGAGGCTTCGAAGGTCGTGACGAGGACGTTCGTGTCGCCAACGTACGTACGTCTCGACGAGAAGGCGCCGACAGGGTACACCGAGAAGTAACCTCCCTTGTCGGTGTCGAGGATGCGGCAGAAGGCCGCCGGGCTGTCGAAGTGCGGCAGGCAGCACCAGTCGATCGAGCCGTCGAGGCCGACGAGCGCGACGGACTCCGTATCGCCCAGCGCCGCGTAGTCGCTGATCGGCAGGTAGTCCGGCCGCCGCTCACTCGCGGGCGAACCGTCGAAGAACCGCCGGGTGGAGTCGTCGCTCATCGGCTGCGCACGCTAGAGGACGAACCGCTGCCAAGTGCCATATTGCTCCCGGATCGCACCGGTCGGCAGGCTCGTGGCGACCAGCACGAGCGCGACGACCGTGGCGTTGATCGCGGCGGACACCGGCGCGCCGAGGAGCCAGGGTGCGGCGCCGATCAACAGCGCCAGCGGCACGTTGAGGAAGCGCGCCGCGCGGGTGACCTCGGCCAGGGCGACGGCGGCAACTGTCGTCACCATTGCGCCGGCGAGCACCGAGTTGCTCGCCGCTGCGGTGCCGGGCTCGCCGACGACGTACGGCGCGGCCATGAGCCAGATGCCGAGCGCCGCCTGGACGAGCAGCGGCCACGGCAGGGTGACGCCCCAGGCGGACGCCGGGAGGGTTTGCTGCATGGCGCCGCCCCAGTCCGGCGAGCGCTCGTCGCTCGCGCCGCCGCCGACGGTGTCGCCGAGGAAGAAGACGCGCCAGAGGCCGGCGCCCTCGCGCACGCGGCGGACGAGGAACTGGAGCATGGCGACGACCTCGTCAAGGGTCAGCGGGATCATTACCAGCATGGCGACCGCGGTGGCGAGGCAGATCGTGCACCACGTGCCGACCGCCACGGGCTGCATGATGACCAAGGTGATGCTGATGATGCCGAGCGGCACGACGAGCAGTCCGAAGAGGCCGACCATCCAGGGCATGGTTCGCCAACGGGCCGTGCCGCCCATGTACCCCATGAGCGCCTCGATGGCGTACACGGTTGAGCCGAGCGCCGCGTCGGAGACCGGGAACATCTTCGACACGTCGGACTCCAAGATGGTGACGGTGCCGGGACCGAAGAACGGGTCCCACACCGTATCGATGTAGCCGAGCTGGTACGCGCCCATGTAGCGCGCTCCGAAGAAGCCGACCCAGCCGAGGGCGATGATCGGGATGCGCTGGACCCAGGCCGATGGGTCGTAGCTCCAGCCCGGAGGGATCTCGGGCCCCTCCTTCATGATGAGCATCATGCCCGGCATGCCGCCGACGAGGACCGTCATCGAGATGAGCGCGATGGCGATGAGCGTGTCATTGGCGTAGCCGGCCGGGGTGGGGGACCAGAAGACGAGCGGCGCGAGCAGCAGCCAGCCACCGACCGCGGCGATGGCCCAGGGCGCCCACAGCCGCCGCGGCGAGAGCGAGAGCAGGCCGAAGACGATCACCAACACGCCGCTGATGACGTCGCTCCACGCCATCTGAGCGGCGCGCTCGGCGATCGGTGCCAGGTTCCGCTCCGCGGTCACACGCTCGACGCCGGGACCGGCGAGCTCGGGGTTGGCGAGTCCGAGCAACAGCGGGCTGAAGACCAGCCACACCCCGAGCACGACCGCCGCGAGGTAGATCCAGCGCATCGAGGCGTGATGCTCGCGGTGCATCGCCCGCGGGGCGCTCGGCATGGCGTGGTTCATCCGCATCGGCCATCTTCTGCTATGCGCGCGTCGTACTAGCAGGGCCTGTGCCGACGAGCTATAGGACCGCGAGCCTACCTCGCGACCGCGATTCGACTGGGTGCCCCGCTCGCGATGTCCCGGCACGACCGGGCGAAAAGGACTCCGCGTCACGTTCGTCGTATGATTCTGTGCGGCGGAGCACAGAAGAGGAGAGAAGCATGCGTCGTTTTGCCATTCCGCT
>Ga0299907_10001328_pt1 | contig 14005 bp, 14 predicted proteins | sample RVTome_16_FD_198680 | JGI IMG/M metagenome (GOLD analysis project Ga0299907, IMG submission 198680) | Soil microbial communities from uranium-contaminated site in the Upper Colorado River Basin, Wyoming, United States - RVT152D67 (version 2) ... | reverse complement strand
GGTCGGTCCGACGATCGTGCGGTCTACGTCATCAGCGTTGCCGCGGAGCTCGCCGGCGTGCATCCGCAGACGCTCCGCATGTACGAGCGGAAGGGTCTGCTGCAACCCAAGCGGACGTCGGGCAACACGCGCCGCTACTCCCAGCGCGACATCGACCGCATCAGGGCGATCCAAGAGCTGACCCAGCTCGGGGGCATCAGCCTGGCCGGCGTGAAGTTGTTCATCGAGATGCGAGAGCAACTCGATGAGATGGAGCGACGAGCGGCGCGACTCGAACGCGAGCTGACGGCGCGAACGCGACGCGAGGAGCCGACCGCCGACATCGTCCCATTACGGAGCGTCATGCGTTTCACGTGGGAGAACGACGGATGACGGCGGTCCAAGGCCCGCGTGTGACGCTGCGTGCGTTCAGGCCCGAGGAGATCGAGGACGCGATGCGCCGGATGGGTGGCGGAATCGAGCCGTCCAACGGCGGCCAGTCCATGCGTCGTCGTGCGCGCCTTCAGGGCTCCGGCGCTCGCAACGACTGGGAGGTTCTGTTCGCCGTCGAGGCGGAGGGCCGCCTGGTCGGCGACGCGCAGGGGCGTTGCTCCGACCACGCGATGCCGCCCGGCGTGTGGGAGATCGGGATCGAGCTGTGGGATCCCGCAGATCGCGGGAGGGGACTCGGCCGTGAGGCGGTCGCGCACCTTTCGACGCACCTGTTCGAACACGAGGCGGCGATCCGGGTACAGGCGACGACCGACGTCGTGAACTCACCGATGCGCCGGGTTCTCGAATCGCTCGGGTTCGGGTTCGAGGGGGTGCTCCGCGGCTTCATGCCGACTGGCGAAGGCACCGCTCGCGACTACGCGATATACGGCATCACGATTGACGACTGGACAACGAGAAGGCTCGAGAGGGGTGTGTGGGGGCTCAAGGAGCGAGCGCGAACGCGCGAGCGTTAGCCCCACGATCGACATGGATCCGAACAAGCTGACGATGAAGTCCCAGGCCGCGCTGGAGGGCGCGCGGCAGCAGGCGCTCGCCCGCAACAACCAGGCGATCGAGCCGGAGCACCTGCTGTTCGTGCTGCTCTCCGACCCCGAAGGTGTTGTCTATCCGTTGCTGCACCACCTTGGGGTCGCGCCGAAGCCGCTTCGCGACAACGTCGACGCGGCCCTCGATCGCCTGCCGAAGGTGTATGCCCAGGGCGGCGACGTCCGGATCGGACCCGCGCTCGCGGCCGCGCTGGAGGGGGCCTTTCGCGAGGCCGAGGCGCTGACGGACGAGTACGTCTCGACCGAGCATCTGCTACTCGCTCTGCTCGAGGGCAACACGGGGGCGGCACGGATCCTGCGCGAGAACGGCGTCGAGCGCGACGCGGTGCTCAAGGCGCTCGCGGAGGTTCGGGGACGGCAGCGCGTCACGGACCCGAACCCCGAGGAGAAGTATCAGGTGCTCGAGCGGTACGGTCGGGACCTCACGGACCTGGCCCGTCGCGGCAAGCTCGACCCGGTGATCGGACGTGACGACGAGGTTCGCCGCGTGATCCAGGTCCTGTCGCGACGCACCAAGAACAACCCCGTGCTGATCGGCGAGCCCGGCGTCGGCAAGACCGCGATCGTCGAGGGCCTCGCCCAGCGGATCGTCGGCGGAGACGTGCCCGATTCGCTGAAGAACAAGCGCGTGGTCGGACTCGACGTGGGTGCGATGGTCGCGGGTTCGAAGTACCGCGGCGAGTTCGAGGAGCGCCTGAAGGCTGTGCTTCGCGAGATCGCGGAGTCCGAGGGCGAGATCATCACGTTCATCGACGAGCTGCACACGATCGTGGGTGCAGGCGCTGCCGAGGGTGCTGTCGACGCGGGCAACATGCTGAAGCCAATGCTCGCGCGGGGAGAGCTGCGCGCGATCGGTGCGACGACGCTCGATGAGTACCGCAAGCACATCGAGAAGGACGCGGCGCTCGAGCGGCGTTTCCAGCCCGTTCTCGTCGAGGAGCCGAGCGTCGAGGGCACGATCGCCATCCTCCGCGGGTTGAAAGAGCGGTACGAGGTGCATCACGGCGTGCGGATCCAGGACCCTGCGCTCGTGGCGGCCGCGGTTCTCTCCGATCGCTACGTCAGCGGGCGGTTCCTGCCGGACAAGGCGATCGACCTGATCGACGAGGCGGCGAGCCGTCTCCGCATCGAGATCGATTCGATGCCCGTCGAGATCGACGAGGTCGAGCGGCGCTTGAAGCAGCTCGAGATCGAGCGCACAGCACTCCGCAAGGAGACCGACCCGGCGTCGAAGGAGCGGCTCGAACGGCTGGAACAGGAGCTGGCGGACCTGCGCGAGCAGAGCGCGGGCATGAAGGCGCACTGGCAACAGGAGAAGGAGCGCATCGATCGGATCCGGCAGCTCAAGGCAGATATCGAGTCGGCGCACGCCGAGTTCGAGCGCGCCGAGCGCGAGGGGGACCTCGAGGCCGCGGCCGAGCTCCGGTTCGGCAGGCTCGTGGAGCTCGAGCGGGAGCTCGAGGGCGAGAACGCGCGACTCGAGGAGCTGCAGCGCGACCGCAAGATGTTGAACGAGGAAGTGGCCGAGGAGGACGTCGCCCAGGTCGTGTCGAAGTGGACCGGCATCCCAGTCAGCCGCCTCATGGAGGGCGAGATGCAGAAGCTCGTTCACCTGGAGGAGGCGCTGCACCGGCGGGTCGTCGGGCAGGAGGAAGCGGTGAACGCGGTGGCGAACGCGATCCGACGATCGCGCGCCGGGCTCTCGGACCCCAACCGCCCGATCGGCTCGTTCTTGTTTCTCGGACCGACCGGCGTCGGTAAGACCGAGCTCGCTCGCGCCCTCGCCGAGTACCTGTTCGACGACGAGCGCGCCATCGTGCGCGTCGACATGAGCGAGTACCAGGAGCGGCACACGGTGTCGCGGCTGGTCGGTGCACCGCCGGGCTATGTGGGGTTCGAGGAGGGAGGTCAGCTCACGGAGGCCGTTCGCCGCCGGCCGTACTCGGTGGTCTTGCTCGACGAGATCGAGAAGGCGCACGGCGACGTGTTCAACGTGCTGCTGCAGCTCCTCGACGACGGGCGGCTCACGGACGGTCAGGGCCGCACCGTGGACTTCCGCAACGCGATCGTGATCATGACTTCGAACCTGGGAAGCCCGATCTTCCAGGACTCGTCGATCCCCCAGGACAAGCGGAGGGACGCGATCGTCGACGACGTCCGCGGCTTCTTCCGTCCGGAGTTCGTCAACCGGATCGACGAGATCGTCGTGTTCGAACCGCTGGACCGAGACGACCTCAGGCAGATCGTCGACATCCAGGTGGGACTGCTCGCCCAACGGCTCGCCCAACGCTCACTCTCAGTCGAGCTCACCGACGCGGCTCGCGATCACCTGGTCGGCGCCGGCTACGACCCGACGTTCGGCGCGCGGCCGCTGAAGCGGTTGATCCAGCGCGAGCTTCAGGACCCGCTGGCGATGAAGCTGCTGGCCGGCGAGGTCGCCGAGGGCGACACCGTCGTCGTGGATGCCGTGGAAGGTGGGCTCACGCTCACGGCCCGGAAGCCCGCATCGGCGAGCGCCTAAGCCCGGACCCTCTCCAGGTCGATACATCGTCTCGTGAACAGGTGGGGTCTCGTCGTCGTGTGGTTCCTCGCGGCCGTGGTCGCCGTGTTCTTCCTCCGGGCCCTGCCTGGGATCGTCGTGCTCGCGCTGTTCATCGGCGGGGCGGTGTTTGCGACCTCGCGCCTGAAGCGGGAGGTGAAGGAGGACGTGGGCAAGACCGGCGCGGAGGTGCTCGGCCTGCGACGCGAGACGGCCGACCCGTTCGGACTCCTGGGGTTCCCCTTCGCGCTGTTCTCACGCACGTCACACCCCGAGATCACCGAGCTCGTGTGGGGTCCGTGGAGCGGACTCGAGGTGACGGTGTTCGGTTTCGGGTTCGACGCTCCGTCGCTGTCGAGCTCGTCGGCCCCGCGAACGGTGTTCGCCTGCGCGCTCACGAAGGTCGACGCCTCGTTCCCATCGGTCGTCGCGGAACCGCAGGTCTTGATGACAACGTTCGAGCGCGCTCCGACATCCACTCGCGTCGAGATGGACGATCCCGGGTTCGACGCAGAGTGGAACGTCTGGAGCGAGGATGAATCGTTCCCTCGAGCCATCCTCGACGAACCGATGCGCGACTGGCTGAGATCGCTCGACGACGCGTGGGCGATCGAGGTGAGCGGTTCGATGGCCCTGGTCTACGGTCCCCGTCCGAGCAGCCCCGACGTGTTCGGAGTGCTCGATACTCTGAGGGGCCTCGTGGAGCACGTTCCGAGCGAGGTGCGTGCGGCATATCCGCCCGTGACCTCCGGCAGCTAGCCGCCTCGCTGCGCAGTCCGGCCGCGGCGACTAAGCTCTCGCGCCGAGGAACGGAAAGGAACGAAACGTGACCGTCGTCTGGATCGTCATCGGTGTCCTCGTCCTGTTTGCCATCCTGGGCATCGTTTCCTACAACCGGTTCGTCTCGCAGAAGCAGTTGATCCGCGATTCGTGGGCGAACATCGACACCGAGCTCCGTCGGCGGTACGACCTGATCCCCAACCTCGTCGAAACCGTTCGTGGGTACGCGTCGCACGAGCGCGCGGTGTTCGAGAACGTGACGCGAGCACGCGCCGCGGCCGCGTCGGCGACGGGTTCGCCGGCCGAACAGGCCGCCGCGGAAGGCCCGTTCGTCGCGGCGCTGCGACAGCTGTTCGCCGTGGTCGAGAACTATCCCGATCTCAAGGCCAACCAGAACTTCCTAGCGCTGCAACAGGAGCTCTCGAACACCGAAGACCGACTGCAGACGTCGCGGCGCTTCTACAACGCGAACGTACGCAACTACAACGAGCGAGTGCAGCAGTTCCCCTCGATGATCATCGCGCGCATGTTCGGCTTCGAGCAGGAGGAGTTCTTCGAGGTGGACGACGCGCTGCGAGAGGCCGGACCGCCGCGCGTGGACTTCACCGGAGCGGCCCCGACCGCGAACGTCGAGCAGACATCGCAGCCGCCGGCGCCTTCGGCACCGACGCCGCCGCCTCCGCCGGAGTCGTCTTAATGCGCTCGGCGTCCGGCTCGGCGAGAAGTTAGGGGCCCGATCCGGCCTCGGCGGCGAGCTCGGGCGCCGGGCCGGAGCCCTCGAGCATCGCCGCGCGACGTACGTCGGTCGTGAGCCACGTCCAGATTGCAGCCCACAGGACCGCGACACCGCCCAGTACGGAGACGGTCGGGCGCGCGCCGAAACGATCGGCTGCCCACGCGGTGACGAGCGCCGACACCGTGAGCGATAGCGTGATGAGCGTGAAGTCAAACGCGAAGATGCGACCTCGTATCCGATCGGGCACGAGCCGCTGCAGTCCGTACGAAGACAGCGTCCACTGAGCCCCGCCACCCAGGTGTGCGATGCCGACCGCCACGGCCGCCGCGAAGAGACTCGGCATGACGCCGAGCGTCGCGTACCCGAGGCCGAAGACGGCGAGGGCCACGCCGATCGCGCCGAACAGCCTGCGGTCCTGCGGTCCGGCCAGCCACCGCCCGAGGAACGGTCCGATCAGCGCGCCGACACCGCGGCCGGCCATCAACGCCCCGATCCCTGCGTCGCCCGCGCCGAACTCTTCATGCGCGAACACGGCGATCAGCGCGATCACGCCCGCCGCGATTCCGAACCCCGCCTTGACCGTCACGAGCGCGAGCACGCGGTGATCGCGGCGCGCGTATCGAACGGTCTCCACCGTCGCGCGGATCACGTTCGCCTCCGGCTCTTCGGTCCGCTCGGCCGAGAACGGCCGACGGATCCGCGCGATCAGGAGGCCCGAGACGGCGAAGCTGGACGCGTCGATGAGGAACGCGGCGTCGCGACCGAGCGCGGCGGCCACGATGCCGCCGAGCGCCGCGCCGACGGCGAGCATCGTTCCCCACAGCGAGCCGGAGAGCGCGTTGGCGGGTCCGAGCTCTCGCGGCTCGACGAGGTTTGGAAGTGCGGCGCTCGAGGCCGGATCGAACACGGCGGAGAACGACGAGATGACCGCGAGCAGCAAGTAGGCGAGCCACATCATGCTGGGGTCGTTGACGAGCAGGAACCCCAAGCACAGGAGGGTCCGCGCGACGTCGCACGCCACCATGAGCCGGCGCCGGTCGAACCGGTCCGCCAAGACGCCACCGATCAGTGAGGCGACGCCGAAGGGGATCTCCTGCGCGACGATCAGCGCGGCGACGGAGACCGCAGACCCCGTGAACTCGAGGGCAAGACCGAACAGTGCTACCAGCAGGAACCAGTCGCCGCCCAGAGAGATCAGCGACGCGAGATACAGCTTTCGGAAGTCGCCGTTGCGCCGCAGGAGCGACAACGATGCCCGGAAGCCGCCAGCGTCTTCGACGGGTTCGCGCGAGGCCACGGCGATTTGCCAGACTACAGGCCGGTCCGTCGCACGGAGGTGAGTGCGGTGCTCGAGGGAGTCACCTGGTTCAGGAACTCAGCGTTCCGATGGCTCGAGCAGGGTCTAACCGTCTATGTAGATCCGTGGGGGATCGACGATCCGACGCCGGCGGACGTCATCCTCATCACGCATGCACACTACGACCACTTCGTTCCCGAGGACATCGACAAGATCCGCACCGAACGCACGAAACTCGTCGGGCCGCGCGACGTCGCGAACGAGCTGTCCGGTGACGTGACAGTCGTCGCACGAGGCGACTCGGTCCAGGTCGGTGGGCTGAAGATCCAGTGCGTTCCGGCGTACAACGTCGCGGACGAACGGCTCGACTTCCACCCCGACCGCAACGGGTGGGTCGGATACGTCTTCGAGCTCAGCGGTCGGGTCTACTACCACGCCGGCGACACCGACCACCTTCCGGAGCTCGAGACAGTCAGTGCCGACGTCGCCTTCCTGCCGTGCGGAGGAACGTTCACGATGGATCCGCAGCAGGCCGCCGGACTGGCGAAGGCGATGCAACCGGGACTCGCCGTGCCGATGCACTTCGGTTTCGTCTCCGGCTCGTCGAAGGACGGTGAGTCCTTCAGGGAGGCGGCGGCTCCCGTGCACGTGGAGGTGTTCCGGCCGACGAACGCGTTCGAGAAGCCCTAGGAAGGCCAGGAGAAGGGAAAGAAGGGGAAAGCCTATGGCGCTCGGCTACGACAAACCGCTCTACATCCTGGCGTTCGACCATCGCGGCTCGTTCCAGAAGAAGTTCTTCGGAGTGGCCGGTGAGCCGAACGCCGAGGAGACAGCGCGCATCTCTGACGCGAAGAACGTGATCTACCAGGGGGCGAAGCGTGCGCTCGACGAGGGCGTTCCCCGCGAGTCCGCAGGCGTGCTCGTCGACGAACAGTTCGGCGCCCACGCCGCGCGGGACGCGAAGGCGTCCGGGTTGATCCTGGCCATGCCCGTCGAGAAGAGCGGGCAGGACGAGTTCGACTTCCAGTACGGCGAGGACTTTGGGGCGCACATCGAGGAGTTCGATCCCACGTTCTCCAAGGTGCTCGTCCGCTACAACCCTGACGGTGGGCAGGAATCCGATGCGATGAACGCTCGACAGTCCGAGCGCCTCAAGCGTCTGGGTGACTGGTTGCACGAGAAGGGGCGGAAATACCTGTTCGAGCTGCTCGTCCCGCCGACGCCGCAACAGGTCGAAGCTGCCGGCGACGATCAGACATGGGACCGGGACGAGCGCCCCAAGCTGATGAAGACGGCGATCGAGCAGCTGCAGGCGTCGGGCGTCGAACCCGACATCTGGAAGATCGAGGGGATCGACCGGCGCGAGGACTGCGAGACGATCGCCGCGACGACACGAGCGGGGGGGCGGGACGGCGTCGCGTGCGTCGTCCTCGGACGTGGCGCCGACGACGCAGCAGTCGACCACTGGCTGAGGACGGGGTCGGGGGTTCCCGGCTATATCGGGTTCGCGATCGGTCGTTCGATCTGGTGGAACCCGCTCAAGGCGTTCGTGGATGGGAACCTCGAGCGCGAGGAGGCGGCCAAGCAGATCGCTGCCAACTACCGGCGTTTCATCGACGTTTACAACGGGAGGACATAAGGCATGGCGGTCATCAAGACGATAGACCTCGTGGGAGTCTCATCTGAGTCGTGGCGAGACGCTGCGCAGCAAGCGCTGTCAGAGGCGTCGAAAACGATCCGCGGGATCGACTCGATGGACATACTCGGCACGAGCGCCGTCGTGAAGGACGGAACGATCTCCGAGTACCACACGCAGGTCAGGATCAGTTTCCGCATCGAGCGCTCGCGATAGTCAGCGGGTCGACTCGCCGTCTCGTCGAAGCCCCCTAGACTCTGCGCGTGCGTCCACGTCCGCGCTGCGGCGAGGAGAACGAGGAGCGCGCGCTGTTCTGCTGGTCGTGTGTGGCGCGCCGCTCGAGGAACCGCGGGCGACTGCCGAGGAGCGCAAGGTCGTCTCGGTGCTCTTCGTCGACCTCGTTGGGTTCACCGCACGCTCGGACGCGGCGGATCCCGAGGACGTGCGTGCCACGCTTCGCACGTACCACGACCGGCTGAAGCGCGAGATCGAGCGGTTCGGTGGAACGGTGGAGAAGTTCGTCGGCGACGCGGTCATGGCGGTTTTCGGCGCACCGGTCGCACACGAGGACGACGCGGCGTGACGTGCTCGTCCACCGCGGCGTCCACCATGCCAGCCTCGGGATCGAGGAGACGTTGCTGCCACGCGCCCGTGAGATCGGCGATGGTCAGGTCGTCGTGCCGGCCTTCCGCGTGGCCGTGATCGTTCGCTCGGAGAGCGGCGACGTCAGCGGCGCCGTTGCGCTCGTCGAAGAGCTCGACGAGCTGGCCCGAGGACGGACCGGCGTCAGGAGCTGGCTGCTCAGCGGCGCGTCGCGCGCCTGCCTCGGGGCCGGGGCGTCCGAGCTGCTCAGATCGATGATCGACCAAGGGACTGAGCATCTCCTGCGCGACGCGAACTGCGTGGTCTCCGCCCGAGCCGTCCTCGCCGAGATCGAAGGCGCGCATGACCAGGCGGTCGAGGGATACGACGACGCAGCAGCACGATGGGCTTCGTTCCCGTCCATCCTCGAACACGGTCACGCGCTTTCGGGAACCGGACGATGCCTTCTTGCCCTGGGTCGTCCGTTCGACGCCGCCGAGCGGCTTACGCGCGCACGTTCCGCGTACGCCTTGCTCGAGGCGACCCCGCTCGTGGCCGAGGTCGACGCACTCCTCGCTGAGGCCACTGCGAAGACGTCCTAGCCACCCTCGCTAGACTCTCGGCGTCATGCCTGCCTCGATCGTCGTGGGGACGCAGTGGGGAGACGAGGGCAAGGGTAAGGCGACCGACTATCTGGCGGACCGGATGGACTTCGTCGTCCGGTATCAGGGCGGCAACAACGCCGGCCACACAATCCTTGCCGAGGGGCACACGCTCAAGCTGCAGTTGATCCCCTCGGGCATTCTGTATCCGCACATCACCTCGGTGATCGCCGACGGCGTCGTCGTCGATCCGCGCGTACTGCTCGAGGAGGTGGACGGCCTTGCCGCCCTCGGCATCGCGATCGACCCATCGCGACTCGTCGTGAGCGGGAACTGTCACATGATCATGCCGTACCACCTGGAGGTCGAGAAAGTGACGGAGCGGTTCCTCGGCAGGAACGCGCTCGGCACGACGAAGCGCGGCATCGGTCCGGCGTACGCCGACAAGGCGGCGCGGATCGGACTTCGGATCCAGGATCTGTTCGACGAGAAGATCCTTCGACAGAAGCTCGACGTCGTCCTCAAGGAGAAGAACCAGGTCCTGACGCGTGTCTACGGGCGGTTGCCGATCACCGCGGGCCTCATCGTCGACGACTACGTGCGCTACGCGGAGCGACTTCGCCCGCACGTCGTCGACACGTCCAAGCTGATCCACGAAGGCCTCCGCGCCGGCAAGAACGTCCTCCTGGAGGGCGCTCAGGGGACCATGCTCGACCTCGACAAGGGGACGTATCCGTTCGTAACGTCCTCGAATCCTGTGGCCGGCTACGCGCTCGCGTCGGTGGGCATCGGGCCGCGTGAGGTCGACCGCGTCGTCGGGATCACCAAGGCATACGTGACACGCGTCGGCGCCGGGCCGTTCCCGACCGAGGACACGGGTTCGGAAGGCGAGCGCCTCGGCACGCGCGGCCGCGAGTTCGGGACGGTGACCGGTCGCAAGCGCCGCTGCGGGTGGTTCGACGCGGTGATCGCGAGATACGCGGCACGCGTAAACGGTCTCACCGAGCTGTTCGTGACCAAGCTCGACGTGCTGTCGGGGTTCGAGACGCTCAAGGTATGCACGGCCTATCGAGTCGGCGATGAGATGTTCGAGGAGTTCCCTCCGAATCAGTCGCTGTTCCACGACGCGGAGCCGGTGTACGAGGAGCTGGAGGGGTGGGACGAGGACCTCGGGCGGGTTCGTTCGTTCGGCGACCTTCCTTCCCCGGCGCGGAAGTACCTCGACCGGTTGCAGGATCTGGCCGGCGTTTCGATCGGCGTCGTCTCGGTCGGGCCGGCGCGAGAGCAGAGCCTCACCGCCGAGGGGGCGTAGCACAGTGAGCGAAGCGAACGGTGTGCGACCTCCGGGCTGATCGATGAGGGTGCTCGTCGTCGGCGGCGGAGCCCGTGAGCACGCGCTCCTCTGGCGCATGGCGGAGAACCCGACGATCGACAAGCTGTTCGCGGCGCCCGGGAACGCCGGCATGGCCAAGGACGCCGAGTGCGTTCGTGTCGCGGTCGACGACGTTCCCGGGATCGCCGATCTCGTCGAGCGGCAGCGGATCGACCTGACCGTGGTCGGCCCGGAGATCCCGCTCGTCGCCGGACTGGCGGACGAGCTCCTCGCGCGCGGACGGCTCGTGTTCGGTCCAACGAAGGACGCGGCCAGGCTGGAGGGTTCGAAGTCGTGGGCGAAGTCGCTCTGCGAGCGGTACGGCATCCCGGCCGCGCGTTCGCGAACCGCGACCACGATGGAGGGTGCGGTCGAGGCCCTCGACGAGTTCGACGCGCCGTACGTGATGAAGGCCGACGGCCTCGCGGCCGGTAAAGGCGTGGCCATCGTCGCGGACCGCGACGAGGCGACGGTCTGGGTTCGGGCGGCGCTGGAACAGCGCACGTTCGGAGCGGCTGGAGCGACGGTCGTGATCGAGGAGTTCCTCTCCGGAACCGAGGTATCGGCGTTCGCGCTCTCCGACGGGCGCGACGTGTTGCCGCTGACGTTCGCGCAGGACTTCAAGCGCGTGGGCGACGGCGACGCCGGGCCCAACACCGGAGGGATGGGGGCGTACTCACCCGTGCCCTTCGTCGACGACGCAACGGCGGGCGAGATCCTGAACGACGTGCTCGTTCGCACCGTACGAGCGATGGAATCCGAAGGCGCACGCTATGCGGGCGTGTTGTATGCCGGACTGATGCTCACCGAAGAGGGTCCCAAGGTGCTCGAGTTCAACGCGCGCTTCGGCGACCCGGAGACGCAGGTGATCGTTCCGCGGCTCGGCTCCGATCTCGCCGAGTTGTGCCTCGCGTGCGCCGAGGGGAACCTCGCCCTCTACAAGACGAACCTGTCGCCGCAGTCGTGCGTGACCGTCGTGCTCGCGTCGGGCGGCTATCCGGATACCTACGAAACGGGGTTCGCGATCGATGGGCTCGACGAGGCCGAATCGGTCGAGGGCGCGCTCATCTTCCACGCCGGCACCGCGGAACGCGGGGGTAGAGTGGTCACCGCCGGGGGGCGTGTCTTGTCGGTCGGCGCGCTCGGGGACGATGTCGCCGAAGCGAGAGAGCGGGCGTACGAGGCGGTGTCGCGCATCTCGTTCGACGGGATGCGCTTTCGGAGCGATATCGCGGCGAAGGCGGCGGAAGGGGGGAGGGCGTGAACGGCGAGGGCGTGAACGGCGAGACCCCGCTGGTCGGCGTGCTCGTCGCTTCCCCGGCAGAGCTCGCCGTGATGCAGCAGGCCACGGCGATCCTGGAGAAGCTCGAGATCCCCCACGAGATCCGCGTCATGTCGGTCGCCCGGAGTCCCGATCTCGTCGACGAGTACGCGCGCACCGCGTTCGACCGCGGCCTCAAGGTGGTCGTGTGCACGACCGGCATCTCGGGCCATCTCGCGTCCGCCGTTGCGGCGCGAACGATCCTCCCCGTGATCGGGGTGCCCGTCACGAGCGATCAGATGGGTGGCGAGCAGTCGCTCTACGTCACGGCGCAGATGCCGAGCGGCGTCCCGGTGGCAACCGTCGGGGTCGACGCCGCCGTCAACGCCGCCGTCCTCGCCGCGCAGGTCGTCGGCGTGGGCGATCCGGACGTGCAGAAGCGGTTGTGGCGGTTCAAGGACGACCTGGCGGAGGGCCTCCGGCTGTGACCCTCCGCAAGATGTGATCCCGCGGTACGCCCTTCCCCGGATGTCGGCCGTGTGGGCGGACCAGGCCCGCCTGCGCCACTGGCTGGAGATCGAGATCCTCGCGGTCGAGGCGTGGGCTCGGCTCGGCGTCGTGCCCGAGGCCGACGCGCGTCAGGTGCGGGAGCGCGCCGCGTTCGATCCGGCCCGCGTCGAGGAGCTCGAACGGGTCACCAAGCACGACGTGGCCGCGTTCGTGCAGGACGTGGCCGAGTCGGTCGGCCCGGCCGGTCGATGGGTGCATTTCGGCCTCACGTCGTCCGACGTGCTCGACACGGCGCTGGCCCTGCAACTTCGAGAGGCCGCCGACCTTTTGCTCGATGACGTCGATCACCTGCTCGCCGTGACGAAGCGCCTGGCCCTCGAGCATCGCGACACCGTGATGGCGGGCCGGACGCACGGCGTCGTGGCCGAACCAACGAGCTTCGGTCACAAGGTCGCGCTGTGGGCGTTCGAGCTCGATCGCGACCGTGAGCGACTCAGTCGCGCCCGCGAGACGGTGAGCGTCGGAGCGATCAGCGGCGCCGTGGGGACGTACGCGCAGGTCGATCCGCGGATCGAAGAAGAGGTGTGCGCGCGCCTCGGCCTCCGCCCGGTCGAGGCGTCGAACCAGATCATCGCGCGCGACCGTCACGCCGAGTACCTCAGCGCGCTGGCGATCGCCGGCGCGACGCTCGACGCGATCGCCACGGAGATCCGTCATCTCGCCCGCACGGAGGTGCGTGAGGTGCAGGAGCCGTTCGCCGAAGGGCAGAGGGGCTCGAGCGCCATGCCGCACAAGCGGAACCCCGTGCGTTGCGAGCGGATCACGGGCCTCGCGCGGGTGGTACGGGGCAACGCGCACGTCGCGCTGGAGAACGCCGTGCTGTGGCACGAGCGCGACATCTCCCACTCATCGGCTGAACGGGTCATCCTGCCGGACTCGACGATGGCGCTCGACTTCATGCTCGCCGAGACGGTGGAGATCCTGGAGGGTCTCGTCGTCTTCCCACAACGGATGCGCGAGAACCTCGACGTCGGCGGTGGGCTCGCGTACTCGCAGAACGTGCTTCTCGCGCTCGTCGACTCGGGGATGAGTCGGAACGAGGCGTACGCGATCGTGCAACGCGCCGCCGCGTCCGCGTGGGACGACGGTGCTTCCTTCCGCGAGATGATCGCGTCCGACCCCGAGGTGCGCGAGCGCATCCGCGACTCGCTCGACGAGCTGTTCGACCCGCTGCGCGCGCTTTGCCACCTCGACGTCGTGTTCGACCGGCTCGAGAAGGTCGAGGTGAGGGCGTGAGCGAGGCGGCCGTGAATCTTCACTCGCGGGGAAAGGTGCGTGATGTGTACGAGGCCGGCGACGAACGCCTCCTCCTCGTGGCCACCGATCGGATCAGCGCGTTCGACGTCGTGCTTCCGAACCCGATCCCCGATAAGGGGCGCGTGCTCACCGGCCTCACGCTGTTCTGGCTCGAGCGGACGCGCGACCTGATCGCCAACCATCTTCTGAGCGCCGACCGACGCGACTTCCCCGAGCCGTTCCGGAGCGAGACCGCTCTGGCGGGGCGGGCGATGCTCGCGCGGAAGGCGAAGGTCGTCCCGGTCGAATGCGTCGCTCGCGGATTCCTCACCGGCTCGGGCCTCAAGCAGTACC
>Ga0299907_10001327_pt1 | contig 14006 bp, 14 predicted proteins | sample RVTome_16_FD_198680 | JGI IMG/M metagenome (GOLD analysis project Ga0299907, IMG submission 198680) | Soil microbial communities from uranium-contaminated site in the Upper Colorado River Basin, Wyoming, United States - RVT152D67 (version 2) ... | reverse complement strand
GTCAGCGCGTGCACGGCCTGCAACCCTTTGTCGTCTCCGACGAGCGCGATCGACTCGACGTCGAGGACGAGGTCGTCGGCGCGGTTCGTCGTCGGTGCGACGACGATGCGTGCAGGTTCGTCCTCGCCTCGTCCGAAGCGGAGGACCTCCGACGAGAACGTCGCGCCGTCGAAGCGCGCGTCGGCGACGTAGGGCGTTCCCGGCGTTACGTCCACATCTGCGAAGACGAATCGTCCGTCGTCGTCGGTGGACACCGGGCGCCGCTCGGCCCCCTCGTCGTCGAACAACGGCGTCAGCTCGACGCGCACACCCGAGACGGGCCGGCCGCCGGCCATCCGCACGATGCCGTGCACCCTGTCGCGCACCACCGACGGCGGATCTCCCGCCGCAGGATCGAGCGTGATGCGCGGGGCCGGTATGAACGGTTCTTCGTCCCCCTGGATGAACGGCAGCGCGATCCCGAACGCAGTCACGCAGCCGCCGAGAACGAGGGAGCCGACGGCGATCCTGAGCGGCATCGGCCGAAATCCCACGTTGGCGAGGCGCACCGCCCCCATGACTCCAAGCGTGGCGCCGCTACAGACGAGAGCGATGACGATGATTGCTTGCTGCAGGCTATACTCCGCGCGGTCGAGGGCAGCGCTTTAGCACACACGGTACTCCGGGAGAAACATGGTCGAAGCGCGGACCAACGCCGCGTATCAGTTCGAACCGGACTTCGCGGCGCGCCAATCCATCCTGTGGGCCGTCGCCTGGCTCGTCGGCGGCGTCACCGTGACGCTCCTCGCTCACGTGTTGCTGGTACGTCCCGAATTGACTCCCGACATCCCGTTGGTCGCCCTCACCTACGGCCGCCTGCGGGGTGTCGCCGAGACGACGATCGTCTTCGGGTGGCTCGGCACGATCGGGTTCGCAGCGATCTTCGCGATCCTGCCGAGGATCACCGAGGTGCAGCTGCACAACGAGGTGCTCGGCGCGGCGACCACGCTTACGTGGAGTGTTCTCCTGACCGGCGGCATCGTCGCCCTGCTCCTTGGTCTCAACCAGGGTCGGCTGCTCGCCGAGCTACCGGCGGGGGCCGATCTCGGTATGTGGCTCATGCTCGTGCTCGTCCTGTACAACGCCGGTGTCACCATCGTCCGCCGGCGAGAGCGAACCATCTACGTTTCGGGGTGGTACCTGATCGGTGCGGCCTTGCTCGCGCCCATCGTCTTCGCCGTCGGTAACCTGCCGACGTTTGAGGGCGTGACGGATTCCATCTTGTCCGGCTTCTACCTCAACGGCCTGGAGATGCTGTGGCTCTTGCCGATCGGACTGGCCGTTGCGCACTACGTCGTACCCGTGGAGACGGGAAACGCGCTGCACTCGAATGCACTCGCGCGGGCCGGCTTCTGGAGCCTCATGTTCGCGGGCGGGTGGTCCGGCCAGCGGCTCTTCCTCAAGGGTCCGGGCCCGGACTATCTCGAGGCGATAGCGGTCGCCATGACGTTCGTGCTCCTGATCCCGGTCCTCTCATCCGCGGCCAATCTGTTCGCGACGGGACAAGGTCGCTGGCAGCTCGTCACGCAAGCCTTCGGCCTGCGCTTCGCGGCGACGGCGATCGGCCTGCTGGTCGCCTGGATCGTCCTCGTGGTGGTGAGCACGGTTCCGTCGGTCTACCGCTTCGTCGGGCTCACGGCGTGGCAGGCGGGCGTGCGCCACCTCGCGGTGTTCGGCGTCTTCACCTCGTTCGCCTTCGCGTTCGTCTACCACGCGTACCCGCTCATGGTCGGGCGTGACTGGTACTCGCGCCGGCTGTCGGCCTTCCATTTCTGGACGACGGAGATCGGTGTCGTCACCGGGACCGCGCTGCTCATCGCCACCGGCGCTGCGCAGGGTTCCATCGCCGCCGCGGGCGCGGCTCCCGGTGCTATCGACGTCGTCCCCTTGCTGCGCCTGCTGACCGCGCTGGCCTTCGTGGCCGTGGCCGTCGCGCAATACGCGTTCGCGTACAACCTGTTCCGAACGGCCCGCGCCGGGCCGATCGTCAGCGTCTGGTCCCCCGCGACCGTCACGGTCGGGGGTTCGCGATGAAGCGGGTGCGTGTCGATCAGCGCGCAGGCCTGCTCATGGGGGGTGTCATCTTCGCCAGCTTCATCGCGCTGGGTGCGTCTGTTGCTTTACCCGCCGCCGATCCCGAGCTTGCCGGTGAGGGTGAGGAGCGCTCGCGTCTCGAGATGCAGGGGATGAGGGTCTACCGGAATGAAGGTTGTTGGTACTGCCACACGCAGTACCTCAGGTCCAGCGCCGTGGACGGCCAGTTCGGCGAAGCGCTCGGCCCCGAGGCCTATGCGGCCGACTCGCCGGCCATGCTCGGTCACGAACGGATCGGGCCCGATCTCACGCGCCGAGAAAGCCGTTTTGCCGACGCCGCCGGCCTTATCGCGTTCCTTCGCGATCCGGCTGAAGATGCACCGCATACGGCCATGCCCTCCTACGCCTACCTCGGCGAGGACGATCTCCGCGCGCTCGCGGCGTACCTGTTGTCCCTGCGGTGAGCCTGCGCGACCTCGTCGTTCAGCTGGGGTTCGTGATGATCGCGCTCGGCTCCGCGATAGCGGTGGTCGCGCTCTTCCCCGAGATCGGACCGTGGCGGCGTCCGTCGCCCGTCGAGCCGGAGGCACCGGTCGAGCCTCCGGAGAAGGTGATCGACTCCACCGCCCGGCGGAAAGCCTCCCGTCCACGGAAGAAAGCCGCGTCGTCGTCGCGGAAGGCCGCGCGGTAGAGGATGAACACCTTCCAGCGGGGGACGAAGACGGCTTCCTGCCGTCCGCCCACCGACGACCCTTCGTAACTGAGAATCTCGGCGTCGTAGCCGCCGATCTTCGTTTCGACGCGACCGGCCTCGATCTTTTGCTCGCGGAGGTAGGCCATGAACTCCTTCGGCGTCTGGCTGCTGTCGACGTAGATGTCGAAGACGGCCGTCGCCGTTCCGGCGCGTGTCGCCGTCGGGCCGGCGATCGTCCCGTCCGTCACTTTCAGGTTGCTGCCCTCGCGATCGGTGACCTGCCATCCATCGGGTACCTGCATCGTGAGGGGGCCGATCGTCGTGGACCCCGACCCGCAGGCGACCGCGAACAACAGCACCAACGCCGTGACCGCGATCCTCGCCCGTCGCATCACTCACCCTTCACCGGAAGGTTCCTCGCACGCGTGGCACTCGAGCTCGAACGTCGTGTGCTCGATGCCGAAACGCTCGAGGACTTTCGTCCGGAGCCTGTCACCTTCGATCTGTGCCTCGTGAAGGGTGATCTCGCCGGCGATCACGACGTGCGCCGAGAGCGCCGGCATGTCCGACGCGATGTTCCAGACGTGCACATGATGGACGTCATCGACCGAGGAGTCGGCGGCGATGAACCGCTCGACTTCGCGTGCATCGAGGCCACGCGGCGTTCCCTCCATGAGGACGTGCGTGGTTTCACCCAGGAGCTTCCACGCCGACCACAGGACGAGGGCGGCGATGGCCATCGACGCCGCCGGGTCGACCCAGGTGACGTTCGCGACGATGATCGCGATTCCGGCCGCGATGGCGCCGAGCGATCCGGCGGCGTCGAGCGCCATGTGCAACAGGGCGGCGCGCATGTTGATGCTCGCACCGGCCACGCGGGCGAGCACCAGCGCGCTCGCCACATTGACGATCAGACCACCCGCGGCCACGACGAGCAGGCCAACACCCGCGACGTCGGCCGGTGCGCTCAGTCGCCCGATGGCCTCGTAGACGATCCATCCCGTCGCCGCGAGGAGGAGCACCGCGTTCGCTTGGGCGCCGAGCACCTCGGCCCGCTGGAGACCGTAGGTGTGCTTGGCGGTGGCCGGGCGATCGGTCAGACGTTGCGCGACGAGCGCGATCGTGAGGGCCGCGACGTCGGAGAGCATGTGCGCCGCATCGGCCAGCAGGGCGAGTGAATTGAAGACGAACCCGCCGACGACCTCGGCCACCAGGAATCCCGCGTTGGCGACGAGCGCGATGTGCAGCGCGCGCCGTCGTGCCTTTCGCGTAGCGCTCATCTCGATCCAGTTTGTCCCATCACTCCCACTTGAACGTGGCCGCGGCCAGACCACAGGAGGCGAACGCCCACGCGCCGAGCGTGACCAGGTCGGACGCCGCGACGGGGGCGGCGCTCAGCGCGGCCCGTAGCGAAGTCGCAAGTGGTTCGGCGGGAAGGATGCCCGCCAGCGCCTCGAGTCCGGCGGGGAGCTCGGACAGCGGCACGACGATCCCGCCGAGCAGCAAGAACACCAAGAAGAGCGCGTTGGCGACGGCCAGGTTCATCTCGGCCCGCAAGCGTCCGGCGAGCAGGAGGCCGAGGCCGGCGAAGGCCACGACGCCGAGCACGAGGATGGAGATCGGTGCCGCGACCGATCGCGGGAGTCTCCAGCCGAGCCCGGCCCCCACTGCCGCGACCGCCACGACTTGCAGGATGACGACGGCCAGGATCGACAAGCCCTTGGCCGTCAGCAGCCCTTCGCGTCCCAAAGGCGTGATGCCCAGACGACGGAGGACGCCCGACTGTCGCTCGAATCCCGTCGCGATCCCGAGACTGGTCATCGCGCTCGAGATGACGGCGAGAGCGAGCACGCCCGGGACGAGGAAGTCCACCGCACGCCCACGGCCGTGCGGCAGCACGTCCACCGCGGTGAAGAAGACGAGGATGCCGACGGGGATGCCGGCGACGACGAGCAGGCTTTCGCCGCGGCGAAGCGTGAGCAGGATCTCGACGCGGGCCTGCGCGGCAACACGCCGGATCACTGCGTCACCTCCAGGTACAGGTCCTCGAGCGAACGCGGTCCAACCTCGATGCGGCGCACGAGTACGCCCCGATCCGCGAGCCACTGCGTCAACCGCGCCACCAGCTCCGGACTCGGCTCCCGGTCGGGGATGCGGTACGTGTCGCGCCGGGTCACGAGTACGGGAACCCCGAGGGCTCGGGCGAGCTCGTCGACGTCGATTGCCGACGTGACGGTGAACTCGAGCTCACGGACGCGACCGGCCGTGAGCTCGGCCAGCGGCCCGTGCGCGACGAGGCGACCGTGGCGAAGGATCCCGATGCGGTCGGCGACACGCTCCGCCTCGTCGAGGAGGTGCGTCGTCAGCAGCACCGCCGTTCCGCGCTCCCGGAGCTCGTCGATGATCACCCACGTGGTGGCTCGGCCCTCGAGGTCCATACCGGCGGTGGGCTCGTCGAGGAACGCGACCTCGGGCCGGCCGACGAGCGCGAGGGCAAGCGACAGGCGTTTGCGCTCTCCTCCGGAGAGCCGTCGGTAGGGCGTCTTCCGGACGTCGCCGAGGCCGAGCTGCTCGATGAGAGCGTCCGGCTGCAGCGGGTCGTCGTAGAAGCGCGCGAAGAGCCGGACGGCTTCCTGCGTGCGGATGCCCGCATACAGGTCGCCTTCCTGTGGCATGACGCCGACGCGTGGCGCGAGTCGGCGGGAGGTCGGCTCGAGGCCGAGCACGCGTGCCTTTCCGTCGTCGGCCGTTCGAAGGCCCTCGAGGATCTCGACGGTCGTCGTCTTCCCGGCACCGTTCGGGCCGAGCAGGACGAAGACCTCGCCCTGCTCCACCGTGAACGAGACGTCGTCCACCGCGACGAGCGGGCCGTACCGTTTCTCGAGACCCGTGACTTCGATGGGACTGGCGCCCGACGACGACTCGGCCTTCATCTGTCCCGCTGGGTCACCTCGTCCGCGAGCTCGCCGAGAGCAGCGACGGGTTCGTCTCCCAGGATCGCCGGATCGAGCGCGTCCTTCGCTCGGGCGGCGAGCTCGGCGATGAGCTCGTCGGTCTCGCGCACCGCCCCGGTGGCCAAGATGATCTCGCGGGCGCGCTCGGCATCTTCGGCGCTCAGGTTCTCGTCGCCGACGACGCGTTCGAGGTACCCACGTTCGGCGGGATCGGCCAGCGCACGGGCTTTGGCGAGCAGCACGGTCTGCTTGCCCTCGCGGAGGTCGCCGTCGCGGTCCTTGCCGGTTTGCGATGTCTCGCCGAACGTTCCGAGGACGTCGTCGCGCATCTGGAAGGCTTCGCCGAGGGGCGTGCCGTAGGACTCGAGCGCAGCGACCACGGTCGGGTCGTCGGCCGCGCACAGCGCGCCGATGACGAGCGGATCGGTGACCGTGTACCCCGCGGACTTCAACGCACCGATCCGCCGAGCCGTCGCCTCGTCGGCTTCTCCACGATGCGCGGCGAGCAGGTCGAGGTACTGACCGGCGATGGTTCGCGTCCGCATCTGATCGAAGCGATCCGCCGCCCGGTGGATCGACTCGTGCGCGAACCCCGATGTGAGGAAGAGCCGATCGGCCAGGACGAACCCGAGGAGCCCGGTGAGGATGGCCGCCGACGTTCCGAAGCGCTGCGGATCGCCGCGATGCGGAACTTCTGCCGACAGCTCCGCGAGCGCACGGAACGTGGACAGCCGGCTCCGACGCAACGGGGAGCGATCCATCACGTCGTCGTGGATGAGCGCGAACGTGTGCAGGAGCTCGAGGGCCGCGCCCACGCGCAGGATCTCCGGTCCGTTCGCTCCGCCGGCCGAGACGTATCCCCAGTAGCAGAAGCGCGGCCGGATCCGCTTCCCGCCCGATTCCACGAGGCGCTCGAGCTCATCGAGGAGGGGAAGCGCCTCGCGTTCGAGGCCCGAACGTTCCGTCTCGATGAACGCCATGAGCTCGTTGCCGACGCGGCCGGCGATCGACATCGACCCTCGTGTCTTGACCATGGGCTCTCCAGTCTGGCTGATGCTCTTTGGTTAGGGTGACTCCGCCTTCCATGACCAAGGATCTCGTCCCTTTCCGCCGCTTATCGTTCGCCGCCGCCGCGGCGACGTTGGTGCTCACTAGTCTCGGCGCACTCGTCCGCGCCACGGGCTCGGGGCTTGGGTGTCGCGACGAGTGGCCGACGTGCGTGGGTGGTTGGATCGCTCCGTTCGAATACCACGCGCTCATCGAGTACTCGCACCGTGTGGTGGCTGCTGTCGTCGTCGTCCTGCTGCTTGCATGCGTCGTGGCCGCACGGCGCTGGATGCGGCCCGCGCGCATCTTCTTCGGAGTGACCCTCGCCTCGTTCGCCGTCGTTTGTGTGCAGGCCTGGCTCGGCCGGATCGTCGTGACCTCGGAGCTGCACGGAGCGCTCGTCACGGCGCATCTCGTCATGGCGCTTGTCCTCGTTGCGCTCACCACGTGGACGGCCGTCGCGGCCTACGCCTACGGGCGTTCTCGCGCTACGGGCACACATCGCCGGATGTTCCGCCTCGCGCTGGGGGCGCTGATCGGTCTGGCCCCGCTGCTCGTCGTGGGTGCCTACGTGCGTGAGCGGGGAGCAGGTTTGGCGTTCGGCGATTGGCCGCTGATGGGTGGACGCCTGATCCCCGCGCTCGACAACCCAGGAGCGGCATTGCACTTCGCGCACCGCGTGTTCGCGCTCCTCCTTGCCGGACACCTGTTGGGCTTGGCCGTGCGCGCGCGACGCGACGACCGCGCCGACGTCCGGCGATTCGCCTTCGCCGGTGTCGCGTTGTTCGTCACCCAGGCGTTGGTCGGTGCCGCGAACGTGTGGACGACGCTGCATCCGAGCGCCGTCCTCGGCCACGCCTCGCTGGCGTTCTTGACATGGTCGGCGTTCGTGGCGCTCGCCGTCGTGTCCCGGCTGGGCCCCCGCCCGCAAGCACCGGACGCGCGCCCCGGCCGCGTGGCCGCCTACGTCGCGTTGACCAAGCCGCGCATCGTCGTCCTGCTCCTCGTGACGACGATCCCGGCCATGGTGCTCGCCGCCCAGGGCCTTCCCTCCGTCTGGCTGATGGCCGCAACGCTCATCGGCGGGATGCTCACGGCCGGAAGCGCCAACGCCTTGAACCAGTACCTCGAGCGCGACATCGACGAGAAGATGGGCCGGACGCGATCACGGCCGCTGCCGTCGCGCACCGTCGGTCCCCGGGGCGCACTGACCTTCGCGATCGTTCTGGGCATCGGCGGCTTCGTCTGGCTCACCGCGGTGGTGAATCTGCTCAGTGCGCTGCTGGCGGCGAGCGCGATCCTGTTCTACGTCCTCGTCTACACGCTGCTGCTGAAGCGGAACACACCGCAGAACATCGTCATCGGCGGCGCGGCGGGTGCCGTCCCGGTGCTCGTGGGGTGGGCGGCGGTGACCGGGACCATCGAGGCGCCCGCTTGGGTGATGTTCGCGATCATCTTCCTGTGGACGCCGCCGCATTTCTGGGCCCTCGCGATGCGGTACCGCGACGACTACGCCGCGGCCGGCGTGCCGATGCTCCCGGTCGTCCGCGGTGACCGGTCGACCACGGCGCAGATCCTCGCGTACGCACTCGTGCTCGTGGCCGCCACGCTGTTCCTGTCCCCGGTCGGCGGTCTCGGGGCGCTCTACGCACTGAGCGCGGCCTTGTTGGGAGGGGGGTTCATCTACCGTGCCGTGCGGTTGCGCTGGGAGCCGGGCGGCGAGAGCGCGTTGAAGCTCTTCCGCTACTCGGTCAGCTACCTCGCGCTGCTCTTCGGAGCCATCGCCGCTGACAGGTTGGTTTGGTGACTTTCTTGTCGGGCGCCTTGTGTGTTGTCATGCTTGGCGATCCGATGAAGACTCGATCGTTCGGTCGCGGGCTGCGCGCGGCGTTCGCCGGTGCGGCGCTCCTCGCCGCTGCATGTGGACAGAACCCCGAGTCGACGGAGCGGGCGCGCGGACTCCTCACCGGGCCGAACCTCGTCGTCGCATTGTCGATCGGGTTCATCGTCATCGCCGGAGCCTTCCTGATCGGAGCCATCGCGCTGGATCGCTTCGTCCGATCGCGGCAGCAGCTGGAGGCGGCCGGGCCCGAGCCGGAGGAAGAGGAAGAGGAGCGAGAGGAGGTCGTGGCCGGCATCGTTGTGGGACGCGCAAGCGTGCCCCGCTGGCTCTACGCCTTCTACGTCCTCATCCCGGTGTTCGCGTTCCTCTACGTGGTGAACAACGTGGCGCTGCGTCCGGCGGCCGAAGAAGCTCCCGACGAGACGGCTGCGCCGACCGACCCGCAGACCGAGGCCACGATCGTTGCCATCGGCATCACGTTCGACAAGGACACGTTGACCTTCCCCGCGGAAACCGAGGTGACGGTGACCTTCGACAACCAGGACGCCGGCGTCCCTCACGATTGGACGTTGTGGGAATCCGAGGAGGCCGCCACGGCCGGCGACGAGGGGGCGAAGATCGCCGCGACGAACCTCATCACCGGCGCGGCCGAAGACGATGTGACGTTCACGTCTCCCCCGGTGGGTGAGTACTACTTCAACTGCACCATCCACCCGCCCTCGATGTTCGGAACGGTCGAGGTCGTCGAGGGCTGATCGAGCCGAGCGCGCCTAGACTCAAGGCGTGACCTACGACCTCATCGTCGTCGGCGGTGGTCCGGCCGGTTCCGCGGCCGCCTGGCGTGCGGCGTCGTCCGGGGCGCGCGTGCTGCTCTGCGACAAGGCGCAGTTCCCGCGCGACAAGCCGTGCGGTGACGGTCTCACGCCGCGGGCGGTGGCATCGATCGGCTCGCTGGGGCTCGAGAACGAGCTCAAGCAGTTCAATCGCGTCGACAAGCTGAAGGTGAACGGAGCCGGACGCACCCTCACCTTCGACTGGCCCGACTCCGAGGACTTCCCCGACCACGGCTACGTCGTCGCGCGCACGGATCTGGACGAGATGCTCCTGCGCCACGCCCAGAACGCGGGAGCCGAAGTACGTGAAGGCGTCTCCGTCCTCGAGCCGATCGTCGAGGGCGGTGTCGTCCGGGGTGTCGTGACCCGTCACAACGGTGCGACGGAGGAGCTGCGGGCGGGGATGGTGATCGCAGCCGACGGTGCGTCCTCTCGTGTGGCCCGCGCCGTCGGCATGCAGATGTCGAGCCGGCGGCCTATGGGTTTGGCCGTTCGAGCCCACTTCGAGGCCAAACGTCCTGCGTCGGAGGACGGTGTCATCGAGAGCTTCCTCGAGCTGCGCGACGGCGACGCGCTGCTCCCCGGCTACGGGTGGATCTTCCCGATGGGGCGGGGGTCGTCGAATTCTCAAATGGGCCGCATCAACGTCGGCGTCGGCATCCTGTCGACGTACAAGGGCTGGAGGGAAGTGAACACCGCTCACCTCATGGAGGTGTTCATGCGCTCGCTGCCCGCCGACTGGGAGCTCCCGGACATCGCCGATCTGCGCGCTTCCGGCCAGCTCAAGGGCTGGCGGCTGCCGATGGGTCTGGGCGTGTGGCCCCCGTGGCGGCCGGGGGTGATCGCCTGCGGCGACGCCGCCGGCGTCGTGAACCCGTTCAACGGCGAAGGCATCTCCGAGGCCGTCGAGTCCGGCGTCGTGGGGGCCGAGGTCGCCTTGTCCGCTCTCGAGCGCGGGCAGCCGGGCGATCTGAGCGAGTACGGGCGCCGGCTGGACGAGCTCTGGGGGCCGTACTACCGGCTCGGACGAACCTTCGTCCGGTTGATCGGACGGCCGCGTGTCATGCGGGTGCTCACGACGGTCGGCATGCGTGTGCCGCCGGTCATGGAGTTCGCCTTCAAACTCCTGGCGAACCTGTATCGGGAGCGCGGCGGCGGCTTCGGCGACGCGCTCGTGCGGGGGATGCTCCGCGCCGCGTCCGTCATACGCGTCGGCTAAAAGCGCCTCCGCGTGGGATCAAGGTCGGCTAGGAGGCGCCAACCCGGGGTTGACCGGCCCCCGGCTTCGACCTAACATTGTGAAAGAAATCACAAGGAGCACGAGGAAGCCATGCGGAAGGGGTAGGACTCCGCAGGGGTGTTTGCCGGGCCTTTCGGGGCGCAACTACCTTGGGGGCTTGATTCCCAGGCGATAGGAGGGTGTCGTGCTCGGGAGCTACCTGCCCATCGCCTTCTTGCTTATCCTCGCCGGCGCCTTCGCCGTGGTCACGGTGGTGGCGGGCAAAGTTCTGTCCCCCAAGGATCCCAATCCGCAGAAGCTCATGCCCTACGAGTGCGGGATCACCGACATCGACCCCAAGGTTGAGCGGTTCCCCGTGCGCTTCTACCTCGTAGCGATGCTCTTCGTGATCTTCGACGTCGAGGTGATCCTGTTCTTCCCCTGGGCGGTGACGTTCCGTTCTTTCCCGGCTTTCTCGCTCATCGCCATGAGTGTGTTTATCGGACTGCTCGGGGTGGCCTTCGTGTACGAGTGGCGCAACGGAGGCCTGGAGTGGGACTAGAGGAGCGCCTCCCGGCCATCGTCACGGCGAACGCCCAGAAGCTCGTGAACTGGGCCCGGCGTTCTTCGGTGTTCCCGGCGACGTTCGGGCTGGCCTGTTGCGCGATCGAGATGATGCAGACGGTCGCCCCGCGCCACGACCTCGCACGCTTCGGGATGGAGGTCTTCCGCGCCTCGCCCCGTCAGGCCGACCTGATGATCGTCGCCGGCCGCGTCTCCCAGAAGATGGCGCCTGTTCTCCGGCAGATCTACGACCAGATGCCCGAGCCGAAATGGGTCATCTCGATGGGCGCGTGCGCGTCGTGCGGCGGGATGTTCAACAACTACGCGATCCTGCAGGGCGTCGACCAGATCGTCCCCGTCGACGTCTACGTGCCCGGGTGCCCGCCCACGCCGGAGATCCTGATGGCGGGCATCCTCCAGCTGCACGAGAAGATCACCAACCAGCCGCTGAAGCTCGGACGAGCGCGATAGGTGGCCGCCGTGACGACGCTCGCCGACTACGAAGCCCGGCTTCGTGAACGGATTCCCGATGTCCTGCTCGAGGCCGTCGAGGGCCTCGACACGGGCGTGCTCGTGGTCCGTGCGGATCGGCTCGTCGAGGTCATGACGTTGCTGCGCGATGACTTCGGCTTCGACCTGCTGTCGGACGTTTCCGGTGTGGATTGGCTCCCGCGCGATCCGCGCTACGACGTCAACTACCACCTGGCGTGCGCCGACTCGAACCGGCGCCTGCGCGTCAAGGTGCAGCTTCCCGATGTGGAGGCCCCGCGCGTGCCGTCGGTGGTCGGGGTATGGCCGACGGCCGACTGGCACGAGCGCGAGGTGTACGACTTCTTCGGCGTCGTCTTCGACGGCCATCCCGATCTGAAACGCATCCTCATGCCCGACGAATGGATCGGCCACCCGCTGCGCAAGGACTATCCCGTCGGCGGCGTCCCCGTGGAGTACCGCATCGAGCCCGCCTACATCGGACCGAACGTGGTGTCGACGGCCGGACGCCCGGCGGCGGGGGGCGTGCCCGTGCGGCTGCGGCGTGATCGCGGCCGGCCGTCGTCGTGGACGTGGACGGGTCCGCCGGCCACGGGTGTCCCCGACCGGGGCCGCGAGGAAGAGGTCGAACTCCCCGACGAGGACCCTGCCGAGACGACATGACAGACATCGACACCGGCGTCCCGACCGAGGTCCGCGACCTGTGGGTGGAAGACGAGACGATGCGGGTGAACCTCGGCCCCCAGCACCCGTCCACGCACGGGGTGCTCCGTCTCAAGGTCGAGGTGATCGGCGAGCAGATCGTTTCCGCCGAGCCCGTCATCGGCTACCTGCACACCGGCATCGAGAAGCAGGCCGAGTCGCTCAATTGGATCCAGGCCGTGACCGACGTCACGCGCGCCGATTACCTGTCGCCGTTCTACAACGAGCTGGCCTACTCGCTCGCCGTAGAGAAGCTCGCCGGTGTGGAGGTGCCGTCGCGCGGCCAATGGATCCGCACGATCATGTGCGAGCTCAATCGCGTCACCTCCCATCTCGTGTGGCTGGCGACGGGAGGTCTCGAGCTCGGCGCCCTGTCGATGGCGACGTTCGCGTTCCGGGAGCGTGAGCAGATCCTCGACCTCTACCAGTCGGTCACCGGTCTGCGCATGAATCACGCGTACATCCGTCCGGGCGGGGTGAACATGGACTTCCGGCCCGAACACCCCGGCATGATCCGCGAGCTTGTGGTCCTGCTCCGGCAACGCTTCGACGAGTACGAGCAGTTCCTCACCCACAACCCGATCTGGATCGGACGCAACCAGGGCGTCGGGATCCTGAAGGCCGAGGACGCGATAGCGCTCGGCGTGACCGGGCCGAACCTGCGGGCCTCGGGTGTGGGGCGCGATCTCCGGCGACTGAGTGCGTACCTCCCCTACGACGAGTTCGACTTCGACGTGCCGATCGGCCAGAACGGTGACTGCTACGACCGCTACCTGGTTCGGATGGCCGAGATGCGCGAGTCCGTGAAGATCGTCGAGCAGGCGATCGAAGGGTTGCCCGAAGGGCCGTTCCGGGCCGAGGGCAAGTTCGTCCCGCCGCCGCGCAACCGCCTGCCGGTGTCGATGGAAGCCGTCATCCATCACTTCAAGCTCTTCACCGAAGGCCCGCACGTACCGTCCGGCGAGGTCTACGTCGCCGTCGAGAGTCCCCGGGGGGAGCTCGGCATGTTCGTGGCCTCGGACGGACGCGGCCGGCCCTGGCGTGTGCACATACGCGGTCCGTCCTTCGTCAATCTCCAGGTCGTCTCTCGGCTGGCGCCGGGGCACCTGCTCGCCGATCTCATCGCGATCCTGGCGTCGCTCGACCCCGTGATGGGGGACGTCGACAGGTGACGGACAACGTCCTGTCCGACGCCCTCCGTGCGAGGGCGCGCGAGCTCATGGCGCGCTACCCGCAGAAGCGATCGGCGCTCATCCTCGTGCTGCACGCGGCCCAGGACGAAGTGGGACACGTGACCGACGACGTCATCCGCGAGGTAGCCGAGCTGTTCGAGCTCAGCGCCGCCGACGTCGCCGGCGTCGTCACCTTCTACACGATGTTCAAGCGCTCGCACCCGGGCCGTTTCCTGATCAGCCTGTGCACCCAGAGCGGCTGCGAATTCGCGGGGGCCGAGTCGACCATGGAGAAGCTGCGGGAGATCGTCGGGCCCGAACACACGACCACCGAGGACGGGCTGATGTCCTGGGAGGTCGTCGAGTGCCTCGCCTACTGCAGCGCGGCCCCGGCCGCTCAGGTGAACTACCGGGAC
>Ga0299907_10001326_pt1 | contig 14007 bp, 17 predicted proteins | sample RVTome_16_FD_198680 | JGI IMG/M metagenome (GOLD analysis project Ga0299907, IMG submission 198680) | Soil microbial communities from uranium-contaminated site in the Upper Colorado River Basin, Wyoming, United States - RVT152D67 (version 2) ... | reverse complement strand
CGGCGACCGTCCTGGTAGAAGTAGATCCCCCCGCCGTCGTCGGCGCTCCAACCGTCGAAGCGCCACAGGTCCAGGTCCGAGGGACCGAAATGGTTGTAGACGACGTCGAAGAGCACCGCGACGCCACGCTCGTGTGCCGCTCGCACCAGGGCCTTGAGCGCCGTGGGTCCGCCGTACGCGCTCTCGATCGCGAAGATATCGGACGGGTTGTAGCCCCAGGAGAAGCTGGTGGCAAACTCCATCGACGGCATCAGTTCGATTGCGTTCACGCCGCGGTCCACGAGGTGGTCGAGCCGGGCGATGACGCTGCCAAAGCCGCCCGGTTCGTCGCCGGACCCGCCGGCGCCGTCGCGGGAGTCGTCGTTGAACGTCCCGACGTGCAGCTCGTAGATGACCAGCTCGTTCCACGGCGGCGTGCGGTACGCCGTGCCAGCCCAGTCGAAGTCCTCGGTGCGCACGATGGAGTCGCCGCCCGAGTTCGACACCTCCCGCGCGTACGGGTCCTTGCGCCACAGCAACCCGGCGGGACCATCGAGGACGAACTTGTACCGGCTGCCCTCGGCCGCGCCTGGCACATCGGCCGACCAGTAGCCGCCGCCCTCGGCGGCGAGTGGCGACGCCGAGCCCGACCAGCCGTTGAAGTCCCCTGCGACGGCCACCGTCCGGGCGAACGGCGCCCACACCCGGAAGGTCACCCCGCCGGCGTGGACATTGGCGCCCATCCCGGGCCGGCTCGACGTGCGGACCATCCCACCTCCTCGCGCAGACGCGCGTCTAGTGAAGCATCAACCCAGACATCCGCAGAGGCGATCGACCCCGACGGAACCGTCTACTACTGGGAACCCGGAGCGGACCGACTCCAACGGCCGGCCGATCAGCGGCGAGGGCAACGTTCGGTACAGGTACGAGCTGCGGCACCAGATGGTGGCCGTGTAGTGGTCGGCGTCAACCTCACGGCTGCCGTGGAACCGTCGACCGCACGGTACGCGGACTGGATGGCTCGGAGAGCGGGCGTGCTCCTTTTCCGCCCAGATTGACGCAGCACCCGACTGGCGCGGACTGTCGTCGCTCGCCGACCGGGCAATAGGCTCGGTCTGCGGAATGGCTCAGCCGTCGGCCAGCCGGGCCACGGCATTCAGCACGTCCACGCGCATGATCTGGCCGGCCTTCTCCGGTTCCTCGAAGATCGGACTATGCGCGGAGTGCTCGAAGGTGTAGAAGCCCTTGACCGGAGCCTGCAGCCGCTGGAGGTAGTCCTGAGCCAGGTCGTAGGAGCAGGTGTGGTCGAACACGCCGTGCAGGAAGTAAGTCGGAACGTCGAGCGACGGCACTCGCGCGGCGAGGTCGGTGGAGAGCATGTCATCCCATAGGGCGCTCACGCCGCTGGCGAGCTTGCCGCGCCAGAGCCCGACCTTTTCAGCCAACGAGTACTGCGGGCTGACCAGCGAGGGAAAGAAGACGCCGGTGATGACGGATCTCATGTCGTGAGTCGTGCCGACGCCGAGGCGGTGCATCGCCTTGTCCCGCACGGCCAGGTAGCGCTTGGGTGTGCCGTGCGCCTCGGACACCGGGGCGGCCGCCAGCCTCTTCAGCATCCTGTGGTCGTGGCGCTTCTCGAACTCGGCCACCAAGAACTCGTACGCCAGCCGCTCGGAGCGCAGCTGGTCCACCATCTGTGCCATGCCGATGTAGGCGGCGTACAGCTCCGGCTGCCGTGACACCGCCTGAATGCCGATGAACGATCCTCCTGAATGCGCCATCAGGTAGATGCGGTCCTTGCCGAAACGTCTTCGCAGGTAGTGCGTGACCGAGACGGTGTCGTCGATGAACTGCTCCATGGTCATGGAGGTGCGAGGCAACGACGAGCTGTAGGAGAGCCCCGCTCCCCGTTGCTCCCACCAGGCGACGGTGAAGCAGTTCTCGAGCGCTGTCGGGCGCCGCTCCTCGAGGAAGTACTCAGGCAGTCCGCCGTGCAGGTAGAGCAACACGGGGTTCCCGGGGTCCCTGCCGCGCAGGAACATCCCCTGCCGGGTTCCATTGACGTCGAGGAAGCGCTTCTCGGAGATGCCGTGCGGCACGATCCGGCCGGTGTCGTCCATCAGCGGCTCGGGGCGGCCGGTCCAGACCGCCGCTAGGCGTCGGAGGAGGTCACGGAACGACATCATCGGTCAATGCTCGAGTCCCCGGAAGACGACCCACGTGGTTGTCGCCGAGCCCAGAAACGTGGCGGCGGTGACCAGCAGCACGGCCGGCTGGTTGTGCAGCAGCCAGCCCGATGAGTCGACGGCCGAGTAGGCGAGCATGCTGTTCGCTACGAGCGCCAGGGCTCGTCCGCGGCGGTGTCCGCGAAGCACCCCGACCCCCGCAGCGAGGGCGGTCGAAGCCATCATCGCCTCCGCCACGACCTGGAACACCGCGATGTTCCCGACGGCTTGCGTGCCGGCGTACGTCAGCATGCCGTCCTCTAAGGCGCTCGGAAGCGAGGCAGCCCACAGCGCTGCCACACCGGTGCCGACCACCACCAGGTGCCAGCCCACCAACCGGCGCGCGGTCGGGGTGAGGGCCGCGACGCGTCGACACCGGCTCCTGATCGACTCCACGAAGGGTCATCGTCACTCCTGGGCAGAGTGGACGCGCGGTTCCGGCACCGTACGCACCTTGGGGAGCAGCCAGCCCAGCGCAGCCAGGCTGAGCAGACCGATCTCGAGGTAGGGCGGATCAGCCCAGGAGGCGTCCTCAATGCCGGCGTCGGCCATGAAGGCTCCGGAGACGGCATCTGCTGCGTATCACTGACCCTCGGTGAGGGCGGCGAGCCGGTCGAGCGAGGCACGAAGCTTGTCGGCCGTGGTCGCCCGAGCGCGGGGGATCCGCTTCTCATCGGTCAACTGGGTCCAGTCGTAGATGTGGGTGACCCGAGTATGCGACGAGTCGATCGGCTCCAGCTCCCATCGCCACAGATGCCCCGGCGGGCTCTGACCCGGCTCGGCCGGTTTCCACGAGATGCGCCGCCCCTCGTCGAACTCGACCACGTGGTTCTCCCGCACGTTGCCGCTCGTCGTGGTCATGGTGAACACATCGCCGACAGCGCGGACTCGCTGCCCGGGTGGCGCCTCCGACAGGTTGTCATTGCCGTCCCAGCGGGGCTGTTCAGCCGGGTCAGCAATGAGCTCGAAGATCTGCCCGGCGCCGGCCGCAATCTCCGCTGGCGCCAACCACGCGCACAACCTCATCGCTAATGGCCATGCCACCATCCAAGCACGCAAACGGACCACGTCGACCGCCCCACCGCGCCGGGCAACACGAACGCGCTGTCATGGCTCCCTTCTGTTGCGGGGCGTGTCAAGTGGCGCGGTCTCGATCGCCGGTCAGGGTGCGTCGGTGCTGGTCGGTGTCGAGACCGTTCGTCCGGCGGGGCGCTGCGTCGTGACACCTTCGGCGCGTCGGCGCGGTGTGGCGGCTGTCGAGGCCGCGGGGGGCTGGTCGGGGACGCGGGCCGGGGTTAGCGTCGTGGTTGCGGGTCCGGGAAGTGACTGATCCGAAGTGCCGATGTCCGGGGGCAGGTCGGCCGCGCTGGATGGAAGAGTCGCCCCGGGGTGTCCTCACCACCGCCGAACTCATCGCGTCATAGTTAGACCCGACCACCGCGAAGCCGCACACGAACGCCGGCAGTTACACCAGCGGAGGGACGTCACCGAGTCCTGAGCTTTACGACGCAGGAGGCGCGCGATGCACTCGAAGTTACGCCTCGGGCTCGCGGTGGCAGCGGCCGCAGTGACTGCCGAGGCCGGCCTGATTCACCTGGGCCGTACCTACGGATCCACCGAGGAGGAACGGAAGAAACTGCTTCCCGGCGATGACATCATCGCCGACGCCGAAGTCCAGACCGACCACGCGATCACGATCGACGCGCCGCCATCTGCTGTCTGGCCCTGGTTGGTCCAGATGGGCTGGGGCCGCGGTGCTTGGTACACCGCTCGATGGGTGGATCGGCTGCTGTTCCCGGACAACGGGCCCAGTGCGGACCGAATCGTGCCAGAGCTCCAGGACATCACCGTCGGGACGTTCATCCCGGACGGGCCACCGGAGACAGAGACTGGGCTCTTTGTCGTGACGCTCGAGTGGGAACGAGCGATGGTACTGCGGTCCAACAGCCACCTGCCCATGAGCTGGCGGGACCGCGCGACGCTGGACTGGACGTGGACCTTTGTCCTGACGCCGGTCGATGGTGGCCGGCGAACCCGCTACCACTTCCGCTCCCGCTGGGTCACCGCGCCATGGTGGTGGACGCTCAGTGGCTGGCTCGGCATCGTCCCCGCAGACTTCGTGATGTCACGCGACCACCTGAGGGGCGTGAAGAAGCGGGCCGAGAGACTCGCCTTGGCTGCGTAGTCGCCACCAGCCAGTGGATCCGCGAGGGTGGTACATCGCCGGGGCGTCCGCTCGCTGGAGCGCCGCCCTCAAGCAGGTTCGGGTGCTGCGCTGACCCCGGCGGCTGACTGCCTGGCATGCCGCCACAGAAGTCTCAGTCGAATCGTTCTCTGTGCATCTGCTCCGGTGTCGGCCGTCTGGCGCGAGCGCTTGGGGACCTTCGCCTCTGCCGTAGACACCGGCGATGCGGTGCGCTTATATGCTCCACTCCACCCGAACCGGGAAGCCCCTGATGCTGTGAAGCAACGACGAACGCTGGTGAACCGAAATGTGGCTGCGGTTGCTCTCGCGACTACGGCTGTGGGGATCGGCGTGCTGACTGGCCGGGTCGTCGGTCGAACGCAGGGTGAGCTCTCCGGGTTCCGGAGCCCTGAGGCAGAGCGGCGATACATTCAGGCCTACGAGCTGGTGCTGGCGCAGTGGCCGGTTCCATACGAGGAACTCACCATTCCGACATCGTTCGGGGACACCCAGGTAGTTGCCAGCGGTGACACCGACGCGCAGCCGCTGGTCCTGCTGCACGCCACCGGGACCAGCTCGACCGGGTGGCTGCTGAACATCGGCCGACTCAGTAGCCGTCATCGCGTGTTTGCGGTCGACATCATCGGCGAGGCCGGCAAATCCAAGCAGACGCGACTGCTTCGAGACCGCCGCGACTGTGTGCAATGGCTCGCCTCGGTCCTCGACGGGCTGGGACTTCGACGCACGCACGTGGCCGGCTGGTCCTTCGGTGGATGGACGGCGCTCGCGTTCACCATCGACGAGCCGCAGCGTGTCGATAAGACGGTACTCCTTGCACCATTCGGGTCACTTGCCCCATACGCCCCGGCGGTGCTGATTTTCCTCAAGATCGGGCCGTACCTACCGATGGGCCCTCCTGGGAGCCTGGCGCTCCGGATGATGTCGCCTGGCTACCAGTTCGACGAGAACTTCGCGCGGCAGTTCATCCTCGGCGGCCGATACTTCAAAGCCGCTGACCCTCGCGTCAGCGTCTTCCCCAAGCCGTTCACCGAGAAGGAACTCCGCTCCATCGGTGGTCCAGTTCAATTGATGGTGGGCGGCGGGGAGTCAACCTTCGACCCCCACCGTGCCGTCAACCAGGCACAGCGGTGCATTCCAGATCTACACGCGCAACTCGTCCCCGACGTCGGTCATATGATCGCCATGGAGGCCGCCGACCTGGTCAACGACAGGATGCTCAGATTCCTCAGCGATTGACCTCCTGCGAGCAGACGGTCAGTCGCCGCTATCGGCCACCCCCGCGAGCTGAGCCAGCGCAACATCGGCCACGAAGAATACGAGCCTCTCGCGTAGCAGAATCCGGTCGCGACGGGTCGGGTCTTTGGTCCTGAAGCGGCAGGACGCAAGCCCCTGCCTGGTCCGAGAGCCCGAGTGGATCGTTGACCGAAAGCACTCCTTTGCTTCCCCAGAGGTAGTTGCCGAACACGGTCGAGCAGGACCTGCTCGCCCAAGCACAGCACAGGTGGGTCTGAGCCGAGAGGAGGCTCCCCATGCAAGTACTCCACCGAACCAGATCGCCGCGAAGCGCTGCGGTCCCCGAGCGGTCGCTGGCAGACGCCGGCAAACCGGTCGGCCGTTTCCTCCTGCATCTCGCCGAGATGTGCATGGTCATGTGCATCAGTGGAATCATCCTCAGCGTCGCCTTCTTCCAGGGCGCTGTCGCCTTGGGATACACGAACCTCCCCCAGACGGCCCCTGAGCTGTCCGTCCTCGTCATCGCCATCAACCTGTCGGTGCCAATGGCCGCCTGGATGCGATACCGCGGTATGGAGTGGCGACCAACACTGGAGATGACGATCCCGACCATGGCCACCGGCCTGCTGCTGATCGCGGCCTACAGGCTCGACCTCATCGCCACCAGCAGCCTCATCGAGATCCAGACCAGCCTGGCATGCCCCGTGATGCTCGCCGTCATGCTGCTCCGCTTCCCCCTGTACTCAGCACCACACGCCGCGCACCACGCACCCGCCCCTTGACAGGAGACGGATCGCCAGGGTGAGAGAGGCCTTGTGGCTCTACCGCCGGGGCCTGACCTCCTCACCCTGGATGGAGAGGAGTCGTGAGCACCATGCAGTGGGATGTGGGATTCGTGGGGTTGGCGGTGCTGGCCCTGGTGTCACTCGGATTCGGCCTCGTCGCCCAGCTGGTGATCGGCAGGCACGCAGGCCGGTGGATTTGGCTCGCCGCTGGGGCGGCGTACTTCGTCCTGGGACTGGTCATCAGCGAGGTGTGGTTCGGCTGGGCCACCGAAGAGGAGCTGCAGCCGAACATCGACGGATTGTCCTTCGACGAGGTACTGCTCGGGGTGATCCCCGGTCTCATCGTGGTCCTCGTGATCCGACACTTCGTACGGCGGAGAACACGCCCATCGAGGCACGCCACCCTGACGAGCTAGTTGTCGCGGTCTCAGGCGACACAGGTCGCCGACGGCGGAGGCTGCGCCGGTCAAGCCCTTGCGCCGGGGCGGGGCGCCGCGATGAAGCCGTTCGAGGGACACGCCGATGTCGCCGACGAGCTGATCCCGCCCGACTTCGTGAGGTCTTGGTGTTCCTGTGGTGCCTGCCCATCCCCGGAGCGCCGGCCCCGACGGCCCTACCTGCGGCGCGGATGCTGAGCGCAAACCAGAACGGGCCGCGACCAAGAACCGGGTGCCTGGCTCCGGGTACGTCACGGCAATCCGGCTTGCGCGTTTCTCCACCCAGGGGCGGGACGAAACGAACTCGCGACCAGTCAGCGCGACGCTGCCAGCCGGAGCCCGGCCAGTTCGAGCAGCTCGTCGAGGATGCCGTCCATGCTCAAGATGATCGAGATGTGATCAGCACCCTCGATGAGGTGAAGCCGAGCACCGGGCACGTGCTCGCTGAGCCAGACCGCTTGAGCCGGAGCAACATTCGCATCCTCGGTCCCGGGCCAGATCGACATCGGAACCCTGATACTCGACAGGTCGAACGGACCGGTCGATTGGCTGACGGGTCCCTGGCCGGGCCACCTACGCGGGAACCGTCACCCACAGTTGGTGTGGTGACGGTTCCGCTCATCGGCGCGACCGCGCGATCGAGGCAAATGAGGAAGCGTTCGTATCTTTGGCGTCCTCTCTATGAAGACGAGTCTGCTGGCAAGTGGTGCTGATTGTCATGGTGGCTCCTTCCCGGTAGGCGCGGGTGGCCGCGGGTGAGGACGTGGGTCCAGGTGGAGCGCCCGGAGCCGCGTCAGCGGCGAGGACGTACGACCTGAAGCGCCGCAGGTTCTCTGCCGCTCTCATACGGGTTGCGTCTCGGGTGGGGGTCGCGTAGTGGGCCACCTTGTACTCGGCGGGTGTCAGGTGGCCGAGGCTATTGTGCCGGCCATCACCAGCAAGCGTGCTCCGGGAGGAGGCACCCGTCTTCATGGCATTCAGTTAGCCGTCCCCCTCAGATGCGTGTTGAAGAACGCGGTGATGCGGCGCCGGGCATCTCGGGTGGCCTCGTCGTCGTACTTCGTGCCGGAGATGCGAGCCAGGAACCGCAGCAACAGGGTGACATCGGCAGGGTCGTGGTCGTTCATGAAGCCGTGACCGACACCCGGATAGATCTTCACGTCCTGCGGCACGTCCAACTCGGTGAGCAGCCGGCCGAGTCGCTGCCCGGCACGTCGCCCAAGGGGTGACCGGTCGGTACCGCCGAAGCTCCCGACGATCGGGCACGCTCCGGGCAGCCATTCCTGGGCGTCAGACGGGCAGCCGCCGTAGTTGACGCTCGACGCCGAGAAGCCTCGGCCCGGCGCCAGAGCCAACGCGTAGCCACCGCCCATGCAGAACCCGATCACTCCGATGCGTCCGGTGCAACCGTCGTGCTCGCTGAGCCAGCCTCGTGCACCCTCGATGTCGTCGAACGTCCTTCCCCTACGTTCACCGATGTCACGCATGATCGTGCGCAGGCAACGTAGCCGGCTCCCCCAGTAGTACAGGTCCGGGGCGACGGCGAGAAAGCCCTCGTCTGCCAGCCAGTTAGCCTGCGCCCGAAGGTCGTGGCTCATGCCGGTGAAGTCATGGACTACCACGACACCGGGCCACGGCGGCGGTGTCGTCGGCACCGCGCAGTACGCCGGCATGATTCCCTGCTCGGTCTGAATGTGCACATCCGACGACCTCTCCATACGTCGCATTTTGCGCCTCTGACCCCGACGTGCGGACGCACGAACATCGGCATTATGCGGGTGATCCGCGTCAAGTGGATCATGATGCCTGGGTCTCGTTGACGGGGTCGGCGGGCTCACCGTCCTAGCGCACCTGATCGACCGGGAAGCCAGCGCGGTGAGAGCCAGCGTGGGTGATGCGTCCTTGCCTCGGCCTCAGCCCACCGTGGGCATGCTCGCCCGCGACGGGTTCCAGCGCCGCTGCAAGCGTTGCGCCGCGTTGGCTTGACCTGGCGGCTGCTGCGTGCGTCGCTGGCGGCCGGCGGAGGCCTACCACGGCGTTCAAGGTGGAGCCCAACCACGGTGGCTGTGGGAGAAGCCGGAATGCACGTGGTCTTGGAAGCTCGTGGCGCTCGACGACGTTCGGACTCGCCTAATCAGCCGGCTCAAGCAGCGGTAGAATCGCCGGCTCGGCTATCTCGACGCTGGAGCTGCTGGACTTCGGGGACCGCATGATGGTCCAGAGGGTTTCAAGGGGATCGATTCCAGGGCCGAGAGCTGGCGGGGATGAAGATCTGGCAGCCGAGGGGAGGAGCGATGTGGACGTTCCGGAACTTCGTAGCGCTTGGCCTGTTCCTGTTCGGGACGACCTTCCTGTGGATGACCGCCGCCATGGCCGGGAGGACGCCGCCGCCGACCGGGATCGCCTGGACGCTGACCAACGTCCTCGCGTATGTCGCGATCGTCGGCTTCACGATCGCGGCGTGGGCGGTGTTCAGGCAGTACTCGTGGTGGGAGACGGCCGCAGTTCTATCGGGCATCGTCGGGCTTGTGGCTGTCGTCCCGTTCATCGTCGGGCAGAGCCAACTCGAGGTCGGGTTCGGCGACCTAGGCGTGCAGATCAACTTAGGGATGCACATCCTGGGTAGCGCGGCCGTTGTCGCGATGGTGCTTCTGCCTGCCGCTCACGACTGGGTCACACAGCGGCTATGACGCGGCCCGCTCGCTCACCAAGGGTCGGTCAGCCCTCCGTGCCACTACCCGCACGACGCCATCTCCCGTGATCGGCACAGAGATCAGGAGCGATGAAGATTGCGTACTTCTACTGGATGAAGAGCGACGACCGGGTCAGGACGGTCGCGCCGGAGCACGCCGCCTACTGGCGCGACCTTGAGATGCCCGGGTACGAGGGCGGGCCATTCGCCGACAAGTCAGGCGGCCTAATCACGTTCGACGCCGATTCGGTCGAGGCTGCGCAGAGCGTCATCGCCGCCGATCCCTTCGTGCAGGAGGAGCTGCTGGAAAACTCGGTGGTGAAGCAGTGGATGCCCGAATAGGCCTTGGCCGTGCAACCCGCACTGGCTATGGCGTTGAGGGAGCCGACCCGGCTGGTCGTCGGCGGCCTCGGCGAGGGCGTGTGGGTTGTTACGCAGGCTGAGCGTCCGCCCGGGACCACGGGCTGGAGGGGCCGAAGCGACGTGAGCGAGCGTTGCTGGGTCACCGTCGAGAACACCGTTGAGATCGCGCGGTCGCCCGAGGATGTGTTCGACTACTGACCGACGTCACTAACGAGGCCGAGTGGCACCCGGGACCAGGCGCGTCGAGAAAGCTGCGACCCAAGGGCCTGCTTGCGCTGCTGTTGCGCCTGATGCGTCGGACGATGCGTGAGCGAGAGACTCGGAACCTCAAGAGGGTCACGGCGATGCTGGAGGGCGGCAGGTCGTGAACGCCGTCGTCGTCTTGTGCGATCGCGCTGCCGCCCCAGACCTCGGGTGACCGGAGGGAGAGCGTGGGCGCATGTCGCCCTGACATGGCGATACAACGCTGCCGGCAAATCCCTGGTGCAGTGAATGGGAACCCATGTCCCGGGGTCGACGAGTAGGAACATGAAGGCAGCGTCAAACGCTGGTCTGCGGTTGGTCTCGCGGTGGAATAGTCCGCAACGGTCGGGCGGCCGAACTATTCTACCCAGACCTCGATTGTCTTGTTTTCCGCTTCGTCCTCGACATCTACGATCTTTCCCAGCTCGCCTTCCTCGATCATCGCCGTAATACTGTCCCAATCCAGGTTGGCGTTCTTCACTTCTGGGGAGAAGGCCTGGGCCATTTTCATGCCGAACTTCACCACTCCAATCGGCACTCTTATATTCACCGCCGGGCGGCCTTCCTTGTTGTGGTCCACGACCTTCACGCGTAGCTGCTTGGCCCTCTTTGCCGGCTCCTCGTCGCTGCTGACCGAGGGCTCGGCTTCGTCTTGATCAGCCATGCGAATCACCTCCACCGCTTGCGCTGCCAGGTGAGCCGGTCACTGGCTCGCGGAACTCCGGATTCGAGCGTAAGGCGGTCGCTGCATCGTCGTCACGCTGGACGGTTCCTCCGGAGTCTACGGTTCTTCGACACGAGGCGTGGATGATCCTGCCGCGACTTGGTCTCCTGTCGCCTACCCGTAGAGCGTACGGTCGGCCAGTCGTCGACCCCGATGGGAGCTCTCTCGACAAGGAGGGCGGGGCGGCGACTCGGCCGCTCGCCACCTGTGGTGGGGCTTCGACGTAGGCAGACCCGAACTACGTTGAGAAGCTATTCCACGGGCAGGGGCCGGATCCTCGGTCGGTCGCCGGGCTGGAGCCGGCCAAGGGTCTGATCAGGATGGGTAGGTGAGGTCGTGGACGGTCTCGGGCTACGCGGGTCTGGTCATCGCATCCCGCAGGATCGGGCCGGTGCGGCGGGTTATGTGGTCCGGCCGGTGCCGCGCAACCGACAGGTGGTGCTGGACGTCCTGGCCGGGGCGGCCCGGCGGTTCCCGGTGCATGGGTTGGTGGAGTTCGACGTCGAGCGGGCCGGCTCGCGGCTCGCCGACTCGCAGCCGCCGGTGTCGTGGAGTGGGTTCGTGATTGCCACGTTGGCCCGGGCGGTTGCCCGGCATCCGGAGCTCAACGCCCGGCGGGCTGGTAACCGGGTGCTGTTCTTCGACCGGGTCGATGTCGGTGCGACGGTGGAGCGGCACACCGACGGTGGCGTCGTACCGGTGGTGGTGACGATCCGGGACGCCGATCACAGGTCGTGCGCGGCGATCTCGGAGGAGTTGCGCCGCGCCAGGCAGGCACCGGACCAGGCGCCGGCCCGACGGGGGGTGGCGGCCCGGGTGGCGCGCCTGCCCGGGCCGGTCCGCAGAACCGCCATGCGCCTTGCCGGCAGGAGACCTGCGGCCGCGGCCGCGTTCGGGCCTGCGGTAGGGGTCACCTCGCTCGGGATGTTCTCCCGGGGTGGGGGTTGGGCCATCCCGATCGCGCCGCTGACCCTGGTCGCCACGGTGAGCGGCGTCGTGGACCGGCCGGTGGTCCGCGACGGACACATCGTGGCCAGGCCGATGCTGCCGCTGACGCTGAGCTTCGACCACGGCGTCATCGACGGCGCCCCGGCCGCCCGCTTCGTGCAGACGCTTCGCGACCTGACCGAGACCGCAGCCGCGTTCGAGAACACCACGGTGACGTCCCCATGACGACCAGAAACCCACTTCGCTACCGCTCGGAGCTCCGCCGCGCGTGGGAGCGGCTGGCCGCGGTCCGCACCTCGACGGTGACGACCCCGGTCGGCCCCATCGAGTATGTGGACCAGGGAAGCGGGTACCCGCTGCTGTTGGTGCACGGCATCTTCGGCGGCCATGACGCGGCCCTACGCCTGACGCGGCCGGAGGTACTGGCCGGCTACCGCGTCATCGCGCCGTCGCGGTTCGGATACCTCGGGACACCCATGCCGGCTCGGCCCAGCGTGGCGCTCCAAGCCGACGCCCACGCCGCACTGCTGGGTGCCCTCGGCGTCGATCAGGCGCTTGTGTTCGCTGCCTCCGCCGGGGTCACCTCGGCGCTCCAATTGACGATCCAGTACCCCAGCCGCGTCATCGGACTTGTCCTGCAGTCGTCCAACGTTCCCGGCGCTCATCACGACAGGCAGCTGCTGCCGCGCTGGATCGCGGCGCGACTCTGGAGGTCAAACCTGCTGATGTGGCTGATCCGGACTTACCTCTCAGGCGTTATCGCGCACAGCATGATGGGCGTCCCGAAGCAGCTTCCGCTCAGCGACGCCGACCGGGCCCGGCTCGACGAGGAGCTCGACAGCATCTTCCCGGTGGACCGGCGGATCGACGGGGTGCTCTTCGATGCCTACATCGGCAACCCCACGATCAACTACCTTCCCCTGGAAGCAGTCACCGCGCCGACCCTCGTTGTCCACTTCAGGGACGACGGCGGACCGCCATACGCCAGCGCTGTCGCGATGGCCCAGCGGATTGGACACGCCCAGATCCTCACCGGGGAGCACGGCGGTCACCTGGGCCTGGGCGAGCACCCGGAGATCCCGGCCAGCATCGCGGCGTTCTTACGCGAGGTCACCGCCGGAGGCTCGGACGCCTCCCACGCGATAAGATAGTGGCTGCTTCGACCCATTCTCCCTTATTGCTGGTGCTGGTCGGACCGCGCAGAGTGACGTGTCATCGCTTGTTGGGCATACGGCCAGTGCGGGCATAGGCTACGACCTGGCGCCAGTTCCAAATGTTTAACAACATATAGATCACTAGACCTGCCGCCACGAGCAGCACGATGACCAGAACCGAGATCCCTCGTCCAGTTTGTAGGTCACTACCTGGATCAAGATTGCCGATCTGACTGATTGCGCCAAACAGCAGGAACATGATGATCAAGCCAAGTAGGTAGAACATCTCGAAGCGAAGTGGCAATCGTCCGAACAAGCTCAACAGTCTGGCGTTATCGGATTCCTCCTTCGAACGCCGTATGCTGTGCAAATTTGCCAGCATCCCCATACCTGACAGGAGTGTCAGAGCGGTCAGCCAGGCTGTTAGGGTCAAGGTGATCGCGTGATTGAGGAACAGTTCCAAGGCACCGAAGAGGAAGGGAATAATTGCGTCCCGAAGATCCGGGATCCAAGTCCATATGGCGCTCTGGATGGTGTACGCGTTCCAGATGATAATGAACATCACAAAATCTATTGCCGTGAGCAGCCAATGTACGAACGTAAATTCCTGATAGCTCGCCTGTACCACCGAAGCAAGGTCGGCCAGGGCCACGCCCTGGATCACGCTGAGAACGGTCAGGTAGATAGGCCCGAAGGACTCCTTCAGCTTGTTGTGTAGCAGGAGATGATCTGGTTCAGGTGCAGGTGTGGAATGCATGGGTGCTCCCTCCGCCGGAACTCGGTAGCCGCGAGTACCGCCAATCCGTCGATTAGGACCTGATCCCGGGTTGGTCCCATGAGCAGGCGTTTGTGGGTCGCCCGCCGAACCGCGCTGGCTGGTCGGAGGACGTCACTCCAGGCAAAGTAATGCCGCTCTTCAACATCAAGCGTGGATGATCATGCCGCGGGCCGGTCGTCAGCTGACCGGTAGGGCGGCCTGAGGCCTCAGGATCCGTAGCGACCAAGCAGACGGATCAGA
>Ga0299907_10001322_pt1 | contig 14032 bp, 9 predicted proteins | sample RVTome_16_FD_198680 | JGI IMG/M metagenome (GOLD analysis project Ga0299907, IMG submission 198680) | Soil microbial communities from uranium-contaminated site in the Upper Colorado River Basin, Wyoming, United States - RVT152D67 (version 2) ... | reverse complement strand
ATCGCGAGGGTCGTGGAGCCGCGGTTCCTGGCCGCCTTGAACATCACGGAGTTCCAGCTCCGGGCGGGCCGTGAGCGGCTGACCGCCGCCCGGGCCAGGCCGGTGCTGGCCGACGCGGTGCGTCTCCCCTTCGCCACGGGCGCGTTCGACGGGCTGATCTCCGTCGAGGCCGCCTTCCACTTCCCCTCTCGTGCGGACTTCTTCTCGGAGGCGACGCGGGTGCTGCGGCCCGGCGGGGTCCTCTCGATGTCGGACGTGACCGTGGAGCGCCGACCGAGGGGGCTCGGGGACGTCGTGGCCGGGCTGACGCAGCTCCGGGTATGGGGGCTACGCGCTCGTCAGCTCGCGAGCGCCGGCGAGGTGGCGGGGCTGGCCGAGGCGGCGGGGCTCATCGACGTCCGGGTCGAGCTGTGTGCCGCCCGGACGATCGACCCCGCCCTCCGGATGATGCGCGGCCGGGTGGCCGATCCGCGGGGACGTCCCCGCGCGCAGCTGTGGGCGGCGCGGATCGGCCTCCGCCAGGTCGAGCGCCTCCGGGCGGGGGGGTACGTCCAGTACGCGCTGCTCACCGCCCGCGTCCCCGCCTGACCGGGGGTCGGAAGGAAGTCCCACGCGCCGCCGAAAAACCCATTGCGCATCCACGGCAAGAGGCGTAGCATCCATCCGCTCGCCAGGCCGGAAGGGGCATTGGATGGAGATCAGGGTTCGTAGGGTCGCGGGCTTCGCGACACTCGCGGCGGTCGGGGTGCTGGCGCTCCTGCTCGTGCTGCCGGGGGCGGAGGCCGCGCAGAAGAAGTGCTTCGGGAAGAAGGCGACGATCAAGAGCAACGCCACCACGATCAACGGCACGAACGGCAACGACGTCATCATCGCCGGGAACGGCGACAATCAGATCAACGCCAGGAAGGGGTTCGATCTGATCTGCGCCGGCGGCGGGAACGACAACATCGACGGCGGCCCGGGCCGGACCAAGGCGAAGGGCCAGGCCGGCAGGGACAACTTCGAGGGAGGCAACCAGGCCGACATCTTCTTCGGCGGCGGCGGAGACGACACCGCGGACCCCGGCGGGGGGCGCGACGAGATCCACGGCGGTCCCGGCAACGACGGGTCGAACAACGACCTGGGCGGCGATGCGGGTAACGACCGGATCTTCGGCGACGGCGGCAACGACAACATCGACGGCGGCGACGGCGACGACTTCTGCGACGGCGGCGACGGCGACGACAACGCCTCCGACTGCGAGACGGAGGTCTCGATCCCCTAACCGACGGGACGGATCGGGCCCGCTCGCACGAGCGGGCCCGATCCTTCCCTATTGCGTTTCGCGGGTGATGTCGCGTAGGCTCGCGGAGTCGTGTCCCCCGCCCACGAACAGAAGCGGCCCGCCTCGATCGCGTTGACGCTGTCCCTCCTGGCCCTGCTCTTCGCGGCCGTCCCGGCGCGAGCGGCCTCCACCACCCTCGTGATCAACGAGATCGACTACGACCAGCCAAGCACCGACACCGCCGAGTTCCTGGAGATCAAGAACGTCTCGGCGTCCGGGATCGACCTGGATCCCTACAGCGTGCAGCTGGTCAACGGGACCGGCGGTGGGGCCTCCGTGTACCTGACGATCGACCTCCCCGCGGTGACGCTCGGCGCCGACGATTACTTCGTGGTGTGCGCCAACACGGCCACGGTCCCGGGCTGCGACCTCGACGTCGACCCCGACACCAACCTGATCCAGAACGGGGCCCCCGACGCCGTGGCGATCCGTCTGGGCGTCGACCTGGTGGATGCGGTCTCCTACGAGGGGGACACCGGCGCGCCCTACACCGAGGGCTCAGGCGCCGGGCTCGAGGACGACGCCGTCGGGGACAACGGGATCTCCCGCTGCCCGGACGGGACCGACACCGACCAGAACAACGTCGACCTGGTCGCCGCACCCATCACACCGGGCGCGGAGAACGACTGCCCGGACGTGGAGCCGCCTGGATCCGGCTCCACCACCCTCGTCATCAACGAGATCGACTACGACCAGCCCGGCACCGACGCGGCCGAGTTCCTGGAGATCAAGAACGTCTCGTCGTCTGGGATCGATCTCGATCCCTACACCGTGGAGCTGGTGAACGGGAGCGGGGGCGGCGCGGTCGTCTACCAGACGATCGACCTACCGGCCGTCTCGTTGGGGGCCGACGACTACTTCGTCGTGTGCGCCAACGCGGCCACGGTTCCGGACTGCGATCTCGACGTGAACCCCGACACTAACCTGATCCAGAACGGGGCCCCCGACGCGGTGGCCGTCCGCCTCGGCCCCGAGATCGTGGACACCGTCTCCTACGAGGGGGACACCGGCGCCCCCTACACCGAGGGCTCGGGAGCGGGCCTCGTGGACGACGCCTCCGAGGGCACGGGGATCTCCCGCTGCGCCGACGGCACCGACACCGACCGGAACAACGTGGACCTCCGCCTCACGGCGGCCAGCCCCGGGGCGGTCAACGTCTGCCCCGGCTTCCCGCCGCCGTTCGGCGTCTGCGGGGGGACGGCCACGCTGATCCACGAGGTCCAGGGCTCCGGCGCCTCGAGTCCGCTCGTCGGCCAGGTCCACGTCGTCGAGGCCGTCGTGGTGGGGGACTTCCAGGGCTCCGGACAGCTCGGGGGGTACTTCCTCCAGGAGGAGGACGCGCAGGCCGACGCCGACCCGCTGACCTCGGAGGGGGTCTTCGTCTCTCACACCGGGGTCGATGTCGGCATGGGCGATGTGGTCCGCGTCCAGGGGACGGTCGCCGAGTCCTTCGGACAGACGCAGATCGGGAGCGTCGCGCAGGCCGAGGTCTGCGCTTCCGGCGCCGCCGTAACGCCGGCGACCGTGACCCTTCCGGTCGCCTCGCTGAACGTCTGGGAGACGGCCGAGGGGATGTCGATCACCATCCCGCACACGCTGCACGTCTCGGGGAACTTCACACACGGGCGCTTCGGCGAGGTGGACCTCTCGGTCGGCGGCCCGCTCGACAACCCGACGAACGTCGTGGCGCCCGGCGCGCCCGCGATCGCCCTCCAGGACCTGAACAACCGCAGCCGGATCCAGCTCGACGACGGGAGCAACGTCCAGAACCCGCTGCCTCTGCCCCCGTACCTGGGACCGGATGGGACCCTCCGGACCGGCGACACGATCCCCTCCCTGTCGGGTGTGCTGGGCTTCGCATTCAGCGTCTACGAGGTCCACCCGACCGGGCCGGTGGAGTTCACGCGGGAGAACGAGCGCCCGGAGAGCCCGCCCGAGGTCGGCGGGTCGATGACCGTGGCCGCCTTCAACGTCCTCAACTACTTCACCACGCTCGACGGGCAGGGTCCGATCTGCGGCCCCCTCCAGAACCAGGACTGCCGCGGGGCCGACAACCCCTTCGAGTTCGAGCGGCAGCGGGCCAAGCTCGTGGCGGCGCTGGCCGAGCTCGACGCCGACGTCGTCGGGTTCATGGAGATAGAGAATCACCCCGGTGACGTCCCGACGGCCGATCTCGTCGACGGCGTCAACGACGTCCTCGGGCCCGGGACCTACGACTACATCGCGACGGGGGCGATCGGGTCCGACGCGATCCGGCAGGCCGTGATCTACAAGCCGGCCGAGACCACGCCGGTGGGGGACTTCGCGATCCTCGACGAGAGCGTGGACCCTCGGTTCCTCGACGATTTCAACCGTCCGGTGGTGGCCCAGACCTTCCGGGAGAACGGCACCGACGACCTCGTCACGGTGGCGGTCAACCACCTCAAGTCGAAGGGCTCGGACTGCAACGCGGTGGGGGACCCGGACACCGGTGACGGGCAGGGCAACTGCAACCTCACTCGGCTGGCTGCGGCCCAGGCGCTCACCGACTGGCTGGCCACCGACCCGACGGGGAGCGACAGCCTCGAGTCGCTGATCGTGGGCGACCTGAACTCCTATGCGCAGGAGGACCCGATCGTGGCGATCGAGGACGCCGGCTTCACCGACCTCGTCGAGGACTTCGTGGGGGTCGGTTGGGCCTCGGGTGCGTACTCGTTCAACTTCCAGGCGCAGTCGGGCTACCTCGACCACGGGCTGGCGAGCCCGGAGGCCCTGCCGCGGGTCACCGGCACGGCCTTCTGGCACATCAACGCCGACGAGCCGGTGGCGCTCGACTACAACGACTTCAACCAGCCGGCGCTCTTCAGCCCGGACCCGTTCGCCTCGAGCGACCACGACCCGGTTGTGATCGGGATGTGCGAGACCACGCCGCCGGTGGTCGAGGTGACGGCCTCGCCGGACACCCTGTGGCCTCCGAACCACAGGTACCGGGACGTGACGACGTCGGTCTCGGTGACCGACGCCGACCCGGACGCTACCGTCGAGCTCGTCTCGGTGACCTCGAGCGAGCCCGACAACGGCCCGGGCGACGGGGACACGATCGACGACGTCGTGATCCTCGACGACTTCAGCTTCAAGCTCCGCGCGGAGCGCTCGGCCACCGGACCGGGCCGCGTGTACACGATCACCTACCTCGTGACGGACGCCTGCGGCAACAGCACCTCGGCCTCCGCCACGGTCTCGGTCCCGCGCAGCCGCGGCTGAGCTCGTCCCATCCCCGGCGCGACCCCGTCTCCCTCAAGGATCGGCCCGACGTGGTCGAGATAGTCGGAATGGCGGAGTCCACGAGCTCGCCCGCTGATCGACGCTCCTCCCGCGACCCGGGCCGCCTGCTCGGCTGGCTGCTGGGCACGAGGACGTGGCTCCAGGGCGTCGCCGTGCTGGGCCTGCTCGCGCTTTCCTGGGTCTTCAGCTACGAGGTCGGAGGAGCGGGGAAGGTCGCCCCGCACGTGTTCTACGTCCCGATCATCGTGGCCGCCGCTCGCTTCGGATGGATGGGAGCGGCCCTGACGGGCGCGGCGGCCGGCCTGCTTGCCGGCCCGCCCTTGCCGTTGGACGTCGCGGCCGGGACGGCGCAGCCGCTCAGCGACTGGGCCAGCCGCCTGGGCTTCTTCGTCGCGATCGGGATGACGGTCTCCGCGATCTTCGTCGGGACCCGCCGGATCGAGGAGCGCCTCCGTGACAGCAGGCGCACCCTCGCAACGCTGCTCGCGAACCTTCCAGGGATGGCGTATCGAGGCTGGGCGGTGCCCGAGCGCACCATGGACTTCGTGAGTGGAGGCGGGCGAGACCTCACCGGGTACGCTCCTGCCTCGTTCCTCGGGAGCCCCGCCACACCCTATGGCGACCTGATCCATCCCGAGGACCGGGACGAGTCGTGGGTCTTGATCGAGCGCGCGCTGGCCGCGGACCGGCCCTTCCAGATCACCTATCGGCTGACGCGGGCCGATGGGGACGAGCGCTGGATCCGTGAGCAGGGCCGAGGGGTGGCGTCGTCGAACGGACGTCCGGGCGTCATCGAGGGATTCGCGACCGACGTCACGAACGAGAAGCGGGCGGAGGAGCAGCGGGAGCAGGGGGTGCGCGCCCTGACGAGCCTCCTGGAGGAGCGGCGGCGGCTGCTCGCGCTCCTCGTCTCGGCGCAGGAGGACGAGCGCCGCCGCATCGCCGGGGACCTCCACGACGACTCCCTCCAGGCGATGACCGCCCTGAGCATGCGGTTCGGGATGCTCGCCCGCCAGCTGACGGACAAGGTCGAGGTCGAGAGGCTCCGTGAGCTCGAGGCCGGCATCGGCGACACGATAGGCCGCCTCCGGGCCCTGATGTTCGAGCTGTACCCGCCGGAGCTCGATCGCGACGGCTTGGTGGAGGCGCTCCGGATCACGCTCGAGCGGCTGAGCGCCGATCTCGGTGCGCAGTGCGTCCTCGAGGGCGAGCTCGAGGAGGAGCCCACGGGTGAGATCAGGATGATCGCGTTCCGCATCGCCCAGGAGGCTCTCGTCAACGTGCGCAAGCACTCCAGGGCGCGGCGCGTGGAGGTCACGGTGGGATCCGCGGACGGAGGGATCCGCGTCCGCATCGAGGACGACGGCGTGGGGTTCGAGGCCGGAGAGAACCTCGCGGGTCTCCCCGGGCACGTGGGGCTCCCCTCGATGCGCGAGCGAGCCCAGCTGCTCGGAGGGCGGTGCTCGATCGACTCGGCTCCGGCGCGCGGGACGATCGTCGACGTCTGGCTGCCGATCGGGGCCAGCCTGAGCCAACCGAGCCGATCCCGCCCTTGACCGTGGCCCGAGCACCGCACCGCTCCTCGCGCGCCTGACGTGCGGTATCGTCCCGTTGATGGGCGACGTCAGGTACCGGGTGGGTCGCGTGGCGACGAGGGTGACGAAGAAGCGCGCCATCGACGAGCCGAGGATGCTCGTGAAGGTGGAGGAGGTGCTCGCCCGACACGGGGGGACATGGCAGATCCGGCCTCGCGGGCGACGGAAGTGGTCGGGGCCGCGGGGCCGGGAGGGGACGAACGAGCGGCTGGCCGCGCTCGCCGCCGAGGGCGACGTCGGGGGCGCGTGGCAGTTCCGACCCGTCTCGAGCCCCAGCGCGATCTACGTGATCCGCAAGATCGAGGTCGAGCCGCCGGTCACGGTGTCGGCGTCGGTGGGCTCGGATCCCCTCAAGCTGATCCACGCCGCGTACTTCGAGCGTTTCCCGGGCCACGAGTCCTGGGGCATCTACAACTGCCGCCCGATCGCGGGCTCGACGAGCTGGTCTCAGCACGCGTGGGGGAACGCCGAGGACTTCTCCGAGGCCGGCGTGGCCTCCGAGGACGCCGAGCGCTGGCTGTTCGCCAACCGGAACAGGCTTCCGATCTCGGAGCTGATCGGCCGTCGAAGGGTCTGGTCGAGCGCCCGGGCCTCGGAGGGATGGCGCGCGCTCTCCTCGAGCGCGCACCAGCACCTCGACCACTGGCACGTGACGGCCCACCCGCTGATGACAGGCTCGCCTCCCTGCGCCTGAGGGAGACCCAGTCGCCGTAGACCGTTCGGCCCAGGGCGAACGGCCGATGGCCCGCCCCGGCCGGCTGCACTAGTGTCTGCGCGTCGCGAGGGGGGTGGCTATGCCCTTGGTGTTCGTCCATGGGGTGGGGACCCGAGAGGGCCCCGGGTTCGAGGAGTCGGTCGCGGCCCGTGACGCCCTCTTCCGGACGTTCATGCTCGCCCGCGCGCTCCCCGATCCGTCGGCCGTGACGATCTCCAACCCGTACTGGGGGCGCCACGGCGCCCGCCCCGCGTGGGGGCACGCGTCCCTTCCCGGAGATCCGGTAGAGGCGCTGGGTCCCGAGGACGAGGAGCTGGCGATGCTGGGGGCTCCGATCCTTCAGGAGCGGCCCCCCGACGAGCCTCCCCTCCTCGGGGCCGCCCGCCGCTCGCTGGAAGAGGCCGTGGACATCCTGTGGGCGACGGCGTCGGAGGAGTCGGGGGCCGGGTCGGCCGACGAGCTGGCGGCCCTGGCCGTCCGCGCCGTCGACTACGCCAGGAACGAGCCCGACCGCTCCTGGCTCGATGAGGTCGAGACCGATCAGGAGTTCGTGGCGGAGCTGGAGAGGCGCGTGGATGCCTGGAGCCCCGTCGGGGCGCCTTCGGCCGACGACGAGCCGGCCTACGAAGCGCTCGGGGCCGCGGAGAGCTGGGCGCGGATCGGGGAGGCGGCCGACCGGATCCGGGGCTTCGTGGGAAGGCTCGCGGGGCGCGCGGTCCTGGAGGTCGCCCGGGCACCAGCCCACCGGGGCACCGCCACCGTCCTCGGTGACATCCTCGTGTACCTCCGGGAGCGGGGGACGGCCGACGCCCCCGGAGACATCGTGACGGAGGTAGCCGGCGCGCTCGACGCCGCCCGGGAGGCCGTGACGCGCGAGGACCCGCGGCTCATCGTGGTCACTCACAGCATGGGCGGGAACATCGTGTACGACCTCCTCACGCACTTCCGCCGCGATCTCGAGGTCGACCTCCTCGTGACGGTCGGGTCGCAGGTGTCCTTCTTCGAGGAGCTGAAGCTGTTCGTGGAGAGCCGGGGCGACGTTCCCGTGACGCCGGCGACCGATCGTGTGCCCAGGCCCGACAACGTCGGGCGCTGGATCAACATCTTCGATCGCAACGATGTCCTCAGCTTCGCCGCGGAGGGGGTCTTCGGAGGCGTCGAGGACTACGAGTACTCCACCGGGAAGGGCCTCCTGTTCGCGCACACCACGTACTTCCTCCGGCCCAGCTTCCACGACCGTCTGGGGGAGCGCGTGGCGGGTCCCGCGCGATGACGACGCTCTTCGACGACGAGGGCGGAGATCCCAGGACCCACCTCTTCGTGGTCGGCGTCGGGGCGTACCGGCATCTCGCGGGAGGGAGGGAGCCGCTCGATCACCTCCGAGGAGTGCGGCTCAGCCAGCTGTCGTCGCCGCCGATGTCGGCTCGGGCGCTCACCGACTGGTTCGTCGGAGAGATGGAGAACCCAGAGACGCCCCTGGGGAGCGTGGAGCTGCTGCTCTCGCCACCCGATGCCTACGCTCTCCCGAGCGGAGGCTCGGTCGACGTGGAGGCGGCCACGATCGAGAACATCGCGGCGGCGTTCGACGCATGGTTCGCTCGCTGCAACCGCCACGAGGACAACATCGCGATCTTCTACTTCTGCGGTCACGGCGTGCTGCGTGAGGTGGTGGCGCTCCTCGCGGAGGACTTCGGGAGGAGCGAGCAGCGGCCCTTCGAGGCGTCCGTCGACTTCACGATGACCTTCGAAGGGATGGCGCAGAGCGTCGCTCGACGCCAGCTCTACATGATCGACGCGTGCCGTCAGGTGATGCGCTCGACCCTCGCGCTCCAGAGGATCGACGCGACGGCCCTGGCGATCGGCACGTTCGAGCGAGAGCACCACCGGGACGCGCCGATCCTCTACGCCTCCGCGGAGGACGATCGCGCGTACGCGCGCAGCGGGCGGCCCACGCGCCTGGCGGAGGCGCTGCTGCGCGGGCTGGCGGGTCTCGGCAGCGAGCTCGTCGACGGGAGGTGGGTGGTGACCCCTCGGAGGCTGCTCGAGGCGGCGTCGGAGCTCGTTGCCACGGAGAGCGCGCCCGACGCTCCGATGCAGCGCCCCCGGCTGGGAGGGGAGCACGCGGGTCTCGCCGCGGCCCTCCATCGCCTGCCGGGACCGCCCAAGGTGCCGGTCACGATCGAGTGCGTGCCCGAGGAGGCGATGCTGCTCGCCGAGCTCTCGCTCGTGTCGGCGCGAGACGCCACACGCTCGTACCGCCGCGGTCCGTCCCCGGAGCGCTGGACGCTCGAGGTCGATCCCGGAGACTACGACGTCGCCGCCAGGTTCTCGACCGGGGACTATCGGGAGACCGTCAAGCCGTTCGTCGCGATGCCGCCCCCGCCCCCGCCCTTCCCGCTGGAGGTGCTCTGATGGCCGTCCTCCGGCTCCACGTGGTCGGCCGGGCGGACATGTCCCCCGGCGCCCCGCTCGTGGCGTCGGTGCTCACGGAGGAGCTCGAGCCGGTCGCCGAGGTCTCCGTCCCTGTCGGGGGGAGCCGAGAGGTCGTGGTCGAGCCCGGCTCCTACCTCGTCAGGGCCGTCCCCCCCGCCGGCTCCGCGCTCACCGCAAGAGCGTCGGTGAGCGCGGAGGACTCGGTCGAGATCCCGCTGGGCCACGTCTCGTCACCACACGAGTGGCTGGAGTGGCACGCGCTGCTCGGGAACCTCTCCGCGAGCCCGTCCGCCGGGGAGGCCCCCGCTCTGGGCAGCGTCTGGACGCGGGTGTGGCGCCGAGAGCCGGACGGCACCTGGGCCCTCGAGCCCGTGGCCTGGACCACCGGTTGGGACGGGGAGTATGCGACGGCGCGGATCGTCGGCCTCGAGCCCGCCCACCGGGTGCTCCAGCTCGGCGGCGAGACGGTGCCGTGGCGCCTCATCGCCCTTCCGACGAGCCGACAGGTCGAGATCCTGCTCCGGGCGGCGGCGGGCGGCCCCGAGCTCGATGCGGGCGTCGACGTCTCGGTGGTGACGGGTGAGACCCGAGGCGAGATGCTCCTTCACTACCTGGACTCGGGGAACGTCGAGAGGGCCCGCGTCGTCGCCGAGGACATCCTGGCCGACCCTGGGGCCCCGGAGCTCGCCGAGCCGACGTCCGCGATGATCCTCGGCTACTACCTCCTCCGTGTGGGAGAGGTCGAGCGGCTCCCCGGCCCGTCGCTGGCGGAGCGGTTCCCGTGGCTCCCCGACGGCTGGATCATCGAAGGCAGGCGAGCGCTTCTGAGCTCCGACGTCGATCGCGGGCGGGCCCATCTCCTCGCGGCGGTGTCCCGTGGCGTCCCCCTCTACGCCGAGGGCATGCGGCTCCTGTCGACGGGCCTCCGCCTCCTGGAGACGGGCGGCGCCGTGGGGGGGGACGGGGAGGTGGGGCGCGCCGTCGCCGGCGTGTCGGAGCTTGCCGCGGCGACCACCTGGACCGAGCCGCTGACCTCGTACTACGGACCCGATCCCGCCTCTCCCACGATCACCCCGCCCACCGGCGTCCCGGATGGGCCGCTGACCTGGATGGGCCCCGGGCGAGGCGGGCCCGTGCCCCCGCGGCCCCGATGGCCGCGCTGGCTCCTGGCGACCGGCGTCGCGGCCGCGGTGATCGCGGGCGTCGTGTGGTGGGCGACCCGTGGCGCTGGGGAGCTTGCTGCAGACCCCACGTCGCTGTCGTTCGGGGAGCAGACGATCGAGGCGCCCAGCGCCGCGCAGGCGGTGACCGTCGCGAACGACAGCGGGGGCGCCGTGGCCTTCCGGGGCTCTGTGGTCCGAGGGCCGGCCGCCGACGACTTCACCGTGACCACCGACACGTGTTCGGGCGCCGAGCTGCCGGACGGCCGATCCTGCTCGCTCCTCCTCGTCTTCACCCCGTCGGCGCAGGGTCCGCGGGAGGCGAGGCTCGTCCTGCGACACGACGCGGAGGGACGCCCCATCAGGGTGGCTCTCCAGGGCGCCGGCGTGACGGGCGACCCCGAGGAGACGGTGGGACCGCCCTCCATCGCCGTCGATCCCACGAGCATCACGTTCCCCGCCGACGTTCCCGAGGGCGGCGTGATCGAGGAGCTCACGATCAGCAACGACGGTGACGCCGTGCTCGAGATCGCCGCCATCGTGGATCCCGAAGGGGAGGGGTTCGCGCTCGACCCGGAGAGCCTCGAGCGGTGTGCGGAGATCGAGGCCGAGAGCAGCTGCTCGATCTCGATCTCCTTCGTGCCGGCTCGCGGCACGCGCGGGGAGGCCAACGTGGTCATCGAGAGCAACGCCACCGACGAGCCGCTGCAGGTGCCGCTCGCCGGCACACCCAGGGCCCAGGCCGATCCCACGGAGGTCGGCACCACCCGATGGAAGAGCTCCCAGGCGACCGTGAACCTCACGAATACGGGGACGAGGGCGTTCGCGCCGGTGTTCGGGTTCGAGAACGAGCGGTTCACCATCGGGTCGCACAACTGCGAGGCCCTCTCGATCGGCGGGGCGTGCTCGATCACCTTGGTGTTCGACGGGAACGACACGTCGTCCAGCGAGGAGTACCGGGGGGCCCTGCTCATCGACGACGGGTCGGGCGCCGGGCCGTTGATCATCCCGCTCACCCATCCGGAGCCTGTCGACTGACCGGCCACTACCGGAAGCCGCGGGCGACCTCGGCCTCGGCGACGCGGCCCACCCCGATCAGGTAGGCGGCCTCACGGAGACCGACCCCTTCGGAATCCGCCCGGCTCAGCACCTGCTCGGTTGCGGCGCCCATGACCTCCTCGAGTCGGGCGTTGACCCGGTCCTCGTCCCACTGGTCGCGCTGGATGTCCTGCACCCACTCCAGGTACGAGACGGCGACCCCGCCCCCCGAGGCGAGGATGTCGGGGACCACCGACACGCCCCGGTCGGCGAGGATCGCGTCGGCCCCGGCGGTCACCGGGTAGTTGGCAGTCTCCACGACGACCTGCGCCTTCAGCTGGTCGGCGTTGGCGGTGGTGATCGTCTCCTCGAGCGCCGCGAGCGCGAGGACCACGCAGTCCGCGTCGAAGATCTCCTCGCAGGAGAGGGTCTCCGCGCCCTCGAAGCCCGCGACGCTCCCGGTCCGGCGCTTGTGCTCCAGCACCTCCCGGGGAGGGAGGCCGCGCGGGTTCAGGACGGCCCCCTTCGAGTCGGACACCGCGATCACCCGGTAGCCCATGTCGTGGAGCAGGAGAGCGAGCCAGGAGCCGGCGTTCCCGTAGCCCTCGATCGCGATGGTGGTCGTCTCGCGGTCCCAGCTCCTGGCGCGGGCCAGGCGGTCGAGGCAGATGGCGGCGCCTCGGCCGGTGGCGGCGTCGCGGCCGTGGGACCCGCCGAGCACCACCGGCTTCCCCGTGATCACCGCGGGCGTGGGGCCGAAGCGCCGTCCGTACTCGTCGGCCATCCAGCCCATGATCGTCGGGGTGGTGTTCACGTCGGGCGCGGGGATGTCCGTCTCGGGCCCGATGACGTCCGCGATCGCGCGGATGTAGGCGCGGGAGAGGCGCTCCAGCTCGGCCTCGGTGAGGCGATGGGGGTCCACCTGAACCCCACCCTTGGCGCCCCCGAACGGGATGTTCATGAGCGCGGTCTTCCAGGTCATCAGGGCCGCGAAGGTCCGGATCTCGTCGGCCCTCACGCTCGCGTGGTAGCGGATGCCGCCCTTGTACGGCCCGCGGGCGTTGTTGTACTGGATACGGTAGCCGCGGAAGACCTTGAACCCGCCGCCGTCCATCGGGACCCGGAGCTGCACCTGGACCTCGCGCTGGGGCGTGGCGAGGGTCTCGCGGAGCGACAGCTCCAGCCCGAGCCCCTCGGCAGCGCGCTCGAGGAACCCCTGGACACCCTCGAAGGCCGATCCCATCGCTCACCCCCTGTCGGCGGGCTCCCCAGCATCATCCCATCCCGGGATGACGGCCGCCTCCCGGAGGCGGCTCGTCCGGCGAGCAGGTGGGGCAGGGGCGGTCGGCGCCGCCCTCCGGATCGCCGCAGCCCAGCACGTGCGCGTAGTCGCTGACCTTCCCCAGCCTCCGGGCCCGGGCGCCGCACCCGCAGGGGCACGCCGCGCCCGGCCGCCACGCCCCGGTGCCGCGACAGTCCTCGCACGGCGCGCCGGCGGCCAGGGCGCCCTCCCCTGCGCACGAGCCGCAGGGGAGGGCGTCCACCGGGCTCCGCACCGGGCCGCACACGGGGTCAGCCCAGCTCGACCGGCACGCCGACCAAGGACCCGTACTCGGTCCAGGAGCCGTCGTAGTTCTTCACGTTCTCGAACCCGAGCAGCTCCCGCAGCGCGAACCACGTGTGGCTCGAGCGCTCGCCGATCCGGCAGTAGGCGATCACCTCGCCGTCTCCGGTCACGCCCTTCGAGGCGTAGAGCTCGCGGAGCTCGTCGGCCGACCTGAAGGTGCCGTCCTCGTTCACCGCCTGCGCCCACGGCACGTTGGCGGCCCCGGGGATGTGCCCCGGCACCTGCGACTGCTCCTGCGGGAGGTGGTCGGGGGCCAGCTTCTCTCCCCGGAACTCCTCGGGCGACCGAACGTCGACGAACGCCGCCCGGTCCCGACGATCGAGGACCTCGTCGCGGAACGCCCGGAGCTCGGCCCGGGCCGGCCCCTCGAGTCGGAGGTCGGTCTCCGGGAACGAGGGAACCTCGGCCGTGAGCGTCCGCGACTCCAGCTCCCACTTCCTCCGCCCGCCGTTCAGCAGCTTGGCGCGGTCGAAGCCCAGGTAGGTCAGGAGCCAGTACGCGTACGCCGCGAACCAGTTGTCGCTGCCGCCGTACAGGACCACGGTGGTGGCCGGGCCCACACCCGCCTCTCGCAGCAGCACCGTCAGCCCTTCCTGATCGACGTAGTCCCTCCCCACCTCGGTGTGGAGGTCCTCGAACCAGTCCCAGGCCAGCGCGTTCTCGATGTGGCCCTTGCGGTAGACGGAGGTGTCCTCGTCCACCTCGATGATCCGGACGTCCGGATCGGAGACGTGCTGCCCGAGCCACTCCGTCTCGACCAACACGTCCGGGTTGGCGTAGGTCGTCATCTGCCTCCTCCTCCTCTCGGGTACGAAAAAGAGCCGCCTCGCGGCGGCTCCTGGACGAACGATGGTCTCCTCGCGCTACGGCCGCACG
>Ga0299907_10001321_pt1 | contig 14033 bp, 14 predicted proteins | sample RVTome_16_FD_198680 | JGI IMG/M metagenome (GOLD analysis project Ga0299907, IMG submission 198680) | Soil microbial communities from uranium-contaminated site in the Upper Colorado River Basin, Wyoming, United States - RVT152D67 (version 2) ... | reverse complement strand
CCGGGTCCGTCGGGGAGAACCTCACGATCACCGGGATGGAATGGGCGGAAATGGTCCCGGGAATAAGGGTGGCCATCGGCGCTGAGGTGGTGGCCGAGATCACCAGTTACACCTCTCCCTGCGCCACCAACGCCCGTTGGTTCAAGGAGGGAGATTTCACCCGCATGCTGCAGAGCCGTCATCCCGGGGAGTCCCGGGTCTATGCGCGTGTCACCAATGCGGGCACGGTGGTCACCGGCGACGAGGTTCGGCTACTGGACTAGTGCCTTTGAGTCAGGGCCCCAGGGCGGCGCCGAGGAACTCGACGGTGCGGTCCCAGGCCTTCTCGAAGGCATCAGGGTCGAAGGTGTCGCCGTCGGGCTCACAGAACCCGTGTCTGGTGCCGGGATAGGTCACCAGCTCGACCGGCAGCGACTCCAGTCCCATCGTCGCACGCATGAAGACCGTCTCGTCATCGGTGATGTAGTCGTCCTCCTCGGCGAGATGGATCAGGTAGCTGGAGTTGGAGCCGGCGAAGTCGATCTGCTGGGTCCCGTAGAACGAGACCGCCGCCGCCACCAGGTCGGGGAGGCGCACCGATGCCCACAGGCCGAGGGAGCCCCCCATGCCGAAGCCGATGATCCCGACGGGGCCTCCCGTCGACTTCTCGTGGAGCAGCTTGGCGGAGGCGAGCACCAACGACGCCAGCCGGTCGGGGCTGGCCGCACCTAGATGGTCAAGTGCCTCCTGCTCTGTGTCGGGTAGCTCGCCAAAGTTGATGTCGGGGGCGAGGACGGTGTAGCCATGGTCGGCGAGGCCGTCACACAGGCTCTTGACCGAGGCAGTAAGGCCCCAGAACGAGTGAAGCAACAAGACGCCCGGCCCCGGTCCCTCGTCCGACTGCACGAAGTAGGCGAGATCGCGGACCACGAGTCAAACCTACCGACCGCTGGGTATACGCTGGGCCGCGTGAGCTCGGCGGTCGCCCCCCTCCGACACAAGAACTTCCGCTCCCTGTGGGCAGCGACGGTTTTCTCCGCCACCGGCACCTTCGTGCAGACCGTTGCCGGGTCATGGCTGATGTTCGAGATGACCCGATCGAGCACCTGGGTGGGACTCATGGTGGCCTCGGCGACCCTCCCGCTGCTCTTCCTCTCCCTGATCTCCGGGGCGCTCGCCGACATGTTCGACCGGGCCAAGCTGATGCTGGTCGCCCAAGGGATCATGGGAGGCTCGGCGGTGGCCATGTCGGTCCTCACCTATCTCGACTTGATGACACCCGGTCTCCTCCTCGGCCTCGGCCTTGTGCTCGGTTCGGGAGTGGCCCTCAACATCCCGGCGTGGCAGGCGCTGCTCCCCGAGCTGGTACCTCGAGGGCTGGTGGCCTCCGCGGTCGCCCTGCAGTCGGCGGCCTTCAACACGGCCCGGGCAGTGGGACCGGCGCTGGGAGGTTTCATCGTCGTCGCTTACGGAGCCGAAGCCGGCTTCGGGGTCAACGCCATCACCTACCTGGCAGTGATCGTCGTTCTCATCATCATCCAACCCCAGCTGGCGATGAGGGAGCGTGAGGAGACCTCGGTGGGGTCTGCCATTTCCCTCGGGGTGCGCTACGCCAGATTCACGCCCGGGTTCCGAAGGTTGCTGGGTCTCGTGGCCCTCTTCTCCATAACCGGGGCCGTTGTGCAGGCCACGCTGCCCGTGCACACCGACCACCTGGGCGGGAGCGCAGGCACCTACGGGATCCTCCTCGGTGCCATGGGGGCCGGCGCCCTCGTCGGTGCCTTCCTCCGCAACCGCCTCTTCGCCCGGTCGAATCGGAGCACCGTTCCCTTCACCATCGTCCTCTTCGGTCTCGCCGGGGTGACGCTCGGGTTGGCGCCCAACCTGGTGGTCGCCTTCCTCGCCATGCTGGTCGTGGGCTTCTGCTGGCTGCTCACCCTGTCGACCCTGAACGCCACCGCACAGCTGATGTCGCCGGAGTGGATCAGGGGGCGTGCGATGTCGCTCTACACGCTCTCCTTCGCCGGGATCATGCCGGTGGGGTCGATCCTGTCCGGGCTCCTCGCAGACGTGATCGGCACGCCGGGCGCACTCGTCGTCTTCTCCTCGGCGTCGGCCATTCTCGGCCTGGTGAGCCCCCGCTTCGGGGTTCCCCGGCTCGAGGACGTGGAGAGCCCCGAGTTCACCAACGGGGCTCAGGCGCCGCACGCCCCGGAGACGACCCTCGAAGGCGGCCCGGTCATCGTCCTCAACACCTGGCGCATCGATCCGCGGGACTTGGCCGAGTTCACCGAAGTGATGAACGAGGTGCGCATGGTGAGGCTGAGGACGGGTGCCTACCGCTGGCGTCTCTTCCGCAGCGTCTCCGACCCCACCCTCCTCACCGAGCTGTTTGCGGTGGCCGGCTGGGAGGAGCACATGGCCCAGCACGGCCGGATCGACGACGCCTCCGCGGTGCTCCTCGCCAGGGCCCGGTCCTTCGATCGGGAAGGGGGGCCGAGGAACCGCCATCTCATCGCCATCGATGTCGAGCATCCGCCCGACTTCGACGACCTGGTGGCCAGTCACGAGATGATGCACCTGGTGGACGGGTCGATCCCGGTTGCCGATCAGGAGCCCTGAGCGAACTCCATCTCCCTCCGGAACCGCTTCCAGTCCGAGCTGCGGGCCGACCAGAGGATGTCAGTGACGATGGCGAGCACACCGATGCCGACCACCCCCCACACCGCCCAGGCGGGCAGGTCGGCGGCGATCGCCGCGCCGAGGAGGGCGAAGGGGATCAGCTTGGTGACGATGGCCCCGGAGGCATGCATCCACGCCCGACGCTCGGGCCGGGTTCGGAGGTAGCTGGCGTAGTCGACTTTGACCCCAGGCTGGGGGCGGGTGATCGAGCCGATGAACCATGAGGTGAAGCCGATCCCCACCATGGTCCCCACCAATAGATGGGCCAACCCGTGAGTCGCGACCAGGAGTGCGCCAAGACCGGAGTAGAAGGCGACAACCGCGCCCCACCCGTCCAGGGCGTAGGCCCACCAGATCAGGCCCAGCCCGAGTGCGGTGCCCGCCAACATCAGAGCGGTCCCCAACCAGAGCGGGACGGTAAGCAGGACCCAGTTGCGAAAGGCGCGTTGGTCGATCACGCCTATGCGGTCGGCGTAGCGCTCCGCCAGCTCCGGATTCTCCTTGACCCGGGCAACTGCCGACCAGAACCTCGTCTTCTCCACGCCTCGCCCCGCCTCGACCGCCTCCTCGGCGCGGGCCAATGCGGTCTCCACACTCGACTGGTCCATCAGCACAGGATATGTACGGTGCGCGGCGTGCAACCGGATGCCACGCCACGGGGTTCTACTTCCTGGATGGATGAGATGGGAAAAGCGCTGGCCACCGATCTGGACGGGTCCTTTCCCCACCTGGTGGAACAGGTGGGGAGACGCATCTACTGGGGGCTTCGCCGTCTCTGCGGTGACCATCAGGAGGCAGAGGACCTCACCCAGGAGACATTCATCCGCGCCTATCGAGCGCTGTCCGGGTACGAGACGGAGAGGATCGAGTCGATGACCGTGGAGCCGTGGCTGTGGACCATCGCCCTCAATCTGGGGCGCAACCATCTTCGGGACCGGTCCCGACGCCCCCTGCTGGTGAAGCTGGAGGAGAGCGCCTGGGAGGACCCCGACCCCACCGATGGCGCGGCCTGGGACCGCCGTCTCTCCCATCTCAATGGTCATCAGAAGACTGCGGTGGTGCTCAGGCATGTCCTGGGACTGGGCATTGGTGAGATCGCCGAGGCCACCGGTCGGCCTGAGGGAACGGTCAAGGCCGACGTCCACCGCGGCTTGAACAAGCTTCGAGAGTTGATAGAGGAGGAGTCATGAGCATCGAGAGAGCCTTGGAGTCACTGATGGGCCCCCTACCAGACGGGGTCAGCGAGGGCATCGCGCTCGGCACCGGTCTCGCCGAGGGATACGACCTGTATGAGTCGCCGGTCGGCGAGGTGGTGGTCACCTTCAACCCTGAGGGTGTCTCCTCGGTGGATCTGGCGGACGAAGCGTTCGCCGAGCGGTTCGCCGGGCGGTTCGGGCGCCGTTTGCTCCGCGCCGAGCCCCCGCGTGCTTGGGGGAGGCACATCCCCGAGGCGATCGACGCAGGAACCCCGGGGCAGCTCCCCGTCGACCTGCGTTCGGTGACGCCTTTCCGGGCCTCGGTGCTGCGGACCACCGCCACCATCCCCAAGGGAGAGGTGCGTGCCTACTCGTGGGTGGCTGCCGAGGTGCAGCGGCCCAGGGCGGTGCGGGCCGTGGGCTCGGCGGTTGCTACCAACCCCGTCCCGTTGATCATCCCCTGTCACCGGGTGGTCCGCTCCGACGGCAGCGTGGGCAAGTACTCCCTGGGCGGGCCTCACAACAAGCGGCTGCTGCTCGAGGAGGAGGGGGCCGATCCCGACTGGCTCGATGGCCTCGCCTCTCGGGGGATTCGGGTAATGGGCAACCGGACCACTGGGATAGCCTGTCATCCCACCTGCCGGCACGCCCGCCGCTCCAAGCCGGAGAATCTCGTCGACTTCCCCTCCCTGGAGGCCGCAGGGGAAGCGGGCTACCGGCCCTGCAGCCACTGCCGGCCGCGGTGACACTTAAGCGGCGCCGGTAGGCCAACTGCGTTCGCAGGGAACTGGAACACTGGTGGAGATCGGGAGAGACGGGTCCGCTGAGCCGATCACGGCCAGGGCCTATGAAGCCAGGAGTTGTGGAATGCGTGTGTTGTCTTTGGCAGACGGCGGGAGCGCTGCCTTCGCCGGGGAGCGGCGATGACCGGGCGTGGCGTCGTGATTGCAGGAGGCGGCCCGACCGGGCTGATGTTGGCGGGCGAGCTGGCGTTGGCGGGAATCGAGGTCGTCATCGTCGAACGCCGTTCCAGCCAGGACCTCGACGGATCGCGAGCCGGCGGTCTCCACTCCCGCACCATCGAAGTGCTCGACCAGCGGGGCATCGCCGGTCGGTTCCTCGCAGAGGGCCAGACGCATCCGTTTGTCGGCTATGCGGGGACCTTCCTGGACATCAGCGACTTCCCCACCCGCCACAACTACATCCTTGCGCTCTGGCAGAGCCGCATCGAGCCGATCCTCGCCGGCTGGGTCGATGAGCTCGGCGTCCCGATCCTTCGCGAACGCGAAGTGGTGGGCTTCACCCAGGATGACAGCGGCGTCGACGTCGAGTTGGACGACGGATCGCTCCGGGGCGAGTACCTGGTCGGGTGTGACGGGGGCCGCAGCCTGGTCCGCAAGACAGCCGGCATCGACTTCCCGGGGTGGGATCCTTCGAGCAGCTACATGATCGCCGAGGTGGAGATGGGCGAGGAGCCGGAGATAGGCATGCGCCCCGAGGGTGGTGGCATCGGTCCCGTCAACCGAGAGGAGGGCGGAGGGCCGTACGGGGTCGTACTGCTGGAGAAGCGCGTCGAGCACGCCAGCGAGCCCACTCTGCAGGACCTCAGCGAGGCCCTCATCGCTGCCTACGGAACGGACTTTGGGGTGCACAGCCCCACGTGGATCTCCCGGTTCACCGACATGACACGGCAGGCGGCGTCCTATCGCGAGGGACGCGTGCTCCTCTCCGGCGACGCCGCGCACGTGCACGGTCCTCAAGGTGGGCAGGGTCTCAACACGGGCGTCCAGGATGCCGTGAACCTGGGATGGAAGCTGGCTCAGGTGGTGCACGGGACCTCACCCGAGAGCCTCCTGGACACTTATCACGCCGAGCGACATCCAATTGGTGCCCGGGTGTTGCACAACACCATGGCCCAGGTCGCGCTCAGCCGCATCGACGAGCGCAGCAGGGCCCTCCGCGACACCATGCTCGAGGTGCTGAGCATGGACGAGCCTCGAAAGCGCATCGCCGGGATGATCTCCGGTCTCGACATCCACTACGACCTCGGAGAGGGTCACCCGCTGCTCGGGCGACGCATGCCCGACCTTGACCTGGATACCGCGGACGGTCCCATGCGCGTATTCACCCTGCTGCACGACGCCCGGCCCGTGCTCCTCAACCTCGGTGAGCCCGGCGGTTTTGACATTTCTCCTTGGGCGAATCGAGTCCGGTGGGTCGACGCCAGGCACGATGGCGTGTGGGAGCTCCCGGTCCTTGGCGAGATCGCTGTACCCCCGGCCGTGCTGATACGACCCGACGGGTATGTCGCCTGGGCGGGAGAGCTCACCGACCCGACGCTTCCTGACGCGCTCGCCTACTGGTTCGGGGCGGCCACTTCGGTTTAGTGGCCCGACAGCCGAGTGTCTTCACGCCCTCCTATGTGAATGTGCGCGCTGACGTGCCCTCCAAATTTGGTTGATACGTTCGTATCAAAGCTCTGGTACACTCGTATCAAGGTCAAGGAGCTCGATGACAGACGCGAAATTGGGTCGGTTCAAGAGCGACGCAGCTCGGGCGAGGTTTCTCCAGATGTACGACGAGATGCTGGCGCATTGGCCGGTCGTCTCAGAAGAGCTGGACGTTGACACCGAGTTCGGCACGACGCATGTGCGACGGTCGGGAGATCCGGCAGGGTCGCCCATCGTGCTGGTCCATCCCAACACCGGGACTTCGTTGGCGTGGTGGCGGTTAGTGGAGCCTTTGGCGCAGGCTCATCATGTGTTTGCCCTGGACACGATCGGTGCGCTGGGGCGAAGCGTGCAGACCAAACCGGTCGCCGATGCATCCGACTACGCCGGGTGGTTCGGAGATGTGATCGGAAACTTGGGTTTGGATGGTCCTCACCTCGTCGGCTTTTCGGAGGGTGGGTATGTGGCGATGAGCGCAGCGTTGGGAGGTGTGCCGATTCGTTCGCTAATTGCCATCGAGCCGGGAGGAGCGATTGCGAAGATCAGCAAGCAATTCCTTGCGGCAATGATCGTGGCCGGAGTCAAAGCGCAGTTCAGCGACAAGGCGCTGCAGCATTTTGCCGAGCGGATATCCCCCGGTGTGGAGTTCGCACCAGGGGAGATGGAAACGGTGCTCTACGGAGCGAAGAACTTCAAACCTGCCCTGCCCTTTCCGAAGAGGTTCACCGATGGAGAACTCGGGAGTATCCGCCTACCGACACTGCTCTTCATGGGAGCGAAGACCGAGCTATACGACCCGGTGGAGGCAGCCGAACGGGCACACCAACTCATGCCGGACGTTGAGACAGTGATCGTTCCCGAAGCTCAACACGGCCTTCCGTTTCAATACCCAGACCTCACCACAAAGACCATCCTCGACTTCGTGGCACGGGTCGAGGCTGGATGAGCGACACCGACCGGCAGGCGCGTCGACAGCAGATCATCGAAGCTGTGGTCAGCACCACTACCAGCGGCGGTCTCCAGGCAGCAACGTTCCGCAGCATCGCGAAAGAGGCCGGCGTGTCAGTGCGGCTCGTCCAGTACTACTTCGGCACCAAGGACCGACTCCTCACCGACACCCTTCTCGAAGTCGGAAAGAAGGCGATCGGACGCATCAGCCGTGCGATCGATGACCTAGGACCGGACCCCTCGCCCAAAAAGAAGATCACCACCATTCTCGAACAGTTCCTCCCACTCGACGACGAACGCCGGGAAGCCATGCTCGTCTTCATCGCCCTCCGCACCGCCTCGCTTACCGACCACTCGCTCCGATCTTCGGACAAGACAGGACTCGACACATCTTTGATTCAGACCATCGAGAGCGAATTAGAAAGTGCAGTCGCTGATAGTGATGCTCGGCCAGGACTCGAGCCCCACCAAGAATCCACCATGCTCGTCGCCACGATGACAGGTATCGCTAACGGCCTGCTTGCAGAAACCTTCACACACGATGCGGCTCAAAGCTATCTGCGGTACGTGATCGACCTCTCCATTCCCAGCGAGTAGCCCAATCAGCAGATCCGGAGCGCCATATCTGAGACCATCCCCTCTCGGCACCTAGGGCTCGGCAACTTCGCGAAAACGTCAGGGAGAGGGGCCTGATCGACCAGGTCGAGATTGTGTGCCGGGACTTCCGCATGACTGAATGGCCGTCCGAAAGGTACCGGGTGGTGTCGAATTCACCCTTCGGATTGACCTGTTGCGTTGGGGCGATGGCTTTCGCTCAGGTTGCTCGTGAGGAGGGTGGTCCGATTGCTCCGAGTTGTCGCATTAATGCCATGTCGTCGCGGACTGCCCAACGGTCTTTGACTCGTCCGTCTTCGAATCGGAGGAGGTGGATGTAGTCCATCTCGACGCGGAGGCCGGTCGGTGCGATCCCCATGAGGTCTCCGGTGTGGGTGGCGCGCATGGTGCAGTGCACGGCGACCATGTCGCCCTCGGCCAGGACGTGATGAATGTCCCACTGCTGGTCTGAGAAGACGCCGTGGAGCCACACCATGGTGGATCGGGCTCCTTCGAATCCCTGGGGTGCGCCGGGCGGGTCGTCATGATCGACCACATCGGGGTGGATCACTTCGGCCAGCGCCTCGATGTCGGCATTGGGGAAGATCTCTTCCCATATCCGTCGAGCTTTCGCCTTCAGGTCCTCGGACATGGTCTACCGTCCCTTCTGGTCTCGAGAGACCCGCAGCGGCTCTCAGCCTTTAGCCGGAACCCACCTATATTGATGTCATGAGTGTTCCACCGACTGAGGAGAATGTCAAGCGGCGTAGATACGATTCGCCCCGGCGGCGCGCCCAAGCCGCCCGCACCCGCCAAGACATCATTGAGGCAGCCCGACGCCTGTTCGAGGACAACGGATATGCCGGGACCACCCTGGTAGCCATAGCGTCGGAAGCCGGCGTCGTGGTAGAGACGATCTATCGAGGCTTCGACGGCAAGGCAGGACTCCTGGAGGAAGTCATCCAGGCGGCGGTCGCCGGTGGTGTCGCCCGGGCTCAGGTTCCCGTGAGGGAGCGACCCGCCATCCGGGCCGTAATGGAGGAGCCGGATGCTCGAGAGAAGATCGCCCTCCACAGCGCCACTCAGCCCGGAATCCACGCCCGCTCCGGTCCCCTACTGCGCGCCGTCCGAGAAGCGGCCGCCGCCGACCAGAACCTGCAACAAGTCCACGAGCGTCTCGAACAGCAACGGCTCAACGGCATGAACCAATACGCCCACGACCTCATAGCCACCGGACAGACCCGAAAAGACCTGAACCAAAGAGACCTACGCGACATCCTTTGGACACTCACCTCCATCGACGTGCACGACCGCCTCGTCATCCAAAGAAGATGGTCACAAGAGGATTACGTCGAGTGGCTCACCGACACCATCGCCCGCGTCGTGCTCCAGACCTGAACCGAGCCAGCCGACCTCAGCGCCCCCGTCGCCAATATTGGCCCACAACTCCCCGATGGCGGACTGCGACTGAACGGCTTGTGTCGCTCAGGCCCTGATGCTGACGAAGACGTGAACCCACACCGATAGGACCATCACCGACCACCTCGACGTGTTGGACATGGTCGTTCCACTCCGCCACGTGGCTCTGATCGGTTATGAAACCAAGGAGGTTTGGAGGTGACCCCCGCACGACGATGGTTTCTCGCAATCGACCCACTAGACATGTCCTTTGTTGTTCATCAAAACGAGACGGGCGGTCGAAAAGCCCGTTTCACACCTCACGAAATCGCCCATCTGATTCCGCCCGATCGGGACGTCCCGCTCAAGGTCGCTACGTGGCGGTTTGATCATTGGTCAGATCGACCATGCCATGTGACGTGAAACAGTCTCCACTCGCCTCGTGCCTTGACGATGTGGAGAAAGTCGACCCAACGACACGAATAGATCCGGACCGACGCAATGTCCTCGGAGATCGCATCGATAACGACCTCGATCTCACAATCCGAGATCTGCGATAGGGCGGCATAGTCGGCCATGATGCGCGGGCTCAGAACGACGAGCTCAGCGACCCCGCTCTCCTCATCCGTTTCGTACCGGCGTTTTAGGCACTCCGGGTGATACGCACGGGCATGTCGTTCCGCATCGCCCTCGATGTAGCCCTCGATGTAGTCGAGTGCGGCCGCCATCACTGCGTCGATGTCTTCTTGTGCGGCGACGACTTGTGTCGGTGCAAGGGTCATACCGGGTCCTTTGGTCTAGCTCTGGTGCGCTGTCATGTTTGACGATGCCAAGAAATCCTATTGCTTCTCAGACAATCTGCTCCACGAACCGACCAACCTGGGCCTATGAGATCACGGGCAGGCGCCCACGAACTCGCACCAATGACTGCCAGGTACCCTCGCCCCCGATGAGCGAGAAGACATCAATCGAGCAACTGGCGGTCAACACCATCAAGAGCCTGGCCATGGATGCCGTGGAGAAGGCCAACTCGGGGCATCCCGGAACCCCGATGGGCATGGCGGACATCGCCGCGGTGCTCTGGTCGAAGTTCCTCCGGGTCGACCCCGATGCTCCGGAATGGCCGGACCGCGACCGCTTCGTCCTCTCCAACGGCCACGCCTCTATGCTCCTCTACTCCCTGCTCCACCTCAGCGGGTTCCCCCTCACTCTCGACGACCTGCGCCAATTCAGACAGTGGGGAGGCCACACCGCGGGCCACCCAGAGATCGATCAGTCCCTGGGGATCGAGATGACCACCGGCCCCCTCGGCCAGGGATTCGCCACCGGGGTGGGCATGGCCATCGCCGAGGCTCACCTCCGCTCCCGGTTGGGACCCGAGCTGGTCGACCATCGCACCTTCGGCTTCGTCTCCGACGGCGACCTCATGGAGGGGGTGAGCTCCGAGGCAGCTTCCCTCGCCGGTCATCTCGCCCTGGGAAAGCTCGTCTACTGCTACGACGACAACGAGATCTCCATCGACGGGGACACCGACATCACCTTCACCGAGGACGTGCTGAGACGTTTCGAGGCCTATGACTGGCACACCCTCGACATCAACGGCCACGACCGAGTCGCCATCGAGGAGGCGCTGGAGCTGGCCATCGCCGAGGAGGACCGTCCCTCCCTGGTCATCTGTCACACCCATATCGCCCATGGCGCCCCGAACAAGCAGGACACGGCCGAGGCCCACGGCTCTCCGCTCGGGGAGGACGAGATCCGGATGGTGAAGGAGTCGATGGGCTTCGACCCCGAGGAGACGTTCCGCGTGGATCAGGAGGTCTACGACTTCTTCGCGCAGGCCATGGAGCGGGGAAGGAAGGCCAGAGGCGCATGGGAGGAGCGTCTCGAGGGGGCGTCAGAGGAGAAGAGGCGGCTGTGGGGTGACCTCTTCCAACCCGCCGCGGTGAAGTTGGACGGGCCGGGCTTCGAGGTCGGCAAAGAGATGGCGACCCGATCGTCGTCGGGGAAGCTGTTCGCCGAGATCGCCGAGAAGGTCCCCGGGTTCATCGGGGGCTCCGCGGACCTGGCCGGTTCCACCAAGACCGTCATCGGCGAAGATCTCTTCTCCGCGGAGAACCGCGGCTCGCGGGATATCGCCTTCGGGGTGAGAGAGCACGCGATGGGCTGCATCGTCAACGGGATGGCGGTCCACGGCGGGCTTCGGCCCTACGGCGCCACCTTCTTCGTCTTCTCCGACTACATGCGGCCCGCGGTGCGGCTCTCCGCGCTGATGGAGGCGCCCTCGGTGTGGGTGTGGACCCACGACTCGGTGTTCCTCGGCGAGGACGGACCCACCCACCAGCCCATCGAGCACCTCGCCTCGCTCAGGGCCATGCCCCACATCTGGGTGATACGACCCGCCGACGCCAATGAGGTGGTGCAGGCGTGGGAAATCGCCCTCAACCGGCACGACGGCCCGGTGGGCCTGGTGCTCACCCGTCAGAACCTGCCCACCCTCGAGCCGGTCCCCGGTGGGGTGGCCAAGGGGGGGTATGTGCGCCGGGAGGGCGAGGACGTCACTCTCATCGCCACCGGCTCGGAGGTCTCCACCGCCCACGGCGCCGCCGATCTCCTCGCTGAGGAGGGCATCTCCGCCAGGGTGGTCAGCCTCCCCTGCTGGGAGATCTTCTTCGATCAGCCCGAGGATTACCGGGAAGAGGTCTTGGGGTCTGCTCCACGGGTGTCGATCGAGGCCGGCTCCGTGTTCGGATGGGAGACCATCGTGGGCCCCGACGGGCTGACCATCGGCATCGACCGCTTCGGGGAGTCGGCGCACTGGGAGGTGATAGCCGACAAGCTCGGGTTCACCCCCGAGGCCGTCGCCGAGAAGGTCCACCGCCACCTCGACCGCTGACATGGCGGCAGTGACCGCCGAGGTGGTGGTGGTCGGAGCAGGCATCGCCGGTGTCTCCACCGCGTACCACCTCGCCTCGCGCCCAGGCATGGGCCGGGTGGTCGTGGTGGACCCCCGTCCCCCGCTCACCCTCACTTCGGACAAGTCAACGGAGTGCTACCGGAACTTTTGGCCCAGCCCCGAGATGGTGGAGCTCACCAATCACTCCATCTCCCTCCTCGAGGAGCTGACCGAGGACTCCGGCGACTACTTCAGCCTGAGCCGCCGTGGCTATCTCTTCGTCACCTCCGATCAGCAGAGACTCGATGCCATGGCCCGGCAGGCCGAGGTGAGCTCCGACTACGGGACCGGGCCGGTGCGCCACCATCCCGGGCCGAAGCCCTACGGCGAGGCTCCCGACGGGGTGGACATCCTGACACATGGTGTCCTGCACGACGCATTCCCCTATCTCAACGATGACGCGGTGGGTGCCATCCACGTCCGACGGGCGGGCTGGTTCAGCGCCCAGCAGCTGGGTGCACTCATGCTGGAGCGGTTCAGGTCGATGGGCGGCGAAGTGATCAGCGCCGAGGTGGAGGAGATCATCGTTCTAGGGGGACGGGTCCGAGGGGTGAGAATCGCCGACGGCTCGACCATCGAGGCCGCCGCAGTAGTGGTGGCCGCCGGCCCCATGTCGGAAACGGTGGCGGCGACGGCCGGGTTGGAGCTGCCTCTCTTCTCCGAACTGCATCTCAAGGTGAGCTTTCGCGACCATCTCGGAGTCATCCCCAGGGATGCCCCGATGGTCATCTGGAGCGACCCCCAGCGCATCGACTGGAGCGATGACGAGCGGGAGGAACTGGCTGCCCTGGTGAGAGATGAGCTTCTCGGGGAGATGCCCATCTTCTGCCACGGTCGGCCTGAGGGTGGCACCGATTCTCAGTACTTCGTCGGGCTTTGGGAGTACCACCAGAAGGTGATGGAGCCGGTCTGGCCGCTTCCGGAGGACCCGCTCTACCCGGAGGTGGTGATGCGGGGGCTGACCACGATGGTCCCCGGCCTCGTCGTCTACCGGGACCGTCTCCCCCCCTCCACGGTGGATGGTGGCTACTACACGAAGACCGGGGAAAATCGCCCCCTCATCGGTCCCGCCGGCCCCGAAGGGCTGCATCTCGTCGCCGGTCTCTCCGGATTCGGGGTCATGGTGGCCGCAGCCGCCGGCGACCTGGCCGCGACGCACATCTGCGACGAGGCGCTGCCTCTCCACGCCGACGCCTTTCTGCTCAGCCGGTACGACGATCCCGGTTATCTCACCGCGGTAGCTGGACTCGACGACCACGGCCAGCTCTGACCGTTGCCGGCGAGTTGCGCTTGAATCAGCGCTCGAGCGGGTATCGAGGTCTAACCAATGTCCCAAGACGTCTCACGATGCCGCCCCGCCTCGAGCCCCGATTCTTACTCGGCTACGCCCGGGCGAAGATCAGGGAGATCGTCGGCAAGGGCTCCCAAGAACCTGGATTTGGACCCCTCGAGGAGCCCCTGAAGCGGCTCACCGATCGACTGTGAGACCGGTGCTGCGGGGGTCTGGTCGTCTGCTGTCTGCTGCTCACCTGCTCTAGCCCAGCGCGATCGAGCGATAAGTGCCCTTATGGGCGGGGTGTGGGGCGAGGTGTATCTTCGCCTTGATACCTACGAAGGAGATCATGAGCGTCTCACGTTCGTTCGCGGAATGGACCACCGACAATTACGAGGCCGCTGTGGACCTGGCTCGGCGGATGACGGACTACATCAAGGCGAACGAACCCGACACCCTCATCTTTGAATGGTTCGGAGATGAGGAAACCGGGCGTGTGTTGTGGTACCAGGAGTACCGGGACGATGAAGCGTTCCTAACTCATGCCCAGAACATGG
>Ga0299907_10001320_pt1 | contig 14033 bp, 12 predicted proteins | sample RVTome_16_FD_198680 | JGI IMG/M metagenome (GOLD analysis project Ga0299907, IMG submission 198680) | Soil microbial communities from uranium-contaminated site in the Upper Colorado River Basin, Wyoming, United States - RVT152D67 (version 2) ... | reverse complement strand
CTGCTCCGTAACGTGCTCGATCTGCTATCGGGGCGCTATCCCTCCGATGAGTTCGCCGAGCTCCGCCCTCGCATCGTATGGGACCGGCGATCGGACGTGCTGCGCGCGAGAGAGGGCGCGGGACGGATCGCCATCGCCAGCGGCGGCACCATCCCCGATCGCGGGATGTTCGGCGTGTTCACCGTCGACGGGCGTCGGGTCGGCGAGCTCGACGAGGAGATGGTGTACGAGAGCCGTCGCGGCGAGGTGTTCCTGCTCGGCGCCACCGCGTGGCGGATCGAGGACATCACGTTCGAACGCGTCGTGGTCTCGCCGGCACCTGGAGAGCCGGGAAAGATGCCGTTCTGGAAGGGCGACAAGCCGGGGCGTCCACTCGAGCTCGGACGCGCGCTCGGCGCGACGACGCGGGAACTCGCCGCTGCACCGCATCGACGCGCCGTCGAGCGGCTCCGGACGGAGTTCGCGCTCGACGAGCTCGCCGCCGAGAACCTGGTGGCGTACCTGGAGGATCAGCGCGAGGCGGCGGGCGCGATCCCCGACGACCGAACGATCCTCGTCGAGCGGTTCCGCGACGAGCTCGGCGATTACCGCGTGTGCCTGCTCTCGCCGTTCGGCGCGAAGGTGCACGCGCCGTGGGCGATGGCCATCGAGGCGCGCCTGGAGGAAGCGTACGGACTCGAAATCCAGGTGCTGTGGAGCGACGACGGCATCGTGATCCGACTCCCGGAGTCGGAGGAGCGCATCCCGGTCGAGGATCTCATCGTCGATCCGGAGGATGTGGAGGAGCTCGTGCTGCGGCGACTCCCGGCGACGGCGCTGTTCACGAGCGTGTTCCGCGAAGCCGCATCCCGCGCGCTCCTGCTCCCGCGACGCCGGCCTGGTCAGCGGAGGCCGCTGTGGCAGCAGCGGCAGCGCGGGAAGGAGTTGCTCGAGGTCGCCTCGCGCTACCCGACCTTCCCCATCTTGCTCGAGGCGACCCGCGAATGCCTCCGCGACGTGTTCGACCTGCCGGCGCTGAAGGAGGTGCTGGGCGACGTGCGCGCCCGAAGGATCAGCGTGGTGCCCGTCGATCTCGAACGAGCGTCGCCGTTCGCGCAGTCGCTCGTGTTCGCATGGATCGCCGTCTACATGTACGAAGGTGACGCGCCGCTCGCCGAACGCAGGGCCGCCGCCCTTGCGCTCGACCGCGATCTGCTGCGCGAGCTGCTCGGCGCCGAGGATCTTCGCGAGCTGATCGACCCCAATGCGCTCGCCGATCTCGGGCTCGAGCTTCAGCACCTCGCGGAGGGACGTCGCGCGCGAAACGGCGACGACGTCCATGACCTGTTGCGGCGGCTCGGTGACCTCTCGATCGAGGAGATCTCCTTGCGGTCGAACGACAACCCGAGCGGGTGGATCGATGGTCTCGAACGCGAGGGTCGGGCCGTCCGACTGCACGTCGCGGGAGAGGAACGGTTCGTTGCGGTCGAGGACGCCGCGCGCTACCGCGACGCTCTGGGCGCCGCGCTCCCCGTCGGCGTTCCCGCGGTGTTCACCGAACCCGTGGCAGCGCCGCTCGAGTCGCTCGTCGCACGGTACGCCCGCACGCACGGGCCGTTCCACGCGCGCGATGCGGCCGCGCGACTCGGTGCCACGGAAGAACGCGTTCGCCGAGCGCTCGGGCAACTCGAGTCGGAAGGCAGGGTGGCGTTCGGCGAGTTCCGCCCCGGCGGTTTTGAACGCGAGTGGGTGGACGTGGACGTGTTGCGTTCGCTGCGACGCCGCTCGCTTGCCTCGCTCCGTCGCGAGGTCGAACCCGTCGACGCCGCCACGCTGGCTCGGTTCCTCCCGCGGTGGCACTCGGTCGCGCGTCCGCGAACCGGACCGACCGCGCTCGTCGACACGATCGAGCAACTGCAAGGCGCCGCGATCCACGCCTCGATCCTGGAGACGGACGTGCTGCCGGGCCGCACGCAGGGGTATCGAGCGTCCGACCTCGACGCGTTGTGCGCGAGCGGTGAGCTGGTATGGACGGGCGCCGGTGGCGTCGGCGCCGACGACGGCCGGGTGATGTTGGCGTTCCGCGACCGCCTTCGACTGTTGGCTCCCCCACCGCCGGACGAACGCCCCTCCGGCGACATCCACGAGCGTCTCCGAGCCCACCTCGAAACGCACGGCGCGTCGTTCTGGCCGGAGCTCCTTCGCGCCAGCGAGGAGCCTGACGAGCGCGCGGTGCTCTCGGCGCTGTGGGACCTGGTGTGGGCGGGCGAGGTCACGAATGACACGCTCGCGCCGCTTCGTGCGTTCCTCGGCCGCGGATCGAAGCGGTCGAGGGGTTCGGCAAGGCCGCGACCCGGCGCGCTCCGGCGCGCCGGGCCGCCGGCCGCCGCCGGCAGGTGGTCGCTCGTCGCGCCGCTCCTCGATCCCGCGCCGTCGCCGACCGAAACGGCGCATGCCCGCGCGATGCAACTGCTCGAGCGACACGGCGTGCTGACGCGTGAGGCGGTTCTCGCCGAAGGCGCGCCGGGCGGGTACGCCGGCGTGTACGGGGTGCTCCGGGCGCTCGAGGAGTCGGGCAAGGTCCGGCGCGGCTACTTCGTAGACGGCCTGGGCGCGGCGCAGTTCGCGGCGCCGGGCGCGGTGGAACGTCTGCGTGAGCTGAGGGAGCCGGACCGCACCGAGTCGATCGTCCTCTCCCTGGCCGCGGCAGACCCGGCGCAGCCATACGGGGCGGCGCTCGCGTGGCCCGAGAACGCCGGTCGACCCGCACGGACCGCCGGCGCGTACGTCGTGCTGGCCGACGGCGCGCTTGGTGCCTATCTCGAGCGCGGTGGCCGAACGCTCGTCACGTTCGACGATGCGGCGAACTCCGACTGGCCCGACGCGCTCGCAGCGCTGGTGAAGGACGGAAGGGTGCGGAGGATCGAGCTGTCGCGAATCGATGGGGAGCCGGCGACGAGCTCTCCGCACGCCGACCGTTTGCGCACGGCGGGTTTCGTCGACGGCTACCGCGGACTGTCGCTCCGCGCGTGACCCGAACTATCGAGCGTTGATGCACGCGAGCCACGGCGGTCCGAGCGAGCGGGCGCTCTCCGGCACGGGCCGCCGGTTCGCCATCGCGACGCCGCACGTCGACGCGACCGCGGCCGGGCTGGAGGCCTTCGACAGCGGCGGCAACGCCGTCGACGCGGCACTGGCCGCGGCGACGACCCTCGCCGTTGTGTACCCACACATGTGTGGCGTCGGCGGCGACCTGTTCGCGCTGATCCACGAGCCGGATGGACGAACGGTGGTGCTGAACGCGAGCGGTGCAGCGCCTGCGGCTTCGGACATGGATTCCCTCGCACGCCAATACGAGACGATGCCGGAGTCCGGTCCACACGCCGTGACGGTTCCCGGCGCCGTGTCGGGATGGTGGCAACTCGGAACACACTGGTCGGATCTGGGGTTCTCGCGTGCGTTCACGCGAGCGATCTCGCTCGCGCGCCACGGCACTACCGTCGCACGCTCGCTCGCCGACAGCGTCAGGTCACACAGAGAGCAGATCTTCGCCGACCCCGGCCTGCGTGACGTGTACGCACGAGACGCGGCGATGCTCGGCGAAGGTTCCACCCTCACCCAGTCGGCGCTCGCGCGAACGCTCGAGACGCTCGCGGACGGAGGTCCCGGAGCGCTGTACGGTGGCGAGATCGGCGCGTCCATCGCCGACCATCTCGCGTCGCTCGGCGGAGCGATGACGATCGACGATCTCGCGGCGCACGAGGCCGAGCTCGACTCGCCGCTCAAGCTCCGCTACCGCGACCTCGACGTGAGCGTCGCGCCGCCGAACTCGCAGGGGTTCGTTCTACTCCAGATCCTCGCCGCAATCGAGCGACTGAAGATCGATCCGGATCCACTCGGTCCGGACGCCGGAACGATCGCGGAGGTGTTCCGCGTCACGGCGATCGACCGCGACCGACACAACGCCGATCCGCGGTTCGCCCGCGTTCACGTCGGGACGCTCCTCGACGAAGGCCACCTCGCCGGCATCGTCGACCAGGTACGCGAGCCACAACTTCGCGAAGCCGCACGATCGTTCCCGGACGACACCGTCGCGCTCGTCGCCGCGGACCATCGGGGCCTCGCGATCGCATTGATCCAAAGCCTGTACTCCGGGTTCGGTTCGGGCATCCTCGACCCCGCTACCGGCATCGTGCTCCACAACCGCGGCGCCGCGTTCGTGCTCGACCCCGACCATCCCAACGCACTCGCAGGCGGGAAACGCCCGGCGCATACGCTTCTCCCCGTCGTCGTCGAGCGCGAAGGACAGCTCGCAGCGGTGACCGGAACGATGGGCGGCGGAGGCCAGCCGCAGATCGACGCTATGTCGATCCTCCGGGCGTTCGACCTGGGAATGGACGCCGCGAGCGCCGTCCGGGCGCCCCGCTGGCTCGTCGGGGGTATGGAGCTCGGGTCCACCGATCGCGCGCTCGTCGCCGAGGGCGCGGTTCCGTCGCCCACACGCGAAGCGCTCACCGCGAGCGGTTACCGAGTCGATCTGCTCGAGGACGTGAGCGAAGACGTCGGACACGCCCATCTGATCAGGGTCATGGCCGACGGGTCGTTCCACGCGGGCAGTGATCCACGCGCCGATGGCGCGGTTGCCGCTCGCTGAGCAGGAACCACTCGCATCGTTCAACGAGAGGTACCGGAAGGCGGCGATGTCGGCGCTAGCATGAAACGCGATGGCGATCTCGGGCGCGGAGGACGCGAAGGATCCGTTCGTCGCGGCGGTTGTGCACGACCTGCGGACCCCTCTGTCGGCCATCATCGGGCTCGCGGCTACGCTCGAGGGCGGCTCGTTCGAGAGCGACGAGGTGAAGGACCTCGCCGCGCGCATCGGCATGAACGCTCGCAAGCTCGAACGCATGGTGAACGACCTGCTCGACCTCGACCGGCTGTCGCGCGGCATCATGCGGCCGAAGCTGTGGCCCACGGACGTGGGCTCGTTGGTCGAACGCGTGGTGAACGAATCCGAGCTGCGTTCGGAACGCGAGATCATCGTCGACGCCGACGATGTCGTCGCCGAGATCGACGAGTCGAAGGTCGAGCGGATCGTGGAGAACCTGCTGACGAATGCCGTGCGTCACACACCCGACGGCGCGAAGGTCTGGGTCTCGGCTCGCGCAGACGGCGACGGCGTCGTGATCCTCGTCGACGACGAGGGACCGGGCGTTCCGGCCGAGCGTCGCGAGGCGATCTTCGATCCGTTCAACAAACGATCCGACGACGGCCCGGGTGTCGGCATCGGACTCTCTCTGGTGCGTCGCTTCGCCGAGCTGCACGGCGGCCGCGCGTGGGTCGAGTCGGGGGAGGCGGGTGGCGCGTCCTTCCGAGTGTGGATCCCCCGGCGCGGCCGGGCCACGGCATAGACCCGTTACACCGTTGCCAGCTCGTCCTGGGGCCGGTCGCTCGCCAGCCACGAGTAGGCCTCTTCCTCTTGCGCGAAATGCAGCCGAAGAACGGCATGCAGCCCGTACAACACGCGGCGAAGGTCGACCAGGTCTTCGCGCGTCGGTCCGTCCTCCGGAACGTCAGCGACGAGATGACCGAACACGCGCGCCAGATGTTCGATCTCCATGTGCGCGCGCTCCATCGACCCCATCGGATCCTCCCCGCCCATGAGCCGGGCGACGACCGGATAGACCGCGGCCTCCTCTTCCTGCTCGTGTCGCGGCAAGCGCTCGAGCAGGAACCATCTGATCCGTTCCAGCTCCTCGCGCGCCTGCGCGGGCGCGAACGTGTCGAGTCGGTCCGCGACCGAACGGATCCGCTGCAGCTCCGGAGCGAACTCTCGATGTTCCGCGCGGAAGCGTTCGCCGACCTGCGAACCGGGGCCGGCGGCCTGCGCACTCGTTCGGTCTCCACGTAGTGCTCGTAGGGCGTTCACGATCACGGCGACGTCGATCGCCTCCTGCACAAGCGCGCCGGCGACCGGCACGAGGAGCCCGGCCGCGCCGAGGAACATCGCCCCGAACGACAGGCCCATGCCGGCGAGCACGCTCTGCACGGCGATGCCGCGAGACCGGCGCGCGATCCGGATCGCCTCGGCCACGCGGTCAAGACGATCCACTGCGAGCACGACGTCCGCCGCCTCCGACGACGCGGTCGAGCCGCGAGCGCCCATCGCCACGCCCACGTCGGCCGCGGCGAGCGCCGGCGCATCGTTGACGCCGTCGCCGACCATGATGGTCACACCGCCCTCGCCCTCCGCGCGAACCGCGTCGACCTTGTCCGCCGGGTCGCGCTCCGAGAGGATCCGGTCGACGCCGATCGCGATGCCGACGGACTCGGCCACGTCGGCGTGATCGCCGGTGACCATCACGACGCGCTTCACGCCGGCGCGGCGGAGCGTTCGGATCACGCGCGGCGTGTCGGGACGAATCGGATCGTCCAGGATCAGTGCGCCCACGACGCGTCCGTCGATCGAGACGAACACGCTGGAGGAACCCTCCATCGCCGTTCGCCTCCGAACCTCGCGGGCACGATCGGGAAGCGGACCGCCGTGGGCGACCCACGACGCCTTGCCGAGGGCGACGGTCCGGCCATCGACGACGCCGCGGATCCCCGAGCCGCCCTCCTCTCGAACCTCGATGGGAAACGTCAGCGGCAGGTCGCGCCGGCGCGCAGCGGTGACGATCGCACCGGCGAGCACGTGGGGTGAGACCTGATCCAGCGACGCGGCGAGGCGAAGGACCTCGGCCGGATCGGCATCACCGAACAGCTCGACGTCGGTGAGCTCCGGCGCACCCGCGGTCAGCGTCCCCGTCTTGTCGAACAGCAGAACCGTTCCGCGCGCGAGGGCCTCGAGCGAACCTCCGCCCTTCACGATGATGCCGCGCTTCGCCGCGCGCGAGATGCCTGCGACGATGGCGATCGGTGCCGCGAGGATCAGCGGACACGGCGTGGCGACGACGAGCACGGCGAGGGCCCGAACCGCGTCGCCGGTGATCGCCCAGGCGGCGCCCGCGATCGTCAGCGTGACGGGAACGAACACGAGCGCGTAGCGATCGGCGAGCCGGACGAACGGCGCCTTCTCCCTCTGAGCCTGCTCGACCAGGCGGACGATGCCGGCATACGTGCTCTCCCCCGCGGTGGCCACCGCGCGCAGATCGAAGCTCTCGCCGGCGTTCACGGCGCCGCTCCGGAGCCGTTCGGCGCGAACGCATTCCACCGGACGGCTCTCGCCGGTGAGCGCGGACTCGTCGAGCACGACGTTCTCCGACTCGATGATCCCGTCGACGGGGACCACCTCGCCACGTTTGACGAGCAAGCGATCGCCGGGCCCGACGTCGTCGATGGGGATCGATCGCAGTTCGCCACCTGCGTAGCGGTGCGCGGTTCGAGGCGCACGTTCCAACAGCGCAGAGAGCTCCCGATGTGCCCGGGTGTCGGCGAATTCCTCGAGCGACCGGCCGGTCGCGAGCATCAACGCGATGACCGCGCCGGCGAGGTACTCGCCGAGCGCGAGCGCACCGCCCATCGCCAGCACGGCGATGACATCGACCCCCGGCTGTCGACGGGCCACGCCGACGACGACCTCCCACGCGATGGGGACCAGACCGACCGCGGTCGTCATCGCCCACGCCAGGTCGGCCGCGTGGGTGCTCCCGGCGAGGCGGAACGCCCCGCCGGTGGCGATTCCCACCACGGAAAGAGCGAGGAAGACCGTTGCGGAGGAGAACTTCACGCGTCGTGCCACGACCGGCCATCCTACGGGCGGAGCGGTTCCGGAGCCGCCACGCCCGTTGCGATGCCTATGCCGGAACGAGCTGCGCGACCGCTTGCTCCCGCGTGACCTCGATGCCATGGACCTCGCGGCCATGCTTCTGGATCTGCGGAACGAGCTCGTCTTCCGTGCCCTTCGCCGTCCAACCGCACTCGCACGTCACCTGCTTGAGCAAGAGCTCCACCTCCTCTGCTGCCCTCTGCTGCCGGATACTAGGGATCGGTTGTTGGCGATTCGTTGGAGCGCGGATAACGGGAACCCTTCGTGTCTACCTGGCGGGGATGGTGATGCTCGAGCGCGACGACGTCCTCGTCACCGAGGAGCGTCTAGCCGGCCCGCAGGGGCGGGTCGTGTTCGCGATGCTTGCCGCCGAGCGCGGGCCGGTCTCCAAGGACGCCATCGCCGACGAGCTCTGGTCGGGCGAGCCTCCGCCCGCGTGGGAGGTCGCGCTCCGCGCGCTCATCAGCAAGGTTCGGGCGGCGATCGCGCCGGTCGAGCTGGACGGCGAGTCGCTGGCCCACGCGTTCGGTTGTTACCAACTGAAGCTCCCGCCGGAGACGTGGGTGGACATCGAGGTGGCCGCGGACGCCGTTCACCGAGCGGAGACGGCGCTCGAGAAGGACGACCTCGACGGCGCGATGGGCTGGTCGCTCGCCGCGAACGCCATCGCCCGCAGGGGATTCCTCCACGGCGAAGACGGACGATGGATCGCGCAGCGGCGCGCCGACCTGCACGACGTCCACGTGCGGGCGCTGGAATGCCGCACCCACGTGCAGCTCGTTCGCGAACAGTACGGGCCGGCCTCGCGCGACGCCGAACGCGTGATCGCCCTCGAGCCGTTCCGGGAGAGCGGATATCGCCTGTTGATGAGCGCGCACTCCGGAGCGGGCAATCGCGCAGAAGCGCTTCGCGCGTACGAGCGGTGCCGCACGACGCTCGTCGACGAGCTGGGAACCGGTCCGTCCGTTGAGACAGAGTCCCTGTATCTCGCGATCTTGCGTTCGGACTGACCCCCGCATCCTTCGCTGCTAGCGTTTGGCTGATGCCGACCGTCGCGCGGTTCAACGTCACGCCGGTGAAGTCGACGGCGCTCCACCACCCCGCTCGGATCCACCTGGAGCGGCGCGGTCCCGTCGGAGACCGGGCGTTCTTCTTCGTCGACGGTGACGGCAAGCGCTTCTCCGGCGCGACGAAATCGCCGATCCTGCCGATCCATGCGTCGTACGACGCCGATCGCGAGTGGCTCGAGCTCCACCTACCGAACGGCATCGTCTCATCGGGCAGCGCCATTGCCGACGGCCGTGAACTGGTCGTCGACTTCTACGGCCGATCCGTAACCGCGCACGAGGTCGACGGCGATTTCACCGAAGCGCTGTCCGACTACGCCGGCACCGAGGTCCGCCTCGTTCGTCCCGATCGCGCGAGCGATGCGCTCGACGTCCGGCCCGTCACGTTGGTCTCACTCGAGTCCGTGGCCGAGCTCGCTCGCCAGGGTGAGCGTGACACCGTCGACCCCGGACGGTTCCGCATGACGATCGAGGTAGAGGGCATGTCCCAACCGCACGAGGAGGACGCCTGGCGCGGAAGGAGCGTGCGTGTCGGCGAGGCGCTGCTCGAGGTCGAAGACCCCGTCCCCCGATGCGTGGTGACAACGCTCGACCCCGCGACGGGCCTGCGCGATTTCCCGACACTGAAGGTCATCAAGCAGTACCGGGGCGTCTCCGGGAAGGGGAACCTTCAGTTCGGCGTCTACGCGCGCGTCGTCGAGCCCGGCGATGTCAGCGTCGGCGACGAGCTCGTCCCCTCGTAGGACCTGCTTTCCGGATCGGCTACGCCTCGGCGTACCCATCGTCCGTGGCCCGCGCGCTCAGAACGGCGCCGGCGAACGCCGAGTCGATCGCGATCGTGCGACCAACCGCGGCGGCGAGACTCTGGAGTGACTGTCCGATTCACCTCGCGAGGTTCGCCGCGGGGTGGGCGGCGTCGGGCGTGATCGGCCGACGCTGAGCTCGAACCACACCGCCGAGCCGCCGTCGGGCGCGTCTTCGACGCCCCACTGCTCGGCGAGGCGCTCGAGCAGATACAACCCCCACCCCGACGCAGCCATGGGGTCGGGGGGATGGATCGCCGGTCGTGGGAACTGCGGGCTCCGGTCGGTAACGGTCACCCGGACGATGGATTCGTCCGCTTCGACCGACACATCGAGGCGCGCGCCGGCACCCGCCGAGCCGTGGAGGATCGCGTTCGACAGCACCTCGGTGAGGAGGAGTTGCGCATCGGCGAGAACGGATCCCGGGAGCGAGTCGAGGGCAGACTCGAGCAGGCGCCTGCCCTGTGCCGGCGCGCCGAGATCCCTGGGCAGCGCGAGAGTCGTGAAGGATTCCGTGGGCACTCTCCTAGTGGGTACCCCCATCCTGCCTCGGATGAACGGCCATCCGCAAAAATTTCGAGTCCCCCACCTCAGGCTCGACGTTGGTCCGGGCCGATCTCCGCCACCCATTCCTCGAGCCGGGGCAGGTGCTCGGCGTAGTGCTCAGGACCGGCCTTGCGAATCCACCAGTCCGCGTCCTCCGACGGGCCGTCCAGGGCTCCCCACGCCCGAAGCATCTGGTTGCGCGCGGCGCTTGCCTGGACACGTATGTCCGTAAAACGAACGTCATGCGTCGCTTCGAAGAACTCCGCGTTCATGGCGTCGATGTCGATCTCCTCGCGCCGATACGTGCCGAAGCGGATCCGCTCGAGAACCACGGCGGCCTCGGCCAGCCACGTCCCCACGTGTGCCACCAGGTCCTTCGCCGACCAGCCTTCTTGGAAGTAGCCGGGGCGATCGATCTTGTCCTCGGGGAGGGAGTCGACGAGCGCGCGAAGTTTCGCCCAGAGCCGGACCTCCTCGGCGAGCAACGCCTCGTTGACCGCCCACCGCAGCACGCGTTCCACGGCGCCGATCGTCGCACGCCGCCGTTCAGTGCGCTCTAGCATTCGTCGCCGATGGCCCCCGCCGCTCGCGCCGTCGCCGACGATCTCGAACGGGATCTGCGTGCGCTCGGGACACCGGAGCGCGCCGAGGGCGAGAAGCGATACCTCAAAAGCGACCTCGACTTCCTCGGAGTTTCGGTGTGGGGGATCCGTAAGGTCATGAAGGTCTTCGCCGAGCAGCATCGAGATCTCCCCCGCGACGACCTGGTTGCGCTCATCGACGCGCTGTGGGCCAACCCCGTCTTCGAGCGACGGATGATGGCCGCGATGCTGCTCGAGGAATATGTGGCCGTTCTCGAGCCCAGCGATCTCGAGCTCATCGAGCGGCTCATCCGCGAGTCGAAGACGTGGGCGCTCGTCGACGTCCTGAGCGGCGACGTCGTTGGCGAGATCATCCTGCGGAACCCGAAGGTCGCGGCGAAGCTCGACGCGTGGGCGAAGGACGACGACTTCTGGGTCCGCCGGTCGGCCCTGTTGGCGCAGCTCCTACCACTCAAGCGCGGAGCCAGCTTCCGGCGGTTCGCCTCGTACGCGGACGCGATGCTCGACGAGAAGGAGTTCTTCATCCGCAAGGCGATCGGTTGGGTGCTTCGCGAGACCGCGAAACGCCGTCCCGACGAGGTCTACGAATGGCTGGCGCCGAGAGCGCACCGCGCCTCAGGCGTCACGATGCGCGAGGCCGTCAAATATCTCGACTACGCCCGGGCGAACGCGTTGATGTCCGCGTACAAGGAGCGTACGGCGGCGTCGTGACGGTCGTCCGAGTCTGTTCTTTGAGCAGTTCTACGGCTTCGGCGGGAGCGACCGCGCGTACGTGGTGCCGATCCGCACCCATCTCTCGAGCTGTCGTTTCGTGCGAACATCGTCCGCACCGACCCGCAGCCACCCATCCATGGAGCGCCCGCGCATCACCATGGGTCGAGCGCTCGTCTTGGCGACCAGCGAGTTGGATTCGTCTGGGTCGCACCGAACAAACACCCCACCCTGCCCGCTGGCTGCCACGGCCATGTTGCCGCGGAGGAGGAAGGCGAGCCCGCCGAACATCTTCTTCTCCGCTATCCCTCGCTCGCTGCTCAGCAGCTCCCGGATCCGATCGGCGAGCGCCTCGTCGTACGCCATCGAGCCGAATCGTACGCCCCGGACATCGCTGAACGCCGCCGAAACGGAACGGGCACCGTGCCTACCGAACGCGCCGACGCCAGGGACCGCCGAGCGTCACCGGAACCTCACGACCTCGCAACTGACGAAAGTGTCGTGTTTGTCTCCGGTGCAGATGTCGAACCCGTGACCGCCGTCCAGCACCTGCCCGGCCTGGCCGCTGCCGAAGTTGTAGAGCTTGTCGTCTCCGGGACCGCCGTACGCCTGGTCCGGCACGCCGCCGAGCCCCGTCCAGAGGATGTCGTCGCCCTGTCCGCCCCGGAGGATATCTGGGCTCTTGCCGCCTACTAGGAAGTCGTCGCCTTTCTTGCCGCGGATCTCCTGCGGCCCGGGCCCTCCCTCGATCCGATCGTCCGCTGCCCCGCCGTAGACGATGGTGTAGTTCGTCGCGAGCGCCGGCCTGGGCAACATCGCGACGATCGCGCAAACGGTGACGAGCAACGCCAGCATCCTCTTCATCGGGCGCCTCCTTGCCGCGGCCTCGGCGTCAATGACCTGTCACTCCGGCCACAGCTCCTCTGTAGGGACATCGGTGGTCCCCTGCGCATCCGATGGTGGCGGTGGTGACATCCCTACGCCATCGGCCGAAGGTTGCGACTTCCCCCCCTTCCTTTGACGTAGACACCAGTGTTAGTGGCGGTAGCCACGCGATCTCTGCGTGAAGCTAGGGGTGGCTGCTCGAGCTCTGTACGCCAGCGCTACACAAGGAAAACGACGTCTACCGGACGGGTCTCGTGTGCACTGGTGCGGGCGGTAACCTCTAGCGAGTACCTCCGGCGTCGATTCGAGACCTGGGGTACCCGACCCACCATCACGGCTCCCCTGCTCGCCTCCGCATCCGATAGGCCCGCTGCTTCGTCACTACGCGTGCGCTGGTCATCTGGCGGATCGTCTCCGCCTCGAACTCGTCGCGAGCCGTATAGGGGACGCCGGCCTCCAACTTGATGTTGACCGGCTGACCCCACAGCGGCCGTGTGGTCCCGATCTCAATGTCCTCATCAACGAGGAAGATCGGGCCGGATCGCTTCCGGTCGTCGCGTTCGGTCCATGCACGGTGGAACGCCCGCGCCGCCTCAGCGCCGCGCCGCCAGTACGCCGCCCACGGCCGCTCGAGGTTGCCGACGATGGCGTCGATCCCGCGCCGTGTGTCGGTATCAGCCCTGTCGTTCTGCGTGCGCCCTCGCTGCCACACGGCGTTGAGCCAGTCGCGAACGTCGATCAGGCGATCGCCGATGCGGACCGGTCGCCACTCCTCGAACACGGCCGAGGGGCCGAGAACCTCCGGCCGGGCGAGCACCGCCGGAACCGGCATCTCGAAATACGCGGCCAGGGCGACGAGCTCGTCCACGTTCAGCGTTCGAACGCCGCGCTCGACTCTGGCGACGGTCTGTCGTTGCCAGGGAAATCCGATCTCTCGCATCGCCGCCGCGAGCTCCGCTTGGGTCAGCCCCGCCGCCTGACGCAGAGCGCTGACCGTCTGGCCGACGACCTGGCTGACCGTCCGCTCCTGGATCATCGCCCGCATCGTAGAAGCGACCCTAGGTATCCGTCAATGTCCCAAGGTATACCGCGTCTCGTTACCGGGGGACAGATTTGTTCCCGAAGGTATCCGAGAACTCGACGTTTGCCGAACAACGAGGTCGGTTCCCGGCAATGGCCGGACGACCTAGGTTGTCGCACGACGTGCCGCCGGCCAATGGCCTCCCCCGCCGGTCGACCGGAAAGAGCCCGAAGGCCGATTCAGAGCGACGGCGCCCTAACCAGAATCGTGGACCGTAGTCAGTGGAGCGGAGAGGGAGCGACGTGCTTGCCCATTTGAGGTCGTCGTACCAGCGGATCAGCGGCGGCGCCCGTGTCTGGTTGCTCACAGGTGCGCTTGCGGCCGCCTCCTCTGTTGTCCTGTTGACGGCCACGCGATCGGTGACTCCGCCGCTCGAGGACGTCCAGGTGACCTGGTGGATGCTCGCACTCGGCTTCGCCTTGGCGGAAGTGTTCGTCCTGAACGTCAAGATCGCGCGAGACGCGCACCCCCTCACCCTGTCCGAGGTGCCGCTGGTCGTCGGCCTCGTCTTCTCGGCGCCCGCGACGATCGTGGTTGCGCAGGCGATCGGCGTCGGTGCCGCGCTCGCCTTGTACCGACGTCAGACGCCTC
>Ga0299907_10001319_pt1 | contig 14036 bp, 13 predicted proteins | sample RVTome_16_FD_198680 | JGI IMG/M metagenome (GOLD analysis project Ga0299907, IMG submission 198680) | Soil microbial communities from uranium-contaminated site in the Upper Colorado River Basin, Wyoming, United States - RVT152D67 (version 2) ... | reverse complement strand
CCGCGTTCACGCGGGAGCAGGCCGACCGCCTCGCGCGCTACGCCAACCGGGTCTACCTGCTGTACGATTCCGACCGCGCCGGTCTCAAGGCCACGTTCCGGACCGCCGACGTGCTGCTCGCGGCCGGCATCCACCCGCTCGTCGTCACGCTCCCGGAAGGCGAGGATCCCGACTCGCTCGTCCGCGCCCGGGGTCCGAAATCGCTCCGCGGCCTCCTCGAGGACGCCGTGGACGTCCTCGAGCGCAAGCTCCAGATCCTGCGCCGCGAGGGATACCTCGAGCACGTCGATGGACGCCGGCGGGCCGTGGACGGGCTCCTGAGCACCCTCCGCGCCGTGCGCGACCCCGCCCTGCGCGACATCTACCTCGAGCGGGCCGCCGAAGGCGTGGGCGTGCGCCGGGACACGCTCGTGCACGAGATCGCCCGCGCGGACCGCGGTCCGCCCCGCGACCGGCCCCCCGTCGGGCGCGAGCGCGGGGCGCGGCCGCCCGAGAGATCGTCGGCCGCGATGCGGGCGGAGCGCGATCTCGTCCTCCTCCTCGCCCGCGATCCGAGCCTCGCCGCGCGGGTCCGGCGGGCCGGGATCACTCCCGCCTCATTCTTTAACGAAGTCTGGCGTGAAGTGTTCGAGTATCTGGAGGGCGGCGCCGTGTCGGAGGGGGAGACGCGGACGCTCTCGGAGGGCGCGGCGGGAGCGCTCGAGTCGCTGCTCGAGGACAGCTCGGATCTCTCCGACCCCGAGGAGGTCTTCGGAGCGGCTACCCGGCGCCTGCTCTTCCGGAGGCATCGGGACCGCATGCGGGAGATCGATCGGGAGCTCGCGCTTGCGGATGCCGAGCAGCAGCGTCGATTGTTGATCGAGAAGCAGGGCCTCGCCGCGGAGCTCCGGGAGGCGGGCGAGGCGGCCACGTTCATGCCGCACGGAACGGGCGCTGGATCGGATACGCGCCGGTCGGGAACGATCCCCGCCGGCTCGCGGGAACGCTGACGACGAGACGGAGCGAGAATGGGAGCGGGCGATACGGTCGAGGAGTTGTTGAGCCTGCAGGAGATCGATCTCGAGATCCTGCGGATCACCGAAGAGCTGGAGAACCTGACGGTCGAGATGGCCGGCCTCGAGAGCGAGGCGGAGGACCTCGGGACCGAGGTCGCCCGGCTCCGGGCACAGAAGGAGGAAGCGGAAGAGCGCGTCCGCAAGTACCAGCGCTCCGTGCAGGCGGGGCGCGCGACGCTCAAGCGGCTCGAGACGCGGGCGGGGGCCGTGTCGAACATGCAGCAGCACTTCGCCGTCCGTACCGAGACCGAGACCGCCCGCCGGAACCTGCGCATGGCCGAGGACGAGGCGCTCGGGGCGATGCAGGAGGTCGAGACGTACTCGGAGCGTCTGCGCGCGGCGGAGGCGACGCGCGCGGAGGCGACGACGCGGCTGGAGACCCGTGGCGGCGAGGTGGCCGCGGCGCGGACCGGGCTCGAGGAGCGGCTCGCGCGACATGCCGCCCAGAAGCGCGACCAGGAGGAGCGGATCGACGGCCGCACGCTCCGGCTGTACCAGTCGGTCGCGGGCAGCCGCGCGGACACCGCCCTCGCCTCGCTCACCGCCGACGGCGTGTGCGGGAACTGCTACACTGCCGTTCCCAAGCAGCGCCAGGCGGACATCCGGGCGGGACGGTCCCTGGCCGTGTGCGAGGGATGCGGCGTGATCCTGTACGCGAGCGATTCCGCCGACTGACGGGCGTGGCGCAGGGCCCCGGGACCGCCACCTCCGCCACGCCACGGTGGCGCCCGCCGGCCGACGTGCCGTCCGCGCACCGGCTGGCGCTCGAGCGCCTCACGGGATTGCCGGCGCCGCTGTGCGAGCTCCTCCACCGCCGCGGCTTTCTGGCCGACGAGGACACCGAGCGCTTCCTCCATCCCCATCTCGACCACCTCCCACCCCCGGGTCTCCTGCCGGACATGGACGCCGCGACCGGCCGCATCCGCCGGGCGCTGGCGCGCGGCGAGCGCATCCTCGTGCACGGCGACTACGACGTGGACGGCATGACGGGCACGGCCGTCCTCACGGGCGCGCTGCGCGACCTCGGGGGCGAGCCGATCCCGTTCGTGCCGCACCGCATGCGGGACGGCTACGACCTGGGGAGCGCGGGCATCGAGGTGGCGGCGGCGAGGCGCGCCACCCTGATCGTGACGACGGACTGCGGGATCTCGGCCCACGATGCGGTCCGGGAGGCGGCGGCGCGCGGCATCGACGTGATCGTGACCGATCACCATCGCCCCGGCCCAACGCTCCCCGACGCGGTCGCCGTCGTGAACCCCGGCCGCTCGGACCACGAGTATCCGTATCGCGGTCTCGCGGGCGTGGGCGTGGCCTTCAAGCTCGTCCAGGAACTCTTTGCGGGACAAGGACTCGAGGAAGGTCGTCTCAACCGGTATCTCGATCTCGTGGCGCTCGGCACGATCGCCGACCAGGCCCCGCTGACGGGGGAGAACCGTGTGCTCGCGCGGTTCGGTCTGCGGGTGCTCCACCGTACGCGCCGCGTCGGGCTGCGCGCCCTCATGCGCGAGGCGGGCGTGGGGCGCTGGGCGGCGGTCCGCGCCACGGATCTCGCGTTCAGGGTGGCGCCCAGGCTCAACTCCGCGGGGCGCATGGGGGACGCGGCCGACGGTCTGCGGCTCCTGCTCACCGAGGACCCCGACGAGGCGGACCGCCTCGCGCGGCGGATCGAACTCCACAACGAGGATCGCCGGGAGGCGGATCGGACGATCCTGCGGGAGGCGCGCGAGCTCCTCGCGGAGACGTACGACCCGGCGCGCGACCGGATCGTCGTCCTGTGGCGGGAGGGCTGGCACCCGGGTGTCCTCGGGATCGCGGCGTCCCGGCTGGTCGATGAGCTCCACCGGCCCGTGGCGCTCATCTCGGTGGACGGGGACCGGGGGCGGGGGTCGGCCCGCTCGGTGCGCGACTTCCACCTGTTCCGGGCGCTGGAATCGTGCGCGGACGTGTTCGAGCGCTTCGGCGGGCACGCGATGGCGGCCGGGTTCGACGTGCGCCGCGACCGGCTCGGAGCGCTGAGGGCGCGGCTCTCTGAGGTCGCGCTCGAGTGGCTCGACCCGACCGGACTCGAGCCGGAGCTCCCGATCGACCTCGACATCCGACTGGCGGATCTGGACGCGCACTTCCTGCGCGGGTTCTCGCGACTGGAGCCGTTCGGCGCGGAGCACCGCATGCCCGTGCTCCTGGCGCGCGGCGTCGAGCTCCGGTCCCCGCGCACGGTGGGGACGACCGCGGCCCACCTGCGGTGCGCGCTCGCGGACGGCGGCGATCGTCTCGAGGCGATCGGGTTCGGGCTCGGATCCGGTCCGGCCCAGGTCACGGGCCGGGACCGCTTCGACGTGGTGTTCGAGCTCCACGTGGAGACGACCCGCCGGGGGATGCGCCCGCAGGCGCACGTCCGCGCCCTGCGACCCGCGGAGTGAGCTCGCCGTGGCGCTCCGCATCATCGCCGGGACGCACGGGGGTCGGCGGATCGAGGCGCCGCCGGGACGGGGCACGCGGCCCACGGGCGAGCGCGTGCGCGAGGCCTGGTTCGCGGCCATGGGCGTCTCGCTCGCGGGAGCCGCGGTCCTCGACCTGTTCGCGGGATCGGGGGCGCTCGGGATCGAGGCGCTGTCGCGCGGCGCGGAGCGGGCGCACTTTGTCGAGGCCGACGGCCGCGCGGCAGCCGTGCTTCGCCGGAATCTGCGCGCGCTCGACCTCGAGACGCGCGCGGTCGTGATCCGGAGCGACGTGTTCCGCTGGCTCGATCGGGCGGACGCGGGCCGCGAGTGGGACGTGGCGCTGGCGGACCCGCCCTATGGCTCGCCGGTCGCCGCGCGTCTCGCGCGATGCTTTCTGGAGGCGCCGTTCGCGACCAGCCTGTGGATCGAGCACGCGTGGTCGGCGAGCGACCTTCCAGCGGGCGCCGACTGGTCCCGGCGCTACGGCGACACGGGTCTCCGTCGCTACCCGGCTCCCGTACCCGAACCTCGACCTGAGGGCGCATGACCGAGACGATCGCGGTGTACCCCGGCTCCTTCGACCCCCTGACGCTCGGTCACGACGACATCATCCGCCGGGGGCTGAAGCTGGTGGACCGCCTCATCGTCGCGGTGGCGCACACCTCGACGCAGGCGAAGAGCGGGCTGTTCGACCTCGAGGAGCGGGTCGAGATCCTGCGCTCGGTGTACGGCGATGAGCCGCGGCTCGAGGCCGTGTCGTTCTCGGGTCTGCTGGTCGACTTCGCCCGCGAGCGGGGGGCGCGCATCATCCTCCGGGGTCTGCGGGCCGTGAGCGACTTCGAGTACGAGTTCCAGATGGCGCTCATGAACCGCTCGCTGTGGCCGGAGGTCGAGGTCCTGTTCATGGCGCCCGACAACTCGCACACGTTCCTGAGCTCGTCGCTCGTGCGGGAGGTCGGGCGTCTGGGGGGCGACGTGAGCGCGTTCGTCCATCCCGAGGTCTTCGCACGCATGAACCGGGTGTTCCGCGGAGCGTCCGGGGCGTGACCGCGGCCGGCACCCCGGTCGCGTTCGTCGATGCGTTGCGCGGGCGCGCGGCCCGGACGCCGCGCCGCATCGGGTTCCCCGAGGTGGAGGAGGGGCGCACCGGCGAAGCGATCCGGATCCTGACCCGCGAGGCCCTCGCCACGCCCGTCCCGTTTCGGGGCCCCCGCTCCCTCGACGACGCGGTCGAGGCGCTGGGCCGGGGCGACATCGACGGAGTCGTGGCCGGGGCCGCGCGCTCCACGGCCGACGTCATCCGGTGCGGGATCCGCGCGCTGGGCGTGGCGCCGGGCTTCCGGACGGTGTCCTCCGCGTTCTACATGGTCCTCGGGGAGGGGGCGGACGGGCGCGTGCTCACGTTCACGGATGCCGCGGTGGTCCCCGAGCCCACGCCCGAGCAGCTCGCCGAGAGCGCCGACGCGGCGTGCCGGGCCCGGAGGGTGATCGTGGGCGACGAGCCGCGCGTCGCGTTCCTCTCGTACTCGACCGCTGGCTCGGCCGGCGGTCCGCGTGTCGAGCGCGTGCGCGAGGCCGTGGCGCGCTTCCGCGAGCGGTGTCCCGGGATCCCCGCCGCGGGAGAGGTGCAGGCGGACGCGGCGCTCGTGCCCGAGGTCGCGGCGCGCAAGGCGCCCGCCTCCGACGTGGCGGGGGACGCCAACGTGCTCGTGTTCCCGGACCTCGACTCGGGCAACATCGCGTACAAGCTGGTGGAGCGCCTGGCGGGCGCCCGGGCCCTGGGTCCGATCCTCCAGGGGCTGGCGGCGCCTCTGAACGACCTCTCCCGCGGGGCCTCGGTTCCGGATATCGTGGATGTGGCGTGCATCACGGCGCTGATGGCCGATCGGGCCGGAAGACCATCGCCGGAGGGAGAACCAGAGGGATGAACTTTTCGATCGAGCGAATGGGCGAAGTCACCGTCGTCGACGTGGACGGCGAGCTCACGGTCGCGAACCGTGGCGAGCTCAAGGAGCGGGTCCTGCGCCGGCTGGAGGAGGGGGACGACCTCTTCGTCATCGACTTCTCCAAGACGGGCTACATCGATTCTGCGGGTCTCGGCGTCCTCGTGAGCCTCTCGAAGCGGGTGCGCGAGGAGAACGGCCGGCTGAGGCTCGCCGGGCTGAACCAGGACCTGCGGACGCTGTTCGAGCTCACCAAGCTGGATACGCTCTTCCAGATCTCCGACACGCGGTCCGCGGCGCTCGCCGAGCTCTAGCGGGCCTGCGCGGCCGCGCGCGGCGGGCATGAGCGATCCACGGCCGCCCCGACTGTTCGTCCTCTCGAGCCGGTACGATATCTTCTCGGGAGTGCAGGCATCCGCCCGCGACCTCGACCCGCCCCCCGAGGTCCGGGCCCTCGTGGGCCGGCGCGGTGATCTCGGCCCCGACGACCTCGTCCTCGTCGATGCGGCCGAGCCCGGGGCCACGCCGTCGTTCCTGCGCGCGCGTCTGGGGTCCGGTCCGCGTCTCGTCGCGCTCCTCGACGCGACCGTCGTCGAGCGCTTCGGGGATGCCCTGACCGGCGACTGGTACGACTACCTCTTCTATCCGATCAGCCGGCCGGAGCTGGGGCTCGTGTGGCGGCGTCACCGCGCCACCGGCGCCACGCCGCCGCTTACGCTCGACGTGGACGAGGAGGGCCGGATCCTCCTCACCATGCCCTCCCTGGTCGAGGTCCTGCGACCGGCGGTGGAGCGCGTGGTCGAGGCCGCGCGCCACCTCGCCGGGCTCGATCGCGACGCCGCCTTCCGGGTCCGGGTCGCGCTCGGCGAAGCCGTTGCGAACGCGGTGCTGTACGGGACCGGCGAGGACCGCGACCGCCTGGTCCGCATCGAGCTCGCGACATCCGCCGACGAGCTGCGCGTGCGGGTCGGGGATGAGGGGAGCGGGTTCGATCCGGGCGCGGTCCCGGACCCGACGGCGCGGTCGGGGCTGGAGCGGAACCGGGGCCGCGGCCTGCTCCTCATGCGCACTCTGAGCGACGAGGTCCGCTTCAACGAGGTCGGGAACGAGGTCACGCTGGTGTTCCGGGGGGCGCTCGATCCGCTCTCCCGGCTGGCGCCCCTGATGCGGCCGTTCGCCGATCTCACCGGTCTCCGCTTCCGGATCGAGCGGGAGGGGACGGACTCCCCCGAAACGATCTTCGACGGCCTCGGCCCGACGAGCGGACCGATCGGGGAGCGGGCGGGCCCCGTCACCCGCGCCGTGGGCGGCGAGCGGCGTCTCCGCCTCGTCTACGATCGGACGTCGGTGGACCCCGTGACCGGAGACGCCGCGCGCGCGGCCGACCTGCTCGCGGGTCTCTTAGACGTGCTCGCCGGCACGGACGTCGCCCGGGCGGGCTGGCTCCGGCGCCGGCTCCGCCGCGAGCGCGTCCTGGCCGAGCTCGAAGTGGCGCGGGACCTCCAGCTCCGGCTGCTGCCCCGGGCGGAGGGCTTCGCCGATCTGGCCGAGGTCGCCGCGCGCTGCGATCCGGCCCTCTCGCTGGGCGGGGACTTCTACTTCCTCGCGCGGCAGCCCGGCGGGCGGCTGGGCGTGATGCTGGGCGACGTGAGCTCGCACGGGCCGTCGGCCGCCCTCGTCATGGCGCTCACGCTGAGCTCGGCCGCGATGGCGACGAAGGCGCACGAGACGCCGGCCGGGGTCCTGAGCGGCATGCAGGAGCAGCTCCTCCGCGCCCTCGAATCGACCGAGATGTACATGACCCTGTTCTACGCCGTGCTCGACCCCGGGGCCGGGTGCCTGTCCTTCGCCAACGCGGGGCACCCGTACGCGTACCGGATCGGTCCGTCCGGCGGCGAGCGGCTGGCCGCGCTGGACACGCCGATCGGGATGAGCGCACCGCCCCGTTACGCCGAGGAGCGGCTCGACTGGGGCCGGCGCGAGTCGACCCTCCTCCTGTTCACCGACGGCCTCGCGGGCGATCTGAGCGACCCGCTCGGACGCCCCGAATCGGCCATCCGGCAGGCCGTCGATCGCGGCGAGCGGGAGCCGGACCGGCTCGTGGCCGCCCTGTTCGAGGGGATGGGAGACGACATGCGGCTGGACGATCGCACGGCGGTCGCCGTCCGGCCGTGAGCGGGGACGCGTCCGAGCGCGCGAAGCGCTCGCTGGGACAGAACTTCCTGGTCGACCCCAACCTCCAGCGCAAGATCGTGGCGGAGCTGGAGGCGGGTCCGGATGACGTCGTGCTCGAGGTCGGCCCCGGTCACGGCGAGCTGAGCGCCCACCTCGTGGGGACGGTCGGGCGGCTCGTGCTGGTCGAGAAGGATGCGGAGCTGGCGCGCGCGCTCGCCGCGCGCTGGGCCGGCGAGCCTCGCGTGCGCGTGGTGGAGGGCGACGCGCTCGATCTCGACCTCGGCGCGGCGCGCGAGCCGGGACGCGATCTCCGGATCCTCTCGAACGTCCCGTACAACGTGACCTCGCCGCTCCTGTTCGCGCTTCTCGCCGTGCGCCCGCCCGCCAGGCGGATCGTCGTCATGGTGCAGCGCGAGGTGGCCGAGCGCGTGGTCGCGCGACCGGGGTCGAAGACCTACGGCGCCCTGTCGGTCGGCGTGCAGGCGGTCGCGGACGCGGAGCTCCGCTTCGGGGTCGGACGGCAGGTCTTCCGGCCGCGACCGGACGTCGACTCCGCGGTCCTGCGCATCGAACCCGACCCGGCGCGCATCGCTGCCGTCGATGCCGGACGTCTGCGGGTCCTGACGCGGGCGCTGTTCAACCGGCGCCGGAAGCAGCTCCAGAAGATCCTCCGCACCTCGCCGGAGCTCGGCCCGATCCCGGACCCGGAGGGGCTGCTCGCGGCGCTCGGGCTGGACCCGCGCGCGCGTCCCGAGGCGCTCTCGCCGGAGGCGATCGTGGCCCTCGCGGACCGGATCGCGGCGCCCGGTTGAGTTGAGGTCCGCGGGCCGCTACCTTTTGTGAATACTTTCACAAGCACGGCGCATGAGTGTCCGGATCTCCGACTCCACGGTACGCAGGCTGTCGCTCTACCTGCGCATGTTGCGCGACCTCCTCGGACAGGGTGTCGAGCTGGTCTCGAGCCGTGAGCTCGCGGAGCGCACGGGGGCGACCTCGGCACAGGTCCGCAAGGACCTGAGCCTGTTCGGCTCGTTCGGCAAGCGGGGCCGGGGATACGACGTGGCCGACCTCGCCGCCACGCTCCAGCACATCCTCGGCCTCTCGCGGACGTGGCGCGTGGGTCTCGTGGGGGTGGGGAAGATCGGCTCGGCCCTCCTCGGCTACCGTGACCTCGCGCGGCGCGGGTTCAAGGTCGTCGCGGCGTTCGACGTCGAGCCCGACAAGATCGGCCGCGAGATCTTCGGCGTCCGTGTCGCGCCCCTCTCCGACCTGGCGCGCGTGGTGCGCGAGGAGGGCGTCGAGATCGCGATCGTCGCCACGCCGCCGGACGCCGCCGCGGATGTCGCGAAGCGCCTCGCGGCCGCCGGGGTGGGCGCGATCCTCAACTTCGCGCCCACGGAGATCCAGCGCCTGGGGGACGTGCCGGTGCGCACCGTCGACGTGGTGCTCGAGCTCGAGGGGCTGAGCTATCTTCTGAGCGGGGGGCGGCGGCAGGAGCCCGAATAGGACGTCGCGCCGCGGAGCGGGCCCTCCGCGACGTCGCGGAAGCACGCGCCCGCACCGGGGGCCGGCGGGCCGTGCGTGACAAGGGGGAGGGGATGGCGATCCGCGTGACGACGGAGATCGGCAGGCTCGAGCGGGTCATCTGCCACGAGCCGGGGCCGGAGCTGTCGGTGGTCACCCCCCGGAACCAGCGGGACTACCTGTTCGGCGACCTCCTCGATGAGGAGAGCTCCCGCGCCGAGCACCGCGTCTTCCGGTCCGTCCTCGACCGGTTCGCCGACGTGCTCGAGGTCGAGGACCTCCTGACCGACGTGCTCGAGATGCCCGAGGCGCGCGAGTTCATGCTCGCGCGGGCGGACGAGGCCGTGGCCGACCACGCGGAGGGAATCGGCGCCCGGGATCTCGCGCGGCTCTTCATCGAGGGGAAGCCGGCCGAGATCTCGCCCGCCCGCGGCGAGGCGCTGGCGATCCTGCTCAACGAGTCCGGGTATTTCCTGCCCCCGCTCCCGAACCTGTTCTTCACCCGCGACTCCGCGGCCGTGATCGGGGAGCGAGCCATGATCGGGGCGATGGCGCACGAGGTGCGCTGGAGCGAAGAGCTCATCATGCGCGCCCTGTTCCGCTTCCACCCGCTGCTCGAGAACGCCGGGCTGATCCACGACACGTCCGAGCGCCGCCGCCTCAACACGAGCGTGGAGGGGGGCGACGTCCACGTGCTGCGCGAGGACCTCCTCCTCATGGGGCTGAGCGAGCGCACGTCCGCGTCGGGGATCGGCGTCCTGTCCGAGACGCTGTTCGCGGCCACCGCGATCCGGGACATCCTCGTCGTACTCCTGCCGCACGAGCGCGCGGCCATCCACCTCGACATGATCTTCACCATGATCGACCGCGGGCTGTGCTGCGTGTTCCCGCCGCACTTCGTCGGTCCGACCCGTCTCTCCGTGGTCCACCTCGCCAGGGGCGAGGACAGCGTGCGGGAGCGCGACGACCTGTTCTCCGCGCTCGAGGCCGTGGGGCTCCCGCTCGCGCCCGTGTACTGCGGCGGCGCGCGGCGGACGCAGCAGGAGCGCGAGCAGTGGGGCTCCGGGTGCAACATGGTCGCCGTGAGGCCGGGGCAGCTCCTCGCGTACGACCGGAACGACGCGACGCTCAGGGCACTCCAGCGCGAGGGCGGCTTCCGCATCGTGCGGGCCGTCGACTACCTGACGGAGCCCGATGACCTGGATCCCGACGGCCGCTGCGTGATCACGTTCCAGGGCTCCGAGCTCGTGCGCGGGGGCGGGGGGCCCCGGTGCATGACGCTCCCGGTGCTGAGACAGGACCTCGAGTGAGGGAGGCGGGCGCGTCGCCGGAGGTCCGGTTCGTGGCCGAGAGCCCGCTCGTGGGGCGGGCGGTCGAGCTCATCGAGACGGGCCCGCGCACCTCGGCCGAGGTCGCGGCGCGGGTGCTCGGGATCCGGGGCGGCCCGGCGGGCGTGACCGACACGCTGGTGGGCGAGCTCCTGCGCGAGGAGTCCCGCGTCGAGCGCGGCGCGGACGGACGCTGGACGACGCGCGCGCGGCGCGGCGACCCCGAGCTCGAGTTCGACCGCATGCGGTTCGCGGTCGTGGACGTGGAGACCACGGGTGGCATGGCGGGGCGCGGCGGCCGCATCATCGAGGTCGCGGTGGTGCGGGTGGAGCGCCGCCAGATCGTCGACATCTACTCCTCGCTCGTGAATCCGGGCGTCGCCGTCGCTCCGTGGATCACGCGGCTGACGGGGATCCACGACGGGATGGTGGGTCCGGCTCCCCGGTTCGCGGACATCTCGGCGGACGTGCGCCGGGCGCTCCTCGGCCGCGTGTTCGTGGCGCACAACGCCGGCTACGACTGGGGGTTCGTGCGCGACGAGATGCGGCGCGCGGGCGCCGATCCGCCGCGCGGATCGAGGCTGTGCACGCTCCACATGGCGCGGCGCCTGCTCCCGGGGCTCGACCGCCGCGGGCTCGACACGCTCGCCCGCTACTACGGCATCGAGATCCGCGAGCGTCACCGCGCCCGGGGCGACGCCGTGGCGACCGCGCAGGCGCTGCTCCGGCTGCTCGACGACGCCGAGCGCCGCGGGTGGGCGACGTGGCGCGCGCTCAGGCGGGGTCTCTCGGGCGCGGGGGACGGGGTCGCCCGTGCGGATCGCTGAAGGGAACGGGATCCGGGTCGAGACCGTGGACGCGGGGACGCTCCGGGTCGACGGCGGCGCGATGTTCGGGGCGGTCCCGAAGGAGATGTGGCGGCGCCGGGCGGAGCCGGACGAGCGGAACCGGATCCTGCTCGCGATGCGCTGTCTGTACGTGGAGACGCCGGACGCGCGCGTCCTCGTGGATACGGGGGCGGGCAACAAGGGGGCGCCCGAGGTCCTGGCCGCGTGGGACCTCCGGAACGAGGGCTCGCCCACCCGGCTCGAGGAGTCCCTGCGTCATCTCGGCGTCGAGCCCGGGGACGTCGACATCGTCCTCCTGACGCACCTCCATTTCGATCACGCGGGCGGGGCGACGCGGCGCGACGGCGACCGCATCGTGCCCTCGTTCCCGCGCGCGCGCCACATCGTGCGCCGCGGGGAATGGGAGGTCGCGCGCTCCGGAGACCGGCGCGTCGCGGCGGCCTACGACCCGGACGACACCCGGCCGCTCGAGATGCACGGCCTGCTCGAGCTCGTGGAGGGCGAGACCGAGGTCGTCCCCGGGGTGCGCCTGGTGGACATGCCCGGGCACACGCGGGATCATCAGGGCGTTCTCATCGACGTGGGGGACGGGACCGTGTGCTATCCGGCGGATCTCGTCCCCACGGCGGCGCACGTCCCGGTATCGTGGATCATGGCGTACGACCTCGAGCCGCTGGTGACGTGGAAGGAGAAGGAGCGCTGGCTGACGCGCGCCGGAGCCGGCGGCTGGCGCCTCGTGTTCGAGCACGATCCCGTCGTCGTCGCGGCCCGGGCGCGCCCCGCGGACTCGGGCCTCGGGTGCGAGCTCGAGGATCGGTGGGAGGCGGGGGCACGGGCGAACGTGGCCGGCGCCGCGCCCTCCCCGGCGCGGGTCGGGACCGACGACCGGGATCGGATCGATGAGGAATAGACGAGCGGGGTCGAGGGGAACGGAAAGGACACGGAGATGAGCGAGAAGGACCGGACGGCGGTGGTCGTGGGGGCCGCGCGCCTCCCGACCGGCCGCTTCCTCGGCGGCCTCTCTTCGCTCCCGGCGAGCGAGCTGGGAGCGCGGGCCATCGCGGGCGTGCTCGAGCGTTCCGGGATCGACCGGGACGACATCGACGACGTGATCATGGGGAACGTGGTGCAGGCCGGCGTCGGGCAGGCGCCGGCCCGTCAGGCCGCGATCGGCGGCGGCGTGCCCGAGAGCGTGCCCGCCGTCACGATCAACAAGGTGTGCGGCTCGGGTCTCAAGGCGGTGATGCTCGCCGCGCAGGCGATCCGCGCCGGGGACTCGACCGTGGTCGTGGCGGGGGGCATGGAGTCGATGTCGAACGCGCCGTACCTCCTGCGCGGCTATCGCGAGGGCGTGAAGCTCGGCGACCGGCAGCTCATCGACGGGCTCGTGCACGACGGGCTGTGGTGCTCGTTCGGCACGTGCCACATGGGCGGACACGCGGAGTACACGGCCTGGAAGGCCGAGGTGTCGCGGGAGGACCAGGACCGCTTCGCGCTCGAGAGCCACCGGAAGGCCATCCGGGCCATCGACGAGGGCGAGTTCGCGGCCGAGATCATCCCGGTCGAGATCGGCGGGCGGAAGGGGAGCACGCTCGTCGAGGTCGACGAGCCCCCGCGGCGCGAGACGTCGCTCGAGGCCCTCGCGAGCCTCCGGCCCGCGTTCACGGGCGACGCCCCGCCCGAGGTGTCCGAGCCGAGCGTGACGGCCGGGAACGCGCCCGGGCTCAACGACGGCGCGGCCGCCACGGTGGTCACGTCGGAGGGCTACGCGGAGGCGCACGGGCTGGACATCCTCGCGCGGATCTCCTCATATTCGGCCGGCGCGACCGCGCCCCGCGATCTGTTCTTCGCGCCCGTCGTGGCGGTCACCCGGCTGCTGGAGCGAGAGGGGACCACGCTGGACGACTACGGCCTCGTCGAGATGAACGAGGCGTTCGCCGTGCAGGCGCTCGCCGACGCGAGGGAGCTGGGGATCGACATGGAGCGCCTCAACGTCCGGGGCGGCGCGATCGCGCTGGGACACCCGATCGGCGCTTCCGGCGCCAGGATCCTCACGACCCTGCTGTACGCGATGCGGGATCGCGACGTGGAGCGCGGTCTCGCGACCCTGTGTCTCGGAGGCGGAAACGCCGTGGCCATGACCGTGGAGCGCGTGTGAGCGAGATGGAGAAGGGCACCCGACCCGCGACGCTCGCCGGGCTCGGAACGGATTCGGATCGGGGGGTCCGCCTCGTCCGGCGCGCCGCCGCGGTCGCCGGCTTCGCGATCCTCACCGCGGTGGGGGCGCGCATTGCCGTCCCGCTGCCGGGCACGGTCGTCCCGTTCACCTTCCAGATCGTCGCCGTCCTGCTCTCCGGGCTCGCGCTGGGCCCGCGTCTCGGCGTCGCGTCGCAGGCGGCGTACCTGGCGGCGGGGGCCGCCGGGCTGCCGGTGTTCGCGGCCGGGGGCGGAGCGGCGTACCTCCTCGGTCCCACGGGCGGCTACCTCCTGGCCTTCCCCATCGCCGCCGCGCTCGCGGGTCTCGGCGCGGAGCGGGGGAGCCTCGCCGGGCGCGCGCTCTTCTGCGCGCTCGGCATCCTGGCGGTGCACGCGGGCGGCACCGCGTGGCTGGGTCTCACCGCGGGCCCCGGGGCGGCGCGCGCCGCGCTCGAGTCGTTCGCGGTGTCGGATCTGCTCAAGCTCGCCCTCGTCCTGCTCATCGGCGCGCGGCTCCGTCCGCGGA
>Ga0299907_10001318_pt1 | contig 14037 bp, 16 predicted proteins | sample RVTome_16_FD_198680 | JGI IMG/M metagenome (GOLD analysis project Ga0299907, IMG submission 198680) | Soil microbial communities from uranium-contaminated site in the Upper Colorado River Basin, Wyoming, United States - RVT152D67 (version 2) ... | reverse complement strand
CCACGCCCTGGAATCCAATCAGGAGTCGGGCGTGTGGGGCGGATATGCCGAAGACGACCGCCGCCGCCTCCGCAAGAAATGGCTGGCCGACCGGCGCCGCCGCTAGACCCGACCCGCCTGCCACGCCCTGGATCCAATCAGGAGTGGCTGGCCGACCGGCGCCGCCGCTAGACCTGACCCGCCTCAGTCGGACGGGGCAAAGCCGATCGAGCGCGCCCCGTCCTCGGCCTCGATCTCGACGTAAGCGATTTTGCCGACAGGTATGCCCACCGTTCGTTTCTTGACGTCGGTGAACCAGACCATGCCGTCCGAGCCCGCCATGGCCGCCTCGACGTCACCCTTGAAACCTGCGGCGTCGTCGACGTCGATCTCGATGACCTTTGCGCTCTCGGCGACTCCGATCCTGGCCTTCATCCTGTAACGACTCCTCGATTTTGGAACGCCATCGTATACCCCTTCCCTCGATGTCTCGGATGGCGTACCTTCGTTGCATGCACCCCCACCGGCGCCCGCATCTCGCGCCGACCGCCCTCTGGGTCAGCGGATTCGCCCTCGCCGGGTGGGTCCTCGTCTGGTTGGGCCGGTTCTCATTTCTTAGCGTCGATTGGCAGGACCCGGGCGGGTGGCTGGGCCGAGTCGACGCCGAGATCGCCTTTGCCGCCCTCGCTCGGCTCGTCGGGATGGCAATCGTCGGGTGGGTGGCCCTGACGACGGTGGTCTACTTGGCGGCGCGCCTGCTGGGCGCCGACGCCGCCCGGATCAGCTGGCTTTCGATCGGTCCGATCCGGCGCGTGATCGATGCCATGCTGGCCGGATCACTATTGATCACGACCCTCAGCCCGTTGACGGCCGCCGCCGAGCTGCCCTTCGAAGAACCGCGGTCGGCCACGACCACCGAAACGACCGCGGTAGCCCCGGTGGGACCCCTCTACGTCCCCATTCCGGCCGGCCCGGTCCAGACGGCCGACCAGGAGACCCCGGCGGAGGCGCCTCACGAGGATGAATCGGACCGGGGTGCAGCCGTCGAGGACCACGAGACGAGAGTTGTGGTGGTCAGCGGCGACAACCTGTGGAAACTGGCAGAGGAGCGGATGGAAGCGGTGCTTGGCCGGGCGCCAACGGACGCCGATACCTCCCCCTATTGGGTGCGGGTCGTCGAAGCCAACCGACAACGGATCAGGTCGGGCGACCCCAATCTCATCTTCCCCGGCGAAGAGATCGTGATGCCAGCAGTCACGCCAGAAACGTGAAACGCATCTGACGGCGAGGATTGTCGATGTTGGTGTCGACCACGACGATCGACTGCCAGCTGCCCAGGGCGGGCGAACCTCCCACCACCGGGACCGTCACCGACGGGGCGATGAAGGCGGGGACGACGTGGTCACGCCCGTGACCGGGAGAGCCGTGGGAATGGGACCAACGACCGTCGGCGGGGAGAAGGCGCTCAACGGCCTCCATCAGGTCCCGGTCGGAGCCTGCTCCGACCTCGATGATCGCCACCCCGGCGGTGGCATGGGGGAGGAATACATTGACGAGGCCATCGCCGCGCCCTCGGCAGAAGTCCCCGATCGCCGCAGTCACATCGAACACACCGGGGCTGGTTCCGGTGACGAGATCGATGACCTCAGAGTCGAAGCCGCTCAGGCGTTGTCCCCCAAGAAGATCTCCGACACGGAACTGTCCATGAAGATCGCCTGGAGCGCCTCGGCCACGATGGGGGCGATGGAGAGGACCTGGATCGAGTCGAGGGCGGCGACGTCGTCGGAGACAGGGAGGGTGTTGGTGACGATCACCTCATCGATAGGGGCGTTCTTGATACGATCGAGGGCCGGACCGGACATGATGGCGTGGGTGGCGGCGATCCGGACCGAGGTTGCTCCCAGGGACCGCACCATCTCGGCGGCATTGCACACGGTTCCGGCGGTGTCGATCATGTCGTCGACGATGACGGCGTGCTTGCCGGCGACGTCACCTGAGAGGTCCAGCGCCGAGCTCACGTTGTGAAGTTCGGCGTCGCGTCGCTTGTAGACGAAGGCGACAGAGGCATCGAGCCGGCGGGCGTACTTCTCGGCCCGCTTCACACCACCGGCATCGGGCGAGATGATGGCGGTGGGTCCGGAGATCTGCGCCCGGAGGTAGTCGGTGATGATGGGCAGGGCGGTCAGATGGTCGAATGGCTTGGTGATGAAGCCCTGCAACTGGCCGGAGTGCAGGTCGACCGACACCAGGCGGTCGGCGCCGGCAGTCATGAACAGATCGCCGACGAGCCGGGCCGAGATGGGTTCGCGGGGCAGGACCTTCTTGTCCTGGCGGGAGTATCCGTAGAAGGGCATGACCGCCGTGATCCTCCGCGCCGAGGCTCGCCGCAGGGCGTCGATCGTGATGAGCTGTTCCATGATGTGATCGTTGATCGGTTGGCAGTGACTCTGCAGGACGAAGCAGTCGGCACCGCGAACAGACTGGGTGGGTCGGACGTAGATCTCGCCGTTGGCGAACACCGACTGCTCGAGACTCCCGAGGGGGGCGCCGAGAAGGTCGGCCACCTCGGCGGCGAGACCGGGGTTGGCACTGCCGGTGAAGAGCATCAACCGGCTTCGTGAAACGATGTCCATTCAGCTGCCTTTTTGGGCGTCTCTGGTGGCGTCGTCCCGCTTCTTGGCCCGGGCGGCGCGGCGTTCAGCGTAGCCGGGGACGTCTTTTTGGGGCGAACGCTCGATGGCCAACGCCCCCGGTTCGACGTTCGACGTGATCACCGATCCGGCGCCGGTGACGGCACCGTCGCCGATCGTGACGGGGGCCACCAGCATGGTGTCGGATCCAATGAAAGCCCGCTCGCCGATGACGGTCTCGTGCTTTTCGTAGCCGTCGTAGTTGCAGGTGATGCTCCCGGCCCCGACATTCGCCTGCCGTCCGATGACGGCGTCGCCCATATAGGAGAGATGGGGGACCTTTGCTCCCTCCCCGAGCGTGGTGTTCTTGGTCTCCACGAACGTCCCCGCCTTGGATCGGGCCGCCAACACAGTGCCGGGTCGGAGGGACGCATACGGGCCAACCGAAGCCCCCTCCCCCACCATCGCCGCGCGGAGCACCGAGTAAGTCACCCGGGCTTCGCCTCCCACCGAAGAGTCGACGAGATAGCAATCGGGGCCAACCGTGGCGCCGGGACCGACAGTCGTGGCACCCTCCAGGTGGGTCCCCGGATAGATCCGCGCCCCGGCTTCGATCTGAACGGTGGCATCGATGTACGTCCGGTCGGGGTCGAGCATCCACACTCCGTTGCGCATGTGATCGGTGTTGATCCGCCGACGCAGAGCGGCCTCCACCTGGGCGAGCTGGTCGTGGGAGTTGACGCCGACGACGTCCTCGGCGGGCACCGTAAAAGTCTCGATGCGCCCACCACCGTCCACAATCAGGCCGATGACGTCGGTGAGGTACATCTCGCCCTGTGAGTTGTCCGTACCGACCTTCGCCAACGCATCGGCCAGGGCACCGGCCCGAAAGGCGTACAGACCGGGATTGCGCTCGGTGAGCAGAAGTTGGTCGGGGGAGCAGTCTCTCTCCTCGACAATGCCCCGGACGCTGCCCGAGGCGTCACGGATCATTCGGCCGAAACCTTCGGGACCGGGGTCGACCGTCGCCATCCGAACTTCGACTTCAGCCGGGCGGGCGGCGAGGGCGGCGTAGGTCTCGCCTCCCACCAGCGGCATGTCGCCGTAAGCGACCAGGACCGTGGCGTCGGGGGCGATCTGCCCGAGATGGTCGAGGGCGATCTGGGCGGCGTGGCCGGTCCCGTTCTGCGGTTCCTGGGCGACCGCATCCACCCCGGCAGGCAGTCCGGCCGCCACTTCTTCGGCCTGATGGCCCACGACCACCAGAGTCCGTTGCGGTTCACTGGCGGCAATCGCCTCGAGGACCCACGCGAGGAGGGTACGGCCGGCCGCCCGATGGAGCACCTTGGCGAGGTCGGACTTCATCCGGGTCCCTTTGCCGGCCGCCAGGACGATGGCGTGGCCGGCGGTGGCGGCAGGATCGGGCACGATTCGGTGACCTCCGATGGCTGGTTTGCTGGGGGGGCAGGACTCGAACCCGCTCTGACGGGACCAAAACCCGCTGTGCTACCTATTACACCACCCCCCAAGGGCGGCGTGGCAGGAGTCTAGTGAAGCTCGGCGCTTCGTCTTTCTTTGGCTGCTTCGTCGTTCTTTGGTTGGGGAGGAACGCTTCTCCCCTTCAATGGACCGTGGGGAACGCATAGCGATAGCCACGGTCCAAAGAAGGGTGGGGGCGTTCGTGGGGAACCAAAGAACGGGCGGTCAGCGAGGGCTGACCCCCCGGGGGCGGAGCGAGGCCGCCACCGCCGCCCGGTGCTCGCCGACCTCCCCCACCGCCGAGTGGGCCTCGTCCTCGTCGAGGAAGTAGGCGAAGCAGGCGGGACCCGAACCGGACATCATCACGGTCCGCCCCCAGCGTTGCGACAGTTCAGACATCCAATCCGCCAGCTCGGGGCGGACGGCGAGGGCTGCCGGGGTCAGGTCGTTGCGGAACGGTCCCTCGGGTCGCAAGGTGGGGGGCAGGACGGCCGACGGCATCTCGGCGCCGAGTGGTCGGTCGAGCAGATCCCACCTTTGGTAGACGTCGGCCGTGGCGATCTCGAAAGGCGGCACCGCGATCGCCACGGCGAACCCGGCCAGCGCCGCCACCGGCGTCACTCGTTCACCGTATCCCTCGAGGACGACCGTGCCCCCCGTCAGGAACAGGGGAACGTCGGCCCCCACTCGTGACGCCGCCCCGGCAACCGCCTCTTTGGGAAGGCCCAGCAGGTCGGCGACTGCCTCCAGCATGGCGGCGGCGTCGGAAGAACCGCCTCCCAGACCGGCGGCAGCGGCTATCTGCTTGTCGAGACGCACGAAGAGCGGTGGGCGCGAGTCGAGTTCCAGAGCCTCAACCGCCTTCCACACCAGGTTTTCGCCGCCGTCGGGGATCCCTGCATCCGCGGCGGGGCCGGCGATCTCCAGATAGTCCTCGTCCCCGGGCTCGACTTCGAGCACATCGAACCACTCGACGGTCTGGACGAGCGACCGGAGCGGGTGCCTACCCGTGGAGTCGGCAGCCCGGAGCCGCAAGTCGAGGTTGATCTTGGCCGGCGCCTCCCAGTCAGCCATGGCGGACCTGCTCCGTGGCCTCGGCCAAGGCCACGAACTCGCCCGGCGCCAACTGCTCGGGGCGCCCCTCGGGATCGATCCCGGCTGCTTCGTAGGCAGACACCGGGACGGCGTCCGCCAGCGACCGGCGCAGCATCTTGCGTCTCTGCCCGAACGCCATACGGGCCAGCCGCACGGCCGCTTCCAATCCGACCGGTGCCTCAACCCGATCGAGCCGGATCACGCTCGAGGCCACCTGCGGCGCCGGCACGAACACCTGGGGCGGGACAGTGAAGCGCTCGCCCACTGCCGCGGTGAGGCCAACGACTACCGAGGGCAGGCCATAGTCCTCGCTCCCGGGGGCGGCGGCGAGGCGGTCGGCGACCTCACGCTGCACCATTACCACGACGGTTGTGACGGCAGGCACCGTGAGCAGGATTTCGAGGACGAGGGGCGTGCCGACGTTGTAGGGCAGATTGGCCACCAGCTTCCAACCGACGCCGTCGAGGGCAGCCTCCAGGTCGACACCCATGATGTCGGCGAACCGCAGGTCGACCTCGAGCCCGGCCAGGGTCTCGGCCAGGATCGGCCGCAGCCGCTCGTCCACCTCGTAGGCCAACACTCGGGCTCCGGTGGCGGCCAGGGCGGCTGTCAACGCTCCGGTGCCCGCCCCCACCTCCAGCAACGAGTCGGCGGGGCCCGCCTCGGCCAAAGCCACCAACTTGCGGATCAAATTGGGATCGGCCAGGAAATGCTGCCCGTAGGCCTTTCGGGGCAGGAGATCATGGCGTTCCAGCATCTCGATTATCTGAGAACGACTTTGCAGGTTCATCGCTGGTTCATCGGAACACCCGGGCCGCCGTTTCGGCGGTGGATCGAGCGACATCGGCCACGTCCATTCCCCACACCGTGGCCAGGGCGGCGCCGGTATGAGCGACCCAGGAGGGTTCGTTCGGCTCTCCCCGATGGGGCGGGGGCGCCAGGTAAGGCGTGTCCGTCTCGACCATGGCCCGTCCGGGTGGCACGAGTTCGGCGGCCAGACGGATGGTCTCGCCCGTCTCGAAGGCGAGAGGTCCGGCAAAGGAGAAGGTCACCCCGAGGTCGAGGAATCGGCGGGTCCACCGTCGCCCGCCAGTCCAGCAGTGGAGGACTGCCCGGTGCGCCCAGCCGCTGGCGTCGAGTAGGTCGTGGACGTCGGCGAAGGCGTCACGGCAGTGCACTATGACCGGCTTGTCGAGCCGTTGAGCCAACTCGAGCTGGGCGGTGAAGCCGGCCACCTGATCCTCCGGCGGCGTCAGGCTCCGGTAGAAATCGAGCCCGGTCTCTCCGACCGCCACGGCCTCGGCCGCCAACGATTCGAGCTGCTCTGCCTCGTCCGGCCACCGGTCGGCGTCGTGGGGGTGGAGGCCGGCCGACCACTCCAACCGCCCAGGGTGGCGGAGCGCCAAGTCGCGGGCAGCCCGCGACGAGGCCGCATCGACTCCGGGCACCACGAGCCACGCCACATCGGGGGCGCGGGCCAGCAGGTCTTCAGTGGAGCGGACGTCGAGTTGGAGGTGGCAGTGGGTATCGACCCAGGTCATAGGCAGGCGAGGGTAACGACCACCGGGACGCTTTATCACCGCCTCGGGCACCGAAGCACAGCGCACGAGTCCGCCCCTGGAGGCGTCATGGCGTCAGGGGCGGCAGTAGGCTCGCCCTCACCAGGACACCAGACCGGGAAGAGGAATGGACGCCGGAATCGCACGTAAGATCGACGACCTCGGCCGTGTCGTGATCCCCGCCGAGACGCGTCGCCTCTTCAATATTCGCGAAGGCGACCACATCCTCATCTCGGTCGAGGGACCCCACATCGTCATGCGCAAGATGACCAGCACCTGCACCTTCTGTGGGAGCGAGGACCACGTGCAGGACTTCAAAGGCAAGGGCGTCTGCATCCCATGCCGCAGTCAGCTCACGGGCTGATGATCCGCTGGTAGATCTCCCGCCGGTTCAACCCGGATCCGGCTGCCGTCTCCCGGGCTGCCCGGGAAGGAGGCACACCCTCGCCGACCAGCCGTTTGGCCAACTCGACCGCCTGGTCGAGGGTCATCGGGATCGGTTCGGCTCCGGCGATCACGACTGTAAACTCCCCCCGGGGTGACTCCTCGCCCCATCGCGCGGCCGCTTCGGCCAGCGACCCCCACCAGAACTCTTCGTGGATCTTGGTCAGCTCGCGGGCGACGCACACCAGGCGCTCGCCCCCGCAGGCCTTGATCAAAGCTGACAGGTCGGAGGCCATCCGATGGGGGCTCAAGAAGAGGACGGTGGGCCGGTTCTCGACCGAAAGCTGGGCGAGTTGGTCTCGGCGGGCCCGCCCCTTCCGTTCGAGAAAACCCTGAAAGACGAACGGCCCCTCAACCATTCCCGACCCGGCGACGGCGGCCGTCACGGCGGAGGGGCCGGGGATCACGATCACCTCGGCCCCGACACGACGGGCAGCGGCGACCGCCAGCACACCGGGATCCGACACCGCCGGCGTGCCGGCGTCTGTCACGAGTGCGACCGTCCGGCCGGCGGCCAACTCCTCGGCCATCTCGTCGGACCGCTGGCTCTCGTTGCCGGCGAAAAACGAGCGCAAGGGAACCTTCACACCCAGGGCGTTCAGCAGGGTGGCGCTGCGCCGCGTGTCCTCGGCGAAGACCAGGTCGACACCGGCCAGGGTCTCGGCGAGGCGGGGCGAGGCATCACCGAGGTTGCCGATCGGAGTGGCGCACAGATACAGACGGCCCGGCATGGATGTCAGGTTCGCCGCCGCCGGCCAAAAACGTCAAACGAGCGCCTTCCCGGGGCCAATCCAATTCCACGGGTAGTTCGAGGATCCAGCGGGCGCCCCGCATCCACGCCACTCGTCGCCGACCCAGCAGGCGAACACCCACCACCACTCCATCCCGCCCGATGCCGACGATCCGGATGGGAGCACGCAGCCAGAAGCCGTGGACGGTGCAGGTCTGAATGAGGAGCGGGCGTGGGTTGCGGCCGATGAGGCCCCGAAGCCGCGAACGACGCCTCGACGCGACTTCGACGACGTTCCATCGCTGGCGGTCCGGCCCTGCCACCTCCATGACCGCCAACCTACGGCGGCTGAGCCCCCACCGGAAGAGGGTCACCCGCCGGTGGTGTCGGGGGGATTGATCGTCGCTACGACCTGGGAAACGGCGTCGCCCAGGACATTCCCATCCGAAGCCGCCACGAAAAAGACGTCGCTCCCCTCGATCCGGACCCAGGCATGGTCCTCGCCGATGTGGCCGGTGCCATCTTCCATCGGTTCGGCGTCTTCCTCGACGTCCATGGCGGCCGGGATGTACGCCCGGAGTGCCGCTCCCAACTCGTCGGCGTCGGCGGCACTGTCTCCCCGATAGCGCATCACGAGCACGACATCCGTGCCGTTGAAGAGGAGCTGATATGTGTCGCCGCCCCAACCGCCGGCCGCGCTCGTCGTGGTGGACGGCTCCAGGAACTGGTCGAACATGATCGTGAACCCGAGCTCTCCCCAGGTCGATTGATACTCGAGCTCGTAGCCTTCGACGGCGACGGCGGGCAGCTCGACTTCTATGGGGCCGTCGGCCGGATAATCGGACGGGTCGATGATCTGCTCGCTGGAGGTGGGCGGGTCCTGATAGGCGGCGCCGATGGCGCCGAATCCTCCGCTCTGGTTGAGACGATCGGTGAAGATGAAACCGCTGTCGTAGGGGAAGATCAGAGCATCCCGGATGAACTGGGGGGCGGCGTCGAACACCTCCGTGTCGACCCCGAACGACTCGGCGAAGAACTCACCCTGCTCCTGGGGTGTCAGACCCTGTAGGTAGATGAACTCGGCGAGGACGGCGTCCCCCTCGATCAGCGCCTGATAGGCGGTGGCCTGGTCGTAGAGGTCGTTGTCCAGCATCTCGGAATAGCGGTCGTGGAAGCCGTAGTGCTGATCGGTCAAGGCGTGGGTCAGCTCGTGAACGAGGGTGGCCTTCTGCACGGGGGTGAATCCCTCCTCGGCCATGGGCACGACCAACTCCCTGACCTCACCGTCGTAGTAGCCGGCGACCTGCTCGGAGTAGAGGTCGGAGTAGAGGGCCCCGAGGTCGGTGCCGTCCTCGATCAGCCCCAGGAGGTCATAGAGCGCCTGGTCGGCGGGGAGATCCTCCAGATCCTCTTCGAGTTGCTGGCGGACCCTGTCGGCCAGCTCGTCGTCGGAGACGACGACCACGTTGGGCTGATCGATGAACTCGAGCTGCCGGGCCTGCTCGGTCAGGGAGATCAACTCGGCGAGTTGAGTGCGGACCTCCTCGGGCAGTTCTTCGGTCCCCGGTGGCAGCGTGGTCGCGGAGGTCGACGTCGGGGCAGCCGTCGAGGGGGCGGAACCGTCAATGGTCGTAGACGTGCCATCTGTCGACGTGGTGGTCGCATCCCCCGCGCCGGGAGAGCAGGCGGCAGCGAGGAAAACGGCCGCCAGGGCGGCGAGAAAACGAGACGACATAGGGCGCGAGGTTACCGGGGCGGTTCGCCTATCTCAGTCGTCTCTCTGGTGGCCGTTTCTGATCTGGCGTCGGCGGCGAGAATCCACCGGTGAGCCCAGCCAGCGACCGCGAAGGCGGCAAGGGCGCCGATCCCGAGCCCGTAGCGAGGCCCGACATGCTCGCCGATCCAACCGACGACCGGCGCCCCGATCGGTCGGGCACCCAGCACGGCAACGGCGCGCAACGCCACGACCCGGCCCCGCATCTCGGGCACCGAGTGCAGTTGCAGCACCGAGTTGCCCAGGGTGAGGAAACTCGTCGAGGCGGCTCCAACAAATACCAAGGCGACCAGTTCCATCCACAGGAACGGTACGAGAGCGGCCACACCGATGGTCACGCCGAGTACGTAGGCGATGCGGACCAGCTCCCGCCCCGGACGCTCCCCCCGGATGGCGGTGTACAAACCCCCGCCCACGGCGCCGACACCCATGGCCGAAAACATGACGCCGAACGTCTCCGCCCCACCTCCGAACGTGAAACGGGCCACCAGCGGCAGGATCACTTCGAACTCGTAGGCGAACAAGCCCACCACTCCCATCATGACCAAGGGCACCCGCAGCACCGGCTCAGAACGGACATACCGCCAGGCATCCCTGAGTTGGCCGCCGCGCCGTGGCTCAGGAACGGACCTATCGATGTCCTGTTCCCTCATCAGGGTCAAGGCCGTGATCAGGCCGAGGTAGGAGGCCGCGTTGATGAGAAAGCACACGCCGATCCCGACCGTGACGATCAACACACCTGCGGCCGCCGGGCCGACGATGCGGGCCGTGTTGACGAGCACCGAGTTGAGCCCGACAGCATTCGTCAGCCGCGACCTTCCCACCATCTCCATGACGAAAGACTGGCGAGCCGGGTTGTCAAAGCTGCCCACTATCCCCAACGCCAACGCCAGGGCGAACACCATCCACAACTCGACTCGGTCGGTGAGAACGAGCACTCCTAGCGTGAGGGCGATCAGCCCGGCCAAGGTCTGGGTCACATACATCACCCGACGTTTGTCCATCCGGTCGGCGAGGAGACCGCCGACCGGGGCGATGAGCAGAATCGGGAGGAACTGGAGGGCCGTCACCCCTCCGACCGCCACCCCGCTCCCGGTCAGTTCGAGGACCAGCCATGACTGGGCTATCCGCTGCATCCAGGTCCCCGACACGGATATCGCCTGCCCGGCGAAATACAAGCGGAAGTTGCGCACCGCTAGTGCCGAGAACATGCGTCGCAACAGAATGCCGGGCGAAGTCACGTCGCGACCGGTCGACCCGGCACCTCGGAAGTCAGCACTTCGGACATCCACCAGACCGTAACCGAACCCCTGCCGACGTCGGTCGCACCGTTCTGGGCCGGCCCGTTGGGAGCGACGGTGCCTTCGGGCCCTGTGAAGAACTGGCGGCCGGGTGATCAGCCGGCTCATCCTGTGCGGCACGGCGCCGGCGACTGGTCTGTACGCTTGCTGCATGGATGTGGAACTCGTCAACATCCCGGTGGGCTACGACTTGTTTCGGGCGGAGGTGATCGAGGCCGCCTGTGCAAGCGCAGGCTTCCAGGTCCGCCTGATCCGCAATGAGCACCCGGAAACCGGCGCCCTCGTGGCACTCCAACCCAGCCATCTGTTGGTGCGGGCCGAAGACGCCCACGAGATTCGAGAGATCGTGGAGCAGACGTATCCGTTGGGAAGGGACGCCACCGACCGTTGACCTCTAACCTGCCGGGCGATGAGAGCTCTCAGGTGGGGCCTGTCCCTGTCGCTGGCCGGTGACCTCGCCCAACCAGGCGTGATCGCCGACGTGGCGACGGCCGCCGAAACCGCCGGTTGGGACGGTTTCTTCGTCTGGGACCACCTCTGGAACCGAACCGGCGAGCCGTTCGCCGACCCCTGGGTGACGTTGGCCGCCGTGGCCACGGCCACCCGACGGGTCCACATCGGCCCACTCGTAACTCCCCTGCCGCGCCGCCGGGCCCACGTCGTCGCCCAGCAGGCCGCCACCCTCGATCGTCTATCCGGTGGACGACTGACGCTGGGTCTCGGGCTCGGCCATGATAACTACGGCGAATACTCGGCCTTCGATGAGCCGTTGCGGGACGCCCGCTCGCGGGCCACCGCACTCGACGAGGGGCTAGAACTGCTCACCACGGCTTTGACGGGCGACCCGGTGGCGGCGGCTGGTGGGCGACCCACGACGATCGCCTGTTTGCAACGTCCCCGGTGCCCCATCTGGGTGGCGGGGACCGTCCCCAGGACAGCCGGGCCGCGGCGGGCGGCCCGCCACGGGCTAGATGGCATCGCCGTCGTGGGTGGGGGCGTCTGGACCGCCAGCCACGTCTCTGCCCTCTTGACGGCCGGCGGATTCGAGCCGGGCGGCATCGACGTTGTCCTGGTCGGCGGCACCCACCCCGATGCTGCATCTTTGGCCGAGGCGGGAGCGACCTGGGCCGTGACCGAGGTCATGCCGGGGACTTCGGCCGCCGACGCCCTGGCCATGGCGTCACGAAGATGAAGCGCTCCGAACGACCCTCTGGTCGAGCCCAGATCAACCACGCCGGATTGACGGTTACCGACATCGACGCCGCCGTGGCCTGGTACACGGGCGTCTTCGACCTCGCTCTGGTCTTCGGGCCGGTCGAGGTGAGCGGCTCGGGTCGCTCCAAGGTGATTTTCGGTGAGCGGTTCGGGAGAATGAGACGGGCGGTGCTGCGAGACTCGAGCCAAGCCGCCTTGGAGCTTTTCGAGTTTCACGAGCCGGCAACGACCCGCCGCCAGGACAATTTCGACTACTGGAAGACGGGGTTCTTCCATCTTTGCTTCACCTGTGATGACGTCGCCTCTCGACTCGAGGCCGTGGTGGCCCTCGGCGGCCGGGCGAGAACGGCTCCGCTGGAGGCGGGCGGAGGTCGTCTCATCGCCTATTGCGAGGACCCCTTCGGCAACGTGTTGGAACTCACCAACAAGACGCTCGAGGAGACCTACGGAGACTCGTAGGCATCCTAGGAACGGCGGAATCAGCCGACTCCGGCCCAGGTCATCCACCCAGTCGACCTCGCCCGACGACGGTCGGTGTCTGGCCATTGACCGAGCGGACGGGATAGTCTTGGTCATTCGTCTAGGTCACTGCTCGTAGCTGGCCGGCGCCACACGAAAGGAGGCGATTCGAGATGGCTGAGGTGTTGATGTTCCACCATGCTCTGGGTCAGACCCCGGGGTTCCATGCGTTCGCCGACGAAGTGCGTCAGGCCGGGCACACCGTGCATACTCCCGACCTCTACGACGGACGCACCTTCGAGACTCTCGACGATGGTGTGGCGCACGCAGAGGAGATCGGCTTCGGCGAGATCATCGAGCGGGGGGTCCGTGCCGCCGAGGACCTGCCCGCCGGGCTGGTGTACGCCGGCTTCTCGCTGGGCGTATTGCCGGCCCAGAAGCTGGCCCAAACCCGTTCCGGGGCAGTCGGGGCGCTGCTCTTCTACTCCTGTGTGCCGATGTCGGAGTTCGGCTCCTCGTGGCCCGCGGACGTACCCGTCCAGATCCATGGCATGGATGAGGACCCGTTCTTCGTCGACGAGGGCGACATCGACGCCGCCAAGGAGGTCGTGGAATCCGCAGTTGACGGCGAGCTCTTCCTCTACCCCGGCAATCAGCACTACTTCGCCGATTCCAGCCTTCCGTCTTATGACGCATCCGCAGCCGCTCTGCTCAGTCGGCGCGTGCTCGACTTCCTCGCCCCCCTCTGACGAGACGGACCCCAAGAAATCGTTGCCGCGTCACCGAGCGACCTTTTGCCCGGTCACGGGATCCGATCTCTCTTGGTGCCCCCGGGCTCAGACAACCCGGTAGAGCTGCCACGGATCGGGAATCCCCTTCAATCGATGCGTGCTGCGATCCTCGAACTGGATATCCGCGCCGGTTACGAGGTCCTTTACCGTCCTCGAGACCAGCACTTCGCCAGCGCCGGCGAAAGCCGCCACCCGAGATCCTATAGAGAGTCGCACCCACCATGGCGGCAGTCTCTCCGCCCTAGCCGACGGGACCGCCAGACGGGGCCGAGAGTATGGTACGGCGAGATGGAAGAGGGAGCCGTGTGACCGAAGACCAGGGTGAGCTGCCCGTAGCGTTGGATGCCGCCGAGGCTGACTTCATCAAGAACTGGATGGCTGGACCGCAAGTCACCCGCTGGGAGTCGGTGCCAGTCCAGCGTGGCGACCCGGCTCCGCCATTCCTCCTGCCCGATCAGCAGAACGAGCCGGTCGCCCTCGCGGACGTCGTGGCCGGCGGCCCCGCCGCTGTGATCTTCTGGCGCCATTTCGGCTGCGGGTGCGGTGGGGAACGGGCTAGGCGGTTGTGCGGCGAACTCGAC
>Ga0299907_10001317_pt1 | contig 14044 bp, 12 predicted proteins | sample RVTome_16_FD_198680 | JGI IMG/M metagenome (GOLD analysis project Ga0299907, IMG submission 198680) | Soil microbial communities from uranium-contaminated site in the Upper Colorado River Basin, Wyoming, United States - RVT152D67 (version 2) ... | reverse complement strand
TCGGAGCGAGCACGTTCGCGACGCCGTTCGAGGGCTACTCCTGGCTCGGGGAGGACCTGATCACGCCCGCGATCATGATCGCGTACATCTGGGTCTGGGCGGGCTTCGCGATGGTCGTCATCGCAGCCGGGCTCTCCGCGATCCCCCGAGACCTACAGGAGGCGGCTCGGACGGACGGCGCCAACGAGTGGCAGGTATTCAGGCGCGTGACGATCCCGCTGCTCGCGCCGGTGCTCACGGTGGTCTTCATCACCATGCTCATATACGTCCTCAAGGTCTTCGACATCGTCATCGCCGTCGCGCCGGGCTCAGTGCAGGACGAGGCGAACGTCATCGCCCTCGCGATGTGGCGGACGTCGTTCGGCGGCGTGAACGACTTCGGCCTCGGCTCTGCGATCGCCGTCTTCCTGTTCCTGCTCGTCATCCCGGTCCTCGTGGTGAACATCCGCCGCTTCCGGAGGGAGGTCTAGCCCGTGGCGACGGTCGCCGCCGACGCGGATGCCCCGGTGGTCGTCGAGGAGAGCGCGGCGTCGAGGATCGTCCGCTACCTGGGCAAGACGCCCGTCTACATCGTCGTCGTCGTGCTCGGGCTGCTCTGGCTCGTGCCGACGATCGGGCTCATGCTCACGTCGCTCCTCGGCGCGACGGAGATCCAGTCCACCGCCTGGTGGGAGGTGTTCTCGACACCGAGCAAGGCCACGCTCGAGAACTACGGCGACATCCTTGAGAACGAGGCGATCACGTCGGCGATCTGGACGACGCTCTGGATCTCGCTCGGAGCGACCGCCATCCCGATCGTGGTCGCGGCGCTCGCCGGCTACGCGTTCGCCTGGCTCGAGTTCCCGGGGCGCGACTGGCTGTTCCTCGTCGTCGTGGCCCTGCTCGTGGTCCCCATCCAGATGGCGCTGATCCCGATCTTCTCGCTCTACAACGACCTTGGGATCTTCGACACGATCCTCAGCCTCGTCCTCTTCCACACGGCGTTCGGGCTCCCGTTCGCGATCTTCCTGCTGCGGAACTTCTTCATCGGCATCCCAAAGGACCTGATCGAGGCAGCGCGCATCGACGGCGCGTCGGAGGTCCGCATCTTCGTGCGCCTGATCCTCCCGCTCGGCCTCCCGGCGATCGCCTCGCTCGCCATCTTCCAGTTCCTGTGGGTCTGGAACGACCTGCTTGTGGCGCTGACGTTCGGCCAGGAGACCCAGCCGATCACGGTCGCGATCTTCTCGCAGCTGCGCCAGTTCGGGGCGAACATCGAGCTGATCGCGCCGGCTGCCTTCCTCTCGCTCGCGATCCCGCTCGCCGTGTTCTTCGCCTTCCAGCGCTACTTCGTACAGGGGCTGCTCGCGGGCTCGGTGAAGTAGCCGTGCAGCGTACGTGCGCGATCGTCGGAGACGGTCTCGCGGGGTTCGTCGCATACGCCACGCTGCGGCACGGGGGTGTCGAGCCGGGGGAGATCGCTGTGTTCGGAGCCGATCCCGACCCCGTGTCCGCCTGGCGACCGCGCGCCGAGGCGATCCGGCAGCGGCACATGCGGTCGGAGAGCGACGGGCACTGCTACCCGCGGTCGTTCCCCGGGCTGGCGCCGCGCGAGGCGGTCCGACGGCGCACGGTCGAGCCGCTCCTGCGGACCGTCTGCAACCGCTACCGCCCGACGGTCGCCGAGTTCTTCCGACACGTCGAGGAGCACCGCGATCGTTGCCGCTGGGACGAGAGCTTCCGGTGGCGGCGGGCGGCGCGGGTGCGAGCCGTGCGCGGCGGGCTCGAGGTCGACGAGCACGGTCGCTTCCAGCACGTGCTCGTCGCGACCGGACACCCCGGGCTCGCCGTGCCGCCCGAGCTCGAGGGCGACGCGCTCGCGGTCCACGCGTACGAGCCGCACGACTACGCGGATCGCGTCGCCGTCGTCGGCGCCGGTATGGCGGCGGCGACCGAGTGGCTCAACGCTCTCGACGCCGGCGCCGAGGTCGTGTCCGTCAGGCGGCGCGAGCCCGCACGACGGCCGCTGAACGTCCCGCGGCCGCTCTTCTCGAAGGCTGCGCTCGCCGGATTCCACGCAACCGGGCGGACCGACCGGGCCGAGCTCCTCGCCCGACTCGGCGAGCCTTCGTATCCGCCAGGCCGCGAGTGGGACGAGCCGCTCGAGCAGGCCCGGCGCGAGGGCCGGTTCCGGGTCTCGGCGGCGGTCGACGGGCAGGCCCAGGTCATCTGCGCGACGGGTTTTCGGCGCGGCTTCGAGCACGACCCGCTGCTGCGCCGGCTCGTCGAGGAGCACGAGCTCGAGACCGAGGGCCGCTGGATCGTCCTGGGCGCCGACGGAACCGTGCACGCGCTCAGCGACGGTGAGCGGACGCTCGCGCTCTCGGGCGTGCACGCGCAGTGGGCCTATCCCGCCGCCGACACGCTCGTCGGGATGAAGTACGTCGCGCGCCGCTTCCTGCGGAGGGTGCAGGCATGTCGTACACGCTGAGAGGCCGGATCGAGACGCGGCTCGCGGCGGCAGCGGTCCCGTTCCTCGTCGCGAGCGTCGCCGCGCTCGCGCTGCGGGCCTGGTGGCCGGTCGAGCTCGCGGGCCTGATGATCGGCGTGGGCCTGGCACTCGACGTCCTCGTGTACCAGCGCCGGCTCCACTACCAGCCCGGCTGGCTCGCGGTGCCGCTCGGCCTCGTCGAGCTCGGCGCGACGATGGGGCTCGTGCTCCTATTCGACGTCGGAGCGCCGCTGCGCCAGGCGCTCGTGTTCTTCGCCTTCTCGTGGCTGCTCGCCCAGGTGCTAGTGCACGCCGTCCTGCCGTACGTCCGGCTGACGTACGCCGACGACGGGGGCGAGCTCGGCCATCCGGGATCCGGCCTCGTGCTCGCCGCTCCCGTGGCCGTGCTCGTCGTCCTGGGGACCGCCGCCGCCACGCAGCCGCCGACGGTGCGCCTCGCGGCGGGAGTCCACGAGGGCCCGATCGTCGTCTCGAGCTCCCAGAAGCTCGTCGGCGAGCCGGGCACCGTCGTCCTGAACGGGATCGTCATCACCTCCGACGACGTGCTCGTGCGCGACATCGAGGTGCGAGGCGGCGAGTACGGCATCCAGGTCCATGACTCCGAGCGCGTCGTGCTGCGAGACGTCTCGATCTCGGGCGCAGAGCTCGACGGCATTCACGCCCGCAGGAGCTCGCTGACGATCCGCGACTGCAACATCAGGATGACTGGCGACTACACGCAGGCGATCGACATCTCCTTCGCGTTCGACCTGCCGCCGAGCCGCGTCACCGGATGCACGGTCGAAGGCGGCGAGGAGGGGATCGTGTCGCACATGGCGCACGTCGACTTCCGCGACAACCGCGTACGAGGGACGACGCTGCGCGGGATCGCCGTGACGGAGATGTCGATGGGAAGCGTCCGCGAGAACGTCGTCGAGGACGCCGTCGGGGTCGGCATCTACTGCGGCGACTACTCGCAGTGCAAGGTCACCGACAACGCCGTTCGCGGTACGCGGCCGGACCTGCGCTCGAGCGACCGCGGCCGCCACGGGCACGCGATCGTCTCCCACTTCGGGGCGAGAGCGGAGGTCGACGGCAACGTGCTCGAACGGAACGCGAACGACCTGAAGGCCTACTCCGACGGCGAGATCGACGTGCGGTGACGGCTACTCGGCGGCGGCGAGCCGGCGCCGCAGCGTGAACGCCGTCTCGACGAGCGCGAGGTGCGTGAACGCCTGCGGGAAGTTGCCGACCAGCCTTCCCGTCTCCGGGTCGTACTCCTCGGAGAGGAGCCCGAGATCGTTCCGCAAGGAGAGCAGCCGCTCGTAGAGCTCGACCGCCTCGTCGAGGCGTCCCTGGCCCGCGAGGACGGCGACGAGCCAGAACGAGCAGGGGAGGAACACGCCCTCGCCGGGCGGCAGCCCGTCGACACCGACGTTCTCGACGTCCGCGCGGTAGCGCTCGACGAAGCCGTCCCGCATCAGGTCGCGCTCGATCGCGGCCACGGTGCCCACGACCCGCTCGTCGTGCGCGGGCAGGAAGCCGACGAGCGGGATCAGGAGCAGGCTCGCGTCGAGCCGGTCCGAGCCGTAGTACTGCACGAAGGAGCCCAGCTCGCGGTTGAAGCCCTTCGCGAGCACGTCGGCCCTGATCTCGTCGCGGAGCGCACGCCAGCGGTCGATCGGGCCGTCCCGGCCGAGCTTCTCGACCGACTTCACCGCGCGGTCGAACGCCACCCACGACATGACCTTCGAGTGCGTGAAGTGCCGGCGCGGCCCGCGCACCTCCCAGATCCCCTCGTCCGGCTCGCGCCAGCCGGACTCGAGCCAGTCGAACTGCTTGGCCGCGATCGCCCACGCGTCATCGGACGCCTCGAGCCCCTTGACGCGTGCGAGGTGCAGCGCGTCGATCACCTCGCCGTAGACGTCGAGCTGGAGCTGGTCGGTGGCGCCGTTTCCGATGCGGACCGGGCGCGAGCCCTCGTACCCGTCGAGCCACGGGAGCTCGAGCTCGACCAGCCGCCGCTCGCCGGCGACGCCGTACAGGACCTGGATGTCGGTCGGCGAGCCGGCGATCGCGCGGAGGAGCCATTCGCGCCACGCCCGCGCCTCGTCGAGATAGCCGGCCCTGAGGAAGGCGAGGAGCGTCAGCGTCGCGTCGCGGAGCCAGCAGAACCGGTAGTCCCAGTTGCGCACGCCGCCGAGGGCCTCGGGCAGGGACGTCGTCGCCGCCGCGACGATCCCGCCGGTTGGCGCGTACGTGAGCGCCTTCAGCGTGAGCAGTGAGCGCACGACCGCGTCGCGCCAGCGCCCGTCCATCGTGCAGGCGCTCGCCCAGTCGGTCCAGAAGTCGAGCGTCTCGGCGAGCGCCTCCTCGGCGTCCACGGGCGCCGGCGTACGGAGGTTCGACTGGTACCAGGTCAGCACGAACGGAATGCGCTCGCCCTGGCGGACGGTGAACTCCGCGTGGGTCTTCAGGTCGCGGCCCTCGAGCTCGACCGGCGTGCGCAACGCGACCGCGTCCGGGCCCGCCATGCCGACGAGCTGGCCGTCGAGGCGCCGCACCCAGGGGACGATCGAGCCGTAGTCGAAGCGAAGCGCGAGCTCCATGCGCATGTCGACGCTTCCGCCCAGGCCCTCGACGATGCGGACGAGGTCGAGCGTATGGCCGCGCGGCGGCATGAAGTCCGTGATCCGGACCGAGCCCGTGTCCGTCTCGAAATCCGTGTCGAGGACGAGCGTGTCGCCGCGGTAGGAGCGGCCGGGGGAGCGGAAGTCGCCGGCCGGCTGAAGCGTCCAGTGACCGTTCTCCGTGTCTCCGAGGAGCGCGGCGAAGATCGCGCCGGAGTCGAACCGCGGCACGCACAGCCAGTCGATGCAACCGTGCCTGCTCACGAGCGCGACCGTCTGGAGGTCGCCGATCATGCCGTAGTCCTCGATCCGCTCCGCCACCGCTAGTCGTCCTCCTGGAGGAAGCTCGCGAAGCGGCGGAACCGCTTCGCGGCCGCCGCGTCGAAAGCGGCGCGGTACTCCGCGTCGGCCGGCTCCTCGAGCGTCGACGCGTACGCCTCGCGAATGTCGTACAGCCGCTCGCCGATCGCGTCCACGACAAGCTGGTAGTCGCCGTAGCGCTCCTCCGTCTCGTCCCGCTCGGCGCTCGTCCACGCGGCGTCGGCGTCTTCCGCCTCGGTGAGGAGATCGGCCTCGTCAGTCTCGAAGAGATCGAGCTGGCGCTGGACGAGCTCGTGGAAGCGTCCCCGCCGGAACATCACACGAGCTCGCGGTAGAGATCGAGGTGAGCGGCCGCCGAGGCCTCCCAGGTGAGCTCCTCGCGTGCTCGCTCCGCACCCCGTCGCGCCGCCGCGAGGGCGGTCGAATCACCGAGCAGCGTCTCCAGCGCACGCGCGACGCCGTCGACGTCGCCGGGCGCGACGACCGCGCCCGCGCCGTAGCGCCCGACGACCTCCCCGAGGCCGCCGATGTCGTAGACGATCGCCGGCAGCCCCGCGCCGAGCGCCTGCAGCAGCGCGCCGGAGACGTCGATCTCGGCACGGTAGGGAAAGAGTGCGACGGTGGCCTCGGAGATCGCACGGCGGATCTCGGCGTCGGGCAGGAAGCCAAGACGCCACTCGGCCCGATCGCCAGCGGTCAGCTTCAGTCCGTCGAGCGGTACGCGCGGATCGCCCGCGACGAGGAGCCTCGCGTCTCGGGTGCGGAGAACTGCGTCGACCGCGTCCTCCGTTCCCTTGTACGGCCGGATGAGCCCGAAGACGAGAGCGGTCCGGCCGTCGCCGCGGCGTTGGACCTCCGAGCGGAAGGCGGGGTGGGGGATGATGCGCAGCCGGTCCTCCGGGATCCCGAATCGCGCGAGTGCGTCACGGCCCCGCCCGGAGTGGACGACGACGCGCTCGCAGCGGTCGAAGAGCGCCTGCCACAGGCGGGTCCTGGACGCAGTCCGGCGCGGGATGATGTCGTGCGCCGTGAAGACGACCGGCGCGCGCGGCCGGAAGAGCCAGCGATCGGCTTCCGGCGCGCCGAACCACTGCACGTGCAGGACATCGGGCCGAAGCGTCGCGAAGCGCGCCATGCCCAGCGGGTGCTCGAGCGCCTTCACGGCGAGCCGGAGGCGGCGGCCACCCATGCGCGACGAGAGCGGGTAGAACCACTCGCGGGCCGCGTAGCCGTTCGGCGGCGCAACCGCACCGAAGCGGAAACGCGAGGTGACGAGCTCGACCTCGGCGCCCGCGTCGGCCAGCGCTCCTGCGAGGGAGCGATCGTACGGCGGCGTGTACGCGGGCGGATCGGCCAGGACGACGCGCATCGCGCGAACGTTAGAACGTCGCGGCGGGTGACCGCTGTGGATGAATCGTCACTCTCTTGTGGCGCTTACAGCGTCGGAGCTTGTAAAGGACGCGTCTCCTCCAGCCCACCGCCGTCGGAGCCGATCTCGAGCGGACGTGGCTTGATCGGCGGCGCGTGGGGTCGATCGTGAGCACGCGGTCTCGTCAGAATCCGCGCGTGACGTTCGAGGAGGCGCGCGCGCAGTTTCCGGTGCTCGAGCGGCTCGCGTACCTACAGGCCGGAAGCGTCGGCCCGCTCGCGCGCCCGACGACCGAAGCGATCCAGGCCGAGCTCGAGCGCGATCTCAGGGACGGCCGCTCGGGGAGCGTCTACATCGAGCGCGTGCTTGCGCTTCGCGAGGAGCTCCGCACGGCGCTCGCGGGCCTCGTGTCGGTGGCGCCCCAACAGGTCGCGCTCACGTCGTCGACGACCGACGGCTGCAACGTGGTCCTCGCCGGGCTCGACCTCACGCCGGAGGACGAGGTGCTCACGACGACGGACGAGCACTTCGGCCTGATCGGGCCTCTTCATACCTCCGGAGCCCACGTCGTCGTCGTCCCCCCGGATCCGGACGCGATCGTCGCCGCCGTCACCCCGAGGACTCGGCTTCTGGCGCTGTCCCAGGTGCTGTGGACGACTGGCCACGCGCTCCCCGTGCACGAGCTCCGCGCGCGAACGGGGGTCCCGATCCTCGTCGACGGCGCGCAGTCCGCCGGGGCGATCGAAGTCGATGCCCGCGGCCTCGACTTCTTCACGATCTCAGGTCAGAAGTGGCTCTGCGGCCCGGAGTCCACCGGCGCGCTCGTCGTCGGCGACCCCGAGCGCCTGCGCGTCGCGCGCCCGAGCTACTTATCCCAGCAGCGCCACGACCCGGACGGCTCCTTCGAGCCGTGGCCGGGCGCGCGCCGCTTCGATCCACACTGGATCCCGGTCGCGTTCATGTCCGGACTGCTGGCGGCGCTCGCCACGCGCCCGGTGTGGGGGTTCGAGCGCGCCCTGGACACGGCGGAACGCTGCCGCGCGCGACTGCTCGACGAAGGGCTGGACGTCGTCTCCCCGCCGCGACAGGCGACGCTCGTCACCTGGCGCCACGAGGGCGAGGAGACGTCGGCGGTCGTCCGGCGTCTCCTCGCCGCCGGCATCGTCGTTCGCGATCTGCCGGGAACCGGGCTCGTGCGCGCGTCCGTCGGCTGGTGGACGAGCGACGACGACCTCGAGCGCCTCGTCGCCGGCCTCCGAGCGCAGGGTTAGATCCGTGGCCTCGCCGGGAACGACGACTCGGTGAGCGAGCCCGGGCTCGACCAGCACGAGGGAGGTGGGGACGGCGATCGAGGATCTCCGCACCGTCTTCGACGACGTGGTCGACGAGCGGCCGAAGTCGCGTACTCGCCTTCCTCGAGCCGCGTCTCGGCCCGAGCTACGCGGCGTCGGCCGCAGTCCGAAGGCCGAGCTCGCCGGCGATCGGCTGCATCGCGGAGACGACGTTCGCGATGTGCTCGTCGAGCTCGAGACCGAGGAGCTCAGCGCCGGCGTAGACCTCGTCGCGGTGCACGCCGGCCGCGAACGACGGCTGCTTCAGCTTCTTCTTCACCGACTTCGGCTCGAGCCCCTCGAGACCGGTCGGGCGGACGAGCCCGCACGCATGCACGAACCCCGAGAGCTCGTCACACGCGAAGAGCACCTTCTTCAGCTGCGTGTCACGCGGCATCTCGAGGTGCTCGGCATGGGAGAGAACTGCTTCGATCAGCTCCTCCGGGTAGCCCTCCTCGCGGAGGATCGACGCGCCGTCTTGCGGATGCTTGTCGAGGGTGGGGTGGATCTCGTAGTCGAAGTCGTGGAGGAGTGCGGTCGCACGCCAGAAGTCCTCGTCCTCGCCGTACAGCCGCGCGTAGTGGCCGACCGACGCCTCGACCGCGAGCGCGTGGCGGAGGAGCGCCTCGCTCTTCGTGTAGCGCATGAGCGTCTCCCACGCCTGCTCCCGGGTCGGCCGCATGGGCGAGTACGATAGCCGCCGCCGTTGGAGCCTTCCGCTCGCCTCGAGACCGTCGCCCCCTATGGAACCTGGCCCTCGCCGATCTCGGCGGAGCTCGTCGCGAACGCCGGAACGCGGCTGACCGGAGCGGAGACCGACGAGCAGGGCGTCTGGTGGCTCGAGGGACGGCCGGGCGAAAGCGGGCGCGTGGTGCTCATGCGTATGCGACCCGGCGGCGAGCCCGAGGACGCGGTCCCAGCCGACTTCAACGTCCGCACGCGAGTGCACGAGTACGGCGGAGGCTCGTACACGCTGCACGGCGAGTCGGCCTATTGCTCCCGCTTCGAGGACCAGCGCCTCTACCGGATCGAGCCGGGCAGCGAGCCGGTGGCGATCACCCCCGACCGGCCGGGAGCGACCCATCGGCACGCGGACGGCCGCATCACCCCCGACGGGCGCCTCTGGATCGGCGTGCGCGAGCGGCACGAGGGGAGCGGCGCACCGAGCGACGTCGTGAACGAGCTCGTCGCGATCCCGACCGACGGCTCGTCGGAGCCGCGGATCCTGGCCGGAGGACGAGACTTCTATTCGAGCCCACGCATCTCGCAAGACGGGAAGCGGCTGGCGTTCCTCGCGTGGGACCACCCGTGGATGCCGTGGGACGGGTGCGAGCTCTTCGTGGCCGATCTCGCCGAGGACGGCGGCCTGCGCGAGCTCGAGCTCGTGGCCGGCCGGAACGGGGAGGAGTCGATCTGGCAGCCAGAGTGGAGCCGCGCGGGCGACCTCGTCTTCGCGAGCGACCGGAGCGGCTGGTGGAACCTCGAGCGGATCCGGGACGGTGCGCGCTCGGTCCTCCTCGACGCCGAGGCCGAGTTCGGCTACCCGGCCTGGGTCTTCGGAGGCCGCTCGTACGCGTTCCTCGGCGACTCGCGCATCTTCTGCGCCTACGAACAGGGCGGCCGCACGCGCTTCGGGATCCTCGACGCCGACACCGGCGACCTCGAGGACGTGGACGTCCCTCACGACGGCTGGTGGTGGACGGGGCCCGTGCTCGCCGCTCGAGGCTCGACCGTGGTCTACATCGCGGGCTCGCCCACGATCCCGAACCAGGTCGTGCGACTCGAGCTCTCGACCGGCGTCGGCGAGTTGCTCCGCACGAGCGGCGAGCTACCCGTCGACGAGAGCTACCTCTCGGTCCCGCGCGCGATCGAGTTCCCGACCGGGCAGGGCCGGACCGCGCACGCGCTCTTCTATCCTCCGACGAGCCCCGAGCACGGGGCGCCGCCGGGCGAGCTCCCGCCGCTGCTGGTGAAGAGTCACGGCGGCCCGACGGGAGCGGCGACGCGCGTTCTCGACCTCGAGAACCAGTTCTGGACGAGTCGCGGGTTCGCCGTCGTCGACGTGAACTACGGCGGCTCGACCGGCTTCGGGCGCGCCTATCGCGAGCGACTCAACGGCCAATGGGGCGTCGTCGACCTGGAGGACTGCCTGAACGCAGCCCGCTACCTCGTCGCGCGCGGCGAGGCCGACGGCGACCGCCTGCTCATCACCGGCGGGAGCGCGGGCGGCTACACGACGATGTGCGCGCTGACGTTCACGGACGAGTTCGCGGCGGGCACGACGTACTACGGCATCTCGGATCTCGAGCGCTTCGAGACCGGCGACGGCCACAAGTTCGAGCTCATGTACAACCACACGCTGGTCGGCCGGTATCCCGACGAGGCCGAGCGGTACCGCGCGCGCAGCCCCATTCACTTCGTCGACCGGATCTCGACGCCGATGCTCGTCCTCCAGGGTGCCGACGACGAGGTCGTGCCGCCGCCGCAGTCCGAGCTGATCGTGCATGCCCTCGACGAGCGCCGGGTCCCGCACGCGTACCTGCTCTTCGAGGGCGAGGGGCACGGATTCCGCAAGGCCGAGACGCTCGTCGCCTCGCTCGAGGCCGAGCTCTCCTTCTACGCGCAGATCCTGGGCTTCGAGCCCGGCGACCCCATACCGAAGCTTGCAATCCACCACCTCGCCTGAGCTCGCCGCCGGGCGGCTCCGGTCCGGCGACTACGATTCCCGCGCCATGCAGTCCTTCGTCATCGACGGGGGTCGACCGCTGAGCGGCAGGGTGCGCGCGGCGGGGAACAAGAACGCGGCGCTCCCCGTGCTCGCGGCGTGCGTCCTCGCCTCCGGGGAGGTGCGGCTCTCGAACGTCCCGCGGATCCGCGACGTGGAGACGATGGTCGAGCTGCTGGCCGACATCGGCGCCGACGCCGAGTGGACCGGGCCAAACGACGTGCGGATCGACGCCGAGGGAGTCGACAAGACGAGCCTCGACGCGGGTCTCGCCCGAGAGATCCGGGCCTCGTTCCTGCTCGCAGGACCGCTCCTCGCGCGGTTCGGACGCGTCACCATCCCGCCGCCGGGGGGCGACGTGATCGGTCGACGCCGGTTGGACACGCACGTGCATGCGTTCACCGCCCTCGGCGCCAAGGTGGAGCTGAACGGCGCGTACGAGATCTCGGCGAACGGCCTCTCGGGAACGCGCATGTACCTCGACGAGGCGTCGGTGATGGGGACGGAGAACGCGATCATGGCCGCCGTGCTCGCAGAGGGCGCGACCGTCCTCGGCCACGCGGCGTGCGAGCCGCACATCCAGGACCTCTGCCGGTTTCTCGTCTCGCTCGGGGCCGATATCGAGGGGATCGGGTCGAACGTGCTCCACATTCAGGGCGTCGACGAGCTCCACGGCGGCGAGCACCGCATCGGCCCGGATCACATCGAGGTGGCGAGCTTCGTCGGGCTCGCTGCAGTCACGGGCGGCGACATGGTCGTGGAGGACGTCCAGCCGGACGACCTGATCTCCATCGTCCCCGCCTTCCGCCGGCTCGGAATCGAGATGGAGGTCTCCGACTCGAGCGTGCGCGTGCCCCCCGGCCAGAACCTCCATGTGGAGGACGATCTCGGAGGCCAGATCCCGAAGATCGAGAGCGGCATCTGGCCGGCGTTCCCGGCCGACCTCACCTCGATCGCGGTCACCGTCGCGACCCAGGCCCAGGGCACGATCCTCATCTTCGAGAAGATGTTCGAGAGCCGGCTCTTCTTCGTGGACAAGCTCGTCGCGATGGGCGCGCGGATCGTCCTCTGCGACCCGCATCGGGTCGTCGTCACGGGGCCGGCGCCGCTCTACGGGCAGCGCCTCGTGAGCCCCGACATCCGTGCCGGGATGGCGATGCTGATCGCCGCGCTCTGCGCAGAGGGACGCTCGTCGATCGGGGACATCGCGCAGATCGACCGCGGTTACGAGCGGATCGACGAGCGCCTCCGCGGCCTCGGCGCCGCGATCGACCGGGCGGAGCTGTGAAGCGCGAGGGCGCCGCTCTGGTCTCCCTCGGCGCCCAGGGCGAGAGCAGCATCGCGACCGGCACGGCCGTTCTCGACCACCTCCTGCTCGAGCTTGCCCGCGCGGGCGGCTTCGAGGTCCGGCTCGAGGTCGCCCCGGACGAGCCCGAGAGCGAGGTTGACGCCGCCGGCACGGCGCTCGGGGAGGCGCTCCACGGGCTGCTCGAGGCGGAGGGGGCGGCAGGGCGCGGCGTCGGGATCGTCGCGGCCGACGAGGCGCTCGCGATGGTCGTGGTCGAGCAGTCCGAGAAGCCGCTCGTCGCCTCGAACGCCGACCTCACCTCGACGAAGGCGGGCGGGTTGCGCACCGATCTCGCGGCAGCATTCCTCCACGGCCTCGCGGAGTCGGCCGGCCTGACCGTCCACGTCCGCCTGTTCGAGGGCGAGGACTCCGGCCACGTGCTCGAGGCCATCTTCAAGGCGCTCGGCGTCGCCCTGGGCCAGGCGTGCGACTCGCGAAAGGGGCTCTGACGTGGCCGAGAAGGAGGTCGTCAGCACCGACCGCGCTCCCGGGCCATTCCAGGGTGCGCCCTACAACCAGGCGATCCGCGTCGGCGACCTCGTCTTCGTCGCCGGCCAGCTCGGCATCGTGCTCGAGACGGGCGAGCTCGCCGGGCCGACGGTCGAGGTCCAGACGGAGCACATCATGCAGAACCTCGCCGCGATCCTCGAGGCGGCGGGAAGCGGGCTCGACAAGCTCGTCAAGACGACGGTCTTCCTGCTCGACCTCGCCGACTTCGGCGGCATGAACGAGGTCTACGCCCGCCACGTCGGCGACCGGCCTCCCGCCCGCTCGACGATCGGCATCTCGCAGCTGCCGAGCGGCGCCCGCGTGGAGATCGAGGCGATCGCACACACATAGTGCGCGGCTTCGCCGCGCGGCTGCGGCTCGGTCGCCGCAGCAGTGGCAACCGGGTGCCGTGAGTATCGCTAGTTGCCGCTACGAGAGGTCAGAATTCATACATGCGGGCCGAGGAGGTCATCGCCAGCCACGGGAACACCGACTTCGACGCGTTCGCGGCGATGCTCGCCGCGCGGCGCCTGTATCCGGGCGCGGTGGTCGCCGTCGGAGCCCTGAACCGCAACGTCCGCGACTTCTACCGTCTGCACGCCGACGAGCTCGAGGGAGTCGTCGAGGCGGCGCGGCTCGAGCTCGACGCGATCCGACGGCTGATCGTCGTCGAGGCCTCCACCGCCTCACGGCTCGGCGAGCTGGAGGCGGTCGCGCTCGACCCGGGCGTCGACAAGGCCCTCTTCGACCATCACGGCGACGCCGGGCTCCCGGACTGGGTGCAGCCGGAGTCGGCCGTCCTCTCGACCGACGGCGCGCTGACGACGACGCTCGTCGGGATCCTCGCGGAGCGCGAGCTGGAGCCGACCGTGCTCGAGGCCACGGCGTTCGCGCTCGGGATCCACGAGGACACGGGATCGCTCACATACGCGACGACGACGCAGCGAGACGTGGACGCGCTCGCATGGTGCCTGCGACACGGCGCCCGCCAGGATCTCGTGGCCGCGTACCTGCACACGCCGCTCGCGGCCGGAGAGCGCGACCTACTCCAGCGGCTCATGGAGTCCCTCGAGCCGATCGGCGAGGGGGAGGAGATGCTGCTCGCGGCGGTGCGCTGGCCCGAGTACGTCGAGGGCGTCTCGAACCTCGCCCACAAGATCGTCGACCTCACCGACGCCCGGGCGCTCGTGCTCCTCGTCGAGATGGACGGCCGCGTGTTCGTCGTCGTCCGCAGTCGCACGGAGGCGATCGACGCCGCGGCGATCGCGGCCGCCTTCGGAGGAGGCGGGCATGCGCAGGCGGCGTCCGCGATCGCCCGCGGCGACCTGGGCGAGGCACGCGCGCTCGTCGTCTCCCACCTC
>Ga0299907_10001316_pt1 | contig 14048 bp, 5 predicted proteins | sample RVTome_16_FD_198680 | JGI IMG/M metagenome (GOLD analysis project Ga0299907, IMG submission 198680) | Soil microbial communities from uranium-contaminated site in the Upper Colorado River Basin, Wyoming, United States - RVT152D67 (version 2) ... | reverse complement strand
TCATCGACCGTCAGGTGCTCGGGCCGTACGACATGGAGCAGGAGCTCGGGCTGATCGGGGGCAACATCTTCCACGGTGAGCTCTCGGTGGACCAGCTCTTCCACATGCGCCCGGCGCCCGGCTACGCGGACTACCGGACGCCGATCAAGGGCCTGTACCACGGGTCCTCGGCGACGCACGCCGGCGGTGGCGTGAACGGCATCCCGGGCTGGCAGGCGTATCGTGCGGCCGTGAGGGATCGGGCGGTCAAGAAACCCCGGTGACACCCGCGTCATCGGACGGACGGAGCGCGATCGAGCGCATGCTCGAGGCACGTTCGGTGGCCGTGGTCGGCGCCAGCGTCCGCGAAGGCTCGGTCGGCAACCAGAGCGTCGTCGAGCTCGTCGAAGGCGGTTTCGACGGGCGGATCGTCCCGGTGAACCCCAAGTACGACGAGATCCTCGGATTGCCGTGCGCCGGCTCGGTAGCCGAGATCGCCGAGCCGGTGGATCTGGTGATCCTCGCCGTCTCCAACGCGCTGCTCGAGGAGCAGCTGCGCCTGGCCGCCGAGGCAGGCGCGGGGAGCGCGGTGATCTTCGCGAGCGGGTACGAGGAGCCGCGCGAAGGCGTGCCACCGCTCACCGAGCGGCTCGCGGCGATCGCTCGTTCGCACGGCATGGCCATCTGCGGCGGCAACTGCATGGGGTTCGCGAACCTCCAGCGCCGCGTGCGTGCTCTCGGCTTCTACGAGCCGAAGGACGCGCCCGTCGGCGGCGTGACGTTCCTCTCACACTCGGGTTCGGCATTCAGCGCGATGATCCACAACGATCGCGCCCTCGGGCTCAACTTGGCCGTGTCCGCGGGGCAGGAGTTCGTCACGACGGTCGCCGATTACCTGGGGTACGCGCTCGGGCTCGAGAGCACGAGGGCCGTCGGGTTGTTCATCGAGACCGTGCGCGATCCCGACGGGTTCCGTTCGGCGCTCGGGCTCGCGAACGAACGCGACATCCCCGTCGTGGCGCTGAAGGTCGGTCGCGAGGAACGAACGCGCGAGCTCGTGGCCGCGCACTCTGGCGCGCTCGCGGGCGAGGACGGGGCGTACGAGGCGTTGTTCGACGCGTACGGGGTCTCGCGGGTCGAGAGCCTCGACGAGATGGCGGACACGCTCGCGCTGTTCGCCGCAGGTCGGCGTGCCGGACCGGGGGCGCTGGCGAGCGTGCACGACTCGGGTGGTGAGCGAGCGCTGCTGGTCGACGCGGCGGCGTCGGTCGCGGTCCCGCTCGCCGAGATCTCGGACGCGACGTCGAAGCGGATGGAGGCCCTGCTCGACCCCGGCCTGCCGCCCGTCAACCCGCTCGACTTCTGGGGGACGGGACGGGACTCGCACGAGATCATCACCGGGTGCGTCCGAGCGCTGCTCGACGACCCGGCGGTGGCCGCGCTCGCGTTCAGCGTCGACCTGACCTCGGAGGAGCACCCGGAGATGGGGTACATCGCGATGGCGAGGGAGACCTTCCCCGGGACCGCCAAGCCGTTCGCGATGCTCTCCAACTTCTCGAGCGGCATCGACCGGAGCGACGCGAAACTACTCGATGGCGACGGGATCCCGGTGCTGGAGGGGACGCTGACGGGGCTGTCTGCGTTCAAGCACCTGTTCGAGTACCGGGATTTCCGCGCACGCGAACCGATCACGGGCGTCTCACCCGTGAGCGACGAGGTCCGCGACCGCTGGATCGCCCGCCTGTCGAGCGGTGAGCCGTTCGACGAGCTGGAGGGTCTCGCGCTCCTCGCCGACTACGGCATACCCGTGATCGAGAGCGTCCGGGCCGAGACCCTCGAGGACGCGATCGCGGCAGCAGAACGGTTGGGGTTCCCGGTGGCCGTGAAGACGGGGGCGTCCGGCGTCCAGCACAAGTCGGACGTCGGCGGCGTGCGGCTCGGCGTGGATGACTCTCCGTCGCTCGAGGACGCGTATGGGGATCTCGACCGCGAGCTGGGACCACAGGTCACCGTGAGCAAGATGGCACCGCCCGGCGTCGAGATCGCGCTCGGGGTCGTGCGTGATCCGCAGTTCGGCCCGCTGGTGTTGGTGGGCGCCGGCGGTGTCCTCGTCGAGGTCCTGAGGGATCGGCGCCTGGCGTTGCCGCCGCTCAACCTGGAGCGCACCCGGAGGCTCGTCGATCGACTCGAGATCCGGCCCTTACTTGATGGCGTCCGCGGTCAGCCGGCGGCAGACGTCCAGGCGCTGACGCGGTCAATCGTCTCGTTGTCGTGGCTTGCTTACGATCTCGGCGATCATCTCGGTGCCCTCGACGCGAACCCCGTGATCTGCGGGCCGGACGGCTGCGTCGCCGTCGACGCGCTCGTGATCCCGCGCATCTCCTGACCGAGCCGCTCACGTGGGGCAAACGCGAAGGTGGAGGTACGTACGGCACTCGGCGTCCGTGAGCGAGCGCGTGACACGGCCCTTCGCGATCTCGAGCACGTCGTCTAAGGCGATCGCGTGCACGAGGATCCTTCCATCGGAGTAGAGCAGCGCGATCTTCGACCCGTCTGAGCTAAAGAACGCGAATTCCAGGTCGCTTGGCTCATCGAGTGACGTGAAGATCAGTTCCCCGGTGTGCGTGTTCCACACTCGGGCCGCGCCGTCGCCACTGGATGTCACGATCCGTGTGCTATCCGGGCTGAACCAGACCTGCCAGACCCGTGCCCTGTGTTTCAGCGTGACCAGCGGAGCGAGTGTGTCCGCGTCCCGCAACACGACCACGTTCTGTTCGGGACCCTCGACCACGGCGAGAACCCTCCCGTTCGGACTGAGCGCGCCAACATTGGCTGCGCCGAAGGCGATCTCGGGATAGGGAGCTGACGCTACCCTCCTTCGCGATCGCAGGTCCCAGACCTCGACGAGGTCCGAGTCACCCCTGGTCAGGGAGAAGGCGACCCGGGAACCGTCGGCGCTGAATGCAGTGTGGTCACACCGGAAGCCGCCTGTGCCGCTCGGGGAGATCATCGTCTCCCCGGTGGCGACGTCCAGGACGCGAGGAGCCGCCGGGTACGGGCAGACGAGGAGTTCGGTCCCGTCTGGACTGAAATAGGCAGGGGCAGGGTAAGTGAAGGCAGCGAGCGGGCCCGTCTCTCCCGGGGCCAGCGCCCACACCTGTGCGCCCGTCGAGACCTCCCACATCCGAACCGACTCGTCGGTTCCCACGGTCGCAAGCAGACTTCCGTCCGGGCTGAGGGCCACGACCGGGGAAGCGAAGGCGCCGTAAGTGCCAGCCGGGATCCTGGGCGGCGCGTACGTCGACGCGGCCATGACCTCGTGACCGGAGACGAGATCCCACACGTGCGCAAGCCCTTCGCCGTCTCCGGTCGCCATCAAGCGGGCATCGTCGCTCAGGCTGACATGGAAGACGTCGGGGCAACCGATGTCCGCGCCGCACGAGATGTCGGGGGAGGGGCGGCCCAGGCTCCGCGCGCCGGTCCGAAGATCCCATACCCCGACCGACCCGTCATCGCCGACGAGGGCGACTGCGGTGCGATTGCGCGTGAGCGAGCCGTCGCGGATCCCACTACCCAGGATCGAGGTCGTTTCGATGGCGACGGCCGGGACGGCGCGGCGGAGGAACTGCTCGGCCTCCGGCAGGACGTTGCCATCGACGCCCTGCGTCGTCCGGAGCGCTTCGAGGGCGAGCAGAATGGCGAGCTGTCGATCGACGTCGAGGTTCTTCGCCGCCCCAGCCAGGAGCTCACGGCCTGCGGCCAGGCTCGACGCCCGCTGCGCGCTGGCGTTCCGGTTCAGGGCGATCGCCGTGAGCGTTCCCGCGACGAGCGCGGCGGCCGTGAGTGCGAGGACGAGGGCCCGCAGTCGCTTGACGGAGCGATGCTCAAGCGTCCGCTCACGAAGAGTCCGCGCGTCCTGGGCGGCGCGCTCCTCATCTCGCCTGACGACGCTGGCCGAGAGGTAGCCGCGCTCCTCGAGCCCGAGCGCGAGGTTCGTGGCCGATCCCCACGATTCGAACTGATCCAGGCGAGATCCCACCAGAAGGAAGCTCGGCTCGCGCCTATTTCGCTCCCATTCCCGGGCCGCATCGGACAACAGTCGACGTGTCCGGACGTCCTCGCGAGCGTCCTCGATCCATCGGCGCAGCCGTTCCCAGGCGCCCAGGAGCGCTTCGTGCGCCACCTCGACGGTCGGCTCTCGAGTCACGGGGTCGCGATCGAACGTGAGGAGGCGGTGTCGCCCGTAGGTGTCGAGGGCCGACTCCATCGCGCTCGCGTCGACCTCGATCGCGGACAGCTCGGACAGCGAGACCCGGCGCCGCGTGTCCGCGCCTCCATCGCCGGGTGTCACGAGCCGGAGGAAGAGCTGGCGGACGGCTTCCCGGCCGACGGGTTGTCGGGTCGCGTACAGATGCTCGGCGCTCGCGGCGAGGGCGCCGCCGACGCCACCGATCTCGCGGTAGGCCTCGAGCGTGAGGCGCCCGTCGTGGCGTCGATCGTGGAGCTCGGTGAGGGCGTACTGGACCAGGGGCAGCGCGCCCGGCTGCTCCCCGACGTCCGCCGCGATCTGGGGGACGAGCGCGCGATCGACGGTCAAGCCCGCGTGCTCCGCCGGCCGGACGATCGCCCGTTCGAGCTCCTCGGGCGTCAGGGGCCCCAGGACCTCGGTGCTCGACCCCATCAGCTCCCCCATCCGGGGATACCGGAGCGGCCGGTCGTAGAAGTCGGCGCGGAGCGTGGCGATCACCCGTACCCGGCTTGCCGGGTCGGCGGTCGCCACCCGGAGGCTCTCGAGGAACAGCGCTCGGTCGTCCTCGGCCTCGGTGAGCGTGAACGCCTCCTCGAACTGATCGACGATCAGCAGGAGTTCGGTGCCTTCGGGGACGATCGCGTCCGCCAGCTCGAGGAGCCCCCGGGGACCCGACTCAAGGCGGCCGAGGAGACCAGCGGGCGGATGCACGGCGACCCGCATGAGCGCGCCGTCGAGCTCCTCGAGCGGATGGTGACTGGGGTGCATCTCGGTGACGAACCAGGCCTCGGAGCCGGGGACCGCACCGTGGCGGAGTGCCGCCACCAGGCCGGCGCTGACCGCCGAGGACTTGCCGCTCCCGCTCGGTCCGACGACTGCGATGAACCTCGACGATCGGCCCTCATGCGACAGGCGATCGAGCAGCCGCCGGATGAATGCTTCCCTGCCGAAGAAGTCCAGGGCGTCGGCTTCGAGGAACGGCCGCAGACCTTTGTAGGGGTTACGGACGTCGGCGACGACGGCAGCGAGGCCGTCTGACCTTGCCCCGAGGACCGACGCGAACTCGGCGAAGACCGCCGCGCTGTCGTCGGGTCCCGGCGGGATCTCCGCCCGGCGGAGCGCCTCACCGACATCCATGGGGAGTCGCTCGCCAAGCGTTGTGCGCGCCAGGGCCGCGAACACTTCGAGATCGTCCGACGTTCGAGCCGATCCCCGTCCGATGGAGAAGTCCGTGAGGTAGGCGTTCCCCTCCTCGTCGAGGAGCACGTTCGACGGGCCCAGATCCCCGTGGACCACGCCCCGACGGTGTGCCATCGCCAAGGCGGAGGCGACCTGCTCGAGGATCCGGGTCGCCCGTTCGTGCGGGAGCGCGCCTGAGCGATCGACCAGCTCGCCCAAGCTTCCACCTCGCAGGAACCTGGTCACCACATACGCCCGGCCCGGCTCGCGCCAGTAGTCGTAGACGGGCGCGATATGGGGATGCTCGAGCGCCGCGACGGCCTGTGCTTCGGGTTCGAAACGGCGGACGAACGCCGGATCGTTGGCACGGTGCTCGTGGATCACCCGGACCGCCACCTCCCGGCCGACGTTCGGCTGGGTTGCTCGGTAGAGGACGCCGAACGGGTCCTCGCCGACGCGTTCGAGCAATCGGTACCCTCGCAGCGGTTCTCCGCCGGGATCCAGGTCCGCGCTCTGAGCGAGGATGCGTTCGTGCACCTTTCGCAGGTCCGGCGACGGATCGATCCCGAGCTCGTCGGCCAGGGTTCCGCGGGCTCGCTCATATGCCGTGAGTGCGTCTCCTTGGCGACCCGAGCGATAAAGGGCGAGCATCAGCTGCTCCCAGAAGCGCTCGCGGAGCGGGTGGCGTCCGGTGAGGCTCTCGAGCTCGCCGATCACTTCCACGAGCTCCCCGAGCTCGAGCTGGGCCTCGATCCGCTCCTCCAGGGCCGCGAGCCGTAGGTCGTCGAGCTGCGCTGCTTCGGATCGGAGCGACGGTTCGGTCGCGAGATCCCCGAAGGCGGGGCCGCGCCACAGATCCAGCGCGTGGTCGAAGGCATCGACGGCCGCCTTCGCGTCGATGGGCAGGAGCCGCCGCGCGTCGCGAAGGAGCGACCGGAAGCGCACGGCATCGAGCTCCGATGGTTCGGCCCTGAGCACGTAGCCTGCCCTGCTTCCCTCGAGCCGCTCGGCGCCGAGGGCCTTACGCAAGTGCGAGGCATAGCTCTGTAGGGCGTTCCGAACGGTCTCCGGCGGTTCGTCTCCCCACACCTCATCGATCAGCACGTCGGTCGGGACGAGGTGGTTCGCGCGAAGGAGTAGGTGGGCGAGGACGGCCCGCTGTTTGGGCCCCCCAAGAGCGATCGGGCCGCCACCATTCTCGAGCACCTCGATCGACCCCAGGATCCGGAACTCCATCGGGCGACGGTAGCCCCTGGTCGTCGAGATGGGAATGCCGGGTACCGCCGACGGGCGAGCGTTCACCGCTGCAGCGTCTGCGGGGCCGCTGAAAGCTCACTGAAAGGCTCCGATCAGCGACTGACACGCCTCGCGCACCGGGCGTTCATGCACTCGGTTCGAGCGTGCGCTCATGCGCACCATCGGTCGGCTCGGAGCTTCGGTCCTCGCTCTGATGGCGCTCGCGGCTGGATGGTCCACCAACGTGGGAGAGGCGCCTGGGCTGCAGATCAGGCCCGGGATCGTCGTGTTCTCGGAAGATCCGGCACAGCAGGAGCTCGCCCGGGGGGCGGTGGCGCGGTTCGCGCGTGCGGGCTTGGACCCTCCCACGGTCGAGATCCATTTCCACACGGACGCGTCCGGGTGTGGGGGTCATCTCGGGTACGCAAGAGCTGGTCGGGTGGACGTCTGCACCATCCTCGTGAACGAGATGGCTCGCAGGAACCTCCTCCACGAGATGGGACACATCTGGATCGACCAGAACGTTTCGCGGGCGGAGCGCGTTCGTTTCCTCAAGCTCCGGGGCCTGCGGACCTGGAACGCGTCGACGGCCGATTGGGCGTATCGCGGTTACGAGCAGGGAGCCGAGATCATGTCGTGGGCCCTGGGCAACAGGATCCTGACGGCCCAGATCCCCGACAACGACCTTGAGCAACTCGAGGCTGGCTTCGAGCTCCTCACCGCCATCGAGACGCCATCGCTCGGCTAGGCGGATCGAGTCAACTCAGCCGTCTTTTGGCCACGAGGCTTCGATGTCTTCGAGGATGCGATCGGCGCTCCCGGGCCCTTCGTCGAGGTAGGTCAACATCCCCTCCCAGAAGGCACGCTCTCCGATCTCAACCGGCATGAGATCGGACGCGTCGAAGCGGAAGGCATCGATCGCAAGGGCGTCGTGGATGAGCTCTGCCTGTTTCCTCCAGAACGGAGGATAGAGGCTTGGGTTGAGCCGTCGATTCGGGGACAAGAAGCCATGGCCGTTCGCTGCTATCCCTGCCCCGAACTCGGGGCTGATGAGGAAACGAAGGACCTCACGAACCTCAGGCCGGTCCGCGAAGGCGGCGAGGATGTTGCCGCCTCCAAGCACTGCGCGCGGGCGGCCACCGATGGTCGGGAACGGGAAGATGGTGGTCTCGGCCCCGACCGACCCCTCGGGCAGGAACTCGGCTGCGAACTCTGGGAACTGGTGCAGCCAGCACGCGGGCGGATCTTGGATCATGGGCAGCTGAGCGTCGCCGAAGAAGGTCTCCAGAACCCCCTGCGGTCCCTGTTGGAGAGCATCCTTGGCGAACACGATCTCGCGGAGACGATCGAACGCCGCGCGCACAGGAGGAGCATCGAACGGGATCTCGTGGAAGGCCCACCGGTCGTAGACCTCCGGGCCCGCCCCGGCCAGCAGGAGGTTCTCGATCCAATCCGTTCCGGGCCACCCGGCCGCCGAGTCTTCGTGCCACCCCATGCACCAGGGGGTGCGCCCATCCGCTACCAGCCGGTCGGTGAGGGACAAGAGCTCGTCCCAAGTCGCGGGGATCCCGTAGCCCGCCGAGCGGAATTCGGGAACGGGATACCAGATCAAGCTCTTCATCGAGAGTTCGTCGAACACGCCATACAAGCTGCCCCGACTTGATGGCCACGACCCGTCCGAGCCGAGCGTACCGAGCGAGACCAGGTAGGGGCTCTGTTCAGCCCTCAAGCGATCGGCGTCCAGGTAGATCCCCAGGTTCATCAGATGACCGTCGCGGGCAAGAGAAGCAACGGCGCCGGGCTGGCCCAATTCGGCCACGTCGGGCGGATCCCCCGCGGCGAGGACCTCGTCCAACCAGCTCTCTTGGTCGGGGTTGCCGACGAGTTGAACGTCGATGCCGGTCGTCGCGGTGAACCCTTGGAGCGCGGCTCGTACGTCGGCCAGTCGAACGCTGCCGGCCCCCGATAGGTTGAGTGTGACCGCGGTTCCAGCCAGCGGGGGTTGTCGATCAGGTCGTGCTCCACTCAGCGATTCCGACGCGAGATCCGCGCTGAACCGACTTGGCAGCACGGGGCACGACTCCGTTCCGAAGAAATGTTCGCATGCGTCGGATCGTTGCGAGCGGTTCACGTGAGTGAGTCCCAGGTTCGCTAGGTCCGATATCGGCAAGTCAAACACCCCTCGATACCCGAAGGGGCTCGCCATCGTCGCGACGGGACCGGTCGCCTCGGGGTATTGGATCCCGCTCTCCTGGAGCGCCCAGTGAAGAGCCTCCACGGTTTCGGCCGGCACGACGTCGCCAAGGTCGGAGCTGAGATCCACCGCCTGCAATGCCAGTTGGAGACTGAGATCGGGATCCGTCTGAAGGTTTGAGAGCGCGGCCCCCGTGAGGCCGAGGACGGTCGCCTCGTCGCTCCGGCGGTTGGCTTCTCGACTGCGGTTGACGGCGACCGCGGTCAGGCTCGTGGCGACCAGGGTCGCGGCCGCGAGGACGGCCACCAGTCCTCGAAGGCGCATGCGAGCCCGCCGCTCGAGGCGGTTCTCTCGCTGCTCTCGCTCCCGTTCGGCTGCCGCCTCCGCGTTCCGTCTGGCAAGGCTCGCGTCGAGATACTCCCGCTCGGTGTCGGTGAGCCGGATGGCGTCGCCTTGCGTGGCCTCCTCCGCCTGTGCGAGTCTCGTGCCCGCCAGGAGGTAATCGGCGCCGCGGTCGGCTTGCGCCCACTCGCGTGTTGCGGCGGAGATCCCGGCCGCGAGCCGCAGCTCCTCTCTGGCGTCCTCGATCCAGTTCCGGAGCCGCACCCATTCTCGCAGCAGGGCCTCGTGAGCGATCTCCGCCGTGGGCTCCCGGGTGTCGGGATCGCGATCGAACGTGAGTAGACGGTGGCGACCGTACGTCTCGATGACGGCGTCCATCGCCGGGGCGTCGGCGAGGGTCAAGAGCTCCGAACGTCTCACGCGGCGCCGAGTGTCCTCCGTCCCTTCCCCGAGCGTCACGAGTCGGAGGAACAACTGACGGCAGGCGTCGCGCGCTGTCTCGTTCATCGGCTCGAAGAGCTGTTCCGCGCGACGGGCGAGCGCACCCGAGACCCGGCCGATCTTCCGATATGCGTCGAGCGAGAGCACGCCGTCCGTCGCCGGCTCCGCGAGCTCGGTGAGCGCGTATTGGAGAAGGGGAAGCGCCCCGGGGCGGTCGGCGACCTCGGTGATCATCTCCGCCAGCAGGCGCGGCTCGACGACGAGACCCGCACGGTCGGCGGGGGCCACGATCGCTCGCTCGAGTTCCTCGGGCGTCATGGGCGTGATGGCTTCCGTCCGCGCCGCGAGCAGGTCGCCGAAGCCGGGAACGGAGAGCGGTGCGTCGTAGAAGTCCGCCCGCAAAGTGGTGACGACGCGCACCCGGCTCCCCGGTTCAAGGGCCGCCGCTCGAAGGCTCCCGAGGAAGTGCGAGCGTTCGAGGTCGTCATCGACCAGCGTGAAGACCTCCTCGAGCTGATCGACGACGATCACGAGCTCCCCTTCGGGATCGGGCAGCACCCGATCGACCGCTTGCACGAGCCCGAGCTCGTCACGTTCGAGCACGTCCATCAGCGAGGGTGGCGGCTCGACGGCGACGCCCATGAGGGCGGCCTCTATCTCGCGCAAGGGGTGCGACCCCGGTAGCACCTCGATCACGTACCATCGCTCCGAACCCGGAATCACCCCGCGCCGCAGTGCCGGGACGAGGCCCGCGCGAACCACCGAGGACTTCCCCGAACCCGATGGACCAACCACGGCCAGGAACCGGGCCGCGGGATCGTCCTCCGCGAGGCTCCGGACAAGTCGCTTCGTCACCGCCTCCCGACCGAAGAAATCGCCGGCGTCGGCCTCGAGGAAGGCGCGCAGTCCCTTGTAGGGGTTCCGAGTCTCGCCGATCGGTTCGTGCGAGACGCGCGTCCCCTCGAGCGCGGCTCGGAGCTCCGACGCCACCTCGATGACGTCGGAGAAGCGCTGGCTCGGGTCCTTGGCGGTCGAGCGCGCGATCAGGTCGTCGACGCCGCGTGGAAGCTTTGGGTGAACATCGCGGACGGAAGGCAACGCATCTCGTACATGACGATCGAGCAGGGCCGTGAGGGACGTCTCGGGGAATGGATGCTTCCCCGTTAGCATCTCGTACACGACGATCCCGAGCGCGTAGATGTCGGACCTGGGGCTGGCGGGGTCCAGCCGGATCTGTTCGGGCGACAGGTACGCGGGCGTTCCCCGCATCATCGTGCCGGAGCTCCGCTCCGGCGAGCCGGCGTCGAGTGCGACGCCGAAGTCGGTGAGGTAGGCGTTGCCCTCCTCGTCGAGCAGGATGTTGCCGGGCTTCACGTCGCGGTGCACCACGCCCTGACGGTGCGCCGCCGCGAGGGCGGAAGCGATCTGGTCGACGATCGAGACGGCGCGCGAGGGTTCGATGGGGCCGGCCTCGAGCGATCCCTCGACGCTGCCGCCCCGGAGGAACCGCATCACCAGGTAGGCGGCATCCGGCTCGCGCCAGTAGTCGTAGAGGGGCACGATGTGCGGGTGTTCGAGCCGGGCGACGATCTGCGCCTCTTGCTCGAACCGTCGAACGAAGTCCGGGTGGTTGGCGAGCTCCGGGTGGACGGCCTTGATGGCCACCTCGCGGCCGACCTGCGGCTGGATCGCCCGGTAGACGACGCCGAACGCCCCCTCGCCGACCTGATCGAGCAGCCGGTACCCGCGGAGCGGCTCGCCCTCAAGATCCAGGTCGGGATCCTCACGGAGGATCCGCTCGTGCAGCCGTCGCAGGTCGGCCGAGGGGTCGACGCCGAGCTCACGGGCCAGTTCCTCGCGCGCCCGCTCGAACGCGCCGAGCGCATCGGCCGGACGCCTCGCGCGGTAGAGGGCCAGCATGAGGAGCTCCCACAGCCGCTCGCGGAGCGGCAGCTCGCGCGAGAGCGACTCGAGCTCGCCGATGACCTCGCCGTGTCGTCCCTCCGCGAGGTCGGCGGCGATCCTCTCCTCGAGCGCCTGCAGACGTAGCTCGTCGAGCCGCGCGATCTCACCGGCGAGCGATGGTTCGAACGAGAGGTCGGCGAAGGCGGGACCGGTCCATAGCCCGAGCGCTTCGCGCAGCAGGTTCCCCGCACGGCCCGGGCTCCCGTTCGCGAACCGTGCCTCGCGCAGGAGCCGCTCGAAGCGCTCCGCGTCCAGCTCGTCGGCTCCGACGTGCAGCACATAGCCGGGCGGGCGTCCCTCGATCCGGTCAGCGCCGAGTGCCTTGCGCAGGTGCGAGATGTAGCTGTGGATCGTGCCCCGGGCCGCCTCGGGAGGCTCGCCGCTCCATACCTGGTCGATGAGGGACTCGGTCGGCACCAGCTCGTTCGCGTGGACGAGGAGATGCGCAAGGACCGCTCGCTGCTTGGGGCCGCCGAGGGGCATCGGACCATCGGGCCCGGTCACACCGAGCGGGCCGAGTACCTTGAAGCGCATCCGCGAACCGTATGGCTCCGAGCTGCGATTGAAAAGGTTCTTCCTGCTGGGAAGACTGGTTCGCGTGTCCGGGCGGTCCATCGGCCCACCCTGTGACGGGCCCCTTGTAACTCGCTTGGAACCCCGATGCCCAGGTGGACTTCAAGCCACCTGCAAGGAGCCTCCATCGGCCTCCAGGGACCGAGGTCGAACGTGGCCGCATGGTTACGAAGGCGGCAACGAAGGCGGCATCGAGGCTCCTGGTCGTCGCGATCGCGGCGGCGTTCGTCGGACACGGCGTCCTCGCAAGCGCCGAGGCCGAGCCGGTGGCCGTCGGATCGAGCGTCGGCGTGTTCGGAGGCGACCGCGAGCACGTCCGTCTGGTCCGCTGGGCCGCGACGCGATTCGAGACGCGAGGGCTGGGGGTTCCCGCCGTCGACGTGCACTTCCATCCGGACACGTCAGGCTGCTACGGCCACCTCGGCTCGCAGCTCGGTCGCCGCGTCGACGTGTGCGTGGTGAGCGTCTTCGAGCTGGGGCGTGAGACGCTGCTGCACGAGATGGGGCACGCGTGGATCGACCAGAACGTCGCGCAGACCGTCCGTGAACGCTTCACCGAGATGCGCGGCCTCCGCGCATGGAACCAGTCGACCGTTCCCTGGGATGATCGCGCGTACGAGCACGGCGCCGAGATCATCGCGTGGGCGCTCGGCAACCGGTACATGGCGCCCTCGATCCCCGACCGGGATCCGCCCGGGCTCGCCGCCGGCTTCGAGTTCCTCACAGGGGTCCCGTTCCCGAACCCGAGCCAGACCTAGACGAAGTGGCTCGGGTCGGGCTGGGTACCCTCGGGCCAACCGGGGTAGTCGTCGCCCGGATACTCGAACGGGTCGCCGTAGCAGCCGTCGAACGGCGGGAGCGGCTGCGCGTCCGTGCGCGGGTTCTTCCCGAACGCGAACGCGTGCTCGAAGTTGTGGGTGCGCTCGATCCGTTCGGTGAGGTAGGGCAAGCCCCAGTTGTCCGAGATGAACTTCAGCGGGCTGGAGAACTCGCCCTCGGCGTGGTCCACGTAGCCCTTCCTCGCGTAGGGGCTGATCAGCAGGTTCGGGACCCGGAACCCGAACCCGAGGTCGTCCACCTCGGGCGGGGGGACGTGGTCGTAGAACCCGCCCCATTCGTCCCACGTGAGGAACAGGGCGGTGTGCATCCAATCCTCGCTCTCCATCACGGCGTTGACGACGTCGGTCACCCAGTTGTGCGCGAAACACGTGCTCTCGGGCGGGTGATCGGAGAGCTCGAACCGCGGCGTGACCCATGTGACCGATGGAAGCCGGCCGGCGCGGATGTCCTCGGGAAGCCGGTCGACCGACCGGATGAGTTCGGGACGCCACAGGTCGGTGTGGTACACGCCCGCGATGCCGTTCAACGCGTTCCAGAAGTAGCCGGGCTGTCCCGGTTGGGCGGCGTAGTAGGCCCACGACACGCCCGCTTCCTCGAGCTGCTCGGGGACCGTTCTGAACGTGAAACAGGAATCGTGCTTCGTGAGGTTGCCCTGCTCGTCCTTGACGAGGACGAACACGTTCTCGCCCACGGCGTCGCAGCCCCAGCTCTTGAAGTTCCGTCCGTCCTGCATCGGGCGCGTCTCGATGTTCTCCGGGTTGTCGAGCGCGCCGCCGGACTGTCCCGCGACGAAGAAGAAGTGGTTCGGGTAGGAAGGGCCCCCCACCGAGGCGAAGAAGTTGTCGGAGACCACGTAGTCCCGGGCCAGGGACCAGTAGTTGGGGATCGACGGCCCGTCGAACTGCGTGTAGGCCCAGGGGTCACCGAACTGGCCGTTGCCGAACCCGTCGTAGGCTCCGCCGTTCACGTCGTTCAGGTGCGCCGCGCGGTCGTGGGGGATGTCGCCGGGCAGCCAGTGCGGGCTCAGCGTGAGCGGGACCTCCTGCCCGA
>Ga0299907_10001315_pt1 | contig 14051 bp, 13 predicted proteins | sample RVTome_16_FD_198680 | JGI IMG/M metagenome (GOLD analysis project Ga0299907, IMG submission 198680) | Soil microbial communities from uranium-contaminated site in the Upper Colorado River Basin, Wyoming, United States - RVT152D67 (version 2) ... | reverse complement strand
CGGTGTCGACGTCGGAATAGCCATGGGGGACTGCGCTGATGAACGTCGGCGGGTCTTCGGGGAAGGCCTGCTCCAGGCCGGCGGTGAGGGCGGCGGCGAAGTCGTGCTCCTCGACGGTGCCCCAGGTATTGAAGAGGAGCGACCCGCCGGGGGCGAGGACCCGGCGCGCCTCGGCGTAGGCGGCGACCTTGTCCGGGAAGAACATCACGCCGAACTGGCAGACGACGGTGTCGAACCCGCCGTCGTCGAATGGAAGCTTGAGAGCGTCGGCCTGCCGCCACTGCGCGCCGGGAGCGAGGCCGCTGCCGTACTGCACCATGGCGTCGTTGAGGTCGGTGGCGGCGATTTCGGCGCCGTCCACGGCGGCGAGGAGTTCACGGGTCACGATCCCGGTGCCTGCGGCGAGCTCGAGCACCCGCTGTGGCCGGCGGGCGGCGACCCGCCGGGCGAGGTCGGCGGCGAAGGGTTGGAACACCGCCGGTCCGAGCCAGCGGTCATAGGCCTCCGGCATCGACCCCACCCACAGCCGGTCCGTCGCGTCACCCATGCCTGGACACTACGTCAACGGCATGACGCTCAACTGGTAGAGCCGATGTGGTTACCGCCCGGCGCCAGTCAGCTTGCTTGCTAGGCGCCAGCGGCCTTCCCCGCTCCTCGATTGGCCGGTCCTATGGTGCTGGCGGACAGTTTCCCTTCGGTCACGTCTCGGGCGACCTGGTTCAGGCGGCGTTGGTGATCCCGGGCGTAGGCCCGGAGGAGGCTGAACGCCTCGTCCATTTCGACATTGGACTTCTCGGCTATGAAGCCCTTGGCCTGCTCGATAATGACCCGGGTGTTGAGCGCCTGCTGGAGCTGTTTTGGAAGGAGTTGGGCGTCGATGTGGTTCCGATCCTGGAGGATGCTGAGGGTCGCGATGTCGGCGAGCGCTTGGGCCGCGCGCAGGTCGGCCTCCGAGAGTGCCCCCGCCCTGTTGCGGAACAGGTTCAGTGCGCCAATGGTGTCGTTGCGGACCCGCATGGGAAGGGCGTGTACGGCCCGGAATCCCACCCGTAATGCTTCGGCGGTGAAGGTGGGCCACCGTTCACCGGCTTTTTCGAGGTCAGTGGCGTTCACGGGCGCGCCGCTGCGGTAGCAATCGGGGCAGGGGCCTTCGTCGCGTTGGAGCTCGAAGAGCTCGAGGTGGCGCATCCGCTCGCTTGATGAGGCCAGCAGTTGGAGCACGCCGCCGGCGCCGGCCAGCATCACCCCCGCCGCTTCGGCGTCGAACAGTTCGACGCAACGTTCTGAGAGCAGCGAGAGGAATTCCACCAGGTCGAAGTCTTCGACGAGGGTGTCGGACAGAGTGATGAACGTGTCGAAGAGCAACTCCTCTCGGGTCATGCGCACGGCCCGCTCCTTCCTCGTCGTCAGTCGGACTGGTCATCGAAGCGCAGCGTGCGGACCACCACCTGGCCGGCCACTTCGTCGATCAGGCGGTCCTGGCTATACGCAAAACCTCGCAGCCGGACCAGCGCTTCGGCCATATCGATATCGAGCTGCGCGGAGATCATGCCCGTGGCCTGGTGGACGTGGGTCCGGAACGGCACGTCGGCCAGCGCGGGGGCCAACGCCCCCGGTGGAGCGTCAGCCTGCAGGGCGATCAGGGTGTGGGCCACGAGGTCCGAGATAGCCAGGACATCGGTGATCTGCTGGTGGGTGAGTGGCCCGGGGAGTATCCGGTAGTAGTTCATCGCTCCGAGATGGGTGGCTCCGACCTGGAGTGGCATGGCGAACACGGCTGCCACGCCGGCTTCGACCGCTCGGGGGGAAAATATCGGCCAGCGCAGCAGACCAGGGCCGGCGAGGTCCGGTTCGTGCACCGGGGCAGAATGGCGGGCGGCGTCTATACAGGGTCCCTCCCCGAAGGTGAACTGAGCCTCCTCGATGACCCCCTCCACCGGGTCGGACTTACCCAGCGACGTGCGGATCTCGCCACCAGCCGAAAGGATGATTCCCGCCCCGGTCATGGACGGCACCCCCGCGCAGGCCACACATACCTTGTCCCACGACCCCGGGCCGTCCTCGCCCACGGCCGCCAGCGCCGCCCGAACCGATTCCAGACCGCCGGACCCCACGATCAGCCCGCCCAGACGGCGCTGGCCAGCCGGCGTCCCAATCGTTCCAACTCTGTTGGACTCCGCATCGGCACTCGTCCTCCCGATCTTCGAGTCGGGTAGCGCGTCACCGGGGTCTGGGGCAACACAATCGACTGTGAGAGTCGGCTGTCGATTCTAGCCCTGAAATTCATCTGGCGAATCGGCCGCTGCTCCGGCGGAGCACCGGATGCGCACGAACTAGGGTCCGCTCATGGTCACAAAGTCCGGGCCCCCGATCGGCCCCTTCCCTGACAGTGTCGAGACCGACGAGCAGAAGGAGGAGTACGACAAGCTCCGCCGTCGCGTCCTCTGGAAGATGCCCTACGGGCTGTACGTCGTGGGGAGCCGCGCTGCCTCGAACTACAATTTGATGACCCTCAACTGGGCATCTCAGGTCAGCTTCGAACCGAAGCTGGTGGGGATCAGCGTGGAGAAGACCGCCTTCACCCACGAGCTGATCGAGGCCGGGAAAGTGTTCTCGCTCAACCTGCTGCCGCAGGAGGAGCGCGCCGCCGTCCGCAAGTTCGTGAAACCGGTCGAGGTCGACGAGGACGGCAAGACGCTCAACGGCTTCGCTTTCCACGACGGGCGGACGGGCGCCCCGATCCTCGACGTCGCAGCCGCCTGGGTCGACTGCGAGGTGCGCCAGTCGGTCGACTGCGGCGGCCACACCTTCTTCATCGGCGAGGTCGTCGACGCCGGGTTCCAGGCCGACGAGGAGACCCCCGTCCTCCGCATGGAGGACACCCGCATGAGCTACGGCGGGTGATCGGACGGGCGTCAGCTCGGCGTGGCGTTGGCGACCGGGACGGCGAAGGTCTGGCACCAGATGAGGACGGTCCAAGCGCCGTTCTCGAGGTTGACCCCGGCGGGCACCTCGTAGAACTGGGTCCCCTTGTTGCCCCGCAGGTCGCCGAGTCGGATACCGCCCTTCGTGTCCTGCCGGTTCTCGCCCGGAACGATGTAGAGGTCGTAGTCGGGGCCGGGCTGGATGTCGATGTCCTCCAGGCCGATGACGTAACGGCCATCGGGCTGGCGGTAGATCACCGCGGTGCCCGAGGCGCGGTGGTCAATGCCGCGGAAGGCTCCGCCGCGCAGGCGTTGCGGCCCTGACGCCGCCGGAGCGGCGGCCGGTTCAGCGGGCGCCGACGCCGCCGCCTCAGGCTGAGTCGGCGCCGTGGTGGCGGGCGGGGTGGCGGTGTCGCCGGCGGCCGGGGCGGCTGGGACGGCGGCCGTGGTCGTGGTGGTCGGAGCCGGTGCCGGCTTCTTCTGGGTAGCGGCGGGCGCGGGCTGGGTCGGCATGGGTGCCGCCAGCTCTGCGGGCGGGGTCGGCATCGGCGTGGCCGCTGCGGCGGCGGGCGCGGCCGGGGCAGCCGCGGCCGTCGGGAACGACTCGATGACCGTCTCGTTGTCGTAGGCGGGGAACACCACGACCGACAGGGCCACCGCCGCCGCCACCGAGAAGACGGCGGCACGGGCCGGGGCGAAGGGCACGAGCCGAGCGAACAGCACCCGGGCGCCGAGCCAGCCCAGCGTGACGGCGGCCATGATGACCAGCGCCTTGGTGCTCTTGAAGGCGCTGGTCGCGGCGTCGTTCTGGTGGAGAAAGAACGCGGTCAGGCCAATGAAGAGGACGGCCTCGGGGACGAACTCCCAGCGGAGAAACCGTCGGGCGGTGGCGGCGAGCGAGGTACGCATGCCGGCACAGTCCCTCCGTGCCGCCGGAGCGTTACAAGGCCAGTTCGTATGCAACAAAAAGGGTCGATCAGCACCATTTGGCGCGAAAATGTTGTGCGCCCAGGGCCTGTTACCCCGATTCTGTTGCTCGCCGGCCTCCATCGAGATTCACTGATCGCGTCCGTACAACGAGTTCAGTGATCCGGGGGGCATTCCTGATGGCTGAGTCCGGGAGGACGCTGAGCACTGCAGTGCACACGCTGCGCGCCTTGGAGATCACGGCGGAACACCCCAAAGGGATCTCCGTCAAGGCGCTCGCCAGGGCCCTGGATCTGAGCCTGTCCTCGGCCTACTCGCTCAGCAACTCCCTCCGGACCGAGGGGTTCCTGGAACTGGCGCCGACCGGTTCGGGCCTCTACATCCTCGGACCGAAGATGGTGTCGCTGTACCGGTCCTACGTCGAGTCGACGTTGCAGCCCGAACGGCTCGAGCCGTTCCTGGAGGAACTCCGGGATCGGGCGTCGGCGAGGGCCTACATCGCCCTGTGGAACGCCGGCGACCTCGAGATCGCCGAGACACGCGGGCGTCGGGGCGGGCGGGAGCTCACCGACCTCTCCAAAGGCTTCCGGGGGGCGGCGCACGCCCTGGCGCTGGGCAAGATCTTCCTGGCCGAGGTCCCCGAGGATCGGTGGCCGACGTACCTCCAGGGCCCCTCGTTCAAGCGCTTCGCCCGCGGCACCATCAGCGCTCGCGATCAGCTGAAGCACAACCTGCTCGCCGTACGCGAGCGCGGCCTGGCCCTCGATCAGGAGGAATTCTCGGAAGGGGCGTGCTGCCTGGCGGTGCCGGTGCGGGATCCGGACGGCCGTTTGATCGCCTCCTTGGGGATCGCGGTCCCGACCAGTCGGTTCAGGCATCAACTGCCGACGCTCGCCAAGGTGCTCCGCGACGTCGGTATCGCCGCCTCCCACGAGGTCGGGCGGCTCATCGGAGAGTCCCCAACGAGGACGCTCGACAGCCGCTGTAGCTAGGAGACCTAGTCGGGCACCTCGGGGTCGTCGAGGACGAACACGCCGCCGCTGAGGGCCACATAGAGGGCGCCGTTCCCGCCGACGGCCAGCTCCCGGGTGTCGTTGATGGCGTTGTTCCACAGGTCGTCGGTCAGGTCTTGCCAGGCGAGGGCGATGCCGCCTTCGGTGGTGATGCGGCTGCCCCAGATCTGAGCGAGGTGCCCGGCGAGGTCGGGCTGCGTGGCGACGTAGATGCGGCCGTCGCCGCCGACGGCCAGCGGCCCGGCGGGGCCGCCCGGTACCGGGATCGGCGGAGGCCCGACAGCCGCAGGGCGAGGCCGACGTAGCGGCTCGTCAGCAGGCCGTCGTCACTGGTGAAGCCCCGGAAGTCGGCGGAACCGAGGGCCACCGTGGCCGGCTCGGCCGGGTCGGTCGTCACCCTCGACTGGACCAGGATGTCCATCCCGGTCGGCACCGGGTACCAGGTTTCGCCGTTGTCGGTCGTCCGCCACGGTGCGACCTGGCCGGCCACGATCAGCGTGTTGGGATCGGCCGGGTTCACCGTGATGCCGCTGGCCGTGTAGCCCGGATCGACGCCCGGCCAGCCGTAGTCCGGATTGATTCCCCAGAACAGCTGCGGCGGATTGTTGGGCCCGGCGATGTCGTTGGGCCCCACAGTGATTTCCTGCGGAACGGCCCGATTCGGCCCTGTAACGGGGGGCGACCAGCGGAGACAACCCTTTGTGCCTATCGTCGAAAGCGTGGACGGAACGCCCATCGGGCGACGGGTATTCCTCGGTCTCGCTGCCTTCGGCGTGTCGGGGATCGTGTGGGGCTCCAAAGGCGCCGGGCTCATGGAGCGCCTGCTCGGCCCGATCGCGGTCAAGGACGGCAGCGGCTTCCTCGGCCTGCTCCCCACCGGCCGGTTCCGCATCTACTCGGTGACCGGTCACCTCCCGAGACGCGCCCCGGCGGACTGGAGCCTCGATGTCGGCGGCCTCGCCGGCGCGCCCTACACCATCGGTTACGACGAGCTTCTGGCGATGCCGGCCGTCGAGATGACGAAAGACTTCCAGTGCGTCACCGGCTGGCGGGTACCTCAGGTCCGGTGGAAAGGCGTACGGCTGGCCGACGTCATCGCCCGGGCGGCGCCGCAGGCCGGCGCGACGGCGCTGGAGTTCGAGTCGTTCGACGGCGCCTACACCGAGACCCTCACCCTCGAGCAGGCCCGGCGGGACGACGTGATCGTGGCCTACGAGCTTGACGGCAAGCCGCTGTCGTCGGCGCACGGCGGGCCCGTCCGCCTCTACGTCGCCCCGATGTACGGCTACAAGTCCCTGAAGTGGCTGCAGCGCATCACGCTCGTCGCAGTGCCGCGACCGGGGTACTGGGAGCAGCAGGGCTACGACGCCGACGCCTGGATCGGCCGGTCCAACGGCCGCAGCGATGCGCCGGCTTGATGGACCGCTTCGACCGCACGGAACGCTGGCTGCACTGGTCCACCGCCGCGCTGGTCGGCGTGCTGGTGGCCACCGGCGCCGTCCTCTACTGGGGTGAGCTGTCGAGCATCCTCGGCCGGCGGGCGTTCTTCAAGGAGGTCCACGTCATCGCCGGTCTCTGCCTTCCCGTCCCCTTCCTTCTGGCGCTGCCGGGCCGGCGGGGCCGCGGGCTGCGCCGCGACCTCGGCGTGCTCAACCGCTTCAGTGCCGACGATGTCCGCTGGCTGCGCAGCCGGGGGGCCGACCCGACCGTCCGTCTGGGCAAGTTCAATCCCGGCCAGAAGCTCAACGCCGCCTTCGTCGGCGCGGCGCTGGTCACGCTGCTCGCGACCGGCCTGGTGCTGCGCTTCTTCAGCCCGTTCCCGCTCGCCTGGCGGACGGGCGCCACCTTCGTGCACGACTGGACGGCCCTCGCTCTGGGCCTGGCGATCACCGGCCACGTCTGGCTCGCTGTAGCGGATCAGGATGCGCTGGGAGGCATGGTGTCCGGCTCCGTGCCGGCCTGGTGGGCCCGCCAGAACCGCCCCCGCTGGTATCAGGAGCAGGAACTCAACGAGGAGCCAACAGGAAGCGGAGTGCCCGGCCCATGACCTCGGCCCGCTGGTCGGCATCGCCGATGTCCTCGAAACCGAACCCGAACAGGATGCTCCACGGGGTCTCGACCGCCGCGGTGGTGGCGTTGCGGGCGGAGCCCGACGGGTTGGGCCGCAGGCCCCGGTAGCGGGCCGCCGTCCGGCCCGACACCGCCGGATAGTTCTGCCCGATCGCCTCGGCGGTGGACGAGTACGCCGCCGCGCTGGGGCCGGTGGCGATACCGCCGTCGGAGAAGCTCCAGCTCAGGCCGTCGAAGGGCACACGCACCCCGTCCACCGTGGAGACCCGGCCGGCCGTGCCCGCCCTGGCCGCGGCGTGCTCGTAGGCGCCCAGCCAGTACTGGAAGAACTCATCGGAGAGGTAGGCGCAGCCGGGCCCCGTCCCGCCCTCGCCGGCCTCCACCCCGGGGCCCGGCGTATCCGGCGCGCAGGGCCCGTCGGCCACCGGGTCGTAGCGGTCACCATCGGCATAGGGACGGCCGGCACCGCGGCCCATGTACAGCAACCGGCCACCCTCGTTGAGGAAGGCCCGGGCGGCGAGCATCTCCTGGTTGGCCAACCGGGAAACGGTGCCCGGCACCACGGCCACCGAGTCGGTCTGCTCGTCCTCGTTGGTGCTCCAGATGACGGCCTCGTAGTGGCCGAGCACGCCGAGGGGATCGGGGGCCGCCCGGCCGTGGGCGTCGACGTCGTACGTGTCGGCCTCGACCCCGTGAGCAGCCAGGGCGGCAACGACCGGGGAGAGCCGGTCCACCGTCTCGCCCGGGCCGGGCAGCCTCTCGGTCGGCGGCCGGTGGTCGCCGCCGACCACCACCAGGATCCGGCTGCCCCGGTGCCGTTCGACCCGGTAGGTGAAGGCGTCGCTCGTCTCCCCGCCGGCGGTGAACCAGACCTTGACGCTGTCGCCGGGGCGGGTCCCGGTCACCACACCCCGAACCTGGTGGGCGTAGATGGAGCCGGTGCCGCCGTAGCGGAGGCCGCCCGCCCACTCCACGGCCGGCGCCTGCCGCTCCGGCCCGTTCCCCACCTGCCAGTGCACCTCGACCGGCCCCAGCCGGCGGAGGACGGTCGCCTGCACGGGCTGCGGATCGCCATAGGAGACCGGGAACTGGTCGACCATGAACGGCGGGACCCGGTTGCCGAGGTGCGACACCGGGTTGGCCGGGTCGACGGCCGAGCGGGCGACATCGAGGGCGAACGGCCGGTTGAGCTGGAATTCCTGCTCGACCAGCGCCTCGTTGTCGGGGTACACGAAGGTGCTGCCCGGCACCCCTTCACTCAGTTCGACGGTGAAGGCCAACGTCTGGGTGTTGGCGTAGGCCCAGCTCGCCGTCTCACCGTTGGTGGGGTAGAGGTCGGCCGACAGCTGCGGCTTGTAGCCGGGGATGCCGGGGTTGACCGGTGTCCCGGCCAGGGCGGCGTAGATCGGCTGGTCGGCGGTCGGTGTCTGTTCCTGCCAGCCGATCGGATAGAGCAGCAGCTTCCCGAAGGAGTGGTAGTTGACGATGAAGCGGGGGCGGAGCCGGGTGCCGAGCGCGACGAGGGCCTTGGTCTCCGGCTCCGAGGCTGCCGCCGAGCCCCGGTAGGTCAGGTCGGCCGGGACGTGTGACGACCCCATCGGAGCGAGGGCCCAGTGGTCTGGCAGGTTCCGGTTCGTGTCGACACCGTCCTCGATGCCGAGCTTCCCGTCCCGGTTGTTGTCGGCCAGGTTCTTGCGCCACAGCCGGCGGCCGGGCTCGAAGGTCACCTCGTAGCCGTCGGGGTTGGCCACCGGCAGGAACCACAGCTCGGTGGTGTCGAGCAGCTTGGTGGTGTCGGGGTCGACGCCGTAACCGGCGACCACCGAGCGGAGCAGCCGGCGGGTCACCTCGCCGCTGATCCACTCCCGGGCGTGCTGCAGCCCGATGTAGAGCACCGCCGGACGGGTGCCGTCGGGCACCTTTGGCGCCCCACCCGTCACGCGGACGGCGACGATCTCCCGGCCCTGGACAGAGTGGCCGATGACGTGGGTGCGGACGAGGTCGGGGTGGGCGGCAGCCAGCGCGTCGATCTCGGCCCGGAGCCCGTTCGGGCCGTCCCAGCGCTTCCAGACCATGGGGCCCGCCCCGGCCAGCTGAGCCCGGGCGAGGTCGGCCACCGACCGGCCCTGGCCGTCGCGCCACCGGGTGGGCCGCAGACCGGCGGCGGTGAGCCGGGACAGCTCGCCGGGGCCGAGGACGACCTCGGTGGTGCCGTTGGGGCGGGTGGCGGCGACGTCGTAGCCGTCACGGGCCAGGCGGTCGACCGCAGCCGGCGGGGCGGTGATGCGGTACAGATCGAGCGCCGGGCCCGCCGGCCCGGACCGGTCGGCCGCCCGCACTGCGGGGGCGGCCAGGCCCGCGCCGGAGGCGAGCGCCAACAGCGCCGCTGCTCCCCACCGGATCCCACGCCGCATCGAGGCCTCCCCTCAGCCGCAGACCAGGTTGTCACCCCCCGAGCGCATCGGCCAGACGGGTCAGTCCTTCGACGAGCTCGTCGTCGCCCAGGGCGTACGACAGGCGGGCGTACCCCGGCGCCCCGAACGCCTCGCCCGGCACGATGGCCACGGCGGCCTCCTCCAGTAGCACCTCGGCCAGCTCCAGGGTCGACTCCGGCCGCTTCCCGTTGATTTCCCGGCCGAGGACGGCCTCGAAGGACGGGAAAGCGTAGAAGGCGCCCTCCGGCTCAAGGGAGGTCACACCGGGGATGGCGGCCAGGAGCTCATGCATCCGCCGCCGGCGGGCGTCGAAAGCGTCACGCATCGTGGCGGTGAAGTCGAGGGTGCCGGTCAGGGCGGCCAGCGCCGCCGCCTGGGAGATGTTGGAGACGTTGGAGGTGGTGTGCGACTGGAGGTTCGTGGCCGCGGCCGCCACGTCCGGCGGGGCGATCATCCAGCCGACCCGCCATCCGGTCATGGCGTAGGCCTTGGAGACGGCGTTGATCACCACGCAGCGGTCGGTCAGCTCGGGTACGACCACCGGCATCGACGGCGCCTGGCGGTTGCCGTAGACGAAGTGTTCGTACATCTCGTCGGTGACGACCCACAGCCCCCGTTCGACGGCGAAACGGCCGATGGCCTCCACCTCGTCCCGGCTGTAGATGGCGCCGGTCGGGTTGGAGGGCGACACGAACAGGATGGCCTTGGTGCGAGGCGTCAAAACCTCTTCCAGCTGCTCCAGGGTCACCCGGAAGCCGCCGGCCACGGTCGTGCCGATCGGCATCGGAACGCCACCGGCCAGGGCGATGGCCTCGGGGAACGTCACCCAGTAGGGGGCGGGCACGATCACCTCGTCGCCGGGGTCGAGCAAGGTGAGGAAGGCATTGGCGATCGCCTGCTTGCCACCGTTCGTGATCAGCACCTGGGCTGGGCTGATCTCGAGGCCGGAGTCGCGGGCCGTCTTGGCCACCACCGCCTCCCGGAGCGGCTGGAGACCACCGACCGCGGTGTAGTGGTGCGACGCGGGCTGGGCCGCCGCCTCCACCGCCGCCGCCACGATGTAGTCGGGGGTGGCGAAGTCGGGTTCACCGGCGCCGAAGCTGACGACCTTCACTCCCGACGCCCGCAGCGCCCGGGCCTTGGCGTCGATGGCCAGCGTGGCCGACGGCGCTATCGCGCCCACCAACGTGCTGATCCTCTGGGGGGCGCCCCCAGGCCCCCGGGTCCTGCCCTGGGTCGTCTGCGACACTGGTGTCCCTTCCCCTTGCGCTGTGTGGCCGGATTCGCATCCGGGTCCGGTCCCGTCGAATAGTGGCACCGATGAGCGAGAACGATCCCCAGATTACGGTCCCCCCCGACCGCCTCCCGGCCGACGGCCGGTTCGGCTCCGGCCCCTCCAAGGTGCGGACGGAAGCGCTGGCGGCCCTGGCCGCCACCGGCGCCTCGTACATGGGTACCAGCCACCGCCGACCAGGTGTTCGATCCGTTGTGGGCCGGATCCGGGCCGGCCTGGCATCGATGTTCTCCCTCCCCGAAGGGTACGAGGTCGTCCTCGGCAACGGGGGAACGACGGTCTTCTGGGACGCCGCCGCCTTCGGCCTGATCGAGCGCCGCAGCCAGCACCTCTCGTTCGGCGAGTTCTCGGCCAAGTTCGCCGCCGCTGTGGCCGGCGCGCCGCACCTCGAACCGCCCGACATCATCGAGTCGGAGCCCGGCACGGCCCCCGATCCCAAGGGACACCCCGATTTTGACGTCTACGCCCTGACCCACAACGAGACGTCGACCGGCGTGACGGCCCCCGTCAGCCGGCCGGCCGACGCCGATTCCGGCGCCCTCGTGCTGGTCGACGCCACCTCCGCCGCCGGCGGCGTCCGGGTCGACCCGGCCGAGTTCGACTGTTACTACTTCGCGCCCCAGAAGTGCTTCGCCTCCGACGGAGGCCTGTGGCTGGCGCTGTGTTCACCGGCCGCCATCGACCGGATCCACCGCCTGGCCGCCGCCGGGCGCTGGTCGCCGCCGTCGCTCAGCCTCCCAACGGCCGTCGACAACTCCCGCTCCGACCAGACCTACAACACGCCGGCTCTGGCCACCCTCTTCCTACTGGCCGATCAGATCGACTGGATCAACGGCCGCGGCGGCCTCGAATGGGCGGCGGGGCGGTGCGACGCCTCCTCGGAGATCCTCTACCGCTGGGCCGGCGACCACTCGCTGGCCACACCGTTCGTGACCGAGCCGCGCCTGCGTAGCACGGTCACGGTCACGGTCGACTTCGACCCCGCCGTCGACGCCAACCAGCTGGCCCGGATCCTCCGCCAGAACGGCATCGTCGACGCCGAGTCGTACCGCAAGCTCGGTCGCAACCAGCTCCGTATCGCATGCTTCCCGGCCATCGATCCCGACGACGTGGCCCAGCTCACCCGGGCCATCGACTACGTGATCGACGCCCTCATCCCGTAGTCCTGCCTCCCCTGGCCCGTAGCTTCCGGGTCAGGCGCGGGGTCAGCGTCCGGTCGAGTTGCTCCAGCCGCTTCACGGTCTCCCGCAGTGGCAGCAGGATCAGCCCGACCAGCCGGGGCTCTTTCTGGTCATCCGGCTCCGGTTGCGGAGCGGAGAAGTGGGCCGCGTCCTTCGGGGTGGGAGCCGACTCGGGCTGGGCCGTCGGCGCGGCCGCCGGGCGCTTGGCCGGTGTGGCTTCCACTCTGGGCGGCGCGGCCGGCGACTTCTGCTGAGGGGTGGCCGCGGCGGGGCGGCTGGCCGCCTTCGACCGGGTGGTCTTCGAAGCGGTCTTGGCCGACGTCGCCTTCGGGCGCGGCGCCTTCCGGGCGCTCGTGGCCGTTGGTGACTTGGGATCTGTGCCGAGGCGAGCGGCGAAGGCCTCGAGGTCCGGCTTGTCCTGCTCCTTCGGAGGGTGGTGGCCGGGCTGGTTCTCAGCCGGGATCGGGCCGGTCTCACCGCCGGTCGGGGGTCGCTTCTGTCCCTGCAGACCGGTTTCGACGTGGTCGGGGTCGAGGTCGGTCTTGGCGCTGCGAGCGAGCTCGGGCTGTTGAGGTCGTGACATGGCTTCGCGCTACCCGCTTCGCGCTGGGTATATGCGGAGCCGTGACCAATGAACCCTGGCCCGAGATCAACCGCACCCGCCTCGAGGCCGTGTTCCAGAGCGATGCCTACGTCAAGATTCGTGGGGGCGGCTCTGCGTCGCCCTCACCGTCGAGACCCAGTTCCTGTCCGCCCCCGTCAGCGAGGTGGGGTCAGTGCCCGGTAAAGGTCGGTTTGCGCTTCTCCTGGAAGGCGGTGATGCCTTCGCCGTAGTCGTGGGTGCGGGCGGCGGCACCCTGGGCGGCCGCCTCAGCGGCCAGGACCTCCTCGAGCGACACACCACCGGCGGCGACCTGGCGCACGATGTTCTTGGACAGCACGAAGGCCGATGTCGGCCCGGCGGCGATCGTGGCCGCCAGCTTCCGGGCGGCCCCGAGCAGTTCGTCGTCGGGATGCACGGCGTTGGCGATGCCCCACTCGACAGCCTCGGCGCCGGAGAGGAACCGGCCGGTGTACACGAGCTCGAGCGTGCGGGTCGGCCCGATCCGGGAGCAGAGGAAGTGGTGCGAACCCGAGTCGAGCACGGCGCCGATGGCGGCGAACGGGCTGCCGATCTTGGCGCTCTCGCCGACCACGAGCAGGTCACAGGCGAGGGCCAGGCCGAGCCCGACGCCCAGCGCCGCTCCTTGGACCGCCGCCACGGTGGGGCACTGCAGGGTGGCCAGACGGGAGAACATCGGATTGAGGCCCTCGAGTATCGCCTTGCCGTCCTCGATCAAGGGTTCGGCGTCGCTCAGGTCCCGCCCGGCGCAGAACCCCTTCCCCTCGCCCCGCACGAGCAGCGCCCGGGGCAGGCTCTTCTCCAGCTCGTCGAGGGCGCCGAAGAAGGCCGCCACCGCCGGCTGGTCGAGGGCATTGCGACGCTCGGGCCGGTTGAGGACGAGCTCTGCGACGTCGCCGTCGCGCTCCAGCAGGATCGGGTCGCTCCCCGGGGTTCGGGGTGTCCCCGACATCACAGGGACGCCCCTTCCTTCGTCGCCACCATCGTGAGGACGTCGTAGGCCGCCACCACGGTCCCGTCCTGGTTGATCACCTGCGTGTCCCAGCGGACCTCGCCGTAGCCGGGCCCCTTCCGGGGCATCTTCTCCTTGCAGGTGAACACGACGTGGATCTCGTCGCCCGGCTTCACCGGAGTGGTGAACCGCAGCCGGTCGATGCCGTAGTTGGCCAGCACCGGCCCCGGGTCGGGCCAGACGAACAGGCCGGCGGCGGCGGCGATCACGAAGTACCCGTGGGCCACCCGGCCGCCGAAGATGGGGCTCTTGGCCGCGGCCTCCTCGTCGGTGTGGGCGTAGAAGTGGTCGCCGGTGAGATCGGCGAAGCGGTCGATGTCATCCAGCGTGATGGTCCGCTTGTCGCTGACCAGGGAATCGCCCACCTCCAGGTCGTCGAAGTGCTTGGTGAACGGGTGGGGGCCGCCCTCCTTCCGGGTGGCGCCGGGCAGGAACGTTCCCGTGAGCGCCGAGAGCATGTCCGGCGAACCCTGGACCGCCACCCGCTGGAGGTGGTGGTGGACCGACCGGATGCCGCCCAACTCCTCGCCGCCGCCCGCCCGGCCCGGCCCGCCGTGGACCAGGTGGGGCATC
>Ga0299907_10001314_pt1 | contig 14052 bp, 12 predicted proteins | sample RVTome_16_FD_198680 | JGI IMG/M metagenome (GOLD analysis project Ga0299907, IMG submission 198680) | Soil microbial communities from uranium-contaminated site in the Upper Colorado River Basin, Wyoming, United States - RVT152D67 (version 2) ... | reverse complement strand
TTTGTGTTGTTGTTGGGTTGTTTGTTGTTTTTTTTTTGGTGTTTTTTTTTTTTTTTGGTGTGGGGGGGGGGGGGGGGGTTTTTGGTGGGGGGGGGGGGGCGGGGGGGGGGTTCGTCGCGCTGGGAGTAGGCGTCGTGGTGGGGTCCTCGGCGCTGCTGGGACATCTGTCGAAGACGTGGCGCGACACGACGAGCACGTTCCCGGAGCGCATCGTCGAGCATGCGGCCTGGGCCTCGGGGTCGCTCGCGATCGGCATCGGAGTCCTCCCCCTCATCGCGGGGATAGCGGCACTCGCGCGCCCGCGAACCGAGGCGAGCGATCCGAAGACGCGCGCGTTCGTCATCACGGGCGTCTTCGCGCTCGTCGTGTTCGTGACGTATGCGGGCCTCAAGGGCGCGCAGATCTCGATCACGTTCTCGACGCTCGTGGTCGAGCGGAATCTCATCTACCTCTACCCGATCCTGTTCGCCGCCACGGCGCTCGCGTTCGCACGCGGCGTCGGCCGTGGGTGGGCGATCACAGGCGCCGCCCTGTTCACGCTGTACGTCGTCACCGAAGTGCCGCTGCGCCTCGACAACTACCCGTACTACGAGGCGCACGGGCTCTCGATGCCGGCGTTCTTGAACCGTGAGTGGGGTTGGCCGGAAGGAAGGATCGAGACGACGCTGCTCGTCGCGTGCTTCGTCTCGGTCGCGATTCTCGTCGCGCTCCGCTATCTCGATCGCGGCTCGAGGGCGTTCACCGCGGTCGCGGCGACGGCGGCGATCGGTGTGTTCGCGTGGAGCCTCACCACCGAGGTCTACGCAGCGGAGGGAGAGCGCCGCCTGGCGAGGCAGATCGCCGACAACCTGCCGGCTCCTTACGACTGGGTCGACCGCGCCACGGGTGGAGGCTCCACGGTCATCCTCGGCCAGCAGATGACCGACGACCCGACCGGCGTCTACCTCACCGAGTTCTTCAACCGCTCGGTCGAGAAGGTGTGGAGCACGGACGGAACGGCACCGGGCCCCGGTGCGATTCTGACCCCGGACCTCGCGAACGCGGACGGCACGTTGACGCCGTCACCCGATACCGAGTACGCGATCACGATGAACGGCGTCCAGCTCCAGGCGCCGGTCGTCACGACCGTCGGCCCGTACACGCTCTACGACGTCGACCGGCAGCCGCTGAAGCTCGCGCAGGGTGTCGCGGGCATCGACCGCGACGGCTGGATCGCGGACACGAACGCGGACGGCATCGCCGAGGCGTCGTACAACCGCTTCGACGTCTCGCGGGACGGGCGCGGGTTTGCCGTCGTCGGGCTGTCGCGAGAAGCCTGGTGCACGGGCGAGAACATCCCAGCCAACGCGACAGTTCGCATCGGCCCGATCGGGATCGGCCCCGACAACCAGCCGATCATCGCGGAGGTGACGGGGACGCAGACGAAGATCGTGAACCACTGTAAGACGACCGGCTTCGCGCTCGGCGTGCCACGCGTTCCCTGGCGTGTGGAGGTGGAGATGTCGCCGACGTTCTCCCCGCACGACGTCGATCCCAACCATTCCGATCGGCGTCAGCTCGGCGCCGTGTTCCACGCAGGCTTCACCGCGTTCTCGCCGAGCGGCTAGCAGCCACGACATAGGAGAACCGGAACCGGAGCGCGAGGCGGGCGAGCGGGCCGCTGCGCTCGAGCAGGCGCGCGAGCGCTGCCGCCGGCCCGGGAAGCGCCATGGTCTGCGGCGTGAAGAACGGGCGCAGCGCGACGCGGGCGAAGCCGGCGGCGCGCAGATCGTCAAGCACGTCGTCGAGTCGGTACCGGCGCGGGTTCAAATCGAAGACGAGCTTCGTCTCCGTGAAGCCGGCGACGTGCCGGAAGAACGCGCGCCGGTCGTGCGCGTAGTAGATCGCGCGGAAGACGGTCGTCGCGGCAACAGGGGCAGGTGGGATGTACTCGTTCAGGTCGCCTCCATCGATCGCTGCCCGCTCGCCGAGCCGTCGCAGGGCGGCCTCGACCATCTCCGGAGTCGAGTCGACCCCCCGATAGCGGAAGCCGCGGGCGAGCAAGAGCTCTCCGAGCCCCCCGTCTCCGCACGCGAGATCGAGCACCTCGTCGCCAGGGACGAGCTCGGGCCCGAGCATGGTCACGAGATCCGCCCGGTGCGCGAGGTAGGTCGCCGCGTCGGCGTATGCGCGGTCGGTCCAGTCCTCCGCCTCCCGCGCGTACTGGTCTTCCTTCACAGCGCGAGCAGGCGTTCCGGGTGCTTGCGCACGAAGCGCGCCATCCCCCGGGCGTGCCAGAGCGTGTGTCGCGAGACGAACCTCCGGTCGATCACTGCCGCGTAGTCATGGGTCACGACCGCGTCTGGGACATACCAACGCTCCCAGCCGGCCTGCAATGCGCGGTAGCAGACGTCGATGTCCTCGCAGTAGTGGCGGTAGCCGGAGTCCCACCCGTCGATCTCGTCGAGCATCGTCCGGCGCATGAGCAGGAACGCGCCGAGCATCCAGTCGGCCTGCACGGGCCCGGTCGGGCGCTCGTCGAGCAGGTAGTGGTCGCGCTGTTTCTCGTACGGCGAGCGGAGGCGGCGGAGGGGAGTGCGACGGATCAGGGTGCCGCGGACCGTGGGAAACCGACGGCGAGAGGGCTGCCAGGTCCCGTCCGGCCAGCGCATCTGCGGCCCCGCAATCCCGCAGCGCGGATGCGCGTCGGCGAAAGCGACGAGGGCCGCCACAGCGCCGGGCTCGGGAACCACGTCCGGGTTGGCAGCCAGCACGTACTCACCCTCGGTTGCCGCGATCCCGAGGTTCACGTTCGCGGCCAGGCTGAGCGGCCGCGGGTTCTCCAGGATGCGGACGCCTTCCGGCACGACGCCGACCGACCCGGGTAGGTTCGCGACGACGACCGTCTCGTCGACCTGACGCACGAGCGCGGGGAGCGAGCTCTCGAGCTCGTGCGCATGCCCGTGCGACACGACGATCGCGGAGACCTTCACGCGCCGAGTATCTCCCGGTAGACCGCGAGCGTCCGCTCCGCGGTAGCGCGCCAGCTGAAGGAGCGAGCACGCTCGAGGCCGGCCGCGGAGAGCCTCTCGCGCTCGAGGATCGCTGCCCGTATCCCGTCGGCGAGACCGCTCTCCTCGACGAAGAGCGCGGCATCGCCGGCCACCTCCTCGAGCGCCGGCTCGCGTACGGCGACGACCGGTGTCCCCGACGCCATCGCCTCGAGGACCGGTAGCCCGAAGCCCTCGAAGCGGGACGCCTGGACGAGGCAGGCTGCCCCGCGGTAGAGCTGGGCGAGCCGCTCGATCTCGACGTGGCCTTGCAGGCGTGCGCCGCGCACACGCAGCTCCCGGGCGAGCGCAGGGTTCTTCTCGGGCCCGACGACGACCAGCGGAAGCCCTGCCGCCGAGGCTGCTTTCAGCGCGTCGAGCTGGTTCTTCCGCGCCTGGATCGCCCCCACCGCGAGGACGTACGAGCCTTGCAACAGACTGTTACTCGGCGGTTGTTCGCCTGGCTCGAGAGGACGAAACGCGGGGTCGACGCCATTCGGCGTGACCACGATCCGGGTCGGCGCGATGCCGTACAGCTCGACGAGATCCTCCTTCGTCCGCTCGGACACGGTCAGGACGCGCGCAGCCCGCCGGACCGCTCGGGGGACCACCCGCGTGAACAGGAGCCGGTCCTTCACGCTGAACAGGCCGGGTTGCCGTTCGAAGGAGAGGTCGTGCACGGTGACAATGGCCGGGCAGTGCAATCGAAACGGAAGCGCGTACTGCGTGTGGGCGAGATCGGCTCCCAGCCGCCGCAGAAGCCGCGGAAGCGTGACGCCCATCCGCAGGAACTGCGAGCGCGCGCGGAGCTCGACCGGCTCGACATCGGCAGGTACGAGATCCGGCCGCCGTGTGACTGCCGCAAGCCGGAGCCCGGACGCGGGCACCAGCAGCGCCAGCTCGCGCAGGAGGTTCCGCATGTAGGTCTCGTCCCCGGTCCGCTCGCGCCCGAGGACGTCGGCGTCGATCGCCACCAGGCTCATGCGAGCTCCTTCCAGAGGGCCTCGACACCGTCGGCGGCGCGCTTCCAGCTAAACTCGCGGGCTCGAGCGAGGCCGAGCGGGACGAGCTCGTCGCGCCGCAGTTCGGCCTGGGCGATGCCGTCCGCGATCCCCTCGACGTCGTCCGGATCGACGAGCACGGCGGCGCCACCGGCGATCTCCTCCGTCGCGGTCCCGCGCGAGGTCACGACCGGAGCCCCGCATGCCATCGCCTCCAGCACCGGCAGCCCGAACCCCTCGTAGAGCGACGGATAGAGGACACAGCGCGCGCCGCGGTAGAGCTCCGCGAGCTCGCTATCGGTGACCTCGCCGACCCAGCCCACGACCTCGACGCCGCCCCAGCCTCGCGCGCCGACGAGGCGCAGCTCCACGCCCGCGAGCCGGGCGGCGTCCACCACGCGACCGAGGTTCTTCCGCGGCTCGAGTGTGGCGACTGCGAGGACGTACGAGCCTTCGGCCGACGCCCCGTCCAGCGTGAAGAGGTCGTCGACGCCGTTCGGGACAACGCGGATCCGCTCGCGAGGAACGCCGGTGAGCGCAGCGACCTCCTCCTTTGTGAACTCCGACACCGCCACGACCGCGTCTGCCGCTTGCAGAGCCTTCCGCAACCCGGCCCTCCCGTACGAGCGGTGCCAGCGCGGAAACACGTCCGGGTAGCGAAGGATCGCCAGGTCGTGCACCGTCAGCACCGTCGGGACACCAGGTCGCAGGGGGCCGCGAAAGGTCGTGCAGTGGAGGACGTCGAGCCCGCGCGCCCGACGCGCTAGCGCGAGCGGGTACCAGAGCGCGTCCCGGAGCACGCTCGACGCGCGACCCGGCCCGCCGAACGAGAGAAGCTCCAGCTCCAGCCCAGGCCGATCTCGAAGAGCCGCGAGCAACCCGCGCACGTGCCGCGCGGTGCCCGCGCGTGTCTGCATCAGCGGTGACGTGTCCACTCCGACTCTCATGCCTCGACCTCGAGCTGCCGGGCGACGGCCCGGAGCCCCTCGCGCGGCTCGGGGTACTCGAGCAGACCTGCCGCCTCGTCTTCCGCGCACCACCGATACTCGACGTGCTCCTCGTCGAGAGTGGGCTCCCAGTCCGGCGATGCCTCGACCGCGCAGAAGTGAACGGTGATCCACGCGTCGCCGTCGTCGTACCCGAGGACGAGCGGGAGTGGCTCGAAGTGAACGGGCTCTCGTAGACCGGTCTCCTCGACGAGCTCGCGACGACCCGCCTCGGCCGGCGTCTCGTCGTCCTCAGCGCCGCCACCGGCGAGATGCCAGTATCCGCCGCGGTCGGGTGCGCGCATGAGCACGAGATACTCGCGGTCGCTCGCGGCTTGTCGGTGCACGACAAGAAGCACCTCCTCGGCTCGCCTCATCGCCGCGCCGCATTCTGGTAGCCGCGGAGGAAGATCTGGCCGGCCGCACGCCATGTGAACCTGCGCGCGTGCTCGAGCCCGCCCCGGACGAGTCGCTCCCTGTCGGCCAGCGCGCGCTCGATTCCGGCCGCGAGCGCTGCCGGGTCGTCGGGGTCGGCGCGCACTGCCGCGTCCCCGCTCGCCTCGTCGAGCGAGGGATGGGACGACACCACGACCGGGCATCCGCACGCCATCGCCTCCAGGACCGGGATGCCGAAGCCCTCGAACCGCGACGGGTAGACCGCGACGGCAGCACCGCGGTAGAGGCGGGCGAGGTCGTCGTCGGAGACGAAGCCGAGCCGACGGATGCGCTCGGCGCCGAGCTCGGGTTGGTCTCCCCACCCCTCTCCGCCCGCGACGGCGAGCAGAAGGTCACCGCCGACAAGCCGATGGGCTTCCACGAGGGTCTGCAGGTTCTTGCGCGGCTCGAGCGTCGCCACTGTGAGGACGTACGGGGCGCCCAGGTCAGCTACTGCGCCGTCCGGCCGGAACTCGTCTCTCGCAGCCGGATGCGCGACGTGCACCCGCTCCTCGGGAACACCGAGCGTCCCGGTGACGTCCCGGCCCGTCCAGGCGGAGTTCACGAACACGGCGTCGCACGTGCGTGCGGCGTTTCGGTACTTGCGGGTGTGCATCGAGCGAGTCCGCGAGGTCGTCCACTCGGGATGATGGAGCGGTACGAGATCGTGGATCGTCGTCGCCCTCACGCCTGCGCGCTGCGGCGGGAACATCCAGTCCGAGAAGTGCAGCACGTCGAAGCCGCCGAGGATCCGCTCGGCTGCCGGCCGCCCGGCTCGGCTCCAGGCTGTTCGCAGCGCATGGGAGAGAGGCAGGCGCCAGGTTCGCAGCTCGACGTCGATGCCGGCCAGGGCCGCCTGGATCCGCTCGGGCCCTTTGAGGCTCGTGGGCGCGAACGCGACGATCTCGTGCTCGCCGCCCGCCGCCTCGACGAGCCCACCCAGGGACCCACGAATGTAGTTTCCGATCCCCAGCGGCGGATGGGACAGCGGCGAGACGTCGAAGGCGATCCTCACGACAGAGCTTCTAACGTAATGATCGCCCGTCGCGAGGCGGATGCTGGACGTCGTGAGGCAAGGACGCAGGGAGTGTTGAGTACTGAGTAGGGATCAGACTTAAGTCTGATCCCTACACCGTCCTTCTGATATGGGCACGACTGAGGACGCCGCATCACGGCGTCCAGCGCCGGCTCGCGACATGGCCGTTCATTGCGTTAGGAGCTCTTGGGCTCGTAGACGAAGGCGTTGAAGTGAGCGCCGAGCTCCCGCCGGTCGGCGCTGCCGGGGAGCACATCCGCGGGCACGGCCGTGGGTGTGACGCGGAACGTGGCGATGCACGTGTCCCGGCCTGACGGGAGCGGCACCCGGAGCTTGGCCTGCGTGTTCGGCTCGAGCTTCACCTGGGAAACCTGCTCGCCGTCGACCAATGCGAGGACCGTCTGGGGCGAGTCGAACAGCGAAGGGTCGCTCGAGAGCGAGACGACCAGGTCGCCGCCGCGGCACAGGCGCCGCCTCCACGTGACGGTCTCCCCCGACCAGCTGTCGTTCGGGTAGAGGCCTCTGATGGACGTCGTGGAGACGACGTCTCCGTCAATCCGCCACAGGGTCGTTCCGAGCAGATCGTCCCTCGCGACGACCTCGCCGTCCGGGGTGACCGACCCATCCGTCAGCAGGTACTCGACCGCGAGCGGGTCTCCGTCCGGGAGAAGCAACCGACCGTCACGTGGATGGATGCGTATCCGCGTCTCCCCGACTCCTCCCGGAGTCGGCTGGCGCAGGTAGAAGACGGGCCCGACGGCGCGGTTGAAGAACTCGTTCTGGTTGACGGTGAAGCGGTCGGCACGGCCCGTCCACAAGACGGCGGCCACCGCGCCGTCCGGGAGCGCTGTGTCGATCCAATCGCGCGGAACCCCGCGGATCCCCTGGAAGACAGCTCCGGCTGACGCCTGCTTTACGCCGTGCGATCCCGCCCAGATCGGGTAGAAGACGGCGGCGTAGTACGCGAGGACGACGAGGGGCAGAGCGAGCGCGTAGCGCCGCGGGACGAGCAGGAACGCGGCGGCGAGCGCGATCGCCAGCCCGAACGCGAGCTCGGCGATCCACTCGAGAGACACGTGGTCCTGCACCGACCACCAGGGCAGCAGCATGAGCGTGTCGGAGAGGGCCGAGGTGCCGATGAATCGCTCGAAGGGGATGAAGAGAACGAGCAGCGCAGCCGCCGCCGCAGCGGAGACCGCGAGAGCACGAGGCCGCGGCGCGCCGCGCTCCACCCAGGCGAGCAGGAGGACGAGAAAGAGCGGTGCGACGACGAAGAGGTTTCGCTCCTGGATGCGCTGCGCGAACACGGAAGCGAACGCGGACACCGCGAGCACGAGCCAGAACGTCGTCGCGAGCGCCGTCGCCAGGAGCGCCTGCAACGGCCGGCCGAGGGTGCCGGCGCGCCCCACGAGGACTATCGTTGCCGCGACCGGCACGACTCCCAGGTAGAGGTCGAGCTCGCCCAGGTGGTACAGCAGGTAGCGCAGCACCTCGCCCAGGTCGTAGTCGGTCTCACCGACGATGCTGTAGGCGCCGAGCAGGTCCGCGAGCGACCTCCCTCGAGCGAGTTGGACGACGAGGGCGAGGGCTCCTCCGCCGAGCACGACGGCGTACAGCCAGCGGAAGGGACGGAGGGCGACCCGCAGCCCTTCGCCTCGGAACAGCGCGAGGAGAAGCGGCGCCGTGAGGAGCGCCGGTACCAGGGCGACCGCCTGGGCACGCGTCGCGGCAGCGACACCAATCGCGATCAGAAGAAAGACCAGCCGTGCCGTCGTCGGCCGCTCGAGAACGAGCGTGAGCAAGAGAGCCGTGGCGAGGAAGACGGGATAGAAGACGTTCTCCGTCATCACCGAGCCCGTGTACACGAGCGAGGGGAGCGAGACGGCGAGCACCGCGGCCAGCAGCGAGAGCCCCGGCCCGACGACTCGACGCGCAAGCAGGAATGCAGCGATTGCGGCGAGGGACATCACCAAGGCGTTCAGGGTCTTCACGGCCGCATAGGCGTCCGTCAGCGACTCGAAGACGGCGTAGGCGGGGCTGATCAGCGCGGGGTAGACGATCCCGTAGCCGGGCGAGGGAATGTCACGGACCAGAAGCTCGCCGCCATCGGCGAGGCTCCGCCCGAGCTCGGAGTAGATGAGCTCGTCGACCATGATGAACGGGCCGAGCATTCCCCGCGCGAGCCACGCGCGGACCGCGAACGAGCCGACGACGATCGCGACCAGCCAAACCCACGCGGGAATCCGGCGAGCCGAACTACCGACCAAGCTCGACCTCGGCGAGACGTCTCGCGATCTCCCCCGCTTCCGCGTCCTCCGGGGAGATCCCGACGTCCGCCGCAGCCTCGCTCACCTCCCGCAACACGGCGTCGGCCACCTTCGCTCCGCCCGCGGCTTCCTCGAGGGCGGCGGCGTACAACTCGGCGACACGCTCGAGATCGTGTCGGCGGTGTGCAGTCTCGACCGCCGCTCGCCCCATCTGCGCACGCACGTCCGCTCTCTCCACCAGGAGCTCGAGCGCGGCGGTCAGCGTGTCCACCTCCTGGTCGTCCACGCGGACCTTTAGAGCGGCGTCGTCCGGAAGCTCGGAGAACCACCCCACGTCGCTGACCACCAGCGGCTTTCCTAGCGAGAGCGAGCGGATCGCGATCCCCGAGGTCTCGCCCATCGTGGGATGGCGAAGGTTGACCGAGACGTCGACGCCGGCCATCAGCTCCCACAACCGTTGCTCGTCGACCCACCCTTCGCGTACCAGTCCTCTCTCGTCCAGGCCGAGGCGCTGAAGCCTCCGGTCGAGGTCGAAACCCGACGACGTGGGGCCGACGAGGAGCAACACCGTCTCCGGATGGCTTTCGCGCACGTCTGCGAAGGCGCGCAGGAGCTCGGGGATCCGCTTGCTCGCGTTCACGACTCCGAAGCACCCGAGCACCGGCCCCGGAGCGACGCGCGCCGGCTCGACGGCGGGGACGGGCCAGGCCGGATGGGGGACGACCCACACCGGTCCCTCGTACCCCGCGGCCCGCACGAGATCGTGGACCGCCTGCGAATGCACGATCACTCCCGTCGCGTGCTCGAGCACGAACCAGGCGAGCGGGAAGTCCTCCGGCCGCGACTCCCAGAGCGGCGCGATGCGCTTGTCGAGGACGCCGTGCCCGAGGAGCCTTCCCACGACTCCGTGCTCGCGCTCCATCGTGTCGAGATAGCCGTGGCCGTTCCGGCGGCCGATCGTCATGCCCGCCACGAGGTGATGGACGACGAAGTCGTGCAGGACGACGACACCAGGCCGCCGGCGCAGCGCGTCGACGATCCACGCGTGGGCGTCCGGGTTGTTTCCGACGTGGTAGAGCGCGGTGTCGGTGCCCCGCGGAGCGCGCTTACGCCCCTGCTTGACCACCGTGACGTCGAGTCGCTCGCGGAGCGCCGGGAGCAAGAGCGCGCTGTAGTCCGCGACGCCGGTCCGTTCGGGCGGCAGCGGCGAAAAATAGGCCAGCTTCATGCAAGCAGCCGCTCGATCGCGCGGTCCCACGTCACCTCGGCAGCGATCGCCTTCCCAGCCCGCCCGAACGACGCCGCGTCGTCGCGATGCTCACGCAGCCAGCCGGCCGCTCGAGCGAGCTCGGCGGCATCCGGTTGGACGACCAGACCTGTCCGGTGGTCGAACACGATCTCGAGCGGCCCGCCGGCGTCGGTGGTCGTCAGCACGGGCTTCTCCGAAAGGAAGGCCTCGAACGGAACCATCCCGTAGTCCTCGTCGACCGGCGCGTAGTACACCGCGAGGCAGCGCCCGTACAGATCGGCGAGCTCGGCGGCCGAGACGCGACCGGCGAAACGCGCACGGCCGTCGAGCCCACGGGCTAGGGCGAGCTCTTCGAGCCTGCGCCGGTCGGGCCCGTCGCCCGCGATCACGATCTGGAGCGACGAGTCGAGTGCCGCGGCCTCGAGCAGGAGATCGATGCGCTTCGCGCGGTCGAGCCGGTTGACGGAGAGGACGAAGTCGCCGTAGCCCTCGCAGCGGTAGTCGAGCTCCTGGGGCGGCGGGGGCAGGAACTCGGCCCGCAGGCCGGTGGTGCGCTCGAGCCGGTCGGCGACGTTCTGCGAGATGGAGAAGAGCCGCGTCGCCTCGCCGAGAGCGACCCGATCGAGTGCCTGCACCTTGCGGCGGAGCGCGCGATCCTCTGACGACTCGTCGAACTGCCCCAGGTCGGTCCCGTCGAGCTCGTACGCCTGACGGAACTGATGGACGAGCCAGACGCGCTTCTCCGGGTGCCGCACGAGGTACGACGGGAACTTGGTCGCGACGACCATGTCGACGGCAGCCCCGTCGACCTCTTCGAGGTCGAGCATTCGCCAGAGGAACGCCTGCGTAAGGACACGGGCCCCCGGGTACCACTTGAACGGAACGGTGACGAGGTCGGCTTCGTGGCCGCGCAGGCGGAGCTCGTCGACCAGCCGGTCGGTCATCACCTCGGTCCCGCCCCAGGCGAAGGGCACCTGGGGGCGGGTGACCAGGATTCTCATCGCCGTCGACCGCGGAGCTCCTCGAGCTCCGCGTGCAGCTGGTCGACCTGCTGCTGAAGGTCGTCGATCAGCCGGAGCGCAGCGGCGTTGAACGAGCGCTGGTCGTAGGCCAACGGCTCGACGTACCAGCGCATGAGCTTGCGCAGGACTCCTTTGACCGGTGTCCCGACACCACCGCGAACGCCCGGTCGCAGCCGAAGCGAGCGATCGGCGGAGACGGGCCACAGTCGCTCGGCCTCGGCGCGCGCGGCACGGCGATCGCCCGGCTCGCCGTCGGTCCCGCCGGGGTCGGACCCCGACCGTCGGACCTCGTCCCGAAGGCGCTGGAAGAGCTCCTCGACGTCGACCGAACCCCCTGCAGATTCGCCGTTTTCGGCTTCGCCAGAGGGCATCGCGGCATTCTAGCCGGGGCATGAGGACGACTCCGGACGTCACTAGGATGAGCAGGTGCGCGTCGGTATCTCGCTTCTCACCCTGGCTCCAGGGGATCTCGGCGGCTCCGAGACGTACGCGCGCCAGCTGGTGAAGGCGCTCCCGTCCGTGAAGACGCTCGAGTACACCGTTTTCGTTCCCGCTCACGCGAAGGACGCAGCGGGAAGCCTGCCGGCGACCGAGGTGGGCGAGCCGCCGGTCGCCAAGCGCGGGCCCGCCCGCATCGCCGCCATGGCGCTGTCCGCATTCCGGTCGCGCAATGTGCGCAGCCAGCTCGAGACGGTCGACGTCCTCCATTACGCACTCACCGTGCCGGTGCCGACCACGAAGGCGCCGACGGTCGTGACGCTCCACGACGTGCAGCATCGGGATCTTCCGGAGTTCTTCGGGCCTGCGCGTCGATCGTTCAGGCGTGTTGCCTACGACCGCGCGACCCGCTCGGCGTCGGCGGTGATCGTGACGAGCGAGTTCGTGCGCGGGCGCGCACTCGAGCTGCTGGAGCTGGATCCCTCCCTCGTCCACGTGATCCCGCACGGGATCAACCACACGCTCTTCAAGCCGGGCGAGGAAGAGCGCGAGCCGTTCATCCTCTACCCCGCGCGTCCGTGGCCCCACAAGAACCACGTCCGGCTGTTCGAGGCGTTCGCCACGCTCCGCAAGACCCGCCCCAGACTGCGCCTCGTCCTCACCGGAGGAGGTCTCGAACGCCTGGGCCAGCTTCCGGAAGGTGTCGAGCGCTGGGGAGCCGTTTCGAACGCAGAGCTGGCCTCCCTGTACCGGCGAGCCGCCGTGCTGGCCTTCCCGAGCCTGTACGAGGGCTTCGGGATGCCCCCGCTCGAGGCGATGGCGTCGGGCTGCCCGGTTGCCGCCGCGAACACGGCCGCGATCCCGGAGATCTGCGGCGACGCGGCGGTTCTCTTCGATCCGCTCGACCCGGAGTCGATCGCCGCCGGCATCCTGGAGGCGGACGAACGCTCGGAGGAGCTCCGCGAGAAGGGCCTCGGGCACGCGGCCGGTTTCACCTGGCACGCGACCGCCCGCCTGCACGAGGACGCATATGTGGCTGCCGCGAACGATCTCTAGGTGAGCGACACGCGGAGAGAGCGAAGCGCCGCGGCCGCGAAGCGGCCGCCTTCAGGGATCTTCCCGCGACCCGAGTTCGCGCTAGCGAATTCGGGTCTTGCGGAGAAGGAATGCAGGTCGGCCTCAGCCTGCTGACGCTGATCCCAGGAGTCTCGGGGGGCAGCGAGAACTACGTTCGGGAGCTCGTGCGCGCGTTGGGCCGGGTAGGAAGGTTCGAGTACCGCGTCTTCGTGCCCTCGATCGCGACCGACGTGGACGGCCTGCCCGTCGAGCTCGTGCCCGAGTACCGGGCGTCTCGATCAACGAGCGGCCGGATTGCCGCAATGGTGCGAGCGTCGGTCCGTCCGAAGGCCATCACACGTCGCTTCGCAGAGCTCGACGTCCTTCACTTTCCGCTGAGTGTGATGATCCCGCCCGTCGCGAGCGACTCTGCGACGACGACGATCCTGGACGTCCAACACGAATTGCTGCCGCAGTTCTTCTCGCGCGCCGAACGCGCCTACAGGCGGAAGGTGTATGGCTGGTCGGCCAGGAGAAGCCGCCTCGTCATCACGATCTCGCGGCACGCTGCGGACACCCTCGTGGAGCGCCTCGGCCTGCCGGAGGAGCGCGTTCGGCCGATCCACCTCGGGATCGACCACGACGTCTTTCGGCCCGGCGACGCCGCGCGCGGCGAGTTCATTCTCTACCCGGCTCGCGGCTGGCCGCACAAGAACCATGTGCGTCTGTTCGAGGCGTTCACAGAACTGCGACGGCGGCATCCCGGTCTGGAGCTCGTCCTGACGGCGTACGAAGGTCCGGTGCCGGAAGGAGTGCGCTCGCTCGGTCGCGTCGGGCGCAACGAGCTCGTGCAGCTGTATCGGACGGCTGCGGCCCTCGTCTTCCCGAGCCTGTACGAGGGTTTCGGTCAGCCGCCGCTCGAGGCGATGGCCTGCGGGTGTCCCGTCGCGTGCTCGAACGTGGCCTCCCTCCCGGAGGTGGTCGGAGATGCGGCTCGGCTGTTCGACCCGTCCTCGACCGAGGAGCTCGTGGACGCGGTCGAGGACGTTCTCGCCGATCCCGACCCGTGGCGCCGGAGTGGCTTCGAGCGAGCGGCCGGATTCACCTGGGAGCAGAGCGCGCGGGCGCACGACGCGGTGTACGAGGAGCTCTCCACCTGAGCGGGAACGAGATGATGCCTTGGTGAAGGGGCCGCTGACCGAGTCGCTCAAGCGCTCGCCGCCGAGCCTGCACGACAGCCCCGACTACTGGGGCCTGGCGTGGGAGGCGCTGGGGTGGCTGGAGGAGAACGTCCACGAGGGGATGTCCACGCTCGAGACCGGCGCCGGCGCGAGCACGATCGTGTTCGCCGCCAGCGGTGCCGAGCACGAAGTCGTCACGCCCGATCCCGAGGAGGAGCGGCGTATCCGCGCAGCGTGCGACGAGCGGGGCATCGACGCGTCACGCGTGACCTTCCACATCGGGCCGTCGCAGCAAGTCCTCCCCGGTCTTGTCGCGCGGAACCTCGACCTCGCGCTCGTGGACGGCGCGCAC
>Ga0299907_10001313_pt1 | contig 14066 bp, 14 predicted proteins | sample RVTome_16_FD_198680 | JGI IMG/M metagenome (GOLD analysis project Ga0299907, IMG submission 198680) | Soil microbial communities from uranium-contaminated site in the Upper Colorado River Basin, Wyoming, United States - RVT152D67 (version 2) ... | reverse complement strand
CAGGCGGGCGCGCCGGACGCGCTGCTGCGGCTGGTGGCGACGCGCGGCGGCCGGCGGCTGGCGCTGATCGAGGAGCTGCCCCTGCACCCGCCGTCGGTCCGCCTGGCCTCGGTGACCTACGCGCCGCCGCGCATCCTCGACGGCGTGAAGTCGCTCTCCTACGCGGGCAACATGCTGGCCACGAGGCTGGCCCGCGAGGCCGGCGCCGACGAGGCGCTGCTGGTCACCCCGCACGGGCGGGTGCTGGAGGCGCCGACGTCCACCTTCTTCTGGGCGCGCGACGGCGTCCTGAGCACGCCGCCGCTGGACGAGCACATCCTCGACTCGATCACCCGGCGGCTGGTCTTCGAGGAGATGGACGTGCGCGAGGCCACGTGCGCGCTCGACGACCTGGCCGGCGCCGAGGAGGCGTTCCTGGCCTCCACGGTGCGCGAGGTGCAGCCCGTGTCGGCGATCGACGGGCGCGAGCTGCCGGCCGGCGGGCCGCTGACCGCCGAGGCGGCCCGGAAGGTGGACGCGCGGGTGCGAGCCGCGCTGGAGCCGGTGGGATAGCCGCTGCGGGTCGTCACGGTCATCGGGAACCGCCCGCAGTTCGTCAAGGCGGCGGCGGTGTCGCGCCGGCTGCGGGCCGAGCACGACGAGCTGCTCGTGCACACCGGCCAGCACCACGACGACGAGCTCTCGCGGGTCTTCGTCGAGGAGCTCGACGTGCCCGCCCCCGAACGCCAGCTCGGCGTCCACGGCGGCACGAACACGTCGCAGACCGCGCGCATGCTCGCGGCGCTGGAGCCCCTGCTGGCGCAGGAGTCGCCGGACCTGGTCCTCGTCTACGGCGACACCAACTCCACGCTGGCGGGGGCGCTGGCCGCCGCCCAGCAGCCCCTGCCCGTCGCCCACGTCGAGGCGGGGATGCGCTCCTTCGACCGCGCGATGCCCGAGGAGCTCAATCGCGTCCTCACCGACCACGCGGCCGACCTGCTGCTCGCCCCCTCGCAGGTGGCCGTGGACAACCTGCGCGCCGAGGGGGTGGCCGGCCACGTGGAGCTCGTGGGCGACGTGATGGTCGACGTGGCCGAGCTGGTGGCCCCGCGCGCGCGGGCACGCACCGACGTGCTCGAGGCGTGGGGCGTGGCGCCGGGCGAGTACGTCGTCGCCACCGCCCATCGGGCCGGCAACGTCGACGACCCCGCCCGGCTGGCCGCCCTCGTCGAGCTGCTCGCCGGCCTCCCCGGGCCGGTGGTCCTGCCCCTGCACCCCCGCACCCGCGCGCGACTGGAGGCCGCCGGGCTGATGGGCCGCCTGGAGAGCACGCCGTCGATCCGCCTGGGGGCGCCGGTGGGCTACCTGGAGTTCGCGGCACTCCTGCACCACGCCGAGGCCGTCCTGACCGACTCGGGCGGGGTGCAGAAGGAGGCCTACCTGGCCGGCGTGCGCTGCGTGACCCTGCGGCCCGGCACCGAGTGGGTCGAGACCGTCGAGACGGGCTGGAACGCGCTGGTGGACCTCGACCCCGAGGCCACGCGGGAGGCCCTGGCCCGGCCCCTGCCCGCCGATCGCCCGCGACTCTACGGCGACGGCCGGGCCGGCGCGCGCACGGTGGCAGCCATCGCAGCCCATACACTGCGCCCTCGATGACGGTAGGCATCGTCGGACTCGGATACGTGGGGCTGCCGCTCGCGCTCGCGTTCGCCGAGGCGGGGACCCCCGCCATCGGCGTGGACGTCGACTTCGAGCGCGTCAAGTCCCTGCGCGCGGGGCGCTCGCACATCGAGGACATCCCGGACGAGCAGCTCCAGGCCCAGTCCGAGCGCCTGTCCTTCGACACCAACTACGGCGCGCTGCGCGACGCCGACGCGGTCCTGATCTGCGTGCCCACGCCGCTGACGGCGCAGCGCGAGCCCGACCTCGGGCCCCTGATGTCCGCCACCCACGACCTCGCCAAGGTGCTGCGCGAGGGCCAGCTCGTCGTCCTGGAGTCCACGACCTACCCGGGCACCACCCGCGAGCGGCTGCTCCCGGCGCTGGAGGCCTCCGGGCTCAAACTCACGGAGGACTTCAACCTCGCCTTCTCCCCCGAGCGCGTCGACCCCGGCAGCGAGAGCTACACGATCCAGAACACGCCGAAGCTCGTCGGCGGCGTCACCGCCGAGTGCGGCGACCGCGCCGAGGCGCTCTACGGCCGGATCTGCGAGTCCGTGGTGCGCGTCTCGTCGCCCGAGACCGCGGAGATGGCCAAGCTGCTGGAGAACATCTTCCGCTCGGTGAACATCGCGCTGGTCAACGAGCTGTCGATCCTGGCTCACCGCATGGACATCGACGTATGGGAGGTGATCGGCGCCGCGGCGACCAAGCCCTTCGGGTTCATGCGCTTCGAGCCGGGGCCGGGAATGGGCGGCCACTGCCTGCCCGTCGACCCCTTCTACCTGTCCTGGCGGGCCCGGGAGTTCGACATGACCGCCGAGTTCATCGAGCTGGCCGGGAAGGTCAACCAGGCGCAGCCCTACTTCTGCGAGCAACGGGTGGTCGAGACCCTCAACGACGCCGGCAAGGCGGTCAAGGGCGCCAAGATCGTGATCCTGGGCGTGGCCTACAAGCCCGGCGTCGGGGACATGCGCGAGTCGCCGGCCCTGAAGCTGATCGAGCTGCTGCACCGCCACGGCGCGGACATCTCCTACCACGACAGCTTCGTGCCCGAGCTGCCGTCGGTGGGGCTGAGCAGCGGGAACCTCAACCGCGCGGTGAAGGAGTCCGACCTCGTGGTCATCGTCACCGCGCATCCCGACGTCGACCACGAGGCGGTCGCGCGCAAGGCCGCCCTCACGCTCGACCTGCGCGGCGTCACCCGGGGCCTGGACGCCCCGAACGTGCAGCGGCTGTGAGCTCCGGCGCGGTCACCGTCGGGGTGGTCGGGCTGGGCTACTGGGGACCCAATCTGGCGCGCAACTTCGCGCGGCTGCCGGGCGTCGAGGTCGCCTGGCTGTGCGACCCCGAGGAGGAGCCGCGCGAGCGCGCCGCCGCCGCCCACCCGCGCGCACGGCGCACCGCCGAGCTCCAGGAGCTGCTCGACGATCCCGGGCTCGACGCCGTGGCGCTGGCCACGCCGGTGGCCACGCACGCCGAGCTGGCCGTCCGCGTCCTGGGCGCCGGCAAGCACTGCTTCGTGGAGAAGCCGCTGGCCCGGTCGACGCGCGACGCGCAGCGCGCGGTCGACGCCGCGCGCGAGGCCGGCCGCGTGCTCATGGTCGGCCACCTGCTCGAGTACCACCCCGGCGTGCGCAAGCTCAAGGAGATCGCCGACTCCGGCGACCTGGGCGACATCCGCTACGTCTACTCGCACCGGCTGAACCTGGGCAAGCTGCGCGCCGACGAGAACGCCCTGTGGAGCCTGGGCGCGCACGACGTCTCGGTCGTGCTCGCGCTCGCCGGCGAGGAGCCGACCGAGGTCGACGCCCGCGGCGAGTCCTACATGAACCCGGGGGTCGAGGACGTGGTGTTCTGCTTCCTGCGCTTCCCGTCGGGCCTGGCCGCCCACCTGCACCTGTCGTGGCTGGACCCGCACAAGGAGCGGCGCTTCACCGTGGTCGGGTCGCGGCGCATGGCCACCTTCGACGACATGGAGCTGGAGCGCAAGATCACGGTCTACGACAAGGGCTTCGACGAGAGCGCCACCGGCTACGGCGAGTACATCACGCGCTCGGGCGACGTCTGGAGCCCGCGGATCGACAACGTCGAGCCGCTGCGCGCGGAGTGCGAGCACTTCGTCGAGGCCGTCCGGGAGGGCCGGGCGCCCCTGTCCGACGGCGAGAGCGGGGCGCGCGTGGTGCGCGTGCTGGAGGCCCTGCAGGAGTCGCTGCGGGCGTCGGCGCGGACGTCGTGAGCGGCGTGCGCGTCACCGTGTACGAGGGGACCGAGGTCGCGGGCGACGCGACCCTCGGCGACGGCGCGGTCCTCGGCAAGCCGCCGCGCCTGGCGGCCACCTCCAGCGCCCCCCGCGCCGCACCGCCGCCGCTGCGCGTGGGAAGCGGATGCGTGGTCGGCGCGGGGGCCGTGGTGCTCGCGGGCGCCGTGCTGGAGCCGGGCGCGCGGGTGCAGGAGGGCGCGTTCGTGCGCGAGCGCGCGCGGGTCGGCGCGCGATCGGTGATCGGCCCGCGCGCGGCGATCGACAACGACGTCGAGCTCGGCGACGACGTGGTCGTGGGCGCCGGCAGCTACGTCACCGCGGGCTCGCGCCTGGAGGAGGGCGCCGCGCTCGGCGAGAACGTGACCACGACCAACGACGACACGATGAGCCGCCACGCCCCCGACTTCGAGCTGCGCGGCGCCACCGTGCGCCGCGGCGCGCGCGTCGGCGCGGGCAGCGTCCTGGTGCCGGGGGTGGAGGTCGGCGCCGGCGCCCTCGTCGACCCCGGCGCGGTCGTCACCCGCGACGTGGCCGCGGGAGAGCGCGTCGGCGGCATCCCCGCCCGGCCGCGGGAGCGGGCGTGAGGGCCTCCCTGCGAGGGCCCGAGGCCTCGTTCGTCCGGCGGGCGGGCGCCTCGCTGGCCGCGCTGTCCCCGCGGCGGGTCCGCTCGCGGCGGCGGCTGGATCGCACCACGGCGGCACTCGGCGCCGTCGCCCTCGGCTCGACCGCGGTCGGGGTGGGCGGCGAGGTGGCGCGCGTGTGGCGGCGCGGGTCGGCCCCGCTGCCCGCCGACGCGCCCGACGTCATCGCCGCCGCCGAGGAGGCCGCGCGCGAGGCGGTGGAGGTCGCGCGGGCCGGCTACCGCGAGACGCCGACCCGCGAGACGTCGCTGCTGAACCTGCTCAACTCCTTCGTCGTCACCTGGGGCCTGGTGCGGACGAGCACCTGGATGATCCGCCGGCGCGGCAGCTTCGGGCCCTTCCGCAACCTGCGGGTCGGCCGGCGCCACATCCACCACTTCGTGCCGGGGATCCTGCTCGCCTTCCTGTCCGGCGGCGCCGCCCTGCTGACGCGCGACGAGAGCGTCGAGCCGTGGCTGGCCATCCCCTTCGGGGCGGGCGTCGCCCTCACCCTCGACGAGTCGGCGCTGCTGCTGCAACTCGAGGACGTCTACTGGAGCGAGGAGGGGATCCTCTCCGTGCAGATCACCCTGGCGGCGATCGCCATGCTCGGCGCCGCGGCCACGGCGCGCCGGCTGCTGCGCCGCGGCGAGGCGCGGGTCCTCAGCGCGCCGCCGCGGTGACCTGGTTCCAGATGACCTGCTCGCGCCCGGGCCCCACCCCGATCAGGGTCACCGGCACCCCGACGAAGTCCGACACGAAGTCCAGGTAGGCGCGCGCCGCCTCCGGCAGGTCCTCGGGCGCGCGGGCGCCGCCGATGTCCTCCTCCCAGCCGGGCAGCTCGACGAGCGAGGGCGTGGCGTGGTGCAGGACCGACTGGTGGAAGGGGAAGTGCTCGAGCTCGGCGCCCTCCGCGCTGCGGTAGCCGGTGCAGACCGGGATGCGCTCCAGCCCGGAGAGCACGTCGAGCTTGGTCAGCACCAGCGCGGTCAGCGAGTTGATGCGCGCGGCGTAGCGCAGGGCGACGAGGTCGATCCACCCGATCCGCCGCGGGCGCCCGGTGGTGGTCCCGAACTCCCCGCCCTTGGCGCGCAGCTCGTCGGCCAGGTCGCCCTCGATCTCGGTCGGGAAGGGCCCGGCGCCCACCCGGGTCGTGTAGGCCTTCGAGATGCCCCACACCTCGTCGATGTCCTTGGGGCCGACGCCGGCGCCGATGCAGGCGGCGCCCGCCACCGGGTTGGACGAGGTCACGAAGGGATAGGTCCCGTGGTCGATGTCCAGCAGCGCGCCCTGCGCGCCCTCGAAGAGCACCGAGCGCCCGGCGTCCAGGAGGTCCCAGACCAGCCGCGAGGTGTCGGCGATGTGCTGCTCGAGGCGGTGCCCGTAGGTCACGTACTCCTCGACCATGGCGTGCAGGTCCAGCGACGGGTCCTTGGCGTGGGGGCGCAGGGTCAGGCGCTTGGGGTCCAGCGCGGCGACGATCTTCTTGCGCAGGATCTTGGGGTCGAGCAGGTCCTGCATCCGGATGCCCAGGCGGGCGGCCTTGTCCTCGTAGCAGGGGCCGATCCCGCGGCGGGTGGTGCCGATCTCCAGCTTGCCCAGCCGCTGCTCGCGCGCGTAGTCGAGCAGCAGGTGGTAGGGCATGATCAGGTGGGCGTTGGCGGAGATCCGCAGGCCACCGGTGTCCACTCCCCGCCGGCGCAGGGCGACGAGCTCCTCGGTCAGGACCCGCGGGTCCACGACCACGCCGTTGCCGATCACGCACAGCGTGCCGCGGTGCAGGATCCCCGACGGGATCAGGTGCAGCTTGAACGTCTCGCCGTCGCGGATGATCGTGTGGCCGGCGTTGTTGCCGCCCTGGAAGCGGATGACGGCGTCGGCCCGCTCGGCCAGCAGGTCGGTGACCTTCCCCTTGCCCTCGTCGCCCCACTGGGCGCCGACGATCACGATGGACGGCATGCCTTTGAGTCTAGGCGGCGTCGAAGTGCTTGCGCCCGTCGTGGCCGTAGACGGGCACGTCCCAGCACATCTCGGCCAGCCGCGACACGGTCCGCTGGCCGATCTGCGCGGCCAGCGCCTCGTCCTCGAGGTTCGTGGTCACGACCATCGACCGCTTCTCCTCGTAGCGGGTGTTGACGATCGAGTACAGCTCCTCCAGGACCCAGGGCGTGGAGTTCTCGGCCCCGAGGTCGTCGAGGTGCAGCAGGTCGACGGCGGCCAGCTTGTCCAGCAGCTCGGCGTGGCTGTGCGCCGAGTCGTCGTTGAAGGTCGTGCGGATCGTGGTCAGCAGGCGGGGCACCGAGTAGATCGCCACCGAGCGCCCCGCCTCCAGCGCCGCCTTGGACACCAGCATGGCCAGCGTCGTCTTGCCGGTCCCGATGTCGCCGGTGAAGCGCAGGCCGTCGCCGTCGTCGAGCCGCTCGCCGACGTGCTCGGCGAAGGTGCGCACCCCCCGCACGGTCGTGGGCTCGATGTCCACGACCGGCTTGCGGTCCCACGCGGCGTCGCGGAAGCGCCGTGGGATGACGGCCGAGAGGCTGCGCGCGCGGGCGCGGCTGATGCGCTGGGCGCGGCAGCGGCAGGGCCGCGCGGTGTTGGTCTCCTCCTCGTAGAGGAAGCCGCTGCCGTCGCAGAGGCCGTGCGGGCAGCGGCTCGCGCCCTCGCTCACGCGAAGCGGTCCTCGTCGACGAAGTTCATGAACTTCGGGAACTCCTTGCGGAAGGTCAGCGTCACGTCGCCGAGGGCGCCGTTGCGGTGCTTGGAGACGATCAGGTCGGCCTCGCCCTCGCGCTCGGAGTCCTCGTGGTAGTACTCGTCGCGGTAGATGAACATGACCAGGTCGGCGTCCTGCTCGATCGACCCCGACTCGCGCAGGTCGGAGAGCAGGGGGCGCTTGTCGGTGCGGGCCTCGACGCCGCGGTTGAGCTGGGAGAGGGCGATCACCGGCACGTCGAGCTCGCGGGCGAGGATCTTCAGGCCCCGCGACATCTGCCCCACCTGCTCGACGCGGTTCTCGATGCGCGAGTCGGCGCGCAGCAGCTGGAGGTAGTCGACGATGATCAGGCCGACCTGCTTCTGGGCGTGCAGGCGCCGGGCCTTGGCGCGGATCTCCAGCAGCCCCACGTCGCTGGAGTCGTCGATGTAGAGCGGCGCGCGCGCGAGCTTGTTGGTCGCCTTGGTGATCTTGGGCCAGACGTTCTCGGAGACGCGGCCCTTGCGCAGGTCCTCGCCCTTGATCGACGCCTGGGAGGCGACGAAGCGCTGGGCCAGCTCGGACTCCGACATCTCCAGGGAGAACAGGGCGACGGCGTGCCCGTGGTCGAGCGCGGCGTTCTCGGCGATGTTCGCCACCAGCGCCGACTTGCCCATCGACGGGCGGGCGGCGATGACGATCAGGTTGCCGGGCTGGAAGCCGCCGGTGAGCTCGTCCAGGCTGGTGAACCCGGAGGGCACGCCGGTGAGCGACGTGCCCTCGAGCGAGAGGCGGTGGAGCTTGTCGAGCTCCTCGTCGAGGACCTCCTGGATGCTGCGGAAGTCCTTCTGGCGGTCGTCGTGGGCGACCTCGAGGATCTGGCGCTCGGCCTGCTCGACCATCTCGCGCGGGGAGGCGGTGCGGTCGTTGAGGTCGGCCAGCACCTGGTACGCGCTGCGCTGGAGGCGGCGCATGAGCGCGTTGTCCTTGACGATCTTGGCGTAGTGGCGCGCGTTGCCCGCCGCGGGGACGGCGCCGGCCAGGGCGTGGATCGTCGCCTCGCCGCCGGCGTCCTCGAGCGTGCCGTGCTGGCGCAGGTGCTCGGTGATCGTGAGCGTGTCGACCCCGCGGCTCTCGTCGTAGAGGTCGAGGATCGCCTGGTAGACGATGCGGTGCTGGTCGCGGTAGAAGTCCTCGGCGCGCAGGCCCTCCTCGATGACCAGCCCGTAGATCGCGCGCTCGCTGAGCAGGATCGCCCCCAGCACCGACTCCTCGGCCTCGAGGTTGTGCGGCGGGCCCGCGGGGGCGGTGACGTCCAGGGTGGCCATCGCCGCTCGAATATAGGACGCCCACCGGAGCGCTCCGCCGGGCTTTCCGCAAAGCGCGCGTCTTTCGTTACTGAGCGACGACCATGGTCTTCACCGCGGCGGTCACCCCGTCGGAGACCTCGACGACGACCATGTGGGTGCCCACGTTGCGGATGGGCTCGTCCAGGTGGACCTTGCGGCGGTCGATGCGGATGCCGCGCGCGTCGCGGATCGCGTCGACGATGTCCTGCGCGGTGACCGAGCCGAACAGCCGCCCGTCCTCGCCGGCCTGCTGGGCGATGGTCAGGACCGTCTTGGTCAGCAGCGCGGCGTTCTCCTGGGCGCGCTCGGCGGCCTCCTCCTGGGTGCGCTGCGCGTGCTGCCGGCGCCGCTCGGCCTCCTCCAGCGAGCCCTTGGTGGCCGGCTGGGCGAGCCTGCGGGGGACCAGGTAGTTGCGCAGGTATCCGGGCGAGACGTCGATGACGGTCCCGCGCTCGCCGAGCTGCTCGTGGTCCTGCAGGAGGATCGCCTGGGCCACGGCTAGTCGCGGTCGCGGTCCCGATCGCGGCGGCCCCGGCCCATGCCCTCCTGCCGGTCCTCCGCGACGTAGTGCAGCAGCGCCAGCTCGCGGGCGCGCTTGACGGCGCGGGCGATCTGGCTCTGGTGGCGGCGGCAGGCGCCGGTGATCCGCCGCGAGCGGATCTTGCCCTTGTCCGAGATGAACTTGCGCAGCGTGCCGACGTCCTTGTAGTCGACCCGGTCGACCTTGTCGCGGCAGTACGGGCAGGGCTTGCGGCGCCCGCTCCCGGGGCCGCCTCTCTTGTCGCGCCGGCGCGTCGGCGGCTTGCGGTTGCGCGTCTTGGCCATGAAACCGGGCAGTCTAGCTAGACGGCGTCTGAGCCCGTCTGGCGGCGTCCTCGGGGGTGGGCCGTGCGAAGCACTGTCCCACCCCCTGCGTCCTGGCCAGACGGGCTCAGTCGCTCGTCTAGGACCGTCGCGAGCCCCTAGATAGGACCGTCGCGAGCCCCTAGAAGGGGATGTCGTCGTCGCCGGTGCCGCCGGTGCCGCCGGTGCCGCCGGTGCCGCCGGTGGAGGCGGCGGCGGGCGCGGCGGCGAAGTCCTGCTGGTCGACCGGGACGTCGCTGCGGGCCTGGAAGCCGTTGCCGTTGCCGCCCTCCTCGCGACCGCCCAGGAACTGCACGGAGTCGGCGATGATCTCGACCGACTGGCGCTTCTGGCCCTCCTGGGTCTCCCACTCGCGCCACTCCAGGCGCCCGTCGACGGCGACGGGACGGCCCTTGGAGAGGTAGCGCGAGCAGTTCTCGCCCTGCGCGCCCCAGACCGTGACGTCGAAGTAGTTGGGCTTGTCCTCCCACTCGCCGGTGGAGTTGTTCTTGCGGCGCGTGTTGACGGCGACCCGCAGGCTGCAGACCGACATGCCGCTCGGCAGCGAGCGCAGCTCGGGGTCGCGGGTGAGGTTGCCGGTGATGATCACCCGGTTGATGTTGGTGGCTGCCACCTGGGCTCCTTTCGAGATACGAGCCGCGAGTGTAGAGCCGGCCCCAGTCGCGCTCGGGGTTCTCCCCGCGTATTGCGGAGACTTGTGACGGGGGCGTCGCGAAGTCGTGCGGGTCAGGCGGCGGGAGGCGCCTCGGCGGGCGCCTCCTCGGCCGGCGGCGCCTCGGCGGGCGGCGCCTCGGCGGGCGGCGCCTCGGCGGCCTCGGGCGCCGCGGCGGCGGGGCGCTCGGCGCGCATGGCCGGCGGCGGCGGCGTCCCCGGCAGGACCTTGATCACGCGATGGCGCAGCACGCCGTCGGTGATCCGCAGCATCGTCCGCAGGCGCTCGATCAGCTCGGCCGGCCCGGTGATCTGGAGGAGGTGGTACTCCGCCTCCTTGCGGTGGTCGATCTCGTAGGCCAGCTGGCGCACGCCCCAGTCGTGCTTGGACTCGATCGCGCCGCCGCGCTCGACGAACGACTCCACCTCGCGGAGGATCTCCGCGCGGCGCTCGCTCGGCGCGTCGGCGTCGAGCAGCAGGGTGAGGTCGTAGACGGGCTCGGGTCGGGCCACGGCGGCGCGTGACGATAGCAGCGAGGGGGCGCAATCCCGGCCCCCGCCGCCTAGTCACGGCGTGGAGGGTCCCGAAGGCGATCGGCTGCGCGACCGCGTCCGCTGGGGAAACGTCGCGTGGACCGCGGCGGCGCTGGCCGCCGTCGCCCTCGCCGTCGCCTGGCCGCGCCTGGGTTCGCGGCCGCCGGCCCTCCCGCCGCCGGCCGCTCCGGCGCCGCTCCCACCGGCGCCGGAGCCGGCCGCGACCGTGCCGGAGCCGAAGACCGCCGTGCCGCGGGCGCAGACGACCGTGCCCGGGCCGGAGGTGGTCGGCCGGCGCCCGGATGCGACCGCGCCGGCGCGGGACAGGGACGGCCGGCGGCCGGATGCGGCCGCGGCGGGAGGGGATAAGGCGGGCCGGCGAACGGATGCGGCCGCGCCGGGAGGGGACAAGGAGGGCCGGCGCCCGGATGCGGCCGCGCCGGGACCGAAGCGGGGCGGGCCGGAGGCGGGGACGAGCGCCCCGGAGGCGCCGCGGCGGGCGGCCAGGCGCGGGGCCGGCCGCGACCGGCCGGCCGGCGAGTTCGCGCCCGGCTAGTACACGCGTCCGCAATTACGCTCGGTTCGGACGGCGTCTGGGCGCGCCTGACGGCAGCCGCGGGAATCGCCGATGCTCGGCATCGCCTCATCCCGCGTCCACCGTCAGCCACGCCCAGTCGCTCGTCCGATCCCGACCGTACTTGCGGCCACGTGTACTAGGGGCGCGCGGGGGCGTCCTCCTTCTTGCGGATGTCGCTCAGCTGCTCGTCGATCCAGTTGCCGGGGTCGCGGGAGGTCACGATCTCGCGCAGCCCGTCGGCCCGCCGCCGGCGCTCCGACGCCGGCATGGTCAGCGCCGCGTGGATGGAGTCGGCCGTCTCCTGGACGTCGAAGGGGTTGACCGACAGCGCGCACGACCCCAGCTCCTCGTGCGCCCCGGTGTTCTCGGACAGGATCGACACGCCGTCGCGCTGGTTGACCACCGGCCCCTCCTTGGCCACCAGGTTCATGCCGTCGAACATGGCGTTGACCAGCAGCACGTCGTAGTGCTTGTACGCGGCCATCGCCTCCTCGAGGTCGTCGCGCAGCTTGAGCTGGATCGGCATCCAGTCGGGGGTCCCGTGGCGATGGTTGACCACCGCCACCAGCGCCTCGATCCGCTCGAGGTACTCGGCGTACTCGGCCACGTCGGTCCGCGACGGCATCATCTGCGCCAGGAAGGTCACGCGCTCGCGGAACTCCGGGTGCTGCTCGAGGAAGATGTCGAAGGCGGCGAAGCCGCGCAGCACGTTCTTGGAGAGGTCCGCCCGGTCGACGCGCAGGATCAGGAAGTCGCGCCGGCGCGCCAGCAGCTCGCGCTCGTGCTCGGCCACCGCGTCGCGCGCCGCCACCGCCTGCGTCGCCCGCCAGTCGATCGGCAGCGGGTAGGCGCGCACCCACACCTCGCGGTCCCTGCAGATGACCGTCGAGCGCTCCCAGGAGATCTCGTAGCCCATGAGGTCGCGGCAGCACTGGAGGAAGTTGCGCCGGTAGGCCTCGGTGTGGAAGCCGACGATGTCGTTGGCCAGGACGCCGTCGTAGATCTCCTCGCGGATCTTGCTGGGGAGGACCCGCCAGGCGTCGGGCTGCGTCCAGGGGATGTGGACGAAGTGGTGCAGGAACACGTCCGGCCGGGCGCGCCGCACCAGGGCCGGCAGCGTGTACAGGTGGTAGTCGTGGACCATCACCACCGGCTCGTCCATGTCCTCGATCTCCTCGAGCACGGCGCGCGCCAGGTCCTCGTTGACCACGTTGTAGCCGAACTCGAAGGCCTCGACCTCGTGGCGGCGGACGTCCGGCGCGTTGGAGAGGTCCCACAGGTAGTGCTGGATGAACCACAGCATCGGGTTGGCGAAGATCGAGTAGAAGCGCTCGTAGGCGTCGGCCTCGGACTCGACCAGCCGGATGCGGTATTTGCCGCCGTCCGGCGACTCGACCTCGAAGGGGCGCCCGCCGCGCTCGCGCGACACCGCGACGTCGCCGTCGGTCAGCGCCGAGGCGATCCAGATCGCGTCGCGGTGCGAGGCCAGGCCGGTCAGCGCCGTCACCAGCCCGCCGGTGCCGCGGCTCATCACCCCGTCGTCGTCGAACGTCACCGGCCCGCGGTTGGAGACCAGCACCAGCGGGGCGGCCGCGCTCATGTCTCGCCGGCCTCCGTGAAGATCCGCAGCCAGTCGCGCAGCAGGCGCGGCATGAGGAAGTTCGCGCGCACGTGCTCCTTGCCGCGGCGCCCGAGGTCCTTGCCCAGGGCGGGGTCGCGCAGGATCCGCACCGCGCGGTCCGCGCAGTCCTCGGTCGTCTCGACCAGGAAGCCCGACTCGCCGTCTTTGATCTGGAGCGGGATGCCGCCCACGTTGCCGGCGATCATCGGCCGCGCCTTCCAGATCGCCTCGGACACCGTCAGCCCGAAGCCCTCGCGCGTGCTCTTCTGCACCAGCACGTCGGAGTGCGACTGGAAGGCGTTGACCTCGACCGAGCCGACGTTGTTGAAGTTGTTGAGGATGTGGATGTCGGGGTCGCCCTCCGCGTGGGCCACCGTGGCGTTGAAGAAGTCCCAGCCCTCCGGGTCGTCGGTGGCCATCGAGCCCACGAGCGCGAGCTGGAGCTCGGGGAACTCCTCGGTGGCCAGCCGGTAGGCGTCGATCACGCCCAGGGGGTCCTTCCAGGGGTCGAAGCGCGAGACCTGGCACATGAGCGGGCGGTCGACGTCGAGGCCGAACTGGTTGCACACGTACACGGCGTCCTCGGGCGAGAGCGCCATGTTCTTGGGCGCCAGCGGGTCGATGGCCGGCGGCACGACGTGCACGCGCCCGTTCATCCCGTTGGGCACGTACTCGGGCATGTGGAACACCGACGCCGGATAGGCCTGAAGGTAGGGAAGCACCTGCTCGATGGCGTCCTGGTTGGGCGTCGAGAGGTCGATGTGGCAGCGCCACACCCAGGTGCCGGCCTTCTCGGGGACGAGCGAGTGGATCGCGGCCGGCTGGGGGTCGTGCACCACGATCACGTCCCAGTCGCCCGACAGCTCGCGCGCGTTCATGTCGTTGTACTGCCGCCACGTCGCCCACTGGTCCGGCGTCAGGTCCTCCGGCGCGCCCTGGAGCGCGTTGTGCAGCAGCTTGGTGGCGTTGAAGAACTCCTCGCGCCCGTAGATGACCTGCCAGTCGGCCTCGATGCCGACGTCGCGCATGAGCGGCACCAGGGTGTAGAGGATCTCCGACACCCCGCCCCCGAACGCGGTGGCGGAGAGATGCAAGCACCTCAGCCCCTTCAGCGGCTCGGCCAGCGAGCGCACCTCGTCGATCAGCGGCCAGCCCACGATATGGGTGTAGTCGGAGAGGTGCTTGTGACCGACGGCGACGGGCTGGAGCACGGGCGCGAGACTATCTGTCGAGCCCGCGCAGCCGCTCGATGCCGCG
>Ga0299907_10001311_pt1 | contig 14074 bp, 13 predicted proteins | sample RVTome_16_FD_198680 | JGI IMG/M metagenome (GOLD analysis project Ga0299907, IMG submission 198680) | Soil microbial communities from uranium-contaminated site in the Upper Colorado River Basin, Wyoming, United States - RVT152D67 (version 2) ... | reverse complement strand
GCGACGGCGTCCGGCTCGGTTTCACGTCGAGCTTCACGATCTACGACGACGCCGACGCGGAGCGCCTCATCACCTACATCTCGAAGGAGCTCGACGTCGATCCTCGCCGGTTCACGCCCCGACAGATCAAGAACGCGATCGGAAAGAACAAGGACAAGCTGGTCGACGAGGAGATGTTCGCGCAAGCCGCCGGCAACAACCCCTACGACCGCACGATCGCCGAGGTCTACGCGCTGTACCAGAGCCGCCTTCGACAGGCGAACGCCATGGACTTCGACGACCTGATCATGAACACGGTCCACCTCTTCCGGCTCTACGACGACGTGCTCGAGGAATACCGCGCCAAGTTCCTCCACGTTTTGGTCGACGAGTTCCAGGACACCAACCACGCGCAATATGTGCTCGCGAAGCTGCTCGCCGAGCGGGATCGGAACATCTGCGTCGTCGGCGACCTCGATCAGTCGATCTACAAGTTCCGCGGGGCGGACTTCACCAACGTGCTCCGTTTCGAGGTGGACTTCCCCGACGCGCGGGTCATCACCCTCGAGCAGAACTACCGGTCCACGCAGACGATCCTGTCGGCGGCGAACGCCGTCATCGAGAACAACCAGATGCGCAAGCCCAAGTCGCTCTGGACCGAGATGGCAGGCGGCGAGCTGATCACGCGTTACCACGCGGAGAACGAGCACGAGGAGGCCGCGTGGATCGCGCGCGAGATCGAGCGTCTGCGCGAGGAGGATTCTCGTCGCTACGGCGACATCGCGCTCTTCTACCGAACCAACGCGCAATCCCGGGTCTTGGAGGAGATCTTCGTCCGGATGGGCGTGCCGTATCGCGTCGTCGGATCGCTGAAGTTCTACGATCGCAAGGAGATCAAGGACGCGATCGCGTACCTACGGGTGCTTATCAACCCGGCCGACGAGGTCTCCCTCCGCCGGATCATCAACACGCCGCGCCGGGGGATCGGGGATCAGACGGTGGCCGCGCTCGCCCGCTTCGCCGACCGAGCGAGCACGACACTCTCGGACGCCGTCGATCGTGTCGAGCAGAACGATGAGCTCGCCGTTCGCGCGCAGTCCGCCGTTTCCGACCTCGCCGGGATCCTCCGGAGCCTGCGCGAGAAGGTCGAGCGCGGGGTCGAGCCCGCCGATGTGCTCGAGGCCGTCTTGGAGCGGACGGGGTACGTCGCCGACCTGGAATCCGAGCGCTCGATCGAAGCGGTCGGCCGCGTCGAGAACCTCAAGGAGCTGATCGGCGTGGCTCGTGAGTTCGTCTCCGACAACCCCGAGGGCGGGGTGCGCGAGTTCCTCGAGCAGATCGCGCTGGTGTCGGACGCGGACGAGCTGTCCGATGAGGAGGGCGCGGTGACGATCATGACCCTGCACATCGCCAAAGGCCTGGAGTTCCCTGTGGTCTTCATCGTCGGCCTCGAGGATGGGGTTTTCCCGCACGTCCGCTCGATGACGGACCCCGCAGAGCTGGAAGAGGAACGACGCCTCGCGTACGTCGGCATCACCCGCGCGAAGGAGAGGCTGTATCTGACGCATGCGTGGCAGCGGAGCCTTTGGGGTGGCTCGAACTTCAATCCACCCTCGCGCTTCCTCAGGGAGATCCCCGAGGAGCTCATCCGAGCCGTGGAAAGCGGCGATGAGAGCGAGAAGCTCGCCGAGATGGTCCAGCAGAAGAAGACCCCGCTGAGCCTCGCCGTCGGCGATGACGTGTTCCACGAGCGCTGGGGCCGGGGTACGGTCGTCGCCGTGAGCGGCCGCGGCACCTCCGCCGAAGCCAGCGTGCACTTCGAATCCGAGGGAACGAAACGACTGCTCCTCGCCTACGCGCCGCTCCAGCGGATCTGAGCGCTTCGTTTCCCGGAAACCCTCGACGGCGGGCTTACACTGCTGGCGTGTCCGACTGGGACGTTCTGATTCGGCTCGTCGTGGCCTCGGCTCTCGGCGCGGTCGTCGGGATCGAGCGGGAGCTGCGCGATCAACCGGCCGGGTTCCGCACCCACATGCTCGTCGCGCTCGGCGCGTGCTTGTTCACGCTCGTCGGCGCGTTCGGGTTCCAGGACCTGACCGGAGGGCAGCCGGTCGCGGCGGTCAACGCCGACGTGACGCGCGTCGCGAGCCAGGTCGTCGTCGGGATCGGATTCCTCGGAGGCGGGACCATCTTGCGACACGGCGCGACGGTCCGCGGGCTCACGACGGCCGCAAGCTTGTGGGTCACGGCCGCGGTCGGGCTCGCCGTTGGGATGGGCTTCTACCTCGGAGCCACGGCCACCGCGCTGCTCGCCGTGATCGCGCTCGCGGTCTTGAAGCCGGTTGGGAAGCGTTTCACGCGCGGGCGGCAGGAAGACGACGAGCCGCCGGATATGCCGCCGGATTAGCGCGACTAGCTGAGGACGGCGGACTCGCGATCGCTACGCCGGCCGTTCGAGCGCTTCGGAAGCTGCATCACGCTGGCCGGCACCGTGGCGTCGAGGCTCGAAAGCATGTTGACGACCGAACGGATCAGCTCGCCCGAGAGCAGGAAGCTCATATGCCCGAGGTCCTTCATGAAGATGTTCGTCGCGTCGAGAGCCGGCGTGGTCAGTTTCGCACTCGACGCCGGGATCACGAGTGGGTCGAGGTTCGAGTAGAACGACACGAAGCGAACCGACGTCGGCTTCGCGGTTCGGTCGAGGCGGTCGAGCAGCTCCGAGCGCGGCCGGATCTGACGAGCGGCGCGCCCTCGGCCGGCCCACGCGGCGTAGGTGCCCTGGTGCGGAGTGCCGAGCGTGATGCAGGTGTGCACGCGCTCGTCCCCGCCGGCTTCCTGGACGTACGTCCTCGCGACCAGACCGCCGAGCGAGTGCCCGACCAGGTGGACGCGCGTGGCGCCTGTCCGGTTGAGCACGTTCTCCACGTACCCTTTCAACTGAGCCGCGAGCTCCTCGACGTCGTGCCCTATGACGTTGTAGTTCATGGTGAAGACGTGGCGGAAGCCGTGGCGCCGGAGCGCCCTTCGCATGACGAGGAACCCCGAGCGGTTGTGGAAGTAGCCGTGGAGCAAGATGATCGGCGTCGCGGCGGCTTCGGGTTCGAGGTAGCAGAGCGGCTGCGCGCGTGAGTAGCGTCCACGCGACGCGCCGTGAGACGCGTCGGGGTCCAAGGCCTCGCCGAGCAGGCCGGCGGGATACATCGCCACGTTGGCGCCGGCCCACAAGAGCTCTTTCACGGCGCTGGGGTAGGTACTGGGGCGTCGCAGGGCGTGGCCGAGAGCCTTGCGGACGGCGCGTGCGTCGCCGCGGATGCGTCCTACGGTGTGTCGGGTCATCTCCCCCGCAACCCCCGCGCGTTGTCGCCTCGTCGATTTCGTTTCGCGCAGTCCATAGATTCTACGAAGGGAAGACACTTTCCTTGCGCGCCCAGGGTCCACCTGGATGCTGTCCGTGGCCGAATCACAACCCTGTGATTCATATCACCTGCTCCGGCGAGGTCAAGTACGTGAAATGTTAACGAGCCACTCTTACCCGAGAATCGGCTTCAGATTCGCCCTCTGTTAGGGACTTCCGTCGCAGGAAGATGCCCCAAGCGAACTAGTCCGCTAGCTGCGAGTGAGTAGGAAGATCACTCCTGCCAGCGCGATCAGCGCGGCGAGGATGATGGGGGCCACGATCCACTGCGGGCCCATCTGGCCTCGAGGCACGATCTTCCGGGCGGGCCTGACACGCTTCTTGCGAGATGGAGGCGTGTTCATGGGGCGAGGAAGGCGTTGCCCGCCTCCCGCCAGCGGCGTCGCCGGGCCGCCAGACGTTCGTCTCGCGGGATCGCCGCCAGCTGGTTGAGCGATCGCCCGACGGCTTCCCCGATCGCTCGAACGAACGCGTCGGGATCGGTGTGAGCTCCGCCGGTGGGTTCGGGGATCACCTCGTCGGCGAGCCCGAACGACACCAGATCACGCGCCGAGAGCCGAAGATCGCCGGCGACCTCCTCGAAGTCGTCGCGTCGAAGGATGGCGGCGGCGCTCTCGGGCGCGATCACCGAGAAGATCGCGTTCTCGCACACGAGGATGCGATCGCAGACGGTCAGCGCGAGGCCCCCGCCGCTGCCGCCCTCGCCGGAAACGACGGCTATCGATGGGCCCGGGTGCTCCAGCACCGTGCGGAAGGCGGTCGATATCGTCCGCGCGATGCCCGATGCCTCGGAGGCCGAGGACGGATCGGCGCCGGGCGTGTCGACGATCGTGACGAGCGGGAGCCCGAGCGCCCCGCTGAACCGTAGCGAGCGATACGCCTTGCGGTAGGCCGGGGGCGTCGGGCGGGTGCGGTCGAGCGCGACCACGCCGGCGCGGCGTCCGGCGATCCGCGCGACGCCCGTCGCGAGGCCCGCGTCGTCGACGCCGGCGCGGTCGCCCCGCAGCTCGACGAACGCCTCCGAGATCGCGGCGAGGATCGCGCGCCCCGAAGGCCGGTCGGGATGGCGAGCGAGCTCGACCACGTCCCACCCGGTCGAGGACTGAACGGGGGTGTCGATGGCCGTCAGTGGAACCGTCGGCTCGTCGGGCTCGAGGGTCGCGCGCAGGAAGACGCCCGCCGCCGCGCGGAGGTCTTCCAGCGCGACGATGTCGTCGACGAGGCCGTTGTCGAGCGAGAACTCAGCCGTGTGCGATGCGTCGTCGAGCGGCGCGACCTGCTCCGCGACCCGTGGCCCGGCGAAGCCGATCGTCGCGCCGGGCTCGGCCCACAGCACGTCGGCCAGCGAGGCGAACGATGCGTACACGCCTCCGGTCGTCGGATCGGTGAGATACGCGAGGAACGGAAGCCCTGCCGCGGTGAGTTCGCGCCGGGCGAGCACCGTCTTCGCCATCTGTGCGAGCGCCGTCATCCCTTCCTGCATGCGCGCACCGCCGCTGGCGGTGAGCGCGATGACGGCGGCGCGTCGCTCGACGGCGCGTTCGAAAGCCCGCGCGATCTTCTCGCCCGCCGCGACGCCCATGGATCCCCCGAAGACGTCGAACTCGAACGAGATGCCTACGACGCGGAGCCCGGCGAGCGTGCCGTCGGCGGAGATCACGGACTCGCGCGTGGGATCTCGGTCGCGGTAACCGGGGAATCCGAGCGGGTCGGTGGCCGATAATCCGGCGTCGCGCTCTTCCCAGCCGGCATCCAGCACGAGATCGAGCAGATCCCGTGCCGTGCGCGCGGTGGTGCGAGCGGTTCGAGCCATTGGTCGCACCTCATGTGCCCGGCGTTGCGGGGCGTTGAAAGCGCCCCGTATCATCACGCCCGCGCCCCGAGGGCGCAACCGTCCGAAGGGACAACCTCACATGCCGAAACAGCGCCGATCCACCATCCGTGTCGTGATCGCGAAACCGGGCCTCGACGGGCACGACCGCGGCGCGAAGATCGTGGCGCGCGCGCTCCGCGATGCGGGCATGGAGGTCATCTATACCGGGCTGCATCAGACCCCGGAGATGATCGTCGAGACGGTGATCCAGGAGGACGCCGACGCTGTCGGCCTGTCGATCCACTCGGGCGCGCACATGACGCTGTTCCCGCGGGTCGTGGAGCTTCTCCGTGAACGCGACGCCGGGGACGTCCTGGTCTTCGGAGGCGGCATCATCCCCCGCGAGGACATCGCCGTTCTGAAGGAGAAGGGGATCGCGGAGATCTTCACGCCGGGCGCGACGACGACGGCGATCGTGGACTGGATCAAGGAGAGAGTAGGAGCTGCAGCGTAGATGGATCTCTTCGAGTATCAAGCCAAAGAGCTCTTCAGGAAGTTCGGTATGGCCGTGCCCGACGGCAAGGTCGCAGCCTCACCCGCGGCCGCGGAGAAGGTCGCGCAGAAGGTCGGCGGGCGCGTCGTCGTGAAGGCGCAGGTGCAGGTCGGCGGGCGCGGCAAGGCCGGTGGGATCAAGCTGGCCGACGACGCCGCGGGAGCGAAAGCCGCGGCCGAGCAGATCCTCGGGATGGCCATCAAGGGCCACAAGGTTCGCCGGGTGCTCGTCGAGCAGGCCGGCGACATCAAGTCGGAGTTCTACGCCTCGTTCCTGCTCGACCGGACCGCGAAGGCGTACCTCGGGATGATGAGCGCGAAGGGCGGCGTCGACATCGAGGAAGTCGCCGCCACGGATCCGGAGGCGATCGCGCGCGTACACGTGTCCCCCCTCACCGGACTGCAGCCGTACCACGTGCGCGAGTTGCTGTTCGGTGCGCGGATCCCGAAGGAAGCGCACGCCGGTGCGAGCGAGTTGCTCCGGAAGATGTACGCCTGCTTCGTCGAAATGGACGCCTCCCTGGTCGAGGTGAACCCGATGGTTCTGACGGGCGACGGCAAGGTCGTCGCGCTCGACGCCAAGGTGTCGCTCGACGAGAACGCCGGTTATCGCCACGCCGAGTTCGAGAAGCTCTCGTCCGAGATCCCGCTCCAGAAGCAGGAGAAGGTTGCGAAGGAGAAGGGCCTCAACTACGTGAAGCTCGACGGGCGGATCGGCATCATCGGCAACGGCGCGGGGCTGACGATGTCGACGCTCGACGTCGTCGCCGAAGCCGGCGGAACCCCGGCCAATTTCCTCGATATCGGGGGCGGGGCGAACGCGGCGACGATGGCCGCAGGGATCGATCTGATCTTCAGCGACCGGAAGGTGAAGTCGCTGTTCGTCAACATCTTCGGCGGGATCACGCGCTGCGACGAGGTCGCGCGCGGCATCTTGGGAGCGCTGGACCAGCTGCCCAACCTCAAAGCGCCGATCGTGGTCCGGCTCGACGGGACGAACGCGACCGAGGGCCGGAAGATCCTCGAGGAGGCGGCCCACGCGAACATCACGATGGCGCCGACGATGCTGGAGGCGGCCGCCAAAGCCGTCGCGCTGACGAAGGGACGCCGCGCATGAGCATCCTGCTCGACGAGAACACGCGCGTGCTCGTGCAAGGGATCACAGGCTCAGAGGGAACGTTCCACACCAAGCGCAACCTCGCGTACGGCACCAAGGTCGTGGCCGGCGTTACCCCGGGCAAGGGTGGTCAGAAGTGGGAGGACCAGGTCCCTGTATTCGACACCGTTCAGGACGCCGTCGACGAAACCGCGGCCAACGCGTCGCTCATCTTCGTGCCGGCGCGGTTCGCCCAGGACGCGATCCTGGAGGCGGCGGACTCAGGCATCGGGCTCGTGGTGTGTATCACCGAGGGGATCCCGACCCGGGATATGGCGGTCGTCTATCCCTACATGCGCGCGAAGGGCGTGACGCTCATCGGCCCGAACTGCCCGGGGCTGATCTCGCCCGGCAAGGCCAACATGGGGATCATCCCCGGCGAGATAACCGGGCCGGGACCTGTCGGCCTGGTGTCGCGATCCGGGACGCTGACCTACCAGGTGATGTACGAGATGTTCACACGCGGGATCGGTCAATCCACCTGTATCGGGATCGGTGGAGATCCCATCGTCGGGTCGAACTTCATCGACATCCTGAGCCGCTTCGCGGAGGATCCCGAAACGCAGGCGGTCGTCGTGATCGGCGAGATCGGCGGCGACGAGGAAGAGCGAGCGGCCTCGTTCATCAAGGAGAACGTCGACAAGCCGGTCGTCGCCTACGTCGCCGGGTTCACGGCGCCGGAGGGGAAGCGCATGGGACACGCGGGCGCGATCGTCTCGGGCTCGAAGGGGACGGCGCAGGCCAAGGCCGAGGCGTTCGAGTCGATGGGGATACGAGTCGGGCGCAATCCCACGGAAGTCGCGGAACTGGCGATAGCAGCACTTGACTGACGCATCAGAAGTGGCGCAGAGCAAGCCGGAATAATGAAGCGTTTGGCCTATTGAAGGTTGGTACCGCCGAGCGATAGCTTCCTGCGGAACCACACGCGGCTCAGGTGGGCCGCGAAGAGCCGAGAACCTGCGGGGGAACGCGGGGGCCGGCGCGAAGCGTCGGCCCTAACGCTTGTGCCGGGAAGTGCCATCGCCTGTCGATAGGATGCGCGGGTGCGCGTCGGCGTTCTCCTCTCCGGCTCCGGAACCAACCTCCAAGCGATCCTCGACGGCGCGTCGCAAGAGGGCTCCGGATACGAGGTCGCCGTCGTCGTCAGCGACCGCGCCGACGCCTTCGGGCTCGAGCGCGCGCGGAGTGCCGGCGTCCCGGCGGTCCACGTCGAGCCCAAGGCTCACGAGAACCGTGAGGACTTCAACGAGGTGCTCGCCGATGCTCTCCGCGAGCACCGCGTCGAGCTGGTCTGCCTCGCGGGATTCATGCGGATCCTCGCCCCCAACTTCATCAAGGCGTTCGAGGGACGCATCATCAACATCCACCCGGCGCTCCTGCCGGCGTTCCCCGGCGCCCACGCGGTGCGCGACGCGCTCGAGTGGGGCGCGCGGGTAACCGGCTCAACCGTGCACTTCGCCGACGAAGAAGTCGACCACGGCCCGATACTCCTGCAAGAGGCCGTTCCGATCCTTCCCGGCGACGACGAGGCCGCGCTCCACGAGCGAATCAAGGAGGTCGAGCACCGGCTCTACCCCGAGGCGATCCGCCTCATCGCCGCCGGGCGCGTCAAGATCGAGGGTCGACGCGTCGTCATCGAGCCGGAGGAGTAGCCGCCGCCAACGGTTAGGATGAGCACGTGCCCGAGCTGATCCCGGTGAAACGAGCGCTCGTTTCGGTCTCCGACCGCGGGGGGATTGCGCCTTTCTGCGCGGGACTCGCAGAGCTCGGCGTCGCGATCGTCGCGACCGATTCGACGGGCCGTCACCTCGCCGAGCACGGCGTATCCACAACGCCGGTCGCGGAACTGACGGGCTTCCCGGAGATGCTCGACGGACGCGTGAAGACCCTGCACCCGCGCATCCACGGCGGCATCCTCGCGAACCGCGACGAGCCGGAGCATCTGCGGCAGCTCGCGGACGCGGGGATCGAGCCGATCGATCTCGTGATCGTGAACCTGTATCCCTTCCGTGAGACGGTCGCGAAGGGACTCGACTGGCCGGAGGTCGTCGAGCAGATCGATATCGGCGGTCCGACGCTCGTGCGTGCCGCGGCGAAGAACCACTCGGGGGTCGGGATCGTCGTCGATCCGGCACGGTACGACGAGGTGCTCGCCGAGTTGCGCGAGAAGGGCGGGCTGTCCGCGGAGACGCGGCGAGCGCTCGCCGCCGAGGCCTTCGCGCATACGGCGGCGTACGACGCGGCGATCGCGCGGTGGATGGCGCGGGAGGAGACCTTCCCGCAGCGGCTCTCGCTCGCGTTCGAGCGCGTGATGGAGCTCCGCTACGGAGAGAACCCGCACCAAGCGGGCGCCTTGTACGCGGCCGAGGACGCCGGTCCCGGCTCGCTGGCGCGGGGCCGCCAGCTGCAGGGCAAGGAGCTGTCGTTCAACAACCTGCTCGACCTCGACGCGGCGTGGCTGGCGGCGAACGACTTCGACGGAACCGCGTGTGTCATCGTCAAGCACGCGATCCCGTGCGGCGTCGCCGTGGGGGACACCGACGCCGCCGCTTACGAACGAGCCTTGGAATCCGATCGGGTCTCCGCGTTCGGCGGCGTGGTGGCGTTCAACCGTGAGGTATCCGGGGCCGGCGCGCGCGCAATGGCCGAGGTCTTCACCGAGTGCATCGCGGCGCCCGGCTTCTCCGACGGCGCGCTGCGGCTGTTCGCGGAGAAGAAGAATCTCCGGCTCCTGCTCGTCGAGGGAAAGCCGGATCCGGCGTACACGGGCCGGTGGATCTCGGGCGGTCTCCTGCTGCAGACCGCGGACGCGGCCGCGGAGGACCGGACGGCGTGGCGCGTCGCGACGAAGTCTGAGCCGACCGAGGAGCAGTGGCAGGACCTCGAGTTCGCCTGGCGCGCGTGCAAGCACGTGCGCTCGAATGCGATCGTGTTCGCGTCCGGCGGCGCAACCGTCGGGATCGGCGGGGGACAGACGAGCCGCGTCGACGCCGTGGAGATCGCCGCGAAGAAGGCGGGCGATCGCGCGAAGGGCGCTGTGATGGCCTCCGATGCGTTCTTCCCCTTCCGCGACGGCATCGACGCGGCGGCTGCTGCCGGCGTGTCGGCCGCCATCCAGCCCGGCGGCTCGGTGCGCGACGATGAGGTCGTCGCCGCGGCCGACGAGCACGGCATCGCGATGGTCTTCACCGGCATGCGACACTTCCGTCACGGCTAGCGAAACCGAAGAGACGCTGGAGGAGGACGATGACGGCGCGGATCCTTGACGGAAAGGCGATCGCCGCGGAGGTGCGGGCCGACGTCGCCGAGCACGTCGCGAAGCTCATCGGCCCGCCGGGCCTCGCTGCGGTACTCGTCGGGGACGACCCCGCGTCGCACGTGTACGTGGGTCAGAAGCGGAAGATGGCGGCCGAGGTCGGCATCGCTTCGATCGACGCGGACCTTCCCGCCTCCGTTTCGGAAGCCGAGCTGATCGACCGGGTTCGTGTTCTGAACGAGAACCCGATGGTTCACGGGATCCTTGTGCAGCTACCGCTTCCCGACCACATCGATCCGATCGTGGTTCAGGAGGCGATCGATCCGCGCAAGGACGTGGACGGGCTCCACCCCGAGAACCAGGGCCTGCTGTCCTTGGGCCGGCCGCGGTTCATCCCCTGTACGCCCGCCGGCTGCGTCGAGATCCTCGAGCGCTCGGGTATCGAGCTGGAAGGCAAGCGGGTGGTCGTGATCGGACGGTCCAACCTCGTCGGCCGGCCGCTGTCCATGCTGCTGGGCTTGAAGGCACCCGGTCTCAACGCGACCGTCACGGTCTGTCACACCGGGACGAAGGACATCGGGGCGTACACCCGCGAGGCGGAGGTCATCTTCGTCGCCGCCGGGCGTCGCAACACGCTCACCGCCGACATGGTTTCGCCGGGTGCCGTGGTCATCGACGTCGGGACCAACCGCAACGAGGCGGGGAAGCTCGTCGGCGACGTCGACTTCCCGGCGGTCGCCGAGGTTGCCGGCGCGATCACGCCCGTCCCGGGCGGCGTCGGGCCGATGACCGTGGCGATGCTGCTGATGAACACCGTCCGCGCGGCCGAAGGACTGGTCTGACGAGAGTCTCGAGACGCGAAGAGGACCCGTCTTGTGACGGGTCCTCTTCGCTAAACAGCCTCGGCATGCTCAAGGAGCCCGGCGGCTCCGTCTCCTCAAGGCGTGCCCCGACAACGTCATTCCGGTTCCAAGCCACAGGACCTGCGCCATGTCGGCGCCGGTGGCCGGCAACTTTTCGCCACCAACCGCGGGCGGCGTGATCTTCGGTCCCGGCAACACGACCGGCCCCGGACCACCGGAGGGAGGGGGTGGACCCGGAGGCGGGGAAGGCTCCGGCTTCTTGCCGCACCACCCGTTGTTGTCGTCCTCGCGATCGTCGTCGTTCCCGCAGCCGTTGTTCCCGTCCTTGTCGAGCGAGAAGCCGCCCAACTGACCGGGCTTGTCCGGTCCGCCGTTCCCCGTGAAGTCGGGGTCTGACGGGGCATACCCTTGGGGAGCGCTGACCGGTGCGGGCTCGTGTCCGTAGTCCTTCCATGATCCCGGCGACCCAGGCCGGTTCATCCCTTTGGATGCGTTGGCCGGTGCGTTGGAATTGGCGTTGCCGCCTGGGCCCAACGCCCTGCCGTTCCTATTCCCAGGCCAAGTCTCCGATGTTCCGGTCTGCCCGTACGCGTTGCCCGGCGGATCTGAAGGTGGACCCTGACCTGCGAACGCGGCGGCGGACGGGAGCACGAGGAGAAAGGCAACCACGAGCGCTGCGAAGACGATCCGCTTCCCCACTGAAGCTCCTCTATTGTCAAGGTCCGACTTCGTCGGACCGGGTCTTCTGTTCCGACCCGCTCCGCTCCGCTGGGCGCGGAGTCTACCCATGACCGCTCTCGGTGAATAAAGTGTGAAAATGTCCGGCGAACGAGTGTTTCCCGACGGCTTCCTCTGGGGGTCGGCCGGCGCAGCGCACCAGACCGAGGGAGATAACACCAACTCCGACTGGTGGGCGCACGAGCACAAGCGCAAGACGAACGCGACCGAGAAGAGCCTCGGCGCGTGCGACTCGTATCACCGGTTCGCCGAGGACTGGAAGCTCGTCGCCGACTCGGGACAGAACGCGGTGCGGTTGTCGATCGAGTGGGCTCGCATCGAGCCGTCGCCCGGCGAGTTCTCGAGCAAGGAGCTCGACCACTATCGCGAGGTGATCGGAACCGCACGCGACCTCGGCCTGACGACCTCGGTCACGCTGCACCATTTCACCAACCCCAACTGGTTCGCGAAGCGAGGCGGCTGGGATTCGGACGAGGCCGTCGGAGTCTTCGCGCGTTACGCGCGCACGGCCGCGGATGCGCTCGGCGACCTGTTGCAGATCGTGAACACCATCAACGAGCCATCCGTCGTGGCCGTGGTCGGGCATCTCATGGGTTTCTTCCCGCCGCGCGTGACGGATGTGCAGGCGACCCATCGGGTGACGGTCAACCTCCTCAAGGCCCACGCGGCCGCGGCCGAGGCGGTGCGGGGCTCGTCCGATTCCCTGATCGGGCTTCCGCTGTCGGTGCTCGATTTCTTCCCCGCGGAGGACACGGCGCTGGGCTGGCGCGCCCGCGATTTCATGCACTGGTCGTGGGTCGGCGTGTGGCTGGAGGCGCTACGGACCGGCGAGGTGCGGGGGTTATCGGTCCCGAGCGAGACGATCGTGGGGCTCGGTCGCAACGACGATTTCGTCGGTATCCAGTACTACTCGCGATTCGACGTCCACCCGGCTGCCCTTCAGGCGGCAGGCTCGGCCGCCGACGCGGTGCCCAACCCCGTTGGGGCGCGGCCGACGCCGCCGCTCGTGGGCGGCGACGAACGCCGCACGCAGATGGGGTGGCTCTGGCACCCGGCCGGACTTGGAACCGTGATCGACGAGGTCGCCGAGGTGACCGGCCTTCCGGTGCAGATCACGGAGAACGGCATCGCCACCGCCGACGACGATGAGCGGATCGAGTTCGTGCGACTGCACCTCGAGCAGGTCCACGACGCGATCGCGCGCGGCCGGGACGTGCGCGGTTACTTCTATTGGTCCACGCTCGACAACTTCGAGTGGAACGACGGATACCGGCCCACGTTCGGGCTGATCGCGGTCGACCGCCGAACCATGGCGCGCACCCCGAAACCCAGCCTCGCGTGGTACGGGAACGTCGCGCGAACCAACCGGCTCGGCTGAGGCCGGCCGAAGCTAGTCGTAGTCGCCGGCTTCGATCCGCTTCAAGCGACGCTCGCGGACGAGGTGTGAGGCTTCGATGAGCTCGTGGAGACGGTCGGGCTCGTGCAACGCACCGGCCAGCACGCCGGTGAGGTCGCGTTGCGAGATCATGCCCACGACCTTCGATCCCTCCACGATCGGAAGGTGGCGGATCCACTTCGTGGCCATGATGTTCGCGGCTTCCTTGAGCGTGGTCATCGGGCCGATCGTGACGAGGTCGGTCGTCATGATGTCCTTGAGCGATGTCTGCCTGGGGTCCAGTCCTTGAGCGACCGTCTTCACGACGTCGCGCTCGGTGACGATCCCTACCAGTCGATCGCCGTCCATGATGAGCATCGAGCTCGTCTGCGCATGGCGCATCTTGTCGCAGGCCTGGGCGAGCGTGTCGTCGGCGGAGTCCGTCACTGCGGCCTTGGTCATGATCTCTGAGATTTTCATGGTCAGCCTCGCTGGTCGATCGGCACGTACGGACGGTGGGGAGGTCCTACGTACGCGCTTTCCGGCCGGATGAGGCGGTTGTCGGCGTACTGCTCGCGGATGTGGGCGGTCCAGCCCGCGACCCGCGATGCGGCGAAGATCGGAGTGAAAAGGTCTACCGGGATCCCGAGCGAGTAGTAGACGCTGGCCGCGAAGAAGTCGACGTTGGGATAGAGGCCTCTCTCGTCCATCACGACCTTTTCCATAGTGCGGCTCATCTCGTACCACTTGGTGTCGCCTGCCATCTCCCCTGCCCGCTGTGACAGCTTCCGGAGATGGGTCGCGCGAGGATCCTCGGTCTTATAGACGCGATGGCCGAAGCCCATGATCCGCTCCTTCGCGGCGAGCTTGGCCTTGACGACCTCCTCGACCTTGTCGGGCGCACCGATCTCGAGGAGCGTCTTCATC
>Ga0299907_10001310_pt1 | contig 14082 bp, 11 predicted proteins | sample RVTome_16_FD_198680 | JGI IMG/M metagenome (GOLD analysis project Ga0299907, IMG submission 198680) | Soil microbial communities from uranium-contaminated site in the Upper Colorado River Basin, Wyoming, United States - RVT152D67 (version 2) ... | reverse complement strand
TGGCGCCACGTAGCAGGACGATGCCGCGCAGGGGAACAGGCTCGCCGTCGCCACGGCGATCGTCGTCGATCGCGAGATGGATCCGTTCGGGCTCGTCCCACGCGATGCGAACGCCCGGGACCTCGATCTGTTCGTAGGCGTCCCGGCGGATCCGCGTGACAGCGGGACCGGGAACCACGCTGACCTCCGGCTCGACTCGGCAGCAGGAGATGTCGTCACAGAGAAGGCGGTGACCGGCATTGTGGAACGCCGTGGCGAGCGTCGTCTTCCCATGCTGGCCGGGAGCCGCGAACATCAGGGCACCACCGCCGACGTCCACGGCCGAGGCGTGGATCGGCAGGTCGCCGCGAACGAGAAACAGCAGCATCGCCGGGTATCCCCAGACCCGCTCCTCTCGTCGGATGGCGTCTGCGGCGGTGGGGACTGTGACGATGCGAGAGCCGGGATCGATCCCGAACCACCCGTCGCGGTCGGTCCAAAGACGGAACTGATCTCCGTCGGCGAAGATCCTCGCGTGAAGGGGTCGGTCGGAGCGCGGAAGCCGCTCGTAGAGCGGCTCGCCCACCGCGGGCACCGAGTCACTTCCCTCCTCGACGCGAAGCTCCTCCTTTGCTCCGCCGAGACGCAGATACGAGAAGGGAAGGGCCGATCGGACCACGAACCCGTAGCACGTCCCCTGGGCGCGCTGGTCGAGTGCTCGGGAGTCTTGCGACGGGACCGGCATCGGTGAGGAGTTATACCGGATGGGTGGGGCGCGTTCGCCGAACGGGCCTTCACTAGACTGCCGGCCGATGTTCGACGGTCGGATCGAGGGGTGGAACGGCGAGGAGGTCGTGACGCGGTTCGACGAGGACAGCGGCGCTTGGATGTTCATCGGTGTCCACAGCACCGTCCGTGGGCCCGCGATGGGTGGCACTCGGATGAAGTCGTATGGCGCCCCGGCCGACGCCCTGGGCGACGTCCTGCGTCTGTCGAGTGCCATGACGATGAAGCAGGCGGCGGCCGACCTTCCCTTCGGCGGAGGCAAGGCGGTACTGGCAGTACCCGAGGTGCCGGCCCGCGGCTCTCCGGTCAGGCGGGAGCTGCTCCGCCGGTACGGTCGACTCGTCAACGCGCTCCACGGGACCTACGTGACCGCGGCGGACATGAACACGGGTGAGGACGACATGGACGTGATCGGTGAGGTGACCGAGCACGTGCTCGGACGATCGTCCGGTCATGGGGGGTCTGGTGATCCATCCACCGGAACCGCACTGGGGGTCTTCCATTCGGTGCGCGCCGCGTGCAGACGCGCCTTCGGCACCGACGATCTGACTGGAAGGACCGTGCTGGTCCAAGGTGTCGGGTCGGTCGGTCGGCCGCTCGCGGAGCATCTCGCCGCCGCCGGCGCTTCGGTGAGCGTCTCCGATATCAACGAGGAGCGTGCGCGTTCGACGGGCTTGCCCGTCGTTGTCACCGGTGATGAGATCGGCGTGACCTGCGACGTCTTCGCTCCGTGCGCCACGGGCGGCGTGCTCTCCGCCGAGACGATCCCTCGATTGCGGTGCGCGGTCGTGGTGGGCGCGGCCAACAACCAGCTCGCCGGTCCGAGCGATGGCGAGAGACTGGCCGAGGCCGGGATCCTGTATGCGCCCGACTACATCGCGAATGCCGGTGGCGTGATTTGGTTGACCGGCTACGAGCGGCTCGGCTGGGACGACCCCACCATGCAGGCTCGCTTGGGAGCAGTCGCTGCGACCCTGGAGCAGGTCTTCGAGAAGGCCGACGCCGAAGGGATCACCCCCGCGGAGGCAGCCGATCGCCTGGCGCTCGGACGCCTCGAGGCCGCCGCATCCGGCCGCGGTACGTAGGCACGCCATCCCTCGGACCTGGGAGGTTGCCAGGACCGCTGCTCTCGGGCATCCTGGGCCGCTCCTCCCCCCGACTGAAGGAGCCCCCCATGCGAGCACTGTTCCGCCACACCCTCGTTTTGGTGACTGCTCTCGGTCTCTGGGCCGACGCGCCGTCGGGAACGATCGGCGAGCCCGCGGAAGCGACCGGCCGTTGTGACGCCCGCGTGTCCTCCGCCGCCGCGCTGCGCCGCGCGGTGAACCGGAGAGCACGAGGGGCCCGGATCTGCATCTCAGGCACGATCCGGCTCCGTTCGACCATCGAGCCGAAGGATCGGCAGACGCTCGTCGGCCTTCGGGGGAGGGCGAACATCAGGCCCGTGAACGGTGTGGACATCGCGTTCGACCTGGACAAGGTAAGCGGTGTCCGGATCCGGCGCCTCGACATCGCGGGGTTCAGGCTTCGGGCCATCCAGTGCGGGCAGAACGCAGTGATCACGAGGAACCGCATCCACGATAACCGGCGGAACGGCATCGGGGGTGGAGACTGCGCAGGGGTCCGGATCGTGGGCAACGAGATCGATCACAACGGCGCGAGGACGCACCTAGGGTATGGGTCTGGCGGCGTCAAGCTCGCGGGCGATGCCGACGGCACGACGGTGATCCGCAACCGCGTGCACCACAACATCGGCAACGGGCTGTGGTGGGACGAAGATGCACGAGACGCGTTCGCGTCTCGGAATCGGATCTACCGCAACACGCGGAAAGGGATCAACTACGAGGTGAGCGGTGGGCCCGCGGTCTTCCGCAACAACGTGGTTAGGTGGAACAACCGCTCAGGCCATAACGACTCGTCGGGGATCCATGTGACCTCGTCGCAGCACGTGACGATCGTCGACAACGTGCTCGGCCACAACAGGAACGGTGGGATCCTTGTCCAGCATGCCGGGGGCCGCGGGTTCGATCTCGAGGACATCCTCGTCCAGGACAACGATCTGAACGGCGATCGCCTCGCGTGTGAGGACGAGGACGAGCCCGACATCATCTGCGAGCGGTAGCGACGATCCCAGCAGCTATGTGAACGGCTTTTCCCGGCCCGCCATCGCCAAGCCGATCAGGTCGGCGACCGCGAACGCGAGGCTCACGCCGCCGAGCACCCACCATGCCCACGCGTCTCCCGCGTACTCGCCCACGATCACGTTCAGCAAGGCGACCGCTCCGATCCCGAGCTCGAGGAGAGCGAAGGCCCAGGCCCACCACCACACGTCGCTCAGGCGTTGTGCGACCAGGAACATGAAGAGCGCAAGGACGACACTCATCACACCGAGCATGCGGAGCCAGGCCACCTCGAGGACGGGAAACTGAGCGAGGGCCGAGATCACCCGGGTCGGGAACAGTCCGAGGGCGACACCGGCGAACACCCAGAGTCCCGCCTGCACCTTCAGCACGCGTCGCAGGAGCGTCACCGGATCACCGTCTCCGCAGGTAGGTCGGGGTCTCGAGGCGGTTGGTAGCATACGCGGAACCGCGTGAGCTCGAGGGTGTGTTCGTCGCGCCCCCGTGCGCCTCGCAGCCATCGAGACCCCATCGAGACGCCATCGAGACGCCATCGAGACGAAGGACAACGGATGCAGCAAGGACCCAGGGTCGCGGTCATCGGCTTGGACTGCGGCGCCCCGCAGCTCCTTTTCGAAGACCTCGCGGGAGAGGTGCCGAACCTCAGCAAGCTCTTTGCCCAGGGTATGCACGGGGACCTCGAGAGCATCACACCCCCGATCACCGTTCCTGCATGGGCCTGCGCCATGACCGGCAAGACGCCGGGCGAGCTCGGGATCTACGGCTTCCGGAACCGGAAGGACACGTCCTACGACGGGCTGCAGGTCGCCACGTCGCTGTCGGTGAAGGATCCGGCGGTGTGGGACGTGCTGGGGGGCCAGGGGAAGCGATCCCTCCTGATCGGGGTGCCTCCTGGGTTCCCGCCCCCGAAGGAGTTCCCGGGTTGGCGGGTGGCGTGCTTCCTCACTCCTCCGTCGGCCGACCACTACGCCTACCCCACCGCGCTCGAGACCGAGATCACCGATGAGCTCGGAGGTTCCGGTCAGTACATCTTCGACATCCCGAACTTCCGTCAGCAGGGTGCCGACTTCGTGATGGAGCAGATATTCACCATGACCGAGCGGCGGTTCCAGGTCGCACGCCGGCTCGTAAAGAACAAACCGTGGGACTTCTTCATGATGGTCGAGATGGGTCTCGACAGGCTGCATCACTGCTTCTGGCAGTTCTTCGACCCGACACATCCCCAGTACGAGCCAGGGAACAAGTACGAAACCGTCTTCCACGACTACTACCGATTTCTCGACAGGGAGGTCGGCGAGCTGCTGGACGTCCTTCCCGACGACGTCGTGACGATCGCGATGTCCGATCACGGCGCGCGACCCATGTTGGGCGGTCTGTGCTTCAACGATTGGCTGATCCAGGAGGGCTATCTCACGCTCACGGAACCGGTGCGCGGGATCACGCCGATCGCGAAGGCCCCGATCGACTGGAGCCGAACGGTTGCGTGGGGCGATGGGGGCTACTACGGGCGATGCTTCCTGAACATCAAGGGGCGCGAGCCGCACGGCCTGATCGATCCGAGCCGCTACGAGGAGGTTCGCGACGAGCTGGTGGCCAAGCTCGAGGCGCTCCCCGGGCCCGACGGGCAGCCGATGGGTACACGGGTGTACAAGCCGCAGAGCGTCTACCCGGAGATCCGCGGCATCGCGCCGGATCTCATCGTGTACTTCGGCGACCTGTCCTGGCGGTCCGTGGGTGCTATCGGCAACCGAAGCGTCTACACGTACGAGAACGACACCGGGACCGACGGAGCGAACCACGACCGATCGGCGTTCTTCGCGATGGCCGGCGCGCCCGAGCAGCCCACCGGCAAGGTCGACGGCTTGAAGCTGGTGGACGTGGGCCCGTCGATCCTCGAGCTGTACGGGATGGAGGCGCCGGCGGGCGCGTCCGGGAAGAGCTTCCTGTGAACGAGCGCACGGGGTTCACGGTGTGGTTCACGGGTCTGTCGGGATCCGGGAAGTCCACGATCGCCGAGATGCTGTTCCACGAGTTCCAGGCGCGGGGGATGAAGACCGAGATCCTCGACGGCGACGTGGTCCGGCAGAACCTGTCCAAGGGTCTCGGGTTCTCGAAGGAGGACCGGGACACGAACATCCTCCGGATCGGTTTCGTGGCCGAGTTGCTGACCCGCAACGGCGTGGCCACGATCTGCTGCCCGATCTCGCCCTATCGGGACACGCGTGATGCCGTCCGTGCCCGGATCGGTGCGTTCGTGGAGGTCTACGTGCATGCCACCGTCGAGGAGATCGCGGCCAACCGCGATCCGAAGGGTCTCTACAAGAAGGCGCTCGCGGGAGAGATGGCCGGCTTCACCGGCGTCGATCCCGACGCTCCCTACGAGGCTCCGGAGAAGCCGGAGCTCATGGTGGACACCGAGAACGAGACCCCCGAGCACTCGCTCCAGAAGGTGCTCGACAGGCTCCACGAGCTGGGCTACCTGGAGGCTCCAACGATGCTGGTCGAAGGTGACCGGGTGCACTCGGGCATGACCGACCTCCGGATAGCGGAGTCGGGGCACGTCGTGAAGGAGCACTGAGCCCCGGAACGCACTGGGGAGCCGTAGTCTTTCCGGTGTGGGAGACATCATCGCGCTGGTCGTCGTCGGTGCGGGGGTCGTGGTCCTCGGGATCGTCGCCTACCGTTCGCTGCGACATCGGAACCGCTCCATCGAGCGGCTCCCCGAGGCCGACGCCGGTGTCACGATGCACTGGATCAGCCGGCACGACGACTGGACCGGGGGCAGCCTGTAGGCCGAGCGACCTCGCGCTACCTCCGTCCCGATGCTCTTTCCGTCGCCGTCTCGCTGGTACGCTGAGACATGATGCAGGTCGGCGCCCATCCGGGAACGGGTGGGCGTTTCGCGTTTCACCGGGGCTGAGCGGGGGGATCGGGCGGATGGAGTTCGAGATCGGGATCGGCAAGACCGCGCGGCGCGCGTACGGGTTCGACGAGGTCGCGATCGTGCCGTCGCGGCGAACCCGCGACCCCGACGACGTTGACATCTCCTGGGAGGTCGACGCCTACAACTTCGGGATCCCGATGATGGCCTCGGCGATGGATGCGGCCGTCTCGCCCGTCACGGCCGTCGAGATCGGCCGCCTCGGGGGTCTCGCCTGCCTCAACCTCGAAGGCCTCTGGACCCGGTACGAGGACCCGGATCCGATCTACGAGGAGATCGCCGGGCTCGCCGACGAGAAAGCCACACGACGGCTGCAAGAGATCTATCAGGAGTCCTTGAAGGAGGAGCTCGTCGGTCGACGGATCGAAGAGATCCGTCAGGCGGGTGTGACCTCCTGCGCCTCGATCACGCCGCAGCGGGTAGAGCGGCTCGCGCCGCTCGTGCTGGAAGCGGGCCTCGACCTGCTGGTGATCCAAGGAACCGTGGTCTCCGCCGAGCACGTGTCGACCCGCGGGGCCACGCTCAACCTGAAGGAGTTCATCGCGCGGTTCGATCTGCCCGTCATCGTCGGAGGCTGCGCTTCGTACCCGACCGCCCTGCACCTGATGCGCACGGGGGCCGTGGGGGTGCTGGTGGGCGTTGGCCCGGGGAACGCGTGCACCTCCCGCGGGGTCTTGGGCATCGGAGTCCCCCAGGCCACCGCGATCGCCGATGCGGCCGCCGCTCGTCGCGAGCATCTGCACGAGACGGGGCGTTACTGCCACGTGATCGCCGACGGCGGTATGCGCACCGGTGGGGACATCGCGAAGGCGATCGCGTGCGGCGCCGACGCCGTGATGATCGGCTCACCGCTCACACGTGCCGACGAGGCCCCCGGCCGTGGTTATCACTGGGGCATGGCGACGTTCCATCCGACACTTCCGAGGGGCGCCCGGGTCAGGACCGAGCAGGTGGCCTCGCTCCGCGAGATCCTGGTCGGGCCTGCGCACGAGAACGACGGCACGTTCAACCTGTTCGGCGCGCTCCGAACCTCGATGGCGACCACCGGGTACGCCTCGATCAAGGAGTTCCAGAAGGCGGAGCTCGTGATCGCACCGTCGATCAAGACCGAAGGCAAGACGTACCAGGCCCAGCAGCGATTGGGGATGGGCCACTGAGCGTGGCCGACGCCGGCGCTCGCTCGATTATCGTCGTCGACCTGGGTGCGCAGTACGCGCAGCTCATCGCGCGTCGCGTGCGCGAGGCGAACGTGCATTCGGAGATCGTCGCCCACGACCTTCCGGCAGACGCGGTGAAGGCGCGACGCCCCGCGGGGATCATCCTGTCGGGCGGCCCGGCGAGCGTCTACGAGGCCGGTGTTCCGAACGTCGATCCTGGGCTGTTCGAGCTCGGCGTGCCGGTGCTGGGGATCTGCTACGGGCACCAGCTGATGGCTCAGGCACTGGGCGGAGACGTCGCCGCCACGGGCGACCGGGAGTACGGAGGCACGACCCTCACGGTCGTCCGACCGGGCGTGCTGCTGCAAGATCTGCCGGCGACCGACCAGGTATGGATGAGCCACGGCGACGCGGTGACACGCACGCCGCAAGGCTTTCGAGAAACCGCCCGGACCGACCAGATCCCCGTCGCCGCGATGGAGGATCCTGATCGTGGGCTGTTCGGCGTGCAGTTCCATCCCGAGGTCTCCCACACCCCGCGCGGCCGGGCTGTCCTGAAACGGTTCCTCTACGACGTGTGTGGGCTGCTGCCGGCCTGGACGCCGACGAACATCATCGACGACGCCGTGGAGAGGATCCGGGACCAGGTCGGCGACGAGGAGGTCCTGTGCGGTCTGTCGGGCGGGGTGGACTCGAGCGTCGCCGCGCTGCTCGTCCACCGTGCCGTCGGAGACCAGCTCACCTGCGTGTTCGTCGATCACGGACTGAATCGCGAGGGCGAGCCCGAACAGGTCGAGGAGACCTTCGGGCGGCACTTCCGCGTACCGCTGGTCCACGTGAAGGCGGCGGACCGGTTCGCAGCGAAACTGGCAGGCGTCGTCGAGCCGGAACGCAAACGCAAGGTCATCGGCGAGGAGTTCATCAGGGTCTTCGAGGAGGTAGCGCGCGATCATCGAGGTGCCCGCTTCCTGGTCCAAGGCACGCTGTATCCCGACGTGATCGAGTCCGGCTCCCGGACGGCGGCCAACATCAAGAGTCACCACAACGTCGGAGGGCTGCCGGAGGAGATGGATCTCGAGCTGGTGGAACCGCTCCGGGACCTGTTCAAGGACGAGGTGCGTCGCGTGGGTGCCGAACTCGGCTTGCCCGAGGAGATCGTGTGGCGCCAGCCCTTCCCCGGTCCAGGCCTGGCGGTTCGGATCGTCGGCGAGATCACCGCGGAGCGGCTGGACACGCTCCGCGCGGCGGACCGCGTGGTGCGCGAGGAGATACGGAGGGCCGGTCTCGAACGCGAGACGTGGCAAGCCTTCTGCGTCCTCCTCGCCGACGTGCAGTCGGTGGGCGTGATGGGAGACGGGCGCACCTACGAGCACCCTGTCGTAGTTCGCTGCGTGACCTCCGAGGACGCGATGACCGCCGACTGGGCCCGCCTTCCGTACGACGTGCTCGACCGCGTCGCCTCGCGGATCGTGCGCGAGGTCCCCGGGGTGAACCGTGTGGCCTACGACATCACCAGCAAGCCCCCCGCCACGATCGAGTGGGAGTAATCGCCCGTCGAGAGCGTTCGCACTCGGTTCACGGGGATTGCCGTTCTCGCGCTGATGATGATGCTGGTCGGCGCCGTCACCACGCCCGGTGACGCATATGAGGGCAGCTTCGCGCACAACTGGTGCAAGCGATACAAGCTACGCCGTGGACTGATGGTCTGAGTCCGCCCGACGGGTCAGCTGGAGGCGAGGAGCGTGGCGGTCACGATGAGTCGTTCGGCGCTGGAGTACCTCGGATGGCAGGTCGTGAGCACGAGAGACGGAGGCCCATCCTGCTCCAGCACCCGGCCGGAGCCCGCGGACGGGATCACGAAGTTCCGAGTGATCTCGTAGGTGTACGTCCCGTACCGGGTCCGGAGCACGACCCGGCTGCCGATGCTCGCCCGATCCAGCTCCAAGAACGGATGCAGGTAGGTCGTCCTGTGGCCGGCGATCCCGACGCGGCCGCCCTCGTCCCAAGGATCTGCCGTGTCGGTGTAGTGGCCGGGTCCTTTCTTCAGGGTCTCGTAGCCCGTGCCCTCGACCACGATGAAGTTCAGGCCGATCGACGGGATCTCGATCTGCGCGTAGGCCCCACCGGGCAGGGTGACCTCAGCATCGACGGCGGGGGGCGGCCGCGTGTCGATCGTCTCTTCGAAGCCGGCCCGAAGGGCGTCCTGGGCCCGCTGGGTCTCCAGACCGGTACCCCACAGGAGCCAGCCGACGTAGCCGCCGAACCCGGCGGCCGCCATGAGGCACAGGTAGGCGAACCAACGCACCGGCGCACGCCAGCCGAGACGCCGACCGGTACGCGATCCGGTCTGGACAGACGGAGCCGGAGCCTCGGTGACGGACACAACCTTTTCACGCTACAGCGGATCAACCCTCGGCGCATCCATCGGAAGTCCAAGGCCTCGTGTCGAGGGCTCAACGACTCCTCCGGTCGCCGACCCCTCCTAGACTGGGTCCGTGACCGAGGACTCCCCCCTGCTCGACGGCCTCAACGACATCCAGCGAGAGGCGGTGGTCCACACCGAAGGCCCTCTGCTGATCGTTGCGGGAGCGGGCTCGGGCAAGACCCGGGCGCTCACCCACCGGATCGCCTACCTGATCCGCGAGGAGGGAGTTTCCCCGTACGAGGTCCTGGCCATCACCTTCACGAACAAGGCCTCGCGCGAGATGGCCGAGCGCGTCGAGAGCCTGGTGGGCGCCGGTGTCGCGAGAGGGATGTGGATCCTCACGTTCCATGCCGCATGCTCCCGGATCCTCCGCCGAGAGCACACGCATCTGGGTGTGCCGTCGAGCTTCACGATCTACGACGACGCCGACACCGAAAGGCTGATCGCCGGGATCGAGAAGAGCCTCGACCTCGACCCGAAGCGATTCCCGCCGAAGGCGATGGCGGCCGGCATCTCGAAGGCGAAGGACCGGGTGCTGTCTCCCGACGAGCTCGGCTCGCTCGCATCGAACTTCTACGAAGAGACGCTCACTCGGATCTATCGGGAGTACGAGAAGCGGAAACGTGCCGCCGGCGCTTTCGATTTCGACGACCTGATCTCGGAGACGGTGCGCCTGTTCCGAGATCATCCCGACGTGCTCCGTCATTATCAGGAGCGGTTCCGCTACATCTTGATCGACGAGTACCAGGACACGAGCCGCGCCCAGTACGAGCTCGTGAACCTGCTGGCGTCGCGCTACCGGAACCTGTGTGTGGTGGGCGATGCAGACCAGGGTGTGTACTCGTGGAGAGGCGCCACGATCCAGAACATCATGGACTTCGAGCGCGACTATCCGGACGCCGCCGTGTTCCTGATGGAGCAGAACTACCGCTCGACGCAGAGCATCCTCGCAGTAGCCAACGCGCTCATCGAGCGGAACGTTCATCGCAAGCCCAAGGCGCTGTGGACGGAGCTTGCCGGCGGCGAGCCCGTCGTGAGCTTCAAAGCGGGCGACGAGCACGAGGAGGCGCTGTTCATAGCCTCCGAGATCGAGCGTCTGCGCGACGACGAGGGCCACCGGTTCCGTGACGTGGCCGTCTTCTACCGGACCAACGCCCAATCTCGCGTGATCGAGGACGTGTTCATGCGGGTCGGCACGCCGTACCGCGTCTTCGGAGGCGTCCGGTTCTACCAGCGTCGTGAGATCAAGGACGTCCTCGGCTACCTCCGCGTGCTGTTGAACCCGCACGACGTGATCTCGTTCCGACGTGTGGTGAACACGCCGAAGCGGGGGATCGGGGACGCCACGGTGGCGGCCCTCGAGTCGTTCGCGGCGACGGAGGGCATCGACGTGCTGGAGGCCTGCCGCCGCGTGGACGAGATCACCACGCTCGGGACCCGGGCGAAAGGCGCCGTGGCGGGTTTCGCAGGTGTGATGCAAGCGCTGCGGGTGCAGCTGGACGACGGCATCGGTGCTGCGCGCATGGTCGAGGTCGCGGCCGCCGAGTCGGGATACATGGCGGAGCTGGAAGAGGACCGGACGGTGGAGGCCCAGGGTCGGATCGAGAACCTGCAGGAGCTCTCGGGCGTGGCTGCGGAGGTATCGGCCCGCGATCCTGAGACGGGCCTGGCCGAATTCCTGGAGCAGGTGTCGCTCGTTGGGGAACAGGACTCCTACGAGGAGGAGGACTCGAGCGTGACGCTCATGACCCTGCACATCGCCAAGGGCCTCGAGTTCCCCGTGGTGTTCATCGTGGGGATGGAGGACGGGATCTTCCCGCACTTCCGCTCGATGACCGACACCGCTGAGCTGGAAGAGGAACGGCGGCTGGCGTATGTGGGGATCACGCGGGCACAGGAGCGGCTGTACCTGACGCACGCATGGAGCCGCACGCTGTTCGGGCAGACGAACTACAACCCGCCCTCGAGGTTCCTGGGCGAGATCCCACGGGAGCTGCTCGACGTGCGGGAGAGCGAGGGCGCGATGCCCCGGCGGCGCCCTCGGTACGGTGACCGGCGGACGGCGCCGCCGGGCGGCGACGCCCACACGGTGATCGGTCTGCCGGGGACCAGCGGAGCGGTCAGGGTCGGCGGCGGCGCCGTGACGACATGGGCCCCTCCTCGGCCGGCGGGCCTCGCCCGGGATATGCCGTCGATCCGCGAGGGTGACACGGTGATACACGAGCGATTCGGGGAGGGTGTCGTGTTGTCGGTGAGCGGTGACGGCGAGGATGTCGAGGCCCGCGTCGCGTTCTCCGATGCCGGCGAGAAGAGCCTCCTGCTCGCATACGCACCACTCAGGAAGGTCGGCTGAAGGTCACTCGGCGTCTGGGAACGGGAGCTCACGGACGCCTCGCTCCGGGTCCCACGCGAGAACTCGCCGCGGCTCTGCGAACGTGATATAGCCGGCCGAGCGCACGTCGATCGCGAACACGTGGAAGTCCGGCTCCTGCGGAGCCCAATCGATGCGGGCCTTCACGGCATCTTGGTACGCCGCCCGGAGCTCCGGGTCGTCCAGGGCGAGCGCCCGACCGTAGATCTTGGCGTCTCCCTCGGTGCCCATGCGGTCGGCAGTACAGCTGTGGAGCACGCATCGTGGATCGCGAAGCAGATCCCTCGCTTTCCGGCTCTGCCACATCATGCCGAGCATCAGCTCGCCTGCGGCGAAGTCCAGCTCGCACGGGGTGATCCTCGGTGATCCGTCCGCTCGGAGCGATCCGACCAGGCAGAGCTCATGTCTCCTGAAGCGCTCCTCGGTGAGCGCCGCGATCTCCGGGCCGGCAGCGGCGAACTCTTCCCAGCGCATCAGGTCGAGAGCTTCGCGAGCACGTTGCGGGTGATCGTGGCCACGTCTGGGTCGCCGCCTGTGAGACCGTACGTCCAGTCGGTGACTCCGGCGTTGAAGACGGTGCCGTGCCCCGACGTAGTGAAGCATCCCATCACGGCGTGCCCGTGCAGGAAGTCATCGACGTAACCACGCCAGCCGTCGCCGTGGATCGCCATCGCGATCGGCTCGGCCTCGCCGGGCTCGTGGGCGTATCGCGTGGGCTGCTCGGCTTGGGTCCACAGGTGGGCCGGAGCGGTCGCGAGTACCTCGAGGCCGTCGGGGGCGCCGTCCCGATGCGTCGGGACTGGGCGGCCGCTCGCAAGGGTGAGCTCGCAGCCGTCCACTTCATACGCCACGATCGCATCCGCCGTGCCGAGCGCATCGCCGTACATCAACCCTGTTCCGTCGAACGCCCAGTGCTCGGGACGCCAGACCGTGTATCCCCCTGAGGATCGAGGCGTCGCGAGGCCGTAACGGGCATAGCCACCGCGCGAGAACGAGAGGCCCGTCATGGCGAACTCCGGCCGCCCGATCCGTCGGTCGACCCACGCGCCTGTCAGGAACCGCTCGTCGATGGTCCCGACGACGGGGTCGGCGTCCGCGGCGTACTTGAAGCCGACCATCGTGCGGAGGTCGTCTTCGAAGCGAACCTGCCAGTAGCAGGTGTTGCCGCTGAAGATCGCCGCGTTCCCACCGGCCCCGGTGAACGCCTCGAGGGCGTCGCGCATACCCCACGACCAGTACTCGTCGTGACCGACGGACAGGAAGAGCCGGTGTCCATCGAGCACCTCGGGCCTCGTCTGGAGGTCCTGTGAGATCGCGACGTCGACGTCGAATCCCTGCGTCTCCGCCCACGCCAGGAAGGGACGCTCTCGGTCGTACCAGCCCGCGCCCCCGCTCCAAGGAGACAGCCCGAGCGGCTCGGCCCACTCGAAGAACCAGAGGGCTTCCGCGTCCAGGTGTGGCTGCATCTTGCGTCTCGCGGACTCCGGTTTGCGCAGGAACCCGCGGGCGAGCGGTCGATCGAACGAAACCTGCGTTCCTCCCGTGTACAGCTGCGGGCCACCCCAGTCGTTGTACGCGTTCCACGTAGCGGTCGACAGGACGAGCACGATCGGCGAGGGGCGGTCGGGATCGGGCCGGATGACCACGAATGCGTCGGCGCGCTCGTCTCCAGCGGCCAGCGTGACCCCGTAGTAGCCGGAGCGCCACGTGACGTCGATGGGGATCTCGAGGGTCGGCGACCATCGACAGCCGTGGGCGGAGGCGTCGTCGGGGATCGGCTGATCCGTGGAGGCCACGTCGCGCGCGCGCCACACCACCTGTCGGTTGGCACCCTCCCGGGCGACCGTGACGTCGAACGCCGGCGCGTCGCACGAAACGTGCAGGGCGGTCGGCTCGCCTGGATCCACGCTCGGCGGCCAGCAATACGCCTCGAGCATCTAGCGGAGGAAGGCGACGTAGCCGGCCAGCAGGATCACCATGCCGGCAACGATCGGCGCGATCACCCACGCGAGGCCGAGCCGCCCACGATACGGACCGAGCGTGCTGACTTTCGTAGTGGGCTTCAGACCAGGAGGTCGAAGCTGCACTCGTCGGTTCCGCGGCATCTCGGCGAGTCTACCGACGCCGGGATTCGACGAGGTTCTTCAGCCTCGCAAGGCGTTCGTCCCAGCCGGCGCCCACATCCATCATCCACCCCACGGCGTCGGCCAGCGGAGCTGGGGTCAGCTCGTAGCGCCGGCCCCGAACCTCTCCGTGCGGCGTCACGAGCCCCGCCTCCCTCA
>Ga0299907_10001307_pt1 | contig 14096 bp, 10 predicted proteins | sample RVTome_16_FD_198680 | JGI IMG/M metagenome (GOLD analysis project Ga0299907, IMG submission 198680) | Soil microbial communities from uranium-contaminated site in the Upper Colorado River Basin, Wyoming, United States - RVT152D67 (version 2) ... | reverse complement strand
CTCGCCCGTATTCCCGATACGCGCTCGTCCGGGCGGCGTCCCCGGCTTGGTCTCGGCCATCCCCGCATCGACGACAATTACCGATCAACCATCTAGCGCCGGCGATTGACAGCCAGCTCGCGCGAGAGGATGCTCCGCGCGGGTGAGCTCCCGCCGTCTCGTTCTCGCCGTCGTCGCCACGCTCCTCGCCTCGGGCGTGCTCGTCACCGCCACGAGCGCTTCGACGTCCGTCTCCAGGCCCGCGGGCGCACCAGACTTGGCTGCGATGGCCCTCGCCGTGCACGACCTCCCGGCCGGGACGCGTGTCGACAAGCAGGGCTACGTGCGCGACCCCGACTACGTCGCGTCGTACACGCGAGAGTTCTCGATCCGCGGTAGCCCGCTCGGCCGCTCGCTCGTTCTCGGGCTCGAGCAGACGCTCGAAGTCGAGCGGACGGCGGCCGAGGCTCGCGCGACCTTGGGCTTCGCGAGCCGGCTCTTCCGCGGCAGGCAGGGCGCCCAGCTCCTGAAGTCGCTCATCGTCGAGGGTGGCGTCGACGCGCGGGACGTCGTCGTCCGGAGGATCCGAACGCCCTCGATCGGCCACGGCGCGCTCGTGATCCCGATCCGCGTGACCGTGGACGGCGTGGCCGTCGAGCTGGCGGTCGTGCTCTTCCGCTTCGACCGCGTGCTCGGGACGCTGACGCTTGTCGGCCTGAGGATCCGGGGGGCCGACACGGATCGCCTCGCACGCGTGGCGGCAAGCCGGGTCCGGGCCGGGCTGCTGCCCACGAGCACGGCTGCGCCGACGCTCTCCGGCACACCGCAGCCCGGCCAGGTCCTCACCGCCACGCGCGGAGCCTGGCGCGGCGACCAGCTCGCGTACGCGTACCAGTGGGAGCGGTGCGACGCGGCCGGCGCAGGCTGCGTCGCGATCACGGGTGCGATCGCGCCGACGCACACCGTGTCGGTCGGCGACCTCGGCTCGACGCTGCGCGCTCGCGTGACCGGCCGCAACCGCCTCGGGAGCGCCTCCGCGACGTCGGGAGCGTCGCCCGTCGTCGCCGGCCCTGCCGGCGCCCCTACGAGCGCCGCGGCTCCGGTGATCTCGGGCAGCGTCCAGGTCGGCGCGACGCTGACCGCGACGACCGGGTCGTGGACGGGCGAGCCCACCTCATACGCCTACCAGTGGCGCCGGTGCGACGCGGCGGGTGCGGGATGCGTCGACATCGCCGGAGCGACCGCGGCGGCGTACGTGGTCTCGTCGGCCGACTCGCGTCTGACCCTGCGCGTGCTCGTGGTCGCCGCGAACGCCGCGGGGCCGGGTGGCGCGGTCTCGGCCGCCACCGCCGCTGTGCCCTGATCTCCGCCGCCGGCCCTGCTCAGGCTGCCCGGGTGCCACCGCTCGCCGGGTGCCGCCCGATCGCTCCGATCGCGAGCAGCTCGGCCACCGCGTCCGGCGCGAGCGGCGCCGCGTAGTGGAACCCCTGACCGTGCCGGCAGCCCAGCTGCTCGAGGACCCGCGCCTGTGCCTCGTCCTCGATCCCCTCGGCGACGACTCCCAGGCCGAGGGCGCCTGCGAGCTCGATGATCGCCCGGACGAAGGCCCGGCGCTCCGGCACGCGCTCGAGCTCGTGCACGAACGACCTGTCGATCTTCAGCGTGTGCACCGGCAGGTCCTGCAGGAGCGCGAGCGACGAGTAGCCGGTGCCGAAGTCGTCCAGGGCGAGCTTGACGCCGAGCCCGACCACGTCGTCGAGGACACGCCGCATCTCGTCGCGACGGTGGGCGAGCACGCTCTCCGTGATCTCGAGAACGAGGGCATCGGGAGGAAGCCCCGCGGCTGCGAGCGCCTCGCGGACGTCGCTCACGAGCCCCGGGCCGCGGACCTGGCGCGGTGACACGTTGACGCTCACCCTCAGCGTCTCGGACGGCAGCGAGCGCCGCCACTCGGCGAGCTGACGGCACGCCTCGGCGAGCACCCAGCGCCCGATCGCGACGATCCGCCCCGTCTCCTCGGCAAGCGGGACGAACTCCGACGGCGCGAGCAGCCCTCGCGTGGGATGCCGCCAGCGCACGAGCGCTTCCAGGCCGACGACCACGCCTGTCGCGAGCTCGACCTCGGGCTGGTACTGAACCACGAACTCGTCCTCGATCGAGGCACGGCGGAGCTCCGCCACGAGCTCGAGCGCACCGACGTCTGCGTCCATCCACGGCGCGTAGACGGCGTACTGCGCCTTGCCCGACGACTTCGCCCGGTACATGGCGAGGTCCGCCGAGCGCAGCAGCCCCTCGACGTCGTCGCCGATGGTGATGCCGATGCTCGCCGTGACGTACACCTGCCGCTCCGCGACCACGAAGGGATCCTGGAGCGACGCGACGAGGCGCTCGGCGACGGCGACGACGGCGTGCGGACTCTCGACGTCCTCCACGAGGATCGCGAACTCGTCTCCCCCGAGCCTCGAGATCGTGTCCCCGGGCGACAGCGTAGTGCGAAGCCGCTCCCCGACGAGCTCGAGCAGAGCGTCTCCGGCGAGATGACCCAGGCTGTCGTTCACCGCCTTCAGGTCGTCCAGGTCCAGGAAGAGAACGGCAACCTCGCCACCGTGCTCCGCCCGCAGAGCCAGCGCGTGCTCCAGACGGTCGATGAAGAGTGCGCGATTCGCGAGGCCGGTCAGCGGATCGTGGAAGGCCTGGTGCCGGAGCTGCCTCTCGGCCTCCGTGCGGGCCGTGACGTCGAGGAGATAGCCCTGGAGGACCTTCTCCCCTGTGGCCGGGTCGTGGATGAGACGCGCCTCGTCGTGGACCCAGATGTAGCGCCCGTTCCTGGCGCGAAGCCGGTAGTCGAGCTGGAGCGGCTCTCCGGTCGCGTGTACCCGCCGGTGCGCGGCGAGGACGTGCTCGCGGTCCTCGGGATGGAGCAGCGTGACGAAGAGATCCGGGGCCCGGATCCACTCCTCGGGCGAGTAGCCGAGCATGACCTCGACCTGCGGGCTCGTGTACACGTTCGAGCTCTTGTCGTCGAGCCGGTCGACGTAGACGGCGAGCGGAAGCTGCTCCACGAGCGTGCGGTACTGGGTCTCGGCTCGGCGCAGTGCCTCCTCGGCGTGCCGTCGCTCGGTGACGTCGAGCGCAAAGCCCTGCCGGAACGGCGGACCGCCCTCGGGCGGCCGTACGAGAACCGATCGGTCCTCGACCCAGACGGTCCGTCCGTCGGCCGTGAGCATCCGATACTCGATGCGAAGCTCTTCGCCACGCTCGTACGCCCTGTGCCGAGCAGCGACCACGCGCTCGGCGTCGTCGGGATGGATCGAGCGCAGGTAGAGGTCGGGCGTGGCGAGCCACATCTCGGGCGTGTAGCCGAGCATCGCCTCGAGCTGCGGGCTCAGGTAGAGCGCGTTCGAGACGGGGCTCTGGGGCGAGTCGACGTAGGAGACCAGGGGCAGTTGCTCGACGAGCGTGCGGTAGCGGAACTCCGCGGAGCGGAGGCGCTCGTCGGCCTGCCGGCGCTCGCTGACGTCTCGGACGCAGGCGGTGAACATCGGTGGACCGGGAACGTCGACGCGGGCGATCGTGATCTCGGCGGGGAAGCGGGACCCGTCCGCACGCATCGCCTCGACCTCGAGGCGCCGACCCAGGAGCACACCGGCTCCGTCGGACGGCCCGGACGCGGTCCAGCGCGCGAGCCCTCGCCGGTGTGCCTCGCGCTGCTCCGGCGGGACGATCAGCTCGGCGAGCTCGCGTCCGAGGACGTCGGCCCGGCGATAGCCGAACGTCAGCTCCGCGGCCCGGTTGAACTCCAGGACGCTGCCGCGGTGGTCGATGGTGACGAAGGGGTCGAGCGCCGCGTCGAGGATGGCGTGGGCGTAGGCCCCGCCGCCGCGGAGGCTCGCATCGTCGCCCTCGACGCCGGTTGCCGATGGTGCAATCACCCGCCGTCTACGCATCGTCGCGAGGGATCGGGCCTGCCACCCCTCGATCGGGGTAGGCCGTTCGAGCGGCGGGTCGATCTAGCCCGCAGGGCGAGGCAACCCCTCGCCCCTACGAAGTCGGGCGGAGCATCGGGAAGAGGATCACGTCGCGAATCGTCTCGCGCCCCGTGAGGAGCATCGCGAGCCGGTCGATGCCGAGCCCGAGCCCGCCCGTGGGCGGCATCCCGTACGAGAGCGCCTCGACGTAGTCCGGATCGCCGCGCTCGCCCTCCACGTGCTCCGACTGCATCTCGAACCGGCTCTGCTGCTCCTCTGCATCGTTGATCTCCGTGAACGCGTTCCCGAGCTCCATCCCGCCCGCGAAGTACTCGAACCGCTCGGTGAGGGTGGGGTCGTCGTCGGTGGAGCGCGCGAAGGGCGAGATCTCGATCGGGTAGTCGTGGACGATCGTGGGCTGGACGAGCCCGGGCTCGACGAAGTGGCTGAACGCGTGGTCGACGAGCTGCGGCCAGTCCTTGTCCGCGGTCGTGTCAACGCCGCGCTCCGTGAGCCAGGCGCGGAGCTCGTCCCCGTCGCGAGTCCAGAGCTCGTGCTCCTCGAGCGCGTCGGTGAAACGGATCCGGCGCCACGGCGCGGCGAGGTCGATCTCCGTGCCCCTGAACGTCACCCGCGTCGTGCCCAACACCTCGCCCGCGACCCGCTCCACGAGCTCCTCGATGCGCGCCATCGTGTCGCGGTAGTCGGCGTACGCCTCGTACCACTCGAGCATCGTGAACTCGGGCTGGTGCTTGTACGAGACGCTCTCGTTCCGGAAGTCCTTGCCGAGCTCGTACACGCGCTCGAGCCCGCCGACGATCAGGCGCTTGAGGTAGAGCTCCGTCGCGATCCGCAGGTAGAGGTCGGTGTCGAGCTCATTCGAGCGGGTGACGAACGGGTGCGCGAAGGCGCCGCCGTAGCGCGGCTGGAGGATCGGCGTCTCGACCTCGACGAAGCCTTTCCCGTCGAGGTAGCGACGGATCGCCGTAACGATCTTCGTGCGGAGCAGGAAGGCCTCGCGTGTGTCCTCGTTGACCAGCAGGTCGAGGTAACGCTTGCGGTAGCGCGTCTCCGTGTCGGTGAGCCCGTGGAACGTGTCGGGGAGCGGGCTGCGGTTGCGAGAGAGCAGAGTGAGCTCGTCGACCGCGAGTGAGGGCTCCCCCCGGCGCGACTGCGCGGGCTTCCCGACAACACCGACCACGTCGCCGAGGAGCACGTCGAGGTCGCCGATCCGCCCTGTGTCGCACATGAGCTGGATCCGGCCCGAGCGGTCGACGAGGTCGAGAAAGACCAGCTTTCCCATTTCGCGCCGAGCCAGCACGCGTCCGGCCAGGCTCCTCGTCTCGCCGAGCTGCCCGCCCGCCTCGATCGCTTCGCATTCGGCCCTGACAGCGGCGATCTCGACACGCCCGGGGAAGCGCTTGGGAGGCGTCATGGCCCGCCAGCCTACTCGCCCTTCGAGGCCCGGACGAGACGCCGCACGCGCCCGAGGTTGGGCGTTGCCGCGACCGTGACGATCTCTCCCTGTTCGAGCCCGGTGTACTGGCCGGGCTGTACGCGCCAGGCGTGGACGAGCCTGGCGCTCCCGTCGTCGACGGCGACGTAATAGCGGCGATGCTCGTCGTCACCGAAGGAGCGGAGACGCATGATCGGGCCCGTGATCTCGACGGTGCCTCGCAGGTCGAGCCAGGACACGGCGACGAGGGCGACGCCGAGCAGCACCGCTGCGCACGGGATTGCGAGCAGCGTGCCCGGGACGACATCCAGCCAGCCGCTCCCGAAAGCGTCGACGAGGGACGGCCCGAGGAAGTACAGGGCGAGCGTCCCACCAGCGATCGCCGCCGCGCCCGCGGGGAGCGCGACCAGCGGCTCGGCGCCCCAGGCGAGCGGCCAGAACCGTGGGTACGCGATGCGCACCGGACGCCAGCGGCCGCCGTACGAGCTCCACGCCTCGTGGTCCGGCTCGACCCCCATCGGGAGCGCGCCGAGCGCGCCGCGGGCGAGCCCGAGCGCGGCACCGTACGCGAGCAGCCGGTCCCAGAGCGGGACCGTCAGCGGCGAGTACTCCTCGAAGACCTCGTTCTCGGCGAGCTCCGCCCTGACTCCGAGCCAGCGCGAAGCGGCGGCCATGCCGTCGGGCGTCTCCCGCTGCGGATGCCGCGCGCGGATCCAGCCCAGAACGGCGACCGCGGCGGCGATCACGACGATCCCCGCCTGGAACGCGGACGAGGCCGCCCAGGCGAGAACCGCGGGCACCCCGGCGGCGACCGTGAGCACGGTGAAGACGGGCCCGTCGAGGGCGTCGCGCGAGAGGCCGCGCCGCTTGGCATCCGAGACGACCTGCTGCTCGAAGCCGTGCCGCCAGCGCCGGGAGCTCTCCTGCGGCCCGGTCGTGAGGGCTTCCGCTGGAACGACCTCGTCATGCGCGAGGCCGTGCAGGTGCTCGAGGACGCGCAGCTCGTACGGCGTCAGCGTCTCGCCGTGCTCGGGTCGCAGCCGCACGTAGAAGGCGCCCGGGCCTCGCTGCTCGACCTCGACGACCTTGCGCGCGGCCAGGTCGAGCAGAGTCGCCGGCACCGCCTCGGAGGGGACGCGGAAGTCGCTGACGAGGAAGCTCGCGACCGCAGGAGGCTCCGGGCCGAGCTCGAGCGTACGTGGGCCGACGGCCGGCTCCGGCGGCTTTCGTGCGAGGTAGAGGGCCCCGGCGGCGAGCAGCCAGAGGAGCGCCGTGAGTGCCGTCGCGACCGCGAGGACGTGGTCCCAGCCCTCCAGCATGGGCGGTCAGCCCGGACTACTCACTGGCCGCTACGAGCCTCGGAGACGGCCGAGTTACCTGCTCGACGACGCCACCTTCCACGCTCCCGATTCGGTTCGACCCTTCACCGCGGGCGACCCGCACGATCGTCACCGGTGACTCTGTGATGTCGCCGTTCCGGTCGAAGCCGAACGATCCGAGCAGCCCGTCGCGCACTCGCGTCCGGAAGAGCTCCTGGACGACCGAGGCACGAGTCCCGTCGGAGCGGGCGATGGCGTCGAGGAGCACCTCGGTCGCCTGGGCGGCGTAGACGGCTGCGGGCTCGACGACGACGCCGGGCTGGGTCGCGCCGAACCGCTCGACGAAGCGATCGCCGGCGTCGGGGAGCTGCTCCGTGACGGCTCCGGCGAGGCTGACGAAGGTCCCGAGCGCGGCAGGGCCTGCACGCGAGACGAGCAGCCGGAGCGGCGTGAGGCCGTCCGGGCCGAGGAGGTCGGCGGAGGGACCGAGCTGGGCACGCAGGTCGCGCACGACACGCGCGGCGTTGGTGTCGAGCAGCCCCCCGACGAAGACCGCGGTCGCGCCCGACCGCGCGACCGTCTGCGCGAGGTCGCCGTAGCCGCGCATCTGCGGATCCCACGTAGTACGGCCGGCGACGGTGAGCCCGAGCCGGCTGGCGGCCGTCTCGAACCCGGTGGCCATGAGCGCGCCGTATCCCGGATCGCCGTCGTCGAGCACGTACACCCTCCGGTGCCCGCGGTCCCGAGCATGGAGCGCGAGAGCGGCGCCCTGGAGGTCGTCGGTCGGGTACACGCGAACGTAGTTCCGGGTGCCCGTGGGGTAGAGCGCGGCGGGGAGTGCCGGGTCGACTCCAGGCCCGCGCCTGGTGAGCCCGACGAAGGAGTTGAACGGCGAGATCATCGCCAGCGGGCCGCCCGGGGCGCGGTTCAGCTCTGGCAGCGCGGCGACGGCGCAGGGCGAGTTGAACGTGCCGACCACGCCCACGACGTCCGGGTTCTCAGCGTACGCCCGCGCGTTCGCGGCGCATTTCGCCTCGTCGTAGAGCCCGGTGCGCGCCACCGAGTCGTCGCAGGACTGGTACGCGACCTGGAAGCGACCCGCCCGGAACCCGCGCTCGCGAAACACGAAGGCGATCGCCTGCGCCATCTGTGTCGTCGTCACCCGGACGCCACCCTGGAGCGGGAGGTCGGAGACGACGAGGAGGTCGGCTGGCTCGCGGCCGTTGAGCATCGGCTCGCAGGTGGAAGCCGGGAACGGACGAACGCCGGCCACCGCGGTCGTCGAGGCGGTCGGATCCGAGACGACGGCGGTCCAGACCGTGTCGCCGTCGATCGCGAGCGAGCGTGGGATGCCGTCCAGGTCGATCGTGTGCTCGACCGTCGCGCTCTCGGGATCGATCCGAAGAAGTGTGCCGGTGAGCGGGTTCGCAACCCAGACCGCATCCGAGCCGACCGCGACGTCCGACACGCCGCGAGCGAGCTCGATCGCCCCGAGCGTCGGCCTGCGGCCGCCGCCGATCCTCCAGAGGACGCCGTCGTTCGGCGACGTGACCCACGCCGCGCGCGCTCCGACCGCGATCGACCCCACGGAGGACGCCGGCACACTCGTGCGCAGCACCGGTCTCGCCGTCCGCTCGTGGAGCAGTGCCACGGTACCGTCGACGCCGAGCACCCAGACGCCCGCCCCGCCGGCCGCGACCGCGGCCGCGGGGACCGCTCGCGAGACGGCCGTGATCGCGCCCGTCGACGCCTCGATGCGGACGACCGCGAAGTCGGGCGTCACTACCCAGACCACGTCGCCCTGCACGGCCACGTGGTTCTCGACCAAGTTGGAGAACGCGGCGTCGCGCATCGGCAGCCGGATCTCCGCGCGCTCGGTGCCCGTGGTCGCGTCGAGCCGGGCGACCGACGTCGCGACCGGGCCGACGAACTGCGCGCGCTCGAGCGGTCTTCCGTTCGCGACCCACGCGGAGCCCACGCCCGCAGCGATATCGGTCGGCGTCGCGCCCGTCGAGAACGTCTCGACGACGCGGGACGACTCCGACAGCCGCAGCACGGTCTGCGCGTCGGCGTCGACGACCCAGACGACCCCATCGTCCACGGCGATCGCGCTCGGCGTGCGTCCTGCTGGGATACGGCGGCGCACGGTCCCCGTCGACGCATCGAGGGCGACCACGACGCCCTCGCCCGGCGCGACGACGACGGTCGCGTCGCGCCCGCCGTCGCGACCGAGAGCGACTGCAGCCACGAGCGCCCCGAGGACGAGGGCCGCGACCACGGCGCCGACCAGCACGAGGCCGCGCGCGCTTCGTGTGGCCCGACGGTGGCTCGGGGCCTCGAGCTGGACGTCGTGCGTCAGGATCGATTGCTGGAGGCGTTGGAGCTCCGGTCCGGGCTCGAGCCCGAGCTCCTCGACGAGCACTCGTCGCGCGTCCGCGTACGCATCCAGCGCTTCCGCCTGCCGGCCGGCGCGGTAGAGCGCGAGCATCAGCTGGGCGCGCGGGCGCTCACGCAGCGGATGCCGGCGCACGTGGTTGCGGAGCTCCCCGACGAGCTCCGCGTGCACGCCCAACGCAAGGTCGGCGTCGATCCTGGCCTCCAGCGTGGCGAGTCGCTCGTCCTCGAGCGCTGCGATCAGGTCGTGCGCGAAGGGCTCGTTCTCGAGGTCGGCCAGGGCCCGGCCTCTCCACAGCTCGAGCGCCGCGCGGAACGAGCGGGCAGCCTCGTTGGCACGTCCTTCGTCGAGCTCCGTCCGTCCGCGGTCGCGGAGGGCGCGGAAGCGATCGAGATCGAGCTGTCCGGGCTCGAGCTCGATGACGTATCCAGGGGCTCGCGTGACGAGGACCGCGTGCGGCTCGAGCTGCCGGCGAAGGCGCGACACGTGCTGCTGGAGCGCGGTCTGGGCGTCCGCGGGCGGCCGGTCACCCCAGAGCTCATCGATCAGCCGGTCGGTGGAGACGACCTCGCCGGCATGCAGGAGGAGGATCGCGAGGACCGTCCGCTGTCGCGCTCCGGCGAGCTGGACCTGCCGCCCGTCGGCCAGGACCTCGAGCGGGCCGAGGATGCGGAATTCGAGGCTGCCGGCCAGGTCGCGAACGTACCACGCTTCGCTGTCAGGGAGCTGACAGCGCCGCGTCAGGACCTGGAGAGCAGGCGTGTCGACCCTGCGGCCGTCCACACCCGAAGAGGGAGGTCGCACATGCGTCTCGCGCCCATGATCGCCGTCGTCGCAGCGCTCGCGGCAGCCGGCTGCGGCGGCGGAGGCTCCGACGAGGCTGCGGAGCCGCTCCGCGACGGCGTCTACGAGTTCGAGCTGACCGAGGAGTACCTCCTCGACAACGGCATCTCCACCTCGCAGGCGGAGAACGAGTCCGGCGCCCACGAGGTCACCCTCGACGGTGGCTCGTTCGTCGATCGCTGGCGTACGGACGAAGGACGGACCGGCTCCTGCTCGGGCACCTACGAGGAGGACGGGAGCCGCGTCACCTTCAAGTTCGAGATCGGCTGCTTCGGCGACTGGGCGATGAGCCACTCCGTCGAGGGCGACGTCGTGACCTGGTCCGACTTCGAAGCGCTCGCACCGCACGACGGCGAGGAGGAGCAAAACGTCACCGAGGTCTTCAACGGCGTCCCGTGGACGCGCGTCGGGGACGTTCCCGAGGAAGGAGAGAAGTGATGGTCAGAGCACTCGCGATCGGTGTGACGGTTGCGCTCGCAGGTCTAGTGGCGGCTGAGCTGCCAGGAGCGGCGACCGCCTCCCCAGGGCAGGACCGCATCGTGCACTTCCGTGACACGGCGGGTCCCTTCACGAACGTCTGGGGCGCGTGCGGTGCGGTCGAGACGGTGACCGTGACCGTGCACGGCACGGTCTTCTTCGACGCCGACGGAACGTGGGTGAGAACACTCGAGCACGCGGCGTACGACAGCGTCCTGACGGGTCCCACGGGCACGTCGATCCCGTTCGACGGCCACCAGAACGCGGAGTTCACCGCGGCAGGGATCACCACCCTCACCGGCCAGGGCCCGAACGTCCGGGCGCCGGGTCGTGGGCTCCTCTATCAGGACGTCGGTCGGCTCGTCTTCGACGTCACGGTGCCGTTCCCAGGCGAGACGTTGTTCGCATCCGCGAAGGCGGTGAGCTTCGACGCCTTCGACCCCGACAAGCTTGGAGCCGCGATCTGCGTCGCTGTCGGGTAGCGAAGCACCCGCTCGCGGGAGGTGATCTTGCGCGAGACGGCGTGCGAAGGCGCCGCGGGATGGAGATCAGGGCCGCGCTACGCGGCCTTGATCTCCATGATCTTGTACTTCACCTTCGAGCCGCGCGGCGTCGCGACCTCGACGGTCTCGCCCTTCTTGCGGCCCATGATCGCCTTCCCGACCGGAGACTCGTTCGAGAGCTTGCGCTCGGCGGGGTTCGCCTCGGCGGAGCCGACGATGAAGTACTCCGTCGTCTCCTTCGCGTCCACGTCGCGGAGTCGCACGACGGAACCGATCGACACGACGCTCGTGTCGACGCCCTTGACGTCGATCACGTGCGCGTTCGCGAGCCGCTCCTCGAGCTGCGCGATGCGGTGCTCGAGCATCATCTGCTCGTTCTTCGCGTCGTCGTACTCGGCGTTCTCGGCGATCTCGCCGAACTCGCGCGCGGCGGCGATGCGCTCCGCGATCTCGCGCCGCTTCGAGGTGGAGAGGACCTCCAGCTCGCTTCGAAGCTGCTCGTAGCCCTCGGGGGTGAGGATCACATCCTTCAAGGAAACGCCTCCTGAGACGTGACGGCGGGGCCCCCCGGCCCCGTCGGACGGCCGGGAATGGTAGCTGCGTCCGCGAGTCGTCGTCAACGCGGTCCCCGACTACCATTCCGAGCCGGTGATCGACCTGCGCTCACCCTGGTGGATCGGCCCCGTGGAGGTGCCGACGCGCCTCGTGCTCGCGCCGATGGCAGGCGTCAGCGTGCAGGCCTTCCGCCGCCAGGGCCGCCGCTACGGGGCAGGCCTGGTCTGCTCGGAGATGGTGAGCTGCGCGGGGATCGAGCACCGCAACGAGCGAACGCTCGGCTACCTCCGCGTGGCGGCCGACGAGCATCCGCTCGCGATCCAGCTCTTCGGCTCGGAGCCGCGCGCGATGGCGGACGCGGCGCGGATGGTCGAGGCCGTCGGGGCCGACCTGGTCGACCTCAACTTCGGCTGCCCGGTGAAGAAGGTCACGCGCACGGGGGCGGGCGCGCACCTGCTCGAGGAGCCCGATCTCGCGTGCGCCCTCGTCGAGTCCGTTGCAGGCACCGTCGATCTCCCTGTCACCGTGAAGCTCCGGCGGGGCGTGCGGAACGGCTCGCGCGCGTGCCTCGAGCTCGGGCCGCGGCTCGTCGAGGCGGGCGCTGCCTCCATCACCCTGCACCCACGCTCGGCGGAGCAGATGTACACCGGCATGGCCGATCACGACCTCACGGCCGAGCTCGTCTCGCTGGTCGACGTCCCAGTGGTCGCCTCCGGGGACGTCACGTCCCGCGCGCGAGCGCAGGCTGTGCTCGCCACGACCGGCGCCGAGGCGGTCATGGTCGGCCGCGGCGCGCAGGGAAACCCCTGGACGCTCCGCGAGATCGTGGACGGCGACGGCGCGGAGCCCTCACGCGAGGAGGTCGTTGCCGAGCTCGTCCTCTTCGTCAGGGAGGCGGTGCGGGAGCTCGGCGAGCACCGCGCCTCCGGGCTCCTGAAGAAGTTCTACGGCTGGTACCTCGCCGGAGGTCGCTTCCCCAAGCCGTTCAAGCAGGAGCTGCTCCGGCTCGACTCGACCGAGGAGGTCGAGCGGCGGCTCTTCGCCGCCGCGCCGGGCGCGATCGCGCTCGTGGAAGCGCTCGAGGCCGAGATCCCCTCGGGCGACGAGGTCACGCTCGAGCTCCCGATCTCGATCTACGGCGGCGGGTGACCAGCCGGTGACAGTCACCCTGTGGTGACTGTCACGTCAGCGGTTGAGCTCCCAGACCATGCGCAGGCCGTCGAGCGTCAGGAACGGGTCCACGCGCTCGATCGTCCGCGAGTGCGGCGCGACGAGGTCGGCGAGACCGCCGGTCGCGACGGCGCGCGCCTCGACGCCGAGCTCCTCTCGGATGCGGCCGACGATGCCGTCCACCTGGCCTGCGAACCCGTAGACAAGACCGGACTGGAGCCCGCCGACGGTCGTCTTGCCGATCACCGTCGGCGGAGCCGCATAGTCGACCTTCACCAGGCGTGCGGCCCGCGCGAAGAGCGCGTCCATCGAGATCTCGATACCCGGGGCGAGCACGCCGCCCACGTACTCCCCTTCCGGCGAGACGACGTCGAAGTTCGTGGAAGTCCCGAAGTCGACGACCACGACCGGGGCGCCGTAGCGCTCCTTCGCCGCGACGGCGTTCACGATCCGGTCGGGGCCGACCTCACGAGGGTCGTCGTAGCGAATCGGAATCCCGGTCCGCACCCCCGGACCGACGACGAGGACCGGTGCGTGCGCCCACTTGTCCGCAAGCAGCTCCCACTCGCGGACCAGGACGGGAACGGTCGAGCTGAGGCAGATGCCGTCGATCGAGTCGAGGTCGAGCAGGCCGGAGAGCACGACGCCGAGCTCGTCCGCCGTCGTCGAGCGCTCGGTGGCCAGTCGCCAGTGGTCGGAGAGCTCGTGGTCCGCGAAGAGGCCCAGGGCCGTCTGCGTGTTCCCGACGTCGGCTGCGAGCAGCACGGCGCAAGTGAATCAGAGCGAGGAGGGCAGGGATCTTGTACAGTCGAGGACACGGTGTTTCGCAGGCGGAGCCGGAGCCGTGCGAGGCGCAACGTCGTTCTCGCGCTCGTGGGATCTGGCGTGAGCCTCGTCTCCGCCTCCTGGCTCCGTCGGCGCAGGCGACTGAAAGGAGCGCGCATGGCGGACATCAAGGAGATCGCCAGGCTCCTGTTCGAGGAGCCGTGGAAGGGCAACACGGACGTGATCGACGAGTACGTCGCGCCCACGTACATCGGTCACGATCCTTCCGAGCCCGATTCGATCCGCGGGCCTCGAGGCTTCCAGGGCCAGATCGAGAAGTACCTCGCGGCGTTCCCCGACGGCCGGATCACGGTCGACGAGCAGTTCGCCGCGGGCGACCGTGTGGCGACACGCTGGACCGGCCGCGGCACCCACCAGGGCGAGCTCGCGGGCATCTCCCCGACGGGCAAGGAGGTCACGATCATCGGGCTGACCTTCTCCCGCTTCGAGGGCGAGAAGCTGGTCGAGGAATGGACGACCTGGGACACGCTGGGCATGCTCGTGCAGCTCGGCGCGGTCCCGGCGCCGGCCATAGCCTGACCGCAGCACCAGGGCGCAGACGAGGGTCGCCGAAAGGCGACCCTCGTCGATGGCGGCCAGGAACCG
>Ga0299907_10001306_pt1 | contig 14104 bp, 11 predicted proteins | sample RVTome_16_FD_198680 | JGI IMG/M metagenome (GOLD analysis project Ga0299907, IMG submission 198680) | Soil microbial communities from uranium-contaminated site in the Upper Colorado River Basin, Wyoming, United States - RVT152D67 (version 2) ... | reverse complement strand
GATGCAGCCTACGATGACTCCCGCACGTCACAAAACCGACTCCGGGACGGATGCCGGATGTTCGTCGAGGCCCGCCTCGGACGGTTAACGCTGCCAGGCGATGCATATGAGCCGCAGGTACCCGGTTACCTCGCCGGGCTAATGCTCGCAGCTGAAGCAACTGACGAAATGCGGCGAGAGGGGCACGCTCGGCGCGGGAGGGCCACCCTCGATGGGGAGGGGTTACCCGTCGACGCGCCCCACGATCGACCGTGCCCGCGCCAGCAGCTCGTCGGGGTCGAATGGCTTGGTCATGTACAGGTTGGCGCCCACCTCCTCGCCGCGCTGCCGGTCGTATTCCTGGCCCTTGGCGGTCAGGATGATCACGTAGACGTCGTCCATCGCCAGGTCGCGTTTCACCGACTGACACACGTCGAAGCCGTTCATCCTGGGCATCATGGCGTCCAGGACGACGAGCGCCGGGCGGCGCTGCTTAATCGTGTCGAGCGCGGTCTGGCCGTCGCCGACCGTCAGGATCTCGACGCCCTCATCGGCCAGGTCCTCCAGCGACTGCTCGATGAGCATGCGGATATGTGGCTCGTCGTCGGCGATCAGGATCATCCGCTCCACGCTCAACCTCCCGCGGAATCCGCCAGGCGCCGCACGACGACGATTGTGAGGTCGTCGGCCTGCTCGGCGCCGGCAGTGAACGCTGCGACGGCATCGATGATGGAACCAAGAACGTCGTCTGCGGGGCCGCTCAAGGTGCCGGCCACTGCTGCCGCCGCCAGCCGCTCGTCACCGAACAGCATCCCCTGTGGGTCGCGCGCCTCGGTCACGCCGTCGGTGTACATGACCACTGTGTCTCCCGCGGCGAGCGCCACGTCGCGTGACTCGAGTCCGATGTCGCCGAAGGCGCCCAGGATCACCCCGGGTGCCTCCAGCTCGCGGCACTCGCGTCCGCCTGCCGAGATCAGCAACGGCGCGTCGTGGCCGGCGTTGGCGTACGCGAGCCGCCCGCCGTCGAGGTCGAGCTCGGCCACGAACGCGCTCAGGAAAGGCCGCGTCTGGCGCTCCTGCATGATCAGCCGGTTGGCGTTGGCGAGTACGTCCAACGGCGATCGGCCGGCCATCGCCTCGGCGCGCAGGATGGCGCGTGAGTAGGCCATCATCAGCGCCGCCGGCACGCCCTTACCCGTCACATCGGCGATGACCAGGCCCAGCCGGCGCTCGCCCAGGCGGTGATCCAGGAAGTCGTAGAAATCGCCGCCCACGTGGCGGGCCGCCTGGTAGGTCGCGGCGAAATCCCAGCCGTCGATCCGCGGTACGTGCGCCGGCAGCAGTGTCAGCTGGATGCGGTGGGCGATGGCGAGCTCCTCCTCCATCCGCAGCCGGATCGTTTCCTGTTCGTGCAGCCGCGCCCGCTCGAGCGCCACGCCCGCTTGCGACGCGAGCCCCAGCAGCAGCTTCTCGTCGCCCGCGGTGAACACCCGACCATTCGCCCGACCACCGATTGAACGGCCCAGCACGACCACGCCCAGGACATCTGCGCCGGCTCGCACCGGCACGCACAGCGCCGCATCGTTGTAATCGGGTCGCCCGGTCGCCCTGACGCTCGATATCAAGGGCGCCTCGGACGCCCATTCATCGGATGGTGCAGCATCGCCGATCAGGACCACCGCGCGGTCGCTCGGGATCACCCGCTCCGTCTCGGCCAGTAAGAGCCGAGGAACCTCCTGCGCATCAAGCGAAGCGCCGATCGTCTCGGCCGCGCGGTACAGGAGGTTGATCTCGCGGTAGCGCTCGAGTGTCTCGCGCGCGAGGTCCTTCAGGAGCTGCTGGTCAGAAGGATTCAAGGGCGGCCCGGCGGTCGTCGTACGTCTCGAAGAAGCGCTTCATGCCTGTTCGATCCAGCACGCGCTCACATTGCGGCAGTGGGTTGAGCAGCTTCAGCTCGTCGACCTTCTCTGAATCTCGGGGCTCGGCCTCGTGGATGGCGCCCCAGCCACCTTCAGGGTCGGGCGGCGCCTCGCCCCGCAGCATCATCGCCACGCTGTGGATGGCGAACAGTCCGGAACTGCCCATGTACGTGAGTTCTCCCATGTCGAGCAGGATGTGGCCGGCGCCCTGCTCGATAAGCTCTGCGGCGCGATTGATCACGTCCTGGTAGGTGGCCGCGTCGAGCTCACCGTCGAGCTTCATCACCGCTACCGGCACGCGAGCCCGCTCCAGCCCAATCGTGATGCTCAGCACGCTCCACCTCCTCGTGAATCGATGCACTCCTTGACGATGGTGAGTTCGTTACCGTCCGGCGTTCGCCGGTAGGTCACCTTATCTGCCAGCTCGCGGCTCAAGAAGACGCCCATGCCGCCCTGTGGCCACTGCTCGAGCGACACGCTGGTATCCGGGTCCGGCCACCCAGTCGGGTCGAAGGCAGGCGCCTGATCCCGCAACCGAACGACAAGCGACCGACCCACCGCCTCGACCTCCACGTCCACCGCCCCCGCACCGCCGCGGTAGCCGTGCACGATGACGTTGGTGACCGATTCGTCGACGGCCTGGACGATGTCCGGCACCGCCCGCGGGTCCGCACCCGCCCGCCGCGCCTGCTCGCGAACGAAGCTTCGGATAGTGGCCAGCTGGCCCACGTCGGCCTCGATGCGCAGCGAGTTGGTGGTCACGCGGCGACTTCGGCGTGGGCGACGGGCAGCACGAACGAAAAGGTCGAGCCCACACCGGGCTCGCTTTCGACCCAGATGCGGCCGCCGTGGCTTTCGACGATCTCGCGGCAGATGGGGAGACCGAGGCCCGTTCCGTGCGGCTTGTCCGTCAGCGTGTCACCGACCTGGGTGAACTTGTCGAATACTCGCGGCTGGTTGGCCGGCGCGATGCCGATGCCGGTGTCGGTCACGCTGACCACCACTCCCTCGTCCGTCACCGACGCGCGGCAGGTGACAGATCCCTCCTCGGTGAACTTCACGGCATTGGAAAGCAGGTTGATGATCACCTGCATCAGCCCGTCGCGGTCGGCCACGATCTGCGGCAGGTCGTCAGGGATATCCCGCCGCAGCTCGAGATCGGTCGACTCGAACAGGCTGGCGGTGGCGGACATGGCCCGATCGGCCACTTCGGCCATCGACAACGGCTGCATGTTCCACTCGAAGCGGCCGGCCTCGATCTTGGCCAGGTCGAGCACGTTGTTGACCAAGGTCGTGAGCCGCTCACCTTCTTGGACGATGACGTCGACGTTGTCGCGCACCTGGCTGATCGCCCGCTGCGTGCGCTCGTCGTCGGCATCGACGTTGGGCAGGATGCGCTCCTCGAGCTGGCGGCGGATGACCTTCGCGAAACCCAGCACCGACGTGAGCGGCGTGCGCAGCTCATGGCTGACGCTGGCCAGGAAGGTGCTCTTGGCTTCGTTGGCCGCCTCGGCCGCCTCCTTGGCCTTCTCCATCTCGGCGAACAGGCGCGCCTTCTGGATGGCAGTTCCAACGTTGGCCGCCAGCGTCGAGAGCAGCCGCCGGTCGGCCTCGTCGAACATCCCTTCATCCGTGCTGCTCTGGATGCTGATGACGCCGATCGCGTCGTCGCCGACCACGATGGGCACGCCCAGGTACGACCGCGCCTCCCTGCCCACGCCGCGCGTACCGATCTCCTCGAACTGCTCCGACCTGTTGACGAGCAGCGGCTCGCGCGAGGCGAGGATGCGCGAGGTAAGCCCCTGGCCGAAGTCCAGGCCGGGTTGCGACAGGCGCCGACGGTCTTCGGAGTAATAGGGAAACTCGATCCGGTCGTCCGTTGGGTCGTGGAGGGCGACGTACACCACGTCGGCGGCAGTGAACGTACGGCCGATCTTGTCGCCCACCAGTTCTATCAGCGTCTCCAGGTCGAGCTGCGCGGCCACCGCCTGTCCCACTTCGTTGATCGTGGCGAGTTCGGCAGCGCGCTGGCGCGTTTCCTCGACAAGGCGCGCATTCTGGAGCGCGACTCCCATGGTCGCGGCAAGCGTCGCCAGGATCCGCTCCTCGGACTCGGTGTATGCGTCGCGGTCATGCGTGCCGATGGCAAACACGCCGATCGCCTTGCCGCCGGCGGGGATTGGCACGCCGACGTAAGACTCGGTGCCGCCGATCTTGAACGGCGTCCCGCGGGCCGCGGCGTCGTCCGCCGAGCCGATGCGCACGGCGCGGTTGGTGCGCAGGATCTCCGCCGAGAGCGGATCGCCGAGCACGATGCGCTCCATCGTGCTCCTTCGAACGCCGTCGTCGATCCAGTAGTAGAAAGTGAGCTCGTCGGTCGCCGGATCCACGATCGAGATGGACAACCCGCGTACGCCCAGTGCGGAGGCTGTGCGGTCACCCACGGCTTCGACGATAGCCCCGAACTCGAGCTGGCTGGCCAGCGCACGGCCGACCTCGTTGACGATCTCCAGCTCGACTACGCGCTGGTTGGTCTCGGCCAGCAGGCGCCGGGTCTCCGCATAGAGCTCGGCGTTCTGGATCGCCACGCCCACGCCGGCGGCGATGGTCGACAGAAGGCCCTGGTCGGCGTCGTCGAAGGCACCTTCGTCGCGTGCATTCTGGACAGCCAGGACGCCGATCGACTCATCGCCGACACGAATGGGCACCCCGAGGTATGACTTCGGAGGCGTGCCCGGATGGTGCGTCTGGTTGGCGTCCCGCTCCGCCTCGGTGTTGACCAGGATGGATTGTCCGGTCTTCAGGATGCGCGATGTCCAGCCATCGCCGGAGCCGATCGATGCCGCCGACTTTCTGTGGCCGTTCTCGCTGTAGTACGGGAACACGATCTTCTCGCCGGCGCCCGTCTTGTCGAGCAGGCCGACGTAGGTGATGTCGGCATGAAACGTCTCACTTACCCTGTCGCCCACGAGCTCGATCACGGCGTCCGGGCCGAGTTGAGCACCGACAGCCTGGTTGACTTCGTTGACGATTGCCAGCTCGGTGACGCGCTGCCGAGTCCGCGCCGCCAGCCGCGCATTGTCGAGGGCCACGCCGATCGCCATCGCCATGGTTCCCACGAGTCGCTCGTCCGACTCGGAGTAGGCATGCTTTTCGTGCGTGCCCAGGGCGAAGACGCCGATGGCTCGCTCGCCGGTCGGGATGGGGACGCCGAGGTACGACTCGGTGCCGGCAATCTTGAACGGCGTCCCGCGAGCTGCCGCCTCCTGGGCCGTGCCGATGCGCACCGCTCGATTCGTGCGCAGGATCTCGGCCGATACCGGATCGCCAAGCTTGATGCCCTCGAGATCGTAATTGCGGACGCCCTCGTCGATCCAGAAGTGGAAGGTCAGCTCACCCGTAACAGGATCGACGGTCGAGATCGACATGCCGCGCACGGCGAGTGCGGCCGCTGCGCGCTCTCCGACCGCCTCGACTATCTGTCCAAAGTCGCGCTGCTGAGCCAGCGAATGGATGATCTCGTTGACGATCGCCAGCTCGGCCTGGCGCTGCTTGTCCTCTGCCCGCAGCTGCTCGATTTCGGTCGCTCTGGCCACACGCCGATGGTATCGGCTGAGCAGGCGCCGATCACCAAGTCGTCGAGAGTATGCGTTCTTGGCCGGCTTGTACCGGAGCCGTCGCCGGCGTGGCGGGATCGCGCTGCCTCCCTGAGTCGGTTATGTGGCGAGTTTGAGGGCGCCGTCTATCGCGTGAGGAACGCGCTGCCTCCCTGAGTCGGTCATGTGGCGAGTTCAGCTTCGCACGTCGGTGACTTGAAGTAGGCACATAACCGACTCACCGCCGGGATAGCCAGGTGGTGCGGAGCGTGGGCCGGCCTCAAAGAAGACGCATAACCCGACTGACCATTGGCAAGTGACCTGCTTCAGCCCCGCGCGTTACCAGCCGGCCACGAGTAATCCCTCGCCGTCCGCGACCCGGACGCGGAGGCCTAAAGGCCGCGAATGGCGATCGAGGACAGCAGCCAGCCAGGCGGCGTCGTCAGGTGAGACACGCTCCAGCCGGAAGCGGCGGGACTTGAACGGCGCCATGGTCAGGCCGACCGTTCGACCGGACGCCTGGTCGACCTCCACGAACCACCCCAGGACGAGGGCGTTGTGGAACTCCTCGTAGCCACCGATTCCCTCGTAGTCGGTGATGAGGTCGCCCGTGCCGTAAATGATCAGTCGATCGCGGTAGATCTCGATCGGCCGCGGGTGGTGCGACGAATGGCCGAAGACCATGTCGACGCCGGCTTCGTCGACCAGAGCATGCGCCAGCCGCTGTTGTCCGCTCGGTATGCCGTAGCCCCAGTTCGACCCCCAGTGCACCGACGCGACCACCACGTCGCCCGGCTGGCGCAGGACCTCCAGGACCACGCGAATGCGCTCGCAGGCTGAAGTCGACCAGCCGTCGACGACCGCCAGGCCCGGTGAATCGGGTCCCGCCTTCCAACCGGCAGGCGTGCCGCTGGTGGTCGAGGCGAAAGCGACGACGATCACGCGTGAGATCTGGCCGTCGATCACCACCGGTGCTTCCGCTTCGGCTGGCGACCGACCCGCGCCGGCCACCGCGATGCCGGCCGAGCGCAGGGTGTCGAGGGTCTCCAGCAGGCCATCGGTGCCCCAGTCGAGCGCGTGGTTGTTGGCCAGCGCCACGCAATCGAGCCGCGCCGCCTGCAGGATCGCGACGTTGTGTGGGTGTGCGCGGTACAGCACCTCCTTCGCCGGCTGCGCCGCGAGGCTGGTGGTCATCGTGGTCTCGAGGTTGGCGATCCGGCCGTCGACGTTCGCATCGGAGATCACCTCGAGCGCGTCGCCCCACACATAGGCGGGGCCGACCGGGCGCGGGATCGGACCGCTCGCCCGCTCGGCCAGCTCGACGTAACCCTCCGCCGAGCGCACGTAATCCTCGTACAGGACGGGATCCACAGAATGGCACTGCACCTGATCGATGCCGCGCCCGATCATCACGTCGCCGGCCAGGAACAGCTTCAGCATGGACGCCTCGCGGATCGCTCGTGGACGGTCAGCCGAGCGGCAGCACCAGCTGCGTCGGCGTGGCGGGTGCGGGCTCGGGTTCGGCCTCGACTTCAGCGTCGGAGATCTGCAGTCGCCCAAAGTCGACGAAGGCGCACAGGCCGTTGGCCATGCGCAGCTGCTCCGGCGTCTTGGGCACGGCTTTGAGCAGATGAGGCGAGGCCACGACGATCGCCAGTGCCTTGGCCCGCGACGTGGCGACGTTGAGTCGGTTGAGCGAATAGAGGAAGCCCATGCCGCGCGGGGCGTCCTCTGGCCGCGACGTGGCCATGGTGTAGATCGAGACCGGCGCCTCCTGCCCCTGGAACTTATCGACCGTACCCACCGGAACTCCGGCCACGCCCGCCTTGCGCAGCAGCTCATCGATCAAGAGGCGATGGGCGTTGAAGGGTGAGACGACCCTGATGTCGTCCGGCCCAATCGGACGCCGCGCTCCGTACTTGTCGGTCCACTCGCGGCGCAGGAGCTCCTGCACGATCCCGACGACTGCCTCGGCCTCCTCCGCCGACTCATTCGTGCTGCCCTCGTGCGCGACTTCGATCCAACGCAGGCCCGATCCCGACAGCCAATCATCGCCATCCACCCGCTGCCGCTCCAAGCCTTCGACCGAGTCGAGCTTGCCCTCGTAGAACAAGTCCGACGTGTAGGCGGTGATCGCGGGGTGCAGGCGCCATGTCTTCTCGAGGAACAGACCCGACTCGGGCGACACGGTCTCGGCACCGCCGAGGAAGTGGCCGAGGGCCGATCCGCCGGCGCCGCCTGGGTGCACGCCCTGCGTCGGCTGGTCGAGTTGCTGCGGATCGCCGAGCAGCACCACGTTGCGGGCGGCGCCGCTCATCGCCACCACGTTGGCCAGCGACACCTGGCCCGCCTCGTCGACGAACAGCGTGTCGACCGACATCGTCAGCTTGTCGTCCGCCCATACCCACGGCGTCCCGGCACAGACATCGAACTCGCCGGAAGCCAGCCCATCGAGGACCTGGGAGTTCGAGCTCGCGCGCTTGACAAGGGCATGGTCGAGAATCTCGTGCTCGTCGCCCTTCTGCATGGCACGCACCGGGCCGGCATCCAGCACTGCCTGCAGCAGGTTGCCGATGACCTTGTGGCTGTTCGAGGTGATCCCGACTCGCCTCCCGGCGCGGACAAGATCCAGGATCATCCGCGCGCCGGTGTACGTCTTGCCCGAACCCGGCGGACCCTGGATGGCGAGCGTCGTGCCATCGAGCTGCAACGCCAGCCGCCGCGCCGCTTCCGATCCCGTTTCACCCTCCCGAACGAGCACTCCGCCCGACTCGCCGGCCAGCCGCGGTGGCCGGCGCAGCAGGAGATCGCGCGCCGCCCGCCACTCCTCAGACGGAGAGTCGATCCCGTTCGCCGCGACCCATTCACCCAACCGCATAAGCGCCAGGCGTTGCGCCTTGGCATCGATCACGTCGAGCGCCACTACAGACGTTGGGTGCGGCCCAGTCCATTCGCGCCCGCGCTTGATATCGATCGTCAGAGCATCGTCATCGAGCGCGTGCACGGAGCCCGTGCCGGTCTTCTGGCCCGCCGCAAAGAGCTCGGGGTCGTTCAGGCTGTCTCCCACGTCGATCTTGTAGTCCTGCGCCGGAAACGAGTAGCGATAGACGTTTGATCTCGCCGGTCGCGGCAGCTCCCACTGGTCTTCGAGCGTCAGCCCGCCAATCGGCTCTGGCTCGTCGATCAGGTCCTCATCCGATTTGCTCATCAGGTCGAAGAAGCGCCAGTACGTCGACTTGTCCTCGCGGCGGTGCCATTCGAGAAGGTGGGCGAGCAGCCAGGTGGCCTTGTCGGTGCCTGATTGGTGGGTCGGATCCTCTGGGATCGATACCGTCAGGCGCGCCTCGAGCTCGCGCACCGCCCGAATTCGGTCGGACAGTTCTTCGGAAGTCGGCTGCGGGTCGCCGGTCGGCGGGCGCGGCAGCTCTTCGCCCGGCCTCAGGTTCACCTCGGGTCGTCGCGCCTCAAGCCAGTCGCGCAACCGCTGGGTCGAGACGGTGTCGTCCTTGTTGTAGCCCTGGATGCTCTGCTGCAGTTCGCCGGTCGGATCGCCCATCTCGAGCAGCTTCTCGAACTCGACGATCGACGAGTTTGCGTCGCGCAGCTCGATCGTGCGCGTGAAGCCGTACAGCGGCTCGAGGTTCTTGATCGAGTACCGCTCGGCCCCGACCAGCACGCCCTGGCGTACGACGCGCAACAGGTCGACGAACACGCGGCCGCGCAGCAGGTCGTCCAGTTCGTCCTGGCGTGTCGCGTGGCGCCCGGCGAGGTGCTTGAGGCGGCTCGGCTCGTACGCGCCGTAGTGGTAGATGTGCATGTCGGGGTACTGCTTCCAGTGGCCGTGGAACAGGTCCATTAGCTGCTCGAACCGCTGCTTCTCCTGCGCCCGATCGAACGCCCAGAAGCCCCGGTATTCCGCGCCGTCCCAGATGCCAAACAGGTACTCGAGCCCCTCCCAGAAGGCGAACGGGTCGCCCTCGATATCGAAGAACAGATCGTGCGCCGAGGGCGGCGGCAGCGCCGATAGCCCGCGGTCGGCCACCAGCGCGCCATCGGTGTCGCGTTCCGGAAGGAGTAGCTCGTACGCCGGCACCTCGCTGGTGCCGGTCTGGACCTGCAGGCGCGCCTGCTCGCGCACGCGCCCGTACCGCTGCTCGACGGTGGCAACCGCCAGTCCGCCGCGTGTCGTGATGCCGATCGCGGCAAGACCCTTGCGCTGGACGCGGGTGATACCGGCGACCAGCGGTAGGGCGTCATCGTCGCGCCATGCCTGGCGGCACTGGACGTAGAACCACTTGCATACGGCGCAGTGCTCGACCGGGTCGGGATAGGTCCCCTTGTGGTCGAGCTCCTTCGCCAGCTCCTGCTCGAATCTGGTCTTCGCGTGGCGGTAGTAGGCCATCATCTCGGCCGTCCGGAACTCGTGCTCTTCGATCTCAGCACCGCCGGTCACTACGTAGACCCTTGCGGGCCGGACGCCCTGGATACGCTCGATCTGCTCGACGTACGAGCAGATCTGGATCAGCGCACTGGCCTTGGCGCTGTGGGCCAGCTTGGTGTCGGCGACCTCGTAGTGGTGTTCGCCCAGGTCGGACTCGCCCTGAACGCGAAGTAGGAAATCTGGATGGCCGACCCATCGTCCGTCGAAGACCGTCGCCTGGTAGATGACGTCGTCGCCGCGGCGCATGACTTCCTCGGTTGCCTTCGCTCGGTCCTCGTAGTCCAACTCGCGGTTGGCGGTGAGGTCGGTGATGCGTCGGCCGTCCGCTTCCAGTTGGGTGATGAAGCGCTTCTCGTGCTCGCCGCCGCGCCAGCGCAGGAGCTCGAGCGCCGGGTCATCGTCGCGATTGGGCTTGGCGATGAGGCCGTGGACCATTGCGCGGTCGAGATTCGTCAGATGGCCGCATTCCAGGAAGCCGACCAGATCGGTGGCCGAGACGATCAGCCGGTCCCCTCGCCGCTGCATCGGTTGACTCTACCGGAGCCTCCCGCGGCGGCATGCAGTGCTGACCGCGGCCGTATGCCGTGATCCGACTGTGCAGTCAGCGTGGGCTGACTGGCTAATCGGAAAGGCGCATGGAGCCACTGGACAGCTCCTCTGCGCGACGGGCGATCGCCAGCAGCAATCCTGATTCGAAGGCCCAGGCGAGCGTCCCTTCCGTGAATCGATCCGCGCGGACGAGTGACGTGGTCAACTTGACGAGCTCGTCAGCCGTCGCCACGGCCAGTCGCATTCGGTCCTCGCGCAGGGCGCGGCCCTCCTCGGTCGCCGCCCAGATCGGCCAGTCGAACACCTCCACCGGCACGGAGCGCAGCATCTCCACAGCCTCGACGCTGAACTCGAAATACGGCATTGTCAGCGACCCGTCCGGGCGTGTTTCGCCGCCTGCCCAGTGTCCGAAATCGAAGTTGTTTCGCTCGAGAATCGGCAGGATCGCGGCCAGTCGGCGCATGTGCTGACCTAATCGGTGCTGGGCCATCGGTGAGCAGGCTACCTGCGTCCACGAAAGGTGACTCCCAGCTTCCTAATGGCTAACGTACTCCTCAGAGAGGAGGCTTACCAGTTATGTCAGAAGGTCACGAGCCGGCCGATGCCATCGGCAGGGTGACGCATTACTTCAGCCACCTGTCGGTGGCGGCGATCGAGCTTTCGCAGCCCCTGCGCGTGGGCGAGCGGATCCACATCAGGGGCCACACGACCGACCTGGAGCAGGCCGTCGATTCGATGCAGATCGAGCACAACCCGGTGCAGGAGGCGAAGCCCGGCGACGACGTCGCGCTCCACGTCGACGACCATGTTCGGGAGAACGACGAGATCTACCGCGAGGGCTGAAACCGAGGGGCTATAAGCGCAACGGGACCTTGGAGGGGTGGTGCACGCGCGCACCGAGCGTGTAGGATGCGGCGCGATCGCACCGTCGAGAGGGTCCCGATGCCACAGCATTGGGTTGGACGCTCCGCATCGCCACCGCGGTGGGCGCCGGTGGCAGCCGTGTTGCTGGCAGTCGTCGTGGCTGCGGGGCTGTTCCAACTTCCAGCCAACCGCGTAAGTGCAGAGACCGGCGCACAGGCGGCGCTCGGCGAGTTCGAGCGCTCCCACGCCGACGACGGGCACGGCCATGTCGCGGACGGCGCGCCGGTGCTGGCGCGTTTTGGTGGCTCGGGCGACTGGGAGACGGGCACGATCACCGTTCCCGGCGAGGATCCGCGTGTCTACCTCTACGTCGCCAAGCGCCTGGACAACGGGGAGTGGCAGGTGGCGTTGGAGGGCAGCACAGACTTTCCCCTCCTCGCCGAGCAGGGCCGGATGGCGTTGTCGGGCACGGCCTCAGCCGACCTCCTCGCCACGACGACGACTGCTGCCACCGGCGGCTCGGCGCAGCTCAGCCTGCCGTGGCGGAAGGGAACATCGTGGCGGCTGACCGGCGGGCCGCACCACCACAGCGGAGGGTCACGGCCGTGGAGCTCACTCGACTTCGCCGGCCCGCGGCCGGGGATGTCGGTTAAGGTCCGTGCCGCCCGCGGAGGCATCGTCACGCGGCCGTGCCGGAACCTCGTCCAGGTTCGCCACGCCGGTGGTTGGACGACGTCGTACTACCACCTGAAGCGCATCAAAGTGCGCTCGGGGCAGCGCGTCGACCGCGGCGACGTCCTCGGCTTCACCTCGACCAGGGCCCGCTGCGGCGGGCGGGCAACCGGTCCTCACGTGCATTTCACGCTGATGCGCTACGGCTCGCTGGTGAACATCCGCGGCCACGCCATCGGTGGCTGGACAGTTCGCGAAGGCTCGTCGCAGTATTCGGGCTGCCTGGTGAAGGGGAGCAGCGAACGCTGCGCACCCAGCCGGCCGATCTACAACACGGGTGCCATCGGCGGCTGATTCTCGGAGCCGCTGGTAGGGTCAGCCGATGCGCCCGCTGCTCGGCGCCATGGCCGCCATCGTTCTCGTCGTCGCCTGCACGTCCGACCCACCCGTGACGCGCACGCCCGCCACGACCGCTTCCCCCGCGCCGACCGCGCCCGCGCCAACGTCACCCGCCCCGACCGATCAACCGACCGTCACTTCGCTCCCCGCCACGCTCCCTCCCGCAACGCAGGCCCCCGCCACGCTCCCTCCCGCCACGCTCCCTCCCGCCACGCTCCCTCCCGCCGCGGTCTACGAGATCACCGAGTACGACGTTCCAGCCGGCTCCCATCCGCACGACGTCGCCCCTGCGCCCGACGGCACGGTCTGGTACACCGGCCAGGGCAACGGGACGATGGGCCGGCTCGACCCTGCCACCGGCGAGGTCGTGGAAGTGTCGCTTGGTGCCGGCGCCGCGCCGCACGGCGTCATCGTCGGCTCGGACGGCACGGTGTGGGTCACCGACCAGGGCCTCAACGCGATCGTCAGCATCGACCCGGTAACCCTCGAGACGACCATCTTCCCCATGCCGGGTAACCGCCAGGCCGGTCCGCACACGGCGGCCTTCGACGGCGACGGCATGCTTTGGTTCACAGGACAGGGCGGCGGGGTGATCGGGCGGCTCGATCGTGCGACCGGCGACGTCGACCTGTTCGACACACCCGGCGGACCCGGCGCGTACGGCATCGCCGCCACACCGGACGGCGAGATCTGGTTCGCATCACTGGCGGGGAGTTACCTCGGTCGCGTCACCTCGGCGATGGGCGACATCGAGGTGCTCGTGCCGCCGACCCCGGGCCAGGGTGCGCGGAGGGTGTGGTCCGATTCGATCGGCCGCCTGTGGATCACCGAATGGAATGCCGGCAACCTGGCGATGTACGACCCATCAGTCGGGGAGTGGCGCGAGTTCGCCATGCCCGCGCCGAACTCGCAGCCGTACGCCGTCTACGTCGATGAGCTCGACCTCGTCTGGATCACCGACTTCGGCTCCAACGCCATCGTCCGCTTCGACCCTGCGACCGAGGTCTTCGACTCTTTCACCATCCCGTCAGCCGACGCGGCGGTGCGCCAGTTGCTCGGGCGCGAAGCGGAATTGTGGGGCGCCGAATCGGCCATCGACAAGCTCATCGTCTTGCGCTGGTAACCAGCAGAAGGGAGTCAGCCCGTATTCCGCGGCCGCACACGGTGGGCCGTTCCCCTGTCCGGAGCTCAGTCACATATCCGACTGGCCATGCATAATTTGCGTGACCAGTCTTGACCGGCGGGATCAGAAGGCGTTGGGACCCGGGCGGACGTACGCTGATTACGTGCGACGGTTCGGTTTGGCGATGCTCCTGATCGTGGTTGGCTGTACGACCGCCGCGATCGACCCGACGCCGACCGCTGATCCGGCGCCGACCGTCAGCCCGATGCCCACGCCGACTGACAGACCGACACCAAGCCCAAGCCCAAGCCCGAGCGCCGCGCCCACGCCCGAGGTTGCGTTCGGCGACGGCACGCATCGTGTGCCCGAGGATGTCGCCCCCGGCACTTACCGGACGACCACTTTCACGACTAACTGCTACTGGACACGCCTGCGCGGCTTCGAGAGTGGGCTGAAGGACATCATTGCCAGCCGGATCGGCTCGGGCTTCCAGGTCGTGACGATCGGCCGGCGCGATCGTGGGTTCGATGCGACGAGTTGCGGCGACTGGACGGCGGACCTC
>Ga0299907_10001305_pt1 | contig 14104 bp, 12 predicted proteins | sample RVTome_16_FD_198680 | JGI IMG/M metagenome (GOLD analysis project Ga0299907, IMG submission 198680) | Soil microbial communities from uranium-contaminated site in the Upper Colorado River Basin, Wyoming, United States - RVT152D67 (version 2) ... | reverse complement strand
GATACGGCGTTCGGCGCCGGGCGGATGAGCACCAGCGCCGGGATGTGCCGCCGGCAGCCGGCGATGACCTGGCCGGATGCGTGCGTGGTGTGCGCCACCCTCACCGAGTGCTCTTGGGCCATCTTGAACGCATGAGATACGAATCCGTTGGCGGACTTCGGGTAGCCCTCTATCACCACGGCCGTGTCTCGTCGAAGCGCGTGATGGGGCCGACGGATCCTCGCCGTCGCGACCGCGAGCGTGGGTCGGGCGGCGACCAGCGTCTTCGTGGAGTAGAGGAGGTTCGCGAGGGGTTGCCCATCGTCAGGATCTGCTCGCGTCCGAGATCCCCAACGACCGGCCGGCTCCGATGTCTCCTCCATCGCGCTTCACCGACTATCGCGTCCACGGAGAACACCGTCAACGGCCTACGACGACGTTCAGATGAGTCCCTCGGCGCGAAGCCGCACGTAGAGGTCTCGGGAGTCGGGGCCGAATCCGAGATCCTCGAGCATGCGATCGAGCTCCGCCACCGTCACGAAGGCGCCCCACGCGACTTCCTCCGGCTGCAGGCGCACGTCCCCCTCCCATCGCACCTCGTAGGCGGCGGTCCACAGCGCGACCGTCGGACCCCGGTACAGGTAGCGGCAGAGGAACCGGGGCTCGACACCCTCGATCCCTGCTTCCTCGGCAAGCTCCCGTCGAGCGTTGTCCTCGTAGGTCTCGCCTGCGCACACGACCCCGCCGAAGAACACGTCGTGCATCCCGGGGTGCACGTCTTTGGTATCGGTGCGCCGGTGGACGAACACCTCGCCGTCGTCCCGCCGGACGAGGATCGCCGTGCCCCGGTGGAGGAGCCGGTCCGCACGCATCTCCCGGCGGGTGACGACCCGCACGAGCCGATCGTCCTCGTCGACGATGTCGACGAGCTCGTCGCCCGGATCCACGGAGCGGGAGGCTAGCGCGTACGGACGGAGAGCGTGCGCTGGACCACGTCGAGGATCTCGTCGCGGACCAGCTCGTCGCGCTCGATCAGAGCGTCGCGGAGCGCGTGATGAACGTCGGTGTTCTCCTCGAGCACGGCGCGCACGCGCTCACGCTGAGTCTCCAAGATGTCCTCGACCCGCTGCTTCCCTTCCTTCGTGCCCAGCACCTTCGCCACGAGGTTCGAGCGACCGATCGGCCCCTCGGCCACGGCCTCGTAGCTGATGAGTGAGCCCGCCATCCCGAAGGACCCCACCATCTTGGCCGCCAGGTCGGTCGCGTGGGCGAGGTCTGTGGCCGGCCCGGTCCCGGACTCGCCGAGGAACAGCTCTTCGGCGACCAGGCCGCCGAGCGCGATGGCCACGCCCGCCTCAATCTCGCTGCGCGTCCGCGTGAACCGCTCCTCCTCGTCGCTGTGCGCAAGCAGCCCGAGAGCACCTCGGCGCTTGATGATCGACAGCACCTCCAGCCGCCGGCCGGTGCCCAGGAAGTACGCCACGGCGGCGTGCCCCGCCTCGTGGGTCGCGACCGCGGCGCGATCGGACACCGTGTAGATGACCGACTGCTTGGTCCCGATCTCCTCGGTGAACTTCGCCTCGAGCACGTCCTGCAGGTTCATCTCACGGCGGCCGTCACGAAGCGACAACAGGAGCGCCTCGTCGAACAGATGCTCGATCATGACCGGGGTGTATCCGAACGTCTCGTGCGCGATCCGCTCGCGCCCGTCATCCTCGTCCAGCACCTGGTGGTGCGCCTTGCGATCCAGGAAGAAGTCGATCAGCTCGCGTCGCTCCGTCTTCGTCGGCACGTCGAAGTACAGTCGCCGGTCGAACCGCCCAGGGCGGAGCAGTGCCGGGTCGAGCGACTCGCTGCGGTTCGTCGCGGCGATCAGCAGGATGTTGTGGTACTCGAACCGGCCGACTCGCATCTGCCGGTTCGGCGGGAGGTAGCCGTTCACCCACGTCAGGAAGCGGCCCCGGAGCCGGTCGCGGAACCGAGGCTGGTCGAACGACTGCATCTGGATCAGCAGCTCGTTCACCATGGACGACGTGTCGCCGCCACCACCGAAGAAGGCCGACGTGGTTCGTGCGAGGTCCGACGGCGCCGGCGTCGAACCCATCCCCGCACCGCGCTTCTCCGCGATCGCGTCGATCTCCTCGATGAATCCGATCGCCCCACCCTGCTTGCGCGCCAACTTGCGCAGCGACTTGAAGAACGACCGGATACGCCAGGCGCTCATCCCTTGCCACATCGACGTGAACGCGGGTGCAGGGATGAACAAGAACGGAACCCCGGCCTCCTTCGCCATCGCCTTCGCGAGGAAGGTCTTGCCAGTGCCAGGCGGGCCCTCGAAAAGGATCCCGCGCCGAGGCGTGCCACCGAGCTCGTCGCGGAACGTGGCGTAGCCCAAGAACACGTCCAGGGTGCGCAGGACCTCGTCGCGTTGCTCGTCCAGGCCCTTCAGGTCCGTGAGCCCCACCTCGACCTGCTCGGGCGCGACGACGATGTGTGGGGAGCGGCCCGAAAGCAATGGGAGGCAGACCATCATCACGACGGCCAGCACGATCACGAACGCCGGGAGGTAGATCGGGAACTCGGGGGGGAGATGGAACGAGAAGCCTTCCGGATGGGCCTCGAGCCACCGCCAGAAGAGCACGTCGAACACGGCGACCACGATCAGTGCGCGGATGACCTTCCGCAGTCGAGTGCGCTCACGGTGCCGGTAGACGTCGGCCCGACCCTCTCGCAGCCCCGTGCCGCGTTCGATCAGGGTCGCCGGGGTCGCGCGGTTCTTCTCGGTCACGTGGCCTCCGAGGGTCCGGGGTGTCGAGGCTCTCGCCACGACCGTATACCCATCTGACCTCCCCCGTGAATCGGTCCTTCGGCCCCGGTTGGGGGACCGAAGGGCACGGCGGTTCGAGGGGCCGAGGGGCCTGCGGTAGGGTTGGCGCTCCGTGGCCAGGAAGAAGCAGCCGCCGATCAGCGCGTCCGATCGCCGGATCGTGGGCGGGATCCTGCGCGAGCTGCGGAGAGCCGCCGGATACCGCTCCGTCGAGTCCGCGGCGACGCTCGACTCGTGCCCAGTCTCCCGTCAGACGATCTATGCCTACGAACGGGGCGGGCTCACCCCATCGCTCCCCCAACTCCTGGAGCTCGTCGAGTTCTACGCGCTCGATGCCCCGACGCGGGACGCACGGGCGGAGCTCCGCTTGTTGGGGGTTGCCGCGATCACACGCGCACTCACGCTTCCCGCGTACCACGTCACGGAGGCATGGGAGCTGATCTCCCGCCTCCAGCCGGAGCGATGACCATCTCGCTGTCGGACATCGATCACGTCGGTATCGCGGTCGAGGACCTCGAGGCATCGGTCGCGCATTACCGGCGTCTATTGGGCGTCGAGCCCGCCTACCGCGAGCACGTGGAGGATCAGGGCGTCGAAGAGGTCCTCTTCCCAGTGGGAACGTCGTTCATCCAGCTGCTGGCGGCGCTCGGAGCCGACACGCCGGTTGGACGCTGGTTGTCCTCGCGCGGGCCGGGCGTGCACCACGTCGCGTACCGGGTCCCGGACATCGCGGACGCCATGAATCACCTGCGGGAGACGGGTGCGCGGCTCGTCGACGAGGCTCCAAGGCCCGGATCGCGGAATACGTTGATCGCGTTCGTGCATCCGAGATCGATGGGTGGGGTGCTGGTGGAGCTGGTTCAGGAGCGATAGCCGCTCACCCACCGGGAGGGCAGTCGCGGCCTTCCAGGATCACCGGCGGCACAGGCTCCCGTCGGAAGTCGAGCGTCGCCAGCATGTCGTTGGCGGTGGCATCGCGTTGCCCGAGCGAAGGGAGGTCGTGGACCACCTCGACGAATCGAAGGATCGAGGAGAAATCGCCGGTCTCGCTCCAGATGTGGTGCGGTCGAGAGAAGGGCGAGATAACGATCAGGGGCACGCGCGGACCCATACCGTAGATGTCGGGATGCGGAGCGGGCACGTGGTCGTAGAAGCCGCCGAAGTCGTCCCATGTGAGGAAGACCACCGTCTGCTCCCACTCAGGGCTGCGCATCAGCGAGTTCAAGATCTCCACCGTCCAGTTCTCCCCGGAACACAGGCCCCCGTAGTCGGGGTGATCTGACACGTCCTCCGGAGGCATCACCCACGAGACAGCGGGAAGTCGCCCCTGCTCGATGTCGGGCACGAGCTCGTCGGTGTGCACGACCTTCTCCCACATCGGGCCGTAGCGCACGTGGGGGATGGCGCGCAGCATCGTGTGGTAGGACGCCTCCGGCGTCGAGTAGTACCTCCACGAGATGTCTCGCTCCTCAAGCAGGTCGGGCAGGACCTGGATGTCGTGGCACGGCCAGCGCTCGACCCAGAACTCCCTGACAGCCTCGTCGTCGGCGGCCTCTTCGAGTCGGTGGACGTGCGCTTCCTCCGCGGCGGTTAGCTTCGGGAACGACCACGCGAGCTCCGCGGGATCGTCGCAGTACTCGCCCTTCTCACCCCCTCCCCCTTGACCTTGGACGGCCCGCTGATTGTCGACGAACCGGTCCGTCTGGGCCGCGACGATCCAGTAGTGCTCCAAAGCGGTGGGCCCGTACGCGGAGCTGAAGAAGCGATCGCCGAGAGTGAACCTCTCAGCGTACGTCCAGTAGTTCGGGATCTGCTCCCTCGAGTACTGCACGTAGGCCTCGAGCTGCTCCCCGTTCGGGATCTTGTCGAAGCAGTTCATCCGGCCGCCGTTGATGGCCACGATCCCCGCCAGGAAGGAGTGCACGGGCCCGGGAGAGTCGTACTCGGCGCGCCGCAAGGGGACGGTCCTGCCGTCGCATGTGCGTCCGCTCGTCGCGCCGTCGGCTCCCGGGAACGTTCCGAAGAGGTGATCGAAGGTCCGATTCTCCTTGAACAGGATCACCACATGTTCGACGTTCCGCCGCGCTAGCGCCACCTGTCGACGATGCTGTACAGGCGTCAGCGGTTTCACCTTCCGAGGGCGCGCGGAAGGCGGTTCCGTCGAGCTGGGCGCTTGGGTCGGACTCTGGGAGGACGGGCTCGAGCCGTTCGTCTGCGATCCCGCCGGCACGCACGCCGCGAAAAGAGCGAGGGCACAGAGCAGCAGCGAACCACGTGAGCGGGCCGAACGCATAGCCGCACAGCGTACGCCACGGCCCCACAGCCCCGCGCTACTGTGCGGTCTTGGATGCCACCTTTTCGGTCGATCCTGCAAGGAGGGGCCGGTGAACACCTGCCTGTGGTTGAAGCTGGTCCACGTCGTTTCGGCGATCGTGGCCGTGGGCGCGAACGTGACGTACTTCGCGTGGTTCGCGCGGGCACGAAGGGAACCGGTGCCGAACGATCAGTCCTCGACGGGATCAAGACGCTCGACGCGCAGCTGGCGAACCCGGCGTACGTCGTGCTCCCCGTGACCGGGATCCTCATTGTGCTCGACGGCGACCTCGGCGTTCTGGATCCTCGCGGTGATCGTCCTCTACTGGCGATGGGCGTCTTCGCGGGAGCGCTGTTCGGCCCGTCTCTCCGGCGACTGGCCGAGCTCACTCGTTCCTCGGTGGAGCCCGGCGCGTACGCGGCGGCGGTGCGGCGCACCACGATGACGGGGCTCATCACGATGGTCCCGATCGCGGCCATCCTGTACATGATGGTGATGAAGCCGACGCCTTGAGCTGCCCTCGACGGCTACGGCAGGTCGGTGAGTCCCTCGGCAGGCGCGTTGATGAGCACGCTCGCGTTTCCCTCGGGGAGCCTGCCGTCGCCCATCAGCTGGTGTGCATGACCGCTCAGTTCGTACGGGTAGGCGGCCCCGAGCGTCGCGGTCACCTTGCGCTCGCGCACCAGGTCGTTGAACGCGGTGGCTTGCTCGTCGTTGAACAGGTGTGAACCCTGATAGCGCTTCTGCAGGTACCAGAGGTACCGCACGTCGATCATCGTGTCGTAGCCGGACGTGCCCGCGCATATCACGATCATGCCGCCGCGGTCGCACACGAAGTTCGAGGTCGGGATCGTGTCCTGGCCCGGATGTTCGAACACGATCCGCGGGCTGGACCTCTCCCCCAGCGCGTCCCAGATCGCTTTGCCGAACGCCTTGGCGCCGTCGAGCCATCCCTTCCAGTCGGCTGAGTCCCAAGCCGGGGGCACCCCCCAGTGATCGAAGTCCTTCCGATTCACGTAGCCGACCGCGCCGAGGCCCTTGCAGTACTCGCCTTTCTCCTCGGAGCTCACCACGGCCACCGCGCGCCCGCCGGCCAGCTTCACGAGCTGGATCGCCAGCGAACCGAGCCCACCCGAGCCGCCCCAGATCAGCACGACGTCACCCTGTTGCACCGTGTTCGGCGGCCACCCGTGCAGCATCCGGTAAGCGGTCGAGCCGGTGAGCGTGGGGGCCGCGGCCTGCTCCCACGTGAGGTGCTCGGCCTTCGGCAAGCATTGGTGCGCCTGCACCTTGCAGAACTGCGCGAACGAGCCCCAGCACGTGTCGTAACCCCAGACCCGGAAGGAGGCGGCGAGCCCTGGATCGTTCCCCGCGGCCACCCACGGGTCGTCCGGGTCCCACTGCCCGGCGTGCACCACCACGCGATCACCGGCGGCGACGTCCTTCACCTGATCCCCCACTGCGTACACCACGCCGCTCGCATCGGACCCCACGATGTGGAAATCGGTCGGCTCGCCCCATCGAGCCTGCGTCTTGGTGACGTCGATCGGGACGCCGCGGGCAGCCCACACGTTGTTGAAGTTGAGGCCGGCCGCCATCACCATCACCAGCGCCTCGCGGGGCCCGATGCTCGGGACGTCGATGACCTCGTCATGGATCGCCTGCTCGGGCTCGCCGTAGCCATCCGGGCGAACGAGCTGCGCGTGCATCCGCGCAGGGATCTCCCCCACCGGGGGCAGCTCGCCGATCCCGTACAGGTCCCTGCCCATGTGCACTCATCCTCCATGTCTTTTGGCCGTGTCTTCTGGCCGTGTCGGATGGCGCGCACACTAGCCACGTGCCGGAGCGGCCGCCAACGACGTAGCGTTGCTTGCCGTGGAGGTCCACCAGCTTCGCAGCATGCGCGCGATGTTCCTCGAGGACGGCGGCCAACACGCGCCGGAGGTCGCGGCGCAGGTGGCCGCGTTCATCCAGGAAGCGGAACGCACCCTCGATGTGGCGATCTACGACTTCGAGGCGCGGGAGGGCGCACCCTCGGCGATCGGCGACGCCCTCGAGGCGGCGAACGCGCGCGGCGTCGAGATCCGTGTCGTCTTCAACATGGAGCGGTGCGACAACCCGGCCGACTCGCGACCGATGCAGGCCCACGAGCACGAGATCGACGGCCTCGAAGTGCCTACCCGGGGGATCCACGACACCGGGAACCTGATGCACCACAAGTACATCGTCCGCGACGGATCGTCCGTGTGGACGGGTTCGACCAACTGGACGAACGACTCTTTCGCCCGGGAGGAGAACGTCCTGATCGCGCTCGAGGACGTGCCGTCGCTGGCGGCCGACTACACCGCCAACTTCGAGGACATGTGGGCGCGAGAGAAGGTGGAGCGCACCGGCGCCGTGGGCCGAGAGATCGTGAGCCGAGGCGACAGAAAGCTCCGCCCGTACTTCGCTCCCTTCCCGCCGTTCCTGGGGCACATGGTGGCGGGCAGGGTCGTCGAGGCCGACCGCCGGCTCAAGGTCGTCTCGCCGGTGATCACCTCGGGAGCGGTGTTGGGGACCCTCTGCGAGCACATCGCCCGGCGGAGCCTCGACGTCGGCGGGGCCTACGACGCGACGCAGATGCTCCAGGTCCAGCGTGAGTGGGATCGGGTGCCGCACAACCGCTGGAAGATCGCGGCATGGAAGACGATCGAGCCGTACCTGTCGGGCAAGCTCTCGACCCCCTATCGGCCGGGCAGCATCCACGACTACATGCACGCGAAGTTCGTGGTGATCGACCACGAGGTGGTAACAGGCTCCTACAACCTGTCGAAGCACGGGGAGATCAACGCGGAGAACGTGCTGCACATCGTCGACAACGAGGTGGCGGACCGTTTCGCGGCCTTCGCGGACCGGGTGGCTGCGAGGTATGAGGCGGGCTCAGACCCCGGCGGCGGCGGCGCGGTCGGCGACGATCAGCTGCCGGGACGTGTTGACGCGACCCGCGGGGATCTGGGGGTCGTGTCCGACGAGCCGGCGAAGGGCCTCTGACTTCTCGGCGCTCGTCACCAGCCACAGCGCCTCACGCGCTCGGTCCAACACGGGATAGGTGAGCGTCATGCGCCGGCGGCCCTGGTATTCGCCGGTCACCGCGACGTCTCGGTCGTGCACCTCGAGCGCCGGATCGTCCGGGACCAGCGAGGCAGTATGACCGTCGGGTCCGATCCCGAGATGAAGCAGATCGAAGGCCCCCGGCAGGTCGGCGGCGTACGCGGCCGCGGCGGACTCCAGGTCGGCGTCCTCGACGGGCATCGGATGCAGCTCGACGCCCTCCGGAAGAGCGGCGAGCTGCAACGTGAGGTTCCGGTCGGGATGCCTGACAGGCGCGACACGCTCGTCGACCTGCCACACGCCGACGCCGTTCCACTGGATGTCCTGCTCACCCAGCAGCTCCAGCATCCTCGCGGCCGTCCGGCCACCGGAGACCGCGAACGTGAAGTGCCCCACCGCGCCGATGGCATCACGAGCTCGCGCTGCCACGAGCGACGCAGCGCGCACCGCCACCGCCTCGGGGTCGGGCAGGACCTCCAGCTCGTGGCTCATCCGGTCGGCTCCGCGTGCCCTCCGAATTGCTTGCGCATGGCCGAAAGCACCTGGTTCGCGAAGCCGGCTTCGCCCCGGCTGGAGAACCGCGAGTACAGGGCAGCGGTCAAAACGTCGGCCGGGACTCCCTCCTCGATCGCGGCGATCACGGTCCATCGGCCCTCGCCCGAGTCCGAGACACGACCCTCGAAGCCCTCCAGGTCGCCCGACTCCTGGAAGGCGCTGGCCGCCAGGTCGAGCAGCCAGCTCGAGACCACGCTCCCCCGCCGCCAGACCTCCGAGATCGCGGGGATGTCCAGCTCGTAGCGGTAGAACTCGGCCTGGTCGAGCGGCGCCGTCTCGGCGTCGACGGCGCGGTCGTCTGCTCCGGCGTTCGCATGTCGCAGGATGTTGAGGCCCTCGGCGTACGCCGCCATGAGTCCGTACTCGATGCCGTTGTGGACCATCTTCACGAAGTGGCCCGCCCCGGACGGCCCGCAGTAGAGGTAGCCCTGCTCCTCCATCGCCGGCTGGCCGCTTCGGCCCGGCGTGCGCTCGGCTCGCTCGACGCCCGGCGCGAGCGTTCGGAAGAGCGGTTCCAGCCGGTCGAAGACCGCACGCGCGCCGCCGACCGTCAGGCAGAAACCCCGCTCCAGGCCGAACACGCCACCTGACGTGCCGCAATCGAGATGATCGATCCCCTTCGCGACGAGCTCCTCGCTCCGGCGGATGTCGTCGCGGTAGTAGGTGTTCCCCCCGTCGACGATCACGTCGCCCGGGTCCAGCTCGTCGGCCAGTTCGCGGACCAGCCGGCCCGTGATCTCGCCTGCCGGCACCATGAGCCACGTGTTCCGCGGCGGCCTGAGCTTGGCGGCGAGATCCTCGATCGAACCAACACCCTTCGCCCCGTCCGACTCGAGCTGTTCCACCGCGTCCGGGCTCACGTCGTAGACCACGCATTCGTGCCCGTCCCTCATCAGGCGCCGCACGAGGTTCCCCCCCATGCGGCCGAGCCCCACCATCCCCAGCTGCATCGGTCGATCGGTCGTCAACGCCAGCTCCTCGCTCTGGCGGTGTATCCATGATCACCGCCTGGTGAACGCTACCGCGACCGCGGGCATGAGGGAGGATGGCGCGATGACCATCCCGCTGCGCGAACGACCGTCCTTCCGGGGGCTGCAGGAACATTTCCACGAGATCGAGGACGTCCACCTCCGCGAACTGTTCGCGCGTGATCCGGACCGGGGCGAACGCCTCACGGCCGAGGGCGCGGAACTGTTCCTCGACTACTCGAAGCATCGGGTCACCACCGAATCGCTGAGGCTCCTGCGCCGGCTGGCCGCGGAGTCCGGGCTCGCCGAGAGGATCGAGGCCATGTTCACCGGGGAGAGGGTCAACGAGACCGAAGAGCGGGCGGCAATGCACACGGCCCTTCGGGCTCCGCGCGACGTCGTCATCGAGGTGAACGGCGTCGACGTCGTGCCGGAAGTCCACGCGATGCTGCAACGGATGTCGGTCTTCGCCGACCGAGTACGAGGCGGTGGCTGGACAGGACATACAGGGCGGAGGATCCGCTCCATCGTCAACATCGGCATCGGGGGCTCCGACCTCGGCCCGGTGATGGCCTACGAGGCTCTGCGCCATCACTCCGATCGTGACCTGACGTTCCGGTTCGTCTCGAACGTGGACGGCACGGACCTCGTGGAGGCCACGCGGGACCTCGCACCGGAGGAAACCCTGTGCATCGTCTCGTCGAAGACGTTCACGACACCGGAGACCATGGCGAACGCGCACACGGCGCGCCGATGGCTCGTGGACGGACTCGGAGGCGACGACCGCGCCGTGGCACGGCATTTCGTTGCCGTGTCGACCAACGCGGAGGAGGTCCAGGCCTTCGGAGTGGACCCCTCGAACATGTTCGGATTCTGGGACTGGGTCGGCGGCAGGTACTCGATGGACTCGGCGATCGGACTGTCGACGATGATCGCGGTGGGCGCCGACGGCTTCGGACGGATGCTGGAGGGCTTCCGCGCGATGGACGAGCACTTCCGCCGGGCGCCATGGGAGAGGAACCTGCCGGTCCTGATGGGCCTGCTGCAGGTCTGGTATGGGACGTTCTTCGACGCCGAGACATGGGCGGTGCTGCCCTACGATCAGTACCTGAAGCGGTTCCCCGCGTACCTCCAACAACTGACGATGGAGTCGAACGGAAAGTCGGTGACGCTCGACGGCCGGCGGGTCGACTATCAGACCGGGCCCGTGTTCTGGGGCGAGCCCGGCACCAACGGCCAGCACAGCTTCTACCAACTGATCCATCAGGGGACCCGGTTGATCCCGTGCGACCTGATCGGATTCAGGCGCTCGCTGAACCCGATCGGCGAGCACCACGACCTGTTGATGGCGAACATGTTCGCCCAAGCAGAGGCGCTCGCGTTCGGCCGGCCCGCGGACGAGGTGCGAGCCGCGGGGGTTCCCGAGGAACTCGTGCCCCACAAGGTCTTCGACGGGAACCGCCCATCCTCGACGATCCTGGCGGACCATCTCACGCCCGAGACTCTCGGCGCGCTTGTCGCGCTCTACGAACACGCGGTCTTCACCGCCGCGACGGTCTGGTCGATCAACCCGTTCGACCAATGGGGCGTCGAGCTCGGCAAGGTGCTGGCCGAGCGGATCGTGCCGAACCTGCAGGCCGCCGACGACCCCCTACTCGGTCACGACTCCAGCACGAACGCACTGGTGCGGCGCTATCGGGAGGGGAGGAGCCCGATAGTCTGAGAGAGACTACTGGCGGTGATCGACATGGAGCCCTGGGGGCGAGCGGTCGGCCGAGCTGTAAGACACGTACGACCCCGAGGGACCACTCGGACGGGGACTCTGGGTCGGGGTCAAACCCGACTCGAGCTGATCGACTTTACTCCACCACCTGCAGGCGGCCCGGATGGTCCCCCTGCCCTTGCTCTTGCTCTGCGCGCACCACATGCACCACCGCGTTGATCAGTGCCAGGTGCGTGAACGCCTGCGGGTAGTTGCCGAGGTGCCGCCCGCTCAAGGCGTCGATCTCTTCGGCGTACAGGCCCAGCGGCGACGCGTAGGAGAGCAGCTTCTCGCACAGCGCGCGGGCACGCTCCATCTCACCGATCTCGACCAGCGCCGAGACCAGCCAGAACGAGCAGATCGCGAACGTGCCCTCCTCACCCGTCAGCCCGTCGTCGGTCTCCTCCACCTTGTAGCGGAGCACGAGGCCATCGACGGTGATCTCATCGGCGATCGCGAGCACCGTCGCGCGCGCGACCGGGTCGTTCCCCGGCAGGAATCGGAGCAACACGGCAAGCAGGCCCGAAGCGTCGAGCGCGTCCGTGTCGTAGTGCTGTGTGAGCGCTCCACGCTCGTCGACCCCTTTGGCCATGACGTCGGCGCGGACCTCGTCGGCCACCCCCTGCCACTTGGCGGCGAGCTCCGGCTCGTCCATCGCCTCGGCGAGCCGCGCACCACGGTCGAGCGCCACCCAACACATGATCTTGGAGCTCGTGAAGTGCTTGGGCTCCCCGCGCACCTCCCAGAGCCCGCGATCGGGCTCGCGCCAGCTCTGGATCGCGCGCTCGACCTGGACCTCGACGTCTGCGAGGAAGTCCGGCGCCATGTACTCGCCCGCCTTCAGGTTGAGGTAGACGGAATCGATCAGCGCGCCCCACACGTCGTGCTGGTTCTGGTTCCAGGCCGCATTGCCGATCCGCACGGGCCGAGACCCCTCGTATCCTGCGAGGTGCGGGAGCGTCTCCTCGGTGAGCTCGCGCTCGCCGCCGACGCCGTACATGATCTGCAGCTGGTCCCCGTCGCCGATCCGATCGCGGATGAAGCTGAAGAACGCGCGCGCCTCGCGGTCGAACCCCAACGTGAACAGGCCCCAGAGTGCGAACGTCGAGTCGCGCACCCAGCTGTACCGGTAATCCCAGTTCCGTTCGCCCCCCGGCGTCTCCGGTAGCGACGTCGTGGCGGCGGCGAGCAGCGCACCGGTCGGCGCGTACTGCAAACCCTTGAGAACAAGAGCGCTGCGCTGCAGGTACGTGCGCCACGGGTGGTCGGGGAACTCACCCTGGTTCAGCCACTCACGCCAGAAGTCCGACGTCTGCTGCATCCGGTCCTCTGCGTCCTCGGCGGACATCGGCCCGGGATGATCTTGGTTCCCCCACGAGACGGCGACGAACGCCGCGTCCCCCTCTCGCATCCGGGTCTGCACCGTGGCTGAGCGGCCCTCCAGGCCCAGGCGCAGATCGGTTGACACGTGCAGGGCCGGATCGCCGTCCTCCCCGCGGGCCGACGCCTGACCGTACCCCGGGCCCGAGTAGCTCCATGTCGCGTCGTTCCTCGCGTAGTCGAAGACCGGTTCGAGATCCACGCTCACATCCACCTGGCCGTTCACGCACATGATCTGGCGCAACAGGCAGTGCTCGGCTTGATGGTCGTCGGGCGGTCGCTGGTAGCTCTCGTCGCGGTGTTCGTCCTCGTACCACGGCCCGATCACGAGCGCGTCGCGAACGATCAGCCATCCCGTGCGGGTCTGCCACGTGGTCTCCAGCACGTTCGTTCCCGGGAGGTAGCGGCGGCCCGCCGGCACCGTCTGTTCGACCGGACCGACGCGGAAGTGGCCGGCGGTGCGGTCCAGCAGCGACCCGAAGACGCTGGGGCTGTCCGGACGGGGTAGGCACAGCCACTCGACCGCGCCCGAGGGAGCTATCAAGGCCATCACCTCCCGATCGGACAAGAAGGCGTACTCGGCGATCGGGGGGAAGAGGTTGCGGCGAGCACCCTCGTAGGGGAACGAGCCGGTCGCGCTGATCCCGTCGGGCGTCGGATCGTCCATGCCGTCCCAGTCTGCCACGCAGGCTCCCCGTGGCCGTGAACCGAACGCCGATGAGCGGACGCGCCGCCTACCATGAACCCGTGATCGACCCGTGATGGAGCCGACCGAGGTTGCCGCGCGACTGGCGCCGCCGGAACGGGCCGCCGTGCTGCTGGACGTCGACGGGACCCTGGCACCGATCGTGCCCAGGCCGGAGATGGCGGCGATCCTGCCCGAGGCCGTCGGAGAGCTCGAACGTCTCGTGGATCGGTACGCGATGGTGGGCGTTGTCTCCGGGCGCCCGACCGCCGATGTCGCCTCGCTCGTGGGGGTGGAGGGCATCCGCTACGAAGGTCTCTACGGTCTCGAGGGCGCCCCGCCGGTCTCCGTCGCCCTCGTCCGCCGCGTCGAGGCGGCTGCAGCCCCGATCGAGGGGGCGTGGGTGGAGCACAAGGGCATCTCGCTCACGGTCCACGTGCGCCTGTCACCCGATCCCGCGGAGGCTGAGGCCTCGCTCCTGCCGAAGCTCGGAGAGATCGCGCGCGCGGAGGGCATGGAGCTCGTCCTGGGGAAGCTGGCGATG
>Ga0299907_10001304_pt1 | contig 14106 bp, 8 predicted proteins | sample RVTome_16_FD_198680 | JGI IMG/M metagenome (GOLD analysis project Ga0299907, IMG submission 198680) | Soil microbial communities from uranium-contaminated site in the Upper Colorado River Basin, Wyoming, United States - RVT152D67 (version 2) ... | reverse complement strand
GGACGTCTCCGGGAGACAAACGTGCTGGTCAGACTGCTCAGGACCTACCTCCGGCCGTATCGGTGGTTGCTCCTCACGCTCGTGGGGCTGCACGCCGTGCAGGCCCTGGCCGGCCTGTACCTCCCGTACCTCAACGCCGACGTCATCGACAAGGGCGTCATGCGGGGCGACACCGGCTACATCTGGCGGATGGGCGGCTTCATGCTGGCCGTCACCGCCGTCCAGCTGACCTTCACCGTCCTCGCCGTCTACCTCGGTTCCAAGGTGGCCATGGGCTTCGGGCGCGACGTGCGCGGCGGCCTCTTCCACCGGGTCACCGGCTTCTCGGCCCGGGAGGTGAACCACTTCGGCGCCCCCTCACTCATCACCCGGATCACCAACGACGTCCAGCAGGTCCAGATGCTGGTCGTGATGGCCTGCAACCTCGCCCTGGCGGCGCCGGTCACCGTGATCGGTGGCGTCGTCATGGCCGTCCGCCAGGATGGTGGCCTCGCCTGGCTGCTGGCCGTGAGCATGCCGATCATGATCCTGGCGATGGGCGCCGTGGTCCTCAAGATGGTCCCCACGTTCCGGGTCATGCAGGACCGCATCGACGGCATCAACCGGGTGCTCCGGGAGCAGATCACCGGTATCCGGGTCGTGCGGGCCTTCGTGCGGGAGCGGGAGGAGACGCAGCGCTTCGAAGGCGCCAACGGCGAGCTGACCACCACGTCCCTCACCGCCGGCCGCCTCATGACCCTGTTCTTCCCGATCGTGATGCTGGTCATCAACGGCTCGTCCGTCGCCGTCATCTGGCTCGGTGGGAACCGCATCGCCGATGGCAGCCTGTCGATCGGGGCGCTCATCGCCTTCCTCAGCTACTTCGTCCTGATCCTGATGTCGGTGATGATGGCCACGTTCGTGGCATCGATGGCGCCCCGGGCGGCGGTCTGCGCCGACCGGATCCAGGAGGTGCTCTCGACCGACAGCTCGGTGTGGGCGCCCGCCTCCCCGGTTGAGGGGCTTGAGACGCTGGGGTCGGTGGAGTTCTCGCACGCGACCTTCCGGTACCCCGGCGCGGAGGCACCGGTCCTATCGGACGTGTCGTTCGCCACCCCGGCCGGCACCACCACCGCCATCATCGGCTCGACCGGCGCCGGCAAGACGACGCTGGTCAACCTGGCCGCCCGCCTCGTCGATGTGGACGGGGGTGGTGTGCTGCTCGGCGGCGCCGACATCCGCACGCTCGACCCCGACCAGTTGTGGAACCGGATCGGCCTCATCCCCCAGAAGCCATACCTTTTCTCGGGGACGGTGCGGTCGAACCTGCTCTATGGCAAGCCCGACGCCACCGACGAGGAACTGTGGACGGCCCTCCAGGTCGCGCAGGCGGCCGACTTCGTGGCCGCTATGCCCGGCGGACTCGACACCCCCATCGAGCAGGGCGGCACCAACGTGAGCGGCGGGCAGCGCCAGCGCCTGGCCATCGCCCGGGCGCTGGTGCGCCGGCCCGACGTGTACCTCTTCGACGACGCGTTCTCGGCGCTGGACGTCGCCACCGACGCCCGGCTGCGGGCCGCCCTGGCGCCCTACACCCGACAGGCGGCGGTCATCGTCGTCGCCCAGCGGGTGTCGACCATCCGCCACGCCGACCAGATCGTGGTGCTGGAGGACGGCGCCGTCCTCGGTATCGGCACCCACGACGAACTCCTGGCCACGTGCCCGACGTACCGGGAGATCGTGGAATCGCAACGCCAGGAGGAGGCGGCCTGATGGAAACCAAGACTGCGCCCCCTCCGGCTCCGGAGAAGAAGCCTGCACCGCTCCCCCAGCAGCGCCTGGGGTCGGGTGTGGGCCGCTTCGGCGCCTTCGGCATGCCGGCCGAGAAGACGGCCAACTTCAAGCAGATCGTCAAGCGCATGGCGGCCATGCTGCGGCGCGAACGCTTCGGCATGCTGGCCGTCTTCGGCCTGGCCGTCGTCAGCATCGCGCTGTACGTGATCGGGCCGAAGCTGCTGGGCCAGGCCACCGACGTGATCTTCGACGGGCTGCGCTCCGGCGGGCCGTCTTCCATCGACTTCGCCTCGCTGCACCGGCTGCTGTGGTTCGTGCTCGGCCTCTATGTGGCCGCCGCGGCCTTCAGCTACCTGCAGGGCTGGGTGCTGACCGGGATCGTCCAGCGGACGATGTACCGCCTCCGGGAAGAGGTCGAGGCCAAGCTCAACCGGCTGCCGCTCAAGTACGTCGACGGCCAGCCCCGTGGCGACCTGCTCTCTCGGGTCACCAACGACATGGACAACCTGGCCCAGGGCATGCAGCAGACCCTGAGCCAGATGCTGACCTCGACGCTGACGCTCGTCGGCACGCTGGTGATGATGTTCGTGGTGTCGTGGCTCCTGGCCCTGGTGGCCGTGGTCACGATTCCCCTGTCGATCTGGTCGATGAAGGCCATCACCAAGCGGTCCCGGGGGAAGTTCGTCTCCCAGTGGATGGAGACGGGCAAGCTCAACGCGCTGGTCGAGGAGACCTTCACCGGTCACAACATCGTCAAGGCCTTCGGCCGCCAGGCCGAGGTCGAGGCCCGCTTCCGGACCACCAACGCCGCGCTGTACGACGCCAGCTTCGGCGCCACCTTCATCTCCGGCTCGATCATGCCTTCGATGATGCTCATCGGGAACCTGGGCTTCGTCGCCATCGCCGTGGTCGGCGGGCTGCAGGTGGCCTCGGCGGCGCTGACCCTCGGAGCGGTGCAGGCCTTCATCCAGTACTCCCGCCAGTTCTCCCAGCCGCTGACCCACATGGCGTCGATGGTGACGGTGTTCCAGTCGGGCGTGGCCTCCGCCGAACGGATCTTCGAGTTCCTCGACGCCGAGGAGCAGTCGGAGGACCCCGACGAGGCGCTGCTGCCCGACGCCCCCGCCGGCGCCATCGAGTTCGAGCGGGTCTCGTTCTCCTACGACCCCGACCGGCCGCTGATCGAGAACCTGTCGCTCGTGGCCCAGCCCGGACAGACGGTGGCGATCGTCGGCCCGACCGGTGCCGGCAAGACGACGCTGGTCAACCTGATCATGCGGTTCTACGAGCTCGACGGCGGGCGGATCCTGCTCGACGGCGTCGACATCGCCACCCTGTCGCGGGCCGAGCTCCGCTCGAAGATCGGCATGGTCCTGCAGGACACCTGGCTGTTCGGCGGAACCATTCGAGAGAACATCGCCTACGGCAACCCGCCGGCCAGCGAGGAGCAGATCCGGACGGCCGCCGAGGCGACCTTCGTCGATCGCTTCGTGCACTCGCTGCCCGACGGCTACGACACCGTCGTGAGCGACGAGGACGGCTCGATCTCCGCCGGCGAGAAGCAGCTCCTGACCATCGCCCGGGCCTTCCTGGCCGACCCGGCGATCCTGATCCTCGACGAAGCGACGAGCTCGGTGGACACCCGCACCGAAGTCCTGATCCAGGAGGCGATGGCCGCCCTGCGGTCCTCCCGGACAAGCTTCGTGATCGCCCACCGCCTGTCGACGATCCGCGACGCCGACGTGATCCTCGTGATGGAGAACGGCCAGATCGTCGAGCACGGCAGCCACGCCGAACTGCTGGCCGCCCACGGCGCCTACGCCCGCCTCTACCAGGCCCAGTTCGCCGCCCCCGTCGCCAACGTCGCCTGACGGTAGGGTCGGGGCCGTGCCCGACAACGCCGACATGCGGAGGGTCGCCCGGGAAGGGGCGCTCTTGGCCGGCGGGGCGCGGGCGATCCTGCTGCAGATCGCCCATCCGGGGGTTGGGCGAGGCGTCGTCGAGCACAGCGACTTCGCCGGGCGGCCGCTGGATCGCCTGCGGGCCACGCTGACCTACGTGTACTGCGTGACGTTCGGCACTCCGGAGGAGATCGAGGCTGTGGCGGCGACGGTCACGGCGGCGCACCGGAAGGTGGCGGGCGCCGGCTACCGGGCCTCCGATCCGGAGCTCCAGCTGTGGGTGGCAGCGACGCTCTACGACACCGCCCTCCTGGTCTATGGGGAAGTCTTCGGTCCGCTCGACGCTGCCGTGGCCGATCGCGTCTACGAGCAATACGCCGTGCTGGGGACGGCGCTGCAGGTGCCGGCGGAGTTGTGGCCGCCCGATCGGTCGGCCTTCCGCGTGTACTGGGAGCACATGATCGACACGCTCGAGGTGTCCGACGACGCCCGCCGGGTGGCTCGGGATCTCCTCTCCCCTGAGCATGCACCGCTGATCCTCAAGGCGGCCATGCCGATCAACCGGTTCCTCACCGCCGCCTGGCTGCCGGAGCGAATCCGGGGCCAGTACGGCATCGTCTGGGACGACAGCCAACGGCGCCGCTACGAGCAGCTGATGAAGCTCACCCGGCTGGCCTACCGCCTGCTGCCCGCCCCCCTGCGGGAAGCCCCCAAGACGTACTACCTGCGGGAGATGCGCAGGCGTCTGGCTGGCTGATCGCCCGCTCCCCTGCCGGGTCACCCGCCTGTGGTTGGGCAAGCGGGTGGGGCCTCCCTTAACCTTTGCTTTCCTGGTCGGAACTCGGGGGAACGCATGTCGGCTGGTACGGGTAGTCAGAGCGCCTACGACCTCGTCGTGGTGGGCGGGAACTCCGGTGGGTTGTCGGTGGCTATCGCCGCCCAGCAGGGCGGGCTCGGGCGGGTCCGGATCCTGGAGCCGTCGTCGATGGTGGCCTACACAGAGCTGATCGGTGAGCACCAGCTCGACGTCGGCTTCGGCGAGACCGTGGAGACGATCGACCTCGCCGGTGAGAACCTCGAGATCGTCACCAGCAAGGCCTCCTACCTGGCCCGGGCCTGCGTGGTGGCCCACCGCACCAACGTCGGGAACTCGGAGTGGACGCCGCCGGTCGACGCCTCCCTGTCGGACCGGGTCCAGGTCGACCGCTTCTCGGGACAGCTCGTGGACCAGGACGTGCTCATCGTCGGCAAGAGCGACCACGCCGTGGAACTGACGGCCAAAGCGGTGTCGGCCGGCGCTCGCGTCGTGATGGCCGCCGGGGGGATGATCCCCAACCGCCTCTCCCCCATCGGCCAGCGGGAGCTCCGCCGGCTGGAGCGGGAACGGCTGGCCACGATCCTGTTCCGCTCCGTCCCCGAACGGATCACCGAGGAGGACGGACTCCCCCTCGCATGCTTCGGCGACCGGCGGACGCCCGACCTTGAGTTCGACAAGGTTGTGTTCGCCTCGGGCCGCACGCCGGTCACCGCCGAGGACGTCGGGGTGACCGAAGAGGCGGCCGACTCGGGCCGGGTGTGGCTGCTCGGGGTGCCGACCTCGGACGGGGAAGGCGCCCCGGCGTTGGCTGCCGCCACCGTCCTCCCGGAGCTGGCCCGCCTCTTCCCCTCCCTGCAGGCTCACCTCGACGCCGAGGCGGCCAAGCAGGACGGGGACGGCCGGAGCTTCGCCGTCATCGAGGAGCTCCGCAAAGAGCACTACAACGCCACCATCACCTACTTCGAGCCGACGCATTCCGACCTGTGGGTGCTCGGCGTGAAGCCGGACCATGGCGACGTCCACCACCTGCCCGGCCAGTACGCGTCACTGGGGGTCGGGTACTGGGAGGACCGCATCGATGACGCCGAGGATCCGGGGCTCGAAAAGCAGTGGGACAAGCTCGTCCGGCGGTCGTACTCGATCTCGCACCGCATCTTCGACGAGCACGGCTACCTGGCCCAGGAGCGCGACACCACCGAGCTCGAGTTCTACATCGTGCTCGTGCCGCCGACCGACGACAACATTCCGGGGCTTACCCCCCGTCTGGCCCTGAAGCGCCCGGGCGACCGGATCTACATGGGCCCCAAGGTGGCCGGCCGCTACACGCTGAACCCGGTGACAGACCCCAACGGCACGGTGGTGTTCTTCGCCACCGGCACCGGTGAGGCACCCCACAACGCGATGGTCGTGGAGTTGCTGCGCAAGGGACACATGGGCCCGATCGTCTCGGCCGTCACCGTGCGGAACCTGGCCGACCTCGGCTACATGGAAAAGAACCGTGAGCTCGAACGGCGCTACGCCAACTTCCACTACATGCCGCTCCCGACCCGCGAGCCCGGCATCCCGAAGCGCTACATCCAGGACCTCATCAGCGAAGACGCCTTCGCCAAGGAGTACGGCGTCGAGCTCGACCCCGAGAGCACCCACGTCTTCATGTGCGGGAACCCCGCCATGATCGGCCTCCCCAAGGAAGACGAGGAGAGCGGCGAGCTCACCTACCCCCAGCCCACCGGCGTCGTCGAGATCCTGTCCAAGCGCGGCTTCACCCTCGACCACCGCAAGACCAAGGGCAACCTCCACTACGAGGAGTACTGGTAGATCGCTGCGTTTGCGCAGGTCAGAGCACCCGCCTCGGCGCGTCCAATAGCGGGGGTACTGATGCGTCAGGCATCTTCCCAGGTCAGAGAACCTGCTGCCCCTCCGCAGGCCGCGGGCAGGCCGCGAAGCTTTGAAACAAGCCTGCCCTTCGACCAAGCCCAAGCACAGCCGACGTAGGACCCGCGGAACGCCGGTACTGAGCACGCGATAGGAACACACCCCGACCTTGCCTGCTGTCCTCTGTGGCGGATGGAATCCACAGGCGACGGGGCTTACCGGGGAGTCGGTTTGGAGCCATACTCAATGGATGCAAGGCGTCGGCCGGATAGCAGAGATTCAGCTCCAGAACTTCAAGGCGTTCGAGCGCTTCCGGGCGCGTTTTACTGACGATGCCTTCATTGTCGGCCCAAACAACGCTGGGAAGTCCACCCTCATCGCAGCACTTCGCACCGCAGCGCACATGACATGAGTGACGTGGGCCGCTCGCCGCGGCTGCACCTCCACGGCTGGTTCGCGCCGCCGGTGCTGAGCGTGGCCCTGGTGATGTCGGCGGCCGGATTCGGTCAGTTCGCCGCCGTGGCGGCACTGGGAGACGTGGCCGAGGAGTTCGGAGACGTCACGGAGACGCCACCATCGCCGAGCAGGCGGGGCTGTCCGGCACGGTCCTCGGCGTCGGACTCGCGGTCATTCGGGTGGCCTCGCTCGGGAGCCTCCCGCTTGCCGGGCTGGCGGACCGGGCGGGCCGGCGGGCCACACTGGTCGGCTTCTGCCTCCTGGGGCTGGCCCTCACCGCTGCCGCCTCCCTCAGCCCGAGCTACTGGGCCTTCGTCGCCATCTTCGCTCTGAGCCGCCCGCTGTTGACCGCCACCGGTGCTATCGCGCAGGTGACGGCGGCCGAGCACACGTCCTCCGGCGACCGGGCCAAGGCCATCGCCCTCGTAGCTGCCGGCTTCGGCATGGGCTCCGGTCTGGTGGCGGTCGTGCGGGGCGCGGGCGCCGGGGTCCTCGGGTTCCGGGGGATCTTTGCCCTGGCTCTCGTGCCTCTGGCATACGCTCTCCATACGGCGACCCTACGACAACGCGGCGTGACGGCAACGGAGTCTCGTGGTAAATCCTTTGCGTTTGGTGAACGTGCTTTCGATCCGCTGACTGCAAGACCAGGATCGGCCGGCAGGGAGGTGGCCGGCAGCCACGTGTCGCTCACCGATCGATGTGCTCCGCCAGCCGTTCCACGGCGGCGATTACCTCGGGGCCGCCGAAGAGCACCGGGTCGTTGTGGTTGGCGTTTGCCACGGGTACCTCTTCAAACAGGTTGGCCGCGGTGGCGGCTACCTCCTGGCTCTGCGCGACAGGCACGATCGAGTCGCCGGTGCCGAAGACCACCGTGGTTGGCACCTCGATCTCGGCGATCTGCTCCTTCACCGGGTAGCGGTCCCGCAGCAGCAGCCGTACCGGGAGGATCGGGTAGTGCCGTTGTCCCATCGCGGCGAGGTCGGTGAAGGGGGAGCGCAGAAGCAACCCCGCCGGTGCGTGCTCGGTAGCGAGTTCGGTCACCACCCCGGCGCCGAGGCTCTCGCCGAAGTAGATCATCCGTTGCGGGGGGATTCCGATTTCCTCGCTCAGCCCCCGCAGCGCGGCGCGCGCATCGAGTGCCAGTCCTTTCTCGCTGGGGCGTCCCGAGTTTCCGCCGTAGCCCCGGTAGTCGAAGAGGAATGCGCCGAATCCAGCGTCCCGCAGCGCGATCGCCAGTGGAATCCGCGAGGCGCGGTTACCGGCATTGCCGTTGGCCACCAGGACGGCCATCTTCCGGTCCGGTTCCGCTGGGGGAACGAACCAGGCACCGAGCTCCAGCCCGTCGTCGGTGTGCACCCGGAGATCGCGCGCCCCGTCGATCGCCTCGCCCGCCGGTGGCACCGGTGAGGTGTCCGGTAGATAGATCAGCTGCCTCTGGAAGGCCCACAGCAACGTGAGCAGCAAAATGGCGATCCCGGTGACCACCACGATGGCGCGCAACACGCCTGCCCCCTTCGCCATGCTCATTGCCATCGAGCTCCAGCTTTCCCGGCCCGGACGTCGCCTCAAAATCGGCGCCTGAGGAGCCCGGACGACGTCATGTTGGCCCGGTGCGGGCCAAGGCGAGCGGCGACACGCCAGAACGTCACCGCGGCGGGCTGCCCGACGACGTCCGCCGGCTATCGGGGCGTGGCCCCCTCCCGACGGGGCGAGAGACCCGAGTCGGCGCCCATCGCGAGGTGCTCGCTGACGGCCACGACCGACTGGTCGGCGACGGTCACCTCGTCACGATGCCCGGCAAACTGTGAACCACCGTTCGCGAGACCGGGGCTGCAGACCCCGTTCTGAGCGAGCACCGCTGTTCTGGCATACCGGGCGATGAGAAGATCGGACACCTCAAATCACTGGTGATCATCGATCGATGGCCGTTCCCGGTGCAGGAGTCCTTTCATGCCAGCATGCAGTGATGATCGACCAGTCGAGCCCCAAGCCCAGACAGGAGTGGAAGCCGACCACGGTCACCGCGCAAGAGGAAGCCCGACGTCGTTCCCGTCGGGGTCGGCCACGATGGCGTAGCGGGCGCCCCAGAAGGCATCGAAGGGCGGCTGGCGCGCCACATGGCCGGCGGCGACCAAGTCGGCGTATTCGCGGTCAACAAGGTACGCCTCATTGAAGGCGTACCTTCTTCAACCGGGCGTTCTCACCAACCGACGAGACACGGTCTCGGCCAGACGTTCCCGATATGACGAGGGTCACCGGGCCTTTGCCCCTGCAGTGCCACCCGTTGTCTCCGGAGCTCGCGGGGCCGCCCAGCCGAGTGAATCAGCTGGCGAACAACGGTTGGCCATAGGCCTCGGAGAACACGATGTCGGACACCGCGGCGCGGCGAAGGCGGGTGGGCAGGGGACGGGCGGGATAGCCCAGCGCCACCGTCGCCGCCGCCCTCGGTGAGCCCGGAATCGGGTATCTCGCGTTGCTCGCGGACGACGACGTGATGCCGCATTCTGAACCGCCCTGGGATCCATGGAGGCTCTGACTTGCCCTGAGTTTGGTGGAGTCGGGGAGCACGTTGGCGGATCCTCTACGTCAGTCGATCAACTCGTAGGTCACACCCCCGACCACGTGGCCATCCACCCAGTGCGCCACGGTCACGAGGTGATCCGACTCGACTCCGGGGGGCAGCGAGGCCGGATCGACTGGATAGTACGTTCCCTCCACTGGTGCTGGCAGCCGCGTCGCCCGGTCCCACGGCACCAGCTCGGCAGCCCTGAGGCGGACCGTGGCCAGGGCCGCCCGGTCAGGAATGACGGCGACAATCGCCGGTCCGCAGGCGCAGTGACTGGTGACGACGCCCGTCTTGGACGGCCGCGGCACGCGCTCGGCAGCGAACGTCCACTTCGGCCCACGCGGCACGATGTCAAGGCGACCTGCCTGCCACACCTCCGGATACCGCAGGAGCACATCGAGCACGTCCCCAGTGCCGGCGTGCACGTTGCCGAAGTTGCTCAACGCCAACTTGTTGTCGGTATTCGGGTCGCCGGGAGCGGTGACCTCGACCTTCACGCACCAGTGGGGGTGGTTAGTGCCGTCGTCGACCGGCGCCCAGTTCACGCTGAACCACTTCGTCTCTCCGGCGAGGAGCGTTCCGCCGGTGACCTGTTGCACCGTGTGGGCTGCGTCCTCGACGGGGATCCACCCTCCTGCAGTCAGGTAGGGGGTCGCCTTCTGGTACCAGAAGCGGATCGTGAGATTGCTCGCATCCGAGTTCCCCCGGTTCCGCAGCCTGACCTTGAGCTTGTTGTTCTGCCCGAAGAGGACTTCAGTGTCCCTGATGGCGTCGTCGTTCGTGTCCACCATGACGTCGGGAGACACCCATGTCCACGACCAGCCCCGAGGATCGATTTCATACTCCGAGCCGCTGGCCGTGTTCCACCGCGTGACCATGACGTCACTAGCGCTTGCAGTCTCCTCCACCTGGAGGGTGTAGGCGCCACCGTTGTCGCGGCTTCCCACGATCACGATGACGCGCTCGAGGCCGCTCATATTGATCGTCTTGGCATACGTCGTTGCGTCCGAACGGTGGATGTCGACCAGGGTGGAGCCCGGGCCGAGGCGCAGAATCTGGAGCAGCGGATCACTCATCCCGCCCGAGGCGGTGAACGCAACGCGCACCATGCGGGGGGCCGGGCTCCCCGGGATGAGCTCGTAATACCTGGCCGCCCAGGGATTATGACCCGTGACGTTCCGGGTCACGCTGGTTCCCTGGCCGATGGTCACCGTGTCGCCTGGCAGGAGTGCCGGACTCTTCGTGGCGAGTCGTCCCGCCGCGCCTGTCCCGTCGTAGCCGACCGGGTCCTCGTCCTCCATGTAGTCGAAGCGCTTGTCGGCTGTCGGGTTCGCCGCGCCATGGAGCCAGTTGCCGACCAGGTAGTTACCCCAGGTGGTCTCATGGCTGTTGAGTTCCCGGCGAGCCGCGTCGTAGTAGGCGAACTGATCCAGCGTTCCGTACCAGGGCAGTCGGGCCCGAGCGTCGCGCAACGCCGCCGTCGTGTAGCCGATCCCTGGATCGGTGGCCTGGGCGGTCGCCATCCGCTCGAGCATCACACGGTGGGCATCGACACCAATTCCCGGTTCATCGCCCGGCGCCACAAGCGTGCTGTGCTGTTCGGCGATGTATTTCCACAGGAGGGCGAATGCGTATCGGATCGGGTTCTGTACACCGCCCACATCCAGAAGCGAGTTCCCCGGCGCGCCGAAGATGTCGCCGGCCTGGACGACATACCGGTTCCTCGGATCGCTGATGGAGTCCTCGATCATCCGGGCGCCGCCCTCGAGAACGGCCCAAGAGCACGCTGCTGGCCCGGTCGCCAACGAAGGGCTGTAGCGGAACTGGATCTGGTGGAACATCTCGTGCGGGACGGTGCCGGCGTTCTGGTTATCGCTGTTTGTCGGGCCCACCTCTACGTGCGACCAGGATGAGCTCGTCTGCCCGACCACCCCGGCGGGTTGCTGCAGGATGCGGTATTCGAGACGCGCCGCGCCGTTGCGCGGGTCGCGGAAGCCATAGGGCGCTCCAAGGAAGCGGGACAGGGCGTACTCCGCTAAGAGTCCGACCTTCTGGACGTATGTCGGGGCGACCACGGTGTTGGCCGGGTCCATCCCGGTCAAGGTGGCCCGCAGTGTCCCGACGGTGGGTCCGCCGTTCGGGAGCGTGAACGGCGTGTCGCTCGTCGGGGTGGCGGGGTCGACGCGATGTTGGGGGTACGCAGAATCCGTCGTGTATTTCACGCGTATGTTGGCCGTGTAGAACCAGTTGATCGCGGCGCCGGACGGTAGATCGTCGCTGGTGTCGATATCGGCCGTTTCGATGCCCCGCTCTTCGAGCATGCTGACGATCGCCTGCCGCCGGCCGAGGCCGCAGTCGTCTTGGGGACCGCTGGGCTGGAAGAGCCAGGGGAGGGCCCGCCTGACGAGGTCTTCGCGCTCGAATTTGACCGTCATCCCCCGGTCATGGCGCAGCGCGGCCATCAGGTCGTCGATGCTCAGCCCGGCGGCCGCGGCAAGGTCGACGCGCCGTCCGGCGACGACCCCGAGCGTCGGCCCGCCGCTCTTACCCGACGGGTAATCGACGCAGAGATCGAGTCGGACGTCGGCTGCCGCGTCCACGATCACTGAATCAGGAGTGATCACCAGTGTGTGGCCATCGGGGTCCAGCACCTGCACGAAGATGTCCGGTGCCCGCTCCAGCTGAAGTACCGGGCCGCTGAACGCCGAACGGCTGAACCGGATCTCGTAGTGGCCCGCCTCGTCAGTCGAGTCCACGCCGAGGGGTTGCTCCCGGAAGAAGTCTCTGTCGAAAGCATGGACCTTCAAGCCGAAGATCGGTAGGTGATCGGCGGTGGACACAACCGAGCCCGCGACGCGAAAGACCGCATCGTCTTCCACCACGCCCTCCTCTCGGCGGCACCCAAAGGCGCGCGCTTCTACGCAGCCAGCACAACCCGGGCACTGTTCGCATAAAGCGACACAAGGCTAAGTCCGCGCAGGGCAGCGGTCTGTCAGGCTGGCGACACATGCTGCGTAAGGCGCTTCATCGGGAACGGTTCTGATGACATCTCGGTCAGCGAATCGGGGCACGCCATCGGGGCTCCTACTCTCCGGGAGGTTCAGGGGGCGCCGGCGAACTCGCCGGTTTCGGCGCCGAGTAGCGGGCGAAGATGTCGGTGCCTTCCAGCTCCGACGGCTTCCCGGTGAAGACACCGACGTGGACGCTACAGGAGTCCCCTGCAACCGACGGGCGACATCGTCAACCTTGCCGAGTGGATCGCCGGCAACAAACAAACGAGCCACGTATACGCGCATAGTTTTGAGCCCATCAGGAGCTGGCGACCAGGATCCTTGAAACGGCGGTCGAGGATCTGCTGGACGTTGCCTCCCGCGCATGGACTAAGACAGGGCGGAAGGTCAAGATCGAGCAGGCTGAGAAGGTCATCTCCCTGCTGCGGCACAAGGCAGCGGTGCACCCGGATCCGTTTGCTGTCAATCAGGTGATCTGGTGCGACGCGCTCCTTCGTGCCCTTCGCACTCGTGCCCTTCGCACGTAAGCGAAGCAGATTTGGCGCGGGCCGTCATCGCCGACGTAGAGAGCGGGGTCTTGAGTTGGACACGAACATCCCCCGACACGCCTGGAAGGTGCTTGCGGTCGTCGCACTAACGGCGACCATCCTCATGGTCCTCCTCACCGAGAACGACGAAGCCGCCAGCGACCGGTCCTTGTGAGTGGCCGCCATCTGGATCGGCGCTCACTTGGTATCGCCTCTTGGGCAGCATTGGCTTGCGAAGGAGGATGCTAAGAAATGGCAAGCCGAGCAGGAACGCGAGCGGAAGAGGCAACTTCTAAGCCAACTGAAGTGCCCCACCTGCCAGAGCCAGACGGTCGAGCGGGCTGGCATCACAGACCGTGCCATTTCGGGAGCGGTGGGTGGAATCGTCTTTTCCAACAGGGCGAGAACTCAGTTCCACTGCAGAACCTGCGACTACTACTGGGCAGCTGGTCAAGGTGTTCCACCGAGGGATGCTGGTCAAGATCCATCCCCGCCAGCCACCCGGAGGACGCTCCACCGACCCCGACGACCTCCCGGCCGAGAAGACCGTCTACGCCATGCGGGACCTCGACCGGCTCGTCGCCATGGCCGCCGCCCACGGCCCAGCCATCGGCGCCTACGCGACCGTCCTGCTCGACAACCCCTTGCCCTGGACCAAGATGCGCCAGGTCTACGCCCTGCTGGGTCTGGTCAAGAAGTGGGGCGCGGAGCGGGTTGATGCCGCCTGCACCCGGGCCGCGGAGGCGGAGGCGTTCAACGTCGGGCTGATCGGCCGGATACTCGAACGAGGAGCCGAGACCGCCCCGCCGGAGACGTTCCGGCAGCAGAGCCTGCTGCCCGGCCGGTTCGCCCGGCCGGCGTCCGACTTCGCCACCTCGAAGCGGAAGGAGGCCTCGGCATGACCGCTCCGCCGCCGGTCATCAGCAACGATCTCAAGGCCGTGCTCCGGGCGGTCAAGCTCGGCCGCTGCCTCGACACCCTGCCCGAGCGGCTCGCCCTGGCCCGGGCCCGGGAGATGAGCCACGCCGAGTTCCTCGAGCTGGTCCTCTCCGACGAGGTCACCCGCCGGGAGACCACCTCGGCGACCTTGCGGGCCAAGGCGGCCGGGCTCGACCCGTCCATGTGCCTGGAGAACCGGGACGACACCACCAAGGTCAACTTCGACCACGCCGTCTGGGAC
>Ga0299907_10001303_pt1 | contig 14115 bp, 7 predicted proteins | sample RVTome_16_FD_198680 | JGI IMG/M metagenome (GOLD analysis project Ga0299907, IMG submission 198680) | Soil microbial communities from uranium-contaminated site in the Upper Colorado River Basin, Wyoming, United States - RVT152D67 (version 2) ... | reverse complement strand
CTCGGCACCACGGTGCGGACGTCGCGGTCCTCGAGGTCGCCGACCTGCCGCTGCAGCGTGTGCTCGGCGACGAGGTGGCCACCGTCTTCGCCGACCTTCACCGCGAGCACGGCGTCGACCTGAGGCTGGGCACCGGCATTGCGGAGATCCGGGGGGACGGCGGTCGGGTATCGAGCGCGATCACGTCGACCGGGGACGAGTTGAAGGCCGACGCGGTGGTCGTGGGCGTCGGGATACGGCCGGCTGTCGAGCTCGCCGAGGCCGCGGGCCTGACCCTCGACGACGGCGTCGCGGTCGACGCCGGCTTGCGCACGTCGGCCCCCGATGTCTTCGCGGCCGGCGACGTCGCCGCCGTCGACCACCCACGGCTCGGCATGCGCGTACGGGTCGAGCACTGGGCGAACGCGCTGAACGGAGGGCCGGCGGCGGCCCGGTCGATGCTGGGCCAGGAGGTCTCGTACGACGACCTGCCCTATTTCTTCACCGACCAGTACGACCTGGGCATGGAGTACATCGGCCACGCACCGCCCGGCTCGTACGACCGCGTGGTCGTTCGAGGCGATCTCGCCGCGCGGGAGTTCCAGGCGTTCTGGCTCGGCGAGAGCCGGGCGCTCGCGGCCATGCACGTCAACCTGTGGGACGAGGGCATCGACCCGCTGAAGGCACTCGTCGCCTCCGGCCGCGCGCTCGACTCCGACCGGCTGGCGAATCCGGAGATCCCCCTCGACGACGTGTGACCGGGCTCGAACCTCGCGGGCCTCGATCTGCAGGGCACACCGAGGCGCACCACATGGCACGCCGGAGCGGCGTCGTCGCGTCTGATTTGCCCTGGTTCGTTGAGCACGTGCGTGTGCCATGCCTGGCCGGGCGCCGACCCTGTGGACGACCGTCGTCGCCGGCGGCCGCCAGCGGTCAGGCTTCGAGTCATGGATCCACGCCCGATGGTGTTCGGCCTCGAGGACGCGGCGAGGGCCGGCCTCAGCGCCGCGGCCGTGCGACACGGCGTGCGGACCGGCCGCTTCGTCCGGCTTCGTCGAGGTCTGTTCTGTGATGCACGGCTGTGGAGGCGCAGCGGCACATCGCCCACGGCAAGGCACGCGCTGGAGACCAGGGCCGCATGGCTCGCTCTCGGCCGACATGGTTGGGCCAGTCACTACACGGCCGCCCTCTTGCACGGCTTACCGGTTCCACACGGGCAGCCGTCCGCCGTGACCATCTCGCGCGCCAACCGCTCGGACGGTCGCCACCGACTTCCCGGCCTCGTCCTCCGCACCGCGACCGTCGATCCCGTCGACATCCAGACCGACTGGGGCATGTCCGTTCTGAGCCCGGCCCGTACGTCGTTGGACGTTGCGCGCGTCGACGGCTTCGCCCCGGCTCTGGTGCTGGCGGACGCCGCACTTGCCCGTGGCATGGCGACGGTTGCCGAACTCGATCGCATCGCCGTGTCGATGACGGGATGGAAGGGCGCAGTCGATGCTCGCCTCGTCGCCCATCATGCATCCGGGCGACGTGAGTCACCGACCGAGTCGTGGTCGTTCGCCGTGTTCGTCGACAGGGAACTGCCGCTCCCCGGCTGCAACGAGTGGGTCGTCGGGGAAGGTCGTGGAGGAGTGAGGTCGGACTTCGTATGGAGGCCGTACCGCATGGTCGGCGAGGCGGACGGCCGGGTGAAGTACACCGAGCCGCGCGGCGATCCCGAGGTCGTTCTCGCCGACGAGAAGGCTCGGCAGCTACGGATCGAAGAGCGCGGCTTCGTCGTCGTGCGGTGGACGGGTACGGAGATTCAGCGTGATCCGGACCGCGTGATCGACCGGATCGTTCGCCAGTCGGCCGTCGCGCACGCGATGTTCGGAGTGCCCCTGCTGGTGCCCGGACGGCCGTGACCCTGGCGGCGGTCGCGCCTCGCTGCCGGGCTCCTCGACGCGCCGCCAGGTCGTCATGGTCCACTCAGCGGTTCCTCATGGCGGACCAGAGCGGTGTCGGCGTGCCCGAATCGCCGCGATTGTGGAGCGGTTCACTGCGCCATGCGGAGGGCGATCGTCGGGCGGCCGTAGACTCCGCTGCGTGCCAGGACGGATCCGTGACGCGGACATCGCGGCGGTCCGTGAGCGGGCCCGGATCGAGCAGATCGTGGGCGAGTACGTGTCGTTGCGCAACGCCGGCGGCGGGTCGCTGAAGGGGCTGTGCCCGTTTCACGACGAGAAGTCACCGTCGTTCCACATCACGCCCGCCAGGGGCATGTTCTTCTGCTTCGGATGCCACGAGGGCGGCGATGTCATCTCGTTCGTGCAGAAGATCGACCAGCTGTCGTTCACCGAGGCGGTCGAACGCCTGGCGGACAAGGTCGGCCTGCACCTGCGGTACGAGGAGGCCAGGGCCGGTAGCGCCCCGCAGGCGCATCGCGAGCAACGCACCCGCTTGGTCGGGGCACACCGTGCGGCTGCGCTCTACTACGCCGGCCAGCTCGCCGAGTCGCCGGAGGCCGTGCCGGGCCGCCGGTTCCTCGACGAGCGCGGCTTCGACCGGGATGCAGCCGACCGGTTCGGCGTCGGATACGCCCCGCGCGGCGGCGATGTCCTCCGCAAGCACCTGCGCCAGCAGGGCTTCACCGACGAGGAGCTGGTCAGTTCCGGACTGGTGGCCCAGGGACGCGGTGCGCCGTACGACCGGTTCCGGGGCCGGCTGGTCTGGCCGATCCACGACCTGCTCGGCGACGTCGTCGGGTTCGGTGCCCGTCGCCTCTACGACGACGACCGGATCGAGGCCAAGTACCTGAACACTCCGGACACCGTGATCTACAAGAAGAGCCACGTCCTCTACGGCGTCGAGATGGCCAAGAAGGAGATCGCCCGCCGGTCGCAGGCCGTCGTCGTCGAGGGCTACACCGACGTCATGGCCTGCCACCTCGCCGGTGTCGGAACGGCGGTGGCCACATGTGGAACCTCCTTCGGTGAGGACCACGCGCGCATCCTGCGCCGGCTGCTCCGCGACCAGGACGAGTTCCGCGGCGAGATCATCTTCACCTTCGACGGCGATGCGGCTGGGCAGAAGGCGGCGATGCGCGCGTTCGAGGGCGACCAGCGGTTCGTGGGGCAGACCTTCGTCGCGATCGAACCCGGCGGTCTCGATCCGTGTGAGCTGCGTCAGCGCTCCGGCGACGTCGCGGTACGCGAGCTGGTGGCACGCCGGCAACCGTTGTTCCACTTCGCCATCCGCACGGTGCTGGGCGAGTTCGACCTCGACAGCGCGGAGGGTCGCACGCGTGCCCTCGACCGCACCGTCCCCGTGGTCGCGCGAATCCGCGATCATGCGCTGCGCGACGAGTACGCCCGCAAGCTGTCCGGATGGGTGGGCGCACCGGACGAGCTCGCGGTGGTCCGGCGCGTGCGCGCCCTGGCGGGAGCGCCGGACCGCGGCCGCGGACGGCCTCGGGGCCCGGCACAGCCGCCCGATCCGGGCCAGCAGACGCTCGGCGTCCCCGTGCACGGCGACGTCGATCCGCAGACGCTGGGCCTCGAACGTGACGTCCTCCGGGTCGCAGTCCAGAGACCGGCGCTCGCGGGACCGGGCTTCGACGACCTCGACCCGGAGGCGTTTCTCTCGCCTGCTCACCGGGCCCTGCGTGAAGCCATCGTCAAGGCGGGTGGGTGCGCCACGCAGGGCGGGGGCCAGGCCTGGGCCGACGCCCTTGTGGCGGCCGCGTCCGACGATGCGACCCGGAACCTCGTCGCCGAGCTGTCCGTCGAGCCGGCGCCGGCCGATGAGGCCTCGCTGCCGCGTTATGTCGAGTCGGTGGTCCTGAGGCTGCACGAGGTGTGGGTCTCGCGACGGCTCGTGACGCTCAAGGCGAGGCTCCAACGCACCGACCCGTCGGAGCAGACCGGCGCGTACAACCGGCTCTTCGGCGAGCTCATCGCGATGGAGACGCAGCGTCGTGATCTGCGGGAACGAGGTCTCGGGAACGGCGCCTGAGTGCCGCTCGAGGCAAGGCCTTTCGACAGTCGTCGGCGAAAGCATGGCAATATCTGCGTGTGCGACACACACTCACGGGCAGGCCCGAGACGCTGACACAGGCGAAAGTGCTCAGGACGCTGCGCGACGACGGACCGCTGTCGCGGGTCGAACTGGCCGACCGACTCGGCGTCTCCCGGACCACGATGGCCAGTGAGGTCGCCCGGTTGGCCGAACTGGGCCTGGCCGAGGCTGCTGGTCCGGCTGCCTCCCGGGGCGGACGACGCTCGACGCTGGTCGACCTGTCCTCCGAGGTGCGCTTCGTCGGCATCGCGATCGGAGCCACGGCCATGTCGGTGGCGGTCACTGACGGCCGGCTGACGGTGCTCGGGCAGCGGTATGTCGACATGGACGTCCGGCTCGGCCCGGAGCACGTGCTGGCCACGTCGTTGGAGCTGACTCGCAAGGTGCTGGCCGAGCAGGGCGTGGACCGCCCGGCCGGCGTGGGCATCGGTGTTCCCGGCCCGGTCGACTTCCACGGCGGCGCTCCCGTCTCGCCGCCGATCATGCCGGGCTGGGACGGGTATCCGGTGCGCGACGCCATGGCCCGAGAGCTCGGGTGTCCGGTACTGCTCGACAACGACGTCAACGTGATGGCACTGGGCGAGCAGCACTCGGGCGTCGCGAAGTCTGCCCGCGACTTCTTGTTCGTCAAGATCGGCACCGGCATCGGGTGCGGGATCGTCGTCGACGGGCAGCTCTACCGCGGCGTCGACGGATGCGCCGGCGACATCGGCCACATCCGGGTGGAGGAGTTCGGGCCGACGTGCGCGTGCGGCAACACCGGTTGCCTGGAGGCATTCTTCGGTGGAGCCGCGCTCGCACGCGACGCGTTGGCCGCGGCGCGCAGTCAACGCTCGCCTGCACTGGCGGCCATGCTCGCGGAGAAGGGCGAGTTGACCGCCGTCGACGTCGCCAGTGCCGTCGCACAGGGCGACCCGCACGCCGTACAGATGATCCGCGACGGAGGCCATCGGGTGGGCTGGGTGCTGGCGAGCCTGGTGTCGTTCTTCAACCCGGGCCTCATCGTCATCGGCGGCCGGGTGGCTCGGCTCGGGCATCCGCTGCTCGCCGAGATCCGAGGCGTCGTCTACCGGCGGTCGCTCCCACTGGCTACCGGCAACCTGCCCGTGGTGCTCAGTGAGATGGGTGACGACGCCGGCGTCGTCGGGGCCGCAGCGTTGATCAGCGACGCCGTGTTCGCCGCCCAGTAGGCAGCCCGCCCGGCGGGCTTCACCGGGCGGGCTGGCTCAGTCGGCAGGGGAGCGTCAGCCTCGCAGCGCCAACATGTTGTGGGCACTGATCGCGGCATGGCGCAGCGACTGTCCTGGATCGGCGCCACCGCCGGGCGCGTTGTCCTGCTCGTAGTTCGGGTTGTGGTAGCCCATGGCGCCCATGTTCTTGAAGAACGTCTCGAAGTCGATGTCGCTGCGCGAGTCGCCGAACGGGATGATGTCGTAGCCGTTCCCGACGCCGGGCGGCTGGGTTGTCCGGTCGCCGTCCTTGGCGTGGAAGAGGGCGTAGCGCATCGTCTGCCGGGCGACCTGGTCGAGCGGGTCGAAGATGTCCTCGACGCGATTGCCGTCCCAGTCGTAGCGCCAGCGCCACTGGTGCTGGGCGACGTGAGCCCAGAAGATGTCCAACTCGAGGAGACAGAGGTCCGGATCGGTGACGTCGATGTAGTGCTGCATGAGGCGCTTGCCGGACTCCCCGCGAACGACGGTCGGAGGGATCGGCGCACCGGTCACACGGTCCTCGGTGACGGTGACCATCGGCCCGTCCTGGAGGAAGTTGTACGCGGGCGAGTGGTTGTGCGGGTAGAGGTGGATCCCCCACTGCAGGCTGAGGACGTTCAGCGCCTCCCACTTCTCGCCGGCCACCGTCCACGGCTCGATGTTCCGGTTGTTGGCGCTCGTCGGGTCGTTGCCGGTACCCATGAACGGCATACCGAGGATGGAGGCGAACTCGAGCTCGGTCTGATAGCGCTCGTAGTCGTTGGTCGACATGGCGCCGCCCGGGCTGCTGGGGCCCGGCCACGTGTTCGGGATGAAGCCGTGGTTGCCGATCGCCTCGAGGTCGAACTCGTCGAGGAAGCCGCGCAGGGTCTGGCCGTAGGCGAGGTACGCCGCGCGCGATGCCGGGGTCGTCACGCCGCCCGGCGCCGGGTTGGGTGCGCCCCCACCGGGGTTGTTGGCGTTCTGGCCGTAGCCCGCGAACTCGATCTGTTTGTAGCCGAGGTTCGCCAGGTACTCGAGCAGCTCACGCCAGCCGCCCGGCAGTGGCACCAGCGGCCCCAGGTCCGTCGGGTCCTCCGGGAAGTTGGCCCCGCCCAGGAAGCCCATCGTCGGCGTCAAGCCCAAAGCCGCGCTGGCGGCGATGCCGATCCGGGTGGGGACGTCACGTTGGGTGAACGTGATCGTGCCCATCTTGCCGCGGGGGATGAGAACGCCGTTGCCCGGCTGCGCCACCTGTGCCGCGAACGCCGATGTCGGGCCGAGCGGCGCGGCCGCCGCTGCGGCTGCGCCGGCTACCACGCCGAGGAAGCGTCGCCGGTTCAGTGTGTTGGGTGCACTCATTGTCTGTCCTCTCTTGCCGATCGAGGAGCCGGCAGCCAGCTGGCCTTCGGCTGCGGACCCCTCGGTCGGCCCAGTGGTGTTGCGGGCTACGGACTCGCGATTCCCGGGCCACCGAACTCGACCCAGTTGAGGTTGAACAGGTTGTTGCCGGTCTGGCCACCGGGGATCGAGCGGAACACGAGGTAGACCTTGTGCAGGCCGCCCGGATCCGTGATCGGGACGCTCTGGCTCTGCCAGGTGGTGGTGTTGCCCGTCGACGTGAGCGTGGCCGTGGTGAGGATCGGCCCGTCGACGGCGTCCAGGCGGACCTCGACGCCGGCCATCGGATTTCCGGCCGGGACCTGTGTCGACGTGCTCGCCACGCGGAAGGTCAGCGAGTCGATGTCGAGCAGGTTGAACGGGCCGTTGAGCGCGATCCAGTCGCCGTTCGCCAGGCTCCCGCGGTGCTGGCCGCCACCGTCGGGGTCGTTGGTGGTCTGCACGTTCGTGCCCTGTTGTTCGAGGACGAACTCGACCTCCTGCCGCTTCTGGCGGACGTTGGCCTGTTCGACCGTGGTCAGCGCCGGAACTCCGCCCGCGCCACCGAGGTCGGTGTACGAGGCGCTGATCACACCCCACACGTTTCCGCCGTGCGAGACGTCGTCCGCGATCGTGGCCAGCACGCCCGAGCAACCGCTGACCGTGTCCTCCGCGTGCCCGTGCTCGTCGTGAGCGAGGACGAAGGTGACCTCGACCCGGTTGCAGTCGATGGCACCGTCCTCCGGGTCGGTGACGGTCACAGAGAACGGGATGGTCTCACCGAAGGCGAACAGTCCGCCCTCGACCGGCGTGTCGATGGTGACCGTCGGCGCCGTGTTGCCCACGGTGATGGTGGTGTTGGCCCCGGCGCTCTTGCCGCTCGAGTCGTACACGGTCAGCCGGGCCGTGTACTGGCCCGGCGTCGTGTACGTGAACAGCGGGTTCGGGTCGACCGAGTCGACCGTGCCGTTCCCGTCGAAGTCCCACTCGAACCGGATCGAGTCACCCGGGTCAGGATCCCTCGATCCCTCGCTGGAGAACTCGACGGTCAACGGGGCCTGCCCGTTCGTCGGCGTGGCCGACAGGACGGCGATCGGGGCGCGCTGGCCCTTGACGTAGTCCCACCGGTACATGCCGGCGTCGTTGTTGATGTTGAAGAAGCCATCTCCGTAGGTGAGCAGGTAGAAGTGGCCGTCCTCGTCGAACTGCATGTCCATCGGGTTGTCGCAGTCGAACCCGGCCCGAGCGGACGCCGGCGATCCGACGCCACCGCATGTCAGCAGATCGTTGATCTTGAAGACGCGGTTCTGCGAGTCCAGCCGGATCTCCCGCAGCATGTCCCGCGTGAACTCGCCGAAGAAGATCGACCCGTCGTAGTAGGGCGGGAACTTCGTCGGGTCCGGGTTGTCCGCGTCGTAGTGGTACATCGTGGCACCGTGCGGGCCGACGCCGCCGGTCGCGAGCTCCGGGAACAGGCGCGGGCAGTTCGTGGTGCCCGATCCGTTGTAGTACTCGAAGCACGGCGTACCGAGGGGGTTGACCGCCCGGTTCTCGGGTGTGAACGAGTACCAGACCTCGGGGTCGGTGAGCGGTGGGCTGTACTCGAGCCCGGGCTCGACCGTCGGGCCACCCTCGAGATTCCACCGCGATGTGTTCTGCGGACCCTGTTGAGGGTTGTCGCATTCGTGCACCTGTGCTGGGTCGTCGAGCGGCTGGGAGGTGACGAAGTTCCACCGGTAGTAGGGCAGGTCGGTCTTGTAGCAGAGCGGCCAGCCGTAGTTCGACGGCTCCCGAACGACCATGACCCGTCCTGTACCCGCCGGGCCACGGAAGTTCTGCGGGGTCTGCGAGTCCGGCGAGTAGTCGGTGATGTACGCGACGTCGTTCTCGTCGACCTGGATCCGGAAGGGGTTCCTGAAGCCCATCGCGTAGATCTCCGGCCGCGTCTTCTCCTGCCCGACCGAGAAGAGGTTCCCGGCCGGCACGGTGTATGCGCCGCCCAGCGTGTTGGCCTCCGCCAGGCCGATGTCGCCGTCCTCCACAATGATCCGCAGGATCTTGCCCCGCAGGTCGTTGGTGTTCAGCGACGAACGCCGGGCGTCGACGTGCGGCGCGTTGAACAGCCCGGTCGCCGTGAGCTGGTCGTTGAAGGGCCCGAAGCCACCGGAGCCGCCGCCACCGGCAGGCGTGTCGTCGCCGGTCACGAGCCACAGGTTGTCGTCTGTGTCGAAGTCGATGTCACCCGCGACGTGGCAGCAGGCCCCCCTGTTGACGGGAACCCTCAAGATCTCCTGCTCGGAAGCGAGGTCGAGGTGCGCCGCAGCCGATTCCGTGGCCTCGACGAACTTGAACCGCGAGAGCTGGAAGTAGCCCACGTAGGGGTCCCAGACCGTCGGGTCCGCGCCGGTGTTCGGTGCCGCCGCCGCGGGAGTCGTCTGGGTCACGATCTCGCCGGTCGACAGCGTGACGTCCTCGACCGTCGGCGGTGCGTAGTAGAGGTACACCCACTTGTTGGTCGCGAAGTCGTTGTCGACGGCCGGCCCGTACATCCCGTCTTCGCTGTGGGTGTACACCGGGATCTGCGCCAGGACCGTCGTCTGGTTGAGCTCGGAGTCGTGAAGTCGTACGCCGCCACGCCGGTCGGTCTGGATGACCCGGTCGTCGGGGAGCACGTCGAAACCGATCGGCTCACTCAGGTTCGGCGGCGCAGAGACCTTCGTCTGCTGGTAGTTCGCGAGCACCGTCGCGCCGCAGTCGCTGTAGACGGGGTCCGACTGTCCGGCCGCCCAGACGATCGCCCCGCCGAGGTGTGTACGGAGGTCGGTCTCGTCGTAGCTCGCGGCCGTGTTCCCCAGGGCGGTGTAGAACGAGCGGCCGCCCTGCCAGTCCTTGCACCAAGCCACCGGGTGGTCGAAGCCCATCGTGCCGCCCGTGATGCCGGTGAGGCTGCCGCCCCACGGCTGGACCTCGAAGGACCCGAGGTCGTCGACGCGTTCGACGACCGTGGCGAGGACGTGACTGTCGCCGCGGACGTTCGTCTCGAAGTTGTACCAGGCGTCCGTTCGGGTCCAGTACTCCGGCAGGTCCTTCGATGCGTCGTGGACGCGGTCGGCGACCTTGATCGTCCCTGCCTGGACCTCCGTCTTGCTCGAGGCTCGAGTGCCGAGGATCTCGGTGAGGAAGTCCCACTCGGGGCCGGTCTCGATCGCCGAGCCGATCCCGACGAAGCCGCCGCCGTGGCGGAAATAGCGCTCGAACGCTTCCTTCTGCGCAGTGTCGAGCGGGTCGCCGGCCGTGTTGAGGAACACGACGGCGCGGAAGCGGCTGAGCTGGTGGTCGACGAAGCGCGTCGGATCATCGGTCGCCTCGACGGCGAAGTTGTGATCCCTGCCGAGCTGTTGGATGGCCTTGAAACCGGCCTGGGTCGTGGCGGACCTCTCCTCACCGCCCCAGAAGACCAGGACCCGGTAGTCGGTCGGCGCCGCCGAGGCGACGCCGACCGGGACCAGCGGGACCGCGAGTGCGAGTGCGCTGGCGAGCAGGAGGAGTCGGCGAGGGGCCTGACGCATGGTGTCCTCCAAGGCGTTGTGCCTGTCGCGCGGCTACCGAAACTCCGGCGCAACTCGGAACATGCTGGTGGTGAGCGTAGAAGGCTTTAGCCGCGTGAGCTAGAGATTTCCACGATATTTCTCAAACTTTGCACGATAGGTGTGGAAAGATTTGGGCGATACGTGGGTCTTGTCAGCATCCGGCGAGGACCGGGAGGATCGCGCCATGCCTGCCGTTGCCGGAGTGGACTCCTCGACCCAGGCGTGCAAGGTCGTCGTCTGCGATGCCGACACCGGCGAGGTGCTCCGGGAAGGCCGGGAGTCGCATCCCGACGGCACCGAGGTGGACCCTCGGCACTGGTGGTCTGCACTCCAGCAGGCAACCGACGACCTGCTCGACGGTGTGGCTGCGATCTCCGTCGCCGCGCAGCAGCACGGCATGGTTGCCCTTGACGAGGCCGGCGCCGTGGTTCGGCCGGCGCTGCTGTGGAACGACACCAGATCGGCCGGTGCGGCCCGCGAGCTGATCGACGAGCTCGGCGGACCGAAGGCATGGGCCGATGCCGTCGGCTTGGTGCCGGTGGCGAGCTTCACGGTGACGAAGCTGCGCTGGGTGGCCACGCACGAGCCCGAGGTCGCGGCCCGGGTGGCCCGCGTGTTGCTGCCGCACGACTGGCTGACCTGGCGGTTGGCGGGTGCAGGCGGCGAACCCACCACTGACCGTGGTGACGCCTCCGGTACGGGTTACTGGTCGGCGGCGGAGGGTCGGTACCGCACCGACCTGCTGGAACGGGCCTTCGGAGGTGCCGTCGAGGTGCCTCGGGTCGCCGGACCGGCAGAGCCGGTCGGTGCCGTCGCCGACGTCACGGTCGGCGCCACGGGTGCGATCGTCGCCGCCGGGACCGGCGACAACATGGCTGCTGCCCTCGGACTGGGGGTGGAGTCCGGTGACGTGGTGGTGTCGCTGGGAACGAGCGGAACCGTGTTCGCGGTCGCAGAGGTACCCTCCGCCGATGCGACCGGTCTCGTCGCCGGGTTCGCCGACGCCACCGGACGGTTCCTGCCGCTGGTGTGCACGCTCAACGCCGGCCGGGTGCTCTCGTCGACGGCAGCGATGCTCGGGACCGACCTCACCGGCCTGGACCGGCTGGCCCTGCAGGCGGCGCCGGGTGCCGGTGGGCTGGTCCTGCTGCCGTACCTGGACGGGGAACGAACGCCTGATCTGCCAGACGCCAACGGGTCGCTGATGGGCATGACGCGGGACGCGATGACCCCAAGCAACCTGGCCCGGGCGTCGGTCGAGGGCATGCTGTGTGGTCTTGCCGACGGCGTCGACGCCCTGGTTGAGCAGGGGGTTCCGGTCCGGCGCGTGCTCCTGATCGGTGGCGCCGCGCAGTCCGCCGCCGTTCGGATGGTGGCGCCGATGGTGCTGGGCGTCCCGGTCGTCGTCCCGAACCCCGGGGAGTACGTGGCGCACGGGGCCGCGCGCCAGGCAGCCTGGGCACTCAGCGGTGAACCGACGCCGCCGCCATGGCCGACGCCGGCAGCGACAGCCGGCGCAGATACGACAGACCCCACGGCAGCCGATGTCTCGCAGGGGCGCGACGTGCGCGCTGCGTACGCGCAGTGGCGAGACTTTGTCCATGGATCGCGTGAAGTCCGGCGATAACAGGTCAAGGATCCATTCGGAATGAACATCACGATCTGGTCACGGGCATAGCCCGACGACCCCTGGTCAACGGCTGGTCGACCCGCCGGTCAGGTGATCCTCCCGATCCTTGCTTCTGAGGCAAAGCCGCAGGTGGCTGCCCAATTGAGCACAGAGGCCCCACCTGTCCTCCAGGCGCGGGCCACCTCATGGCGTCCGGTTCCCGCACCCTGTCCTTCGAGTCCTCATCTCAAGAAATCCGGGCGTGACTCTTGACCGCCGCTCGCCGTCTTCTTAGTTTGTTGGTCCAACCGACGAACAGGGGTGACCAGCGTCACGCCGTGTCGGTGATGGAGGAGCACAAGTCGGGCCGGAAGGGAGCCGTCCATTGAGCGACGTGCAGGCTTCCGACCGCAGTGCCGCCCCGGCCGACCAGGTGTCCCTGCGCCGCCACAATCTGGCCGTCGTGCTGCGGAGCCTGCGTGACGCCGGGCCGCGGTCACGGGCTCGGATCGCCACCGCCACGGGCCTGAGCAAGGCCACCGTGTCCAGCCTGGTGGCAGAACTCGCGGACTTGGAGTTGGTCCGCGCCGGCGAGGTCGAGCGCGTCGGCGGCATCGGCCGTCCGGGACAGGCGGTCGAACTCCACGGCCGGGTATGCGGTCTCGGAGCCGAGGTCAACGTGGACCATCTGGCTGTCCTCGTCCTCGACATGCGCGGTGACCAGGTTCTCTACAGCCGGATTCCCTTCGACGTGCCCACTACTGGGGTGCAGCGGACGCTGGACGAACTTGCAGGCTCCATCGAGGCGGCGATCGTGGAGGCGAGGGACCAGGGTCACGACGTTGCCGGTATCACGGTCGCCGTTCCCGGGCTGGTGGAGACCGTTCCCGGTGTGCTCCGTTACGGCCCGAGCATCGGCTGGCGCGAGGTTCGGGTCGCCGATGAGCTCGCCACCAGGTTGGCCCGCACGGAGATCTCGGAGTCCACGCGCACTCGCGCCGCGGGCCGCGGCCCGTCAACGGGCGGCGTCACGATCCGCGTCGACAACAACGCCAACCTGTGTGCGCTCGCCGAGTACGTGATGGGCGCTTCGGCTGGTACGTCCGATCTCGTGTGCCTCACCGGTGAGATCGGGGTCGGTGCCGGTGTGATCTCCGATGGCCGGCTGCTGCGCGGGGCGGACGGGTACGGCGGCGAGGTCGGGCACATGCCGATCGCCGAACCGCTTCACCTGTGCGCGTGCGGCCGGCGAGGTTGCTGGGAGACCGCCGTCGGCTTCGCGGCTCTCCTGCGCGACGTGGCCGATCAGGGCGACCCGGTGACCGACCCGTCGGTCGACCTCGACGTACGACTGGCAGAGATCCGCAGACGCGCCGAACTGGGTGACGGTCGAACGCTGCGTGGACTCGAGGCGATCGCGACCGGCCTCGGGCTCGGAGCGGCGATCCTGGTGAACATCTTCAACCCGCGGGTGCTCGTGCTGGGCGGGTACTTCGCCGTGCTTGGCGACTTTCTCCTCGACGCGATGGAGAGCGAGCTCGACAAGCGGGTGGTCGCGCCCGGGCACGGCGGGTGCTCGGTCGAGCTGTCGACGCTGGGTTTCACGGCGGCCGTTCGCGGTGGAGCCCATGTCGCCGTCGAGGCAGTCCTGGCCGACCCGACATCGGTCGTCCGTGCCGCGGTTCCCGTCGACGTGCGTGGAGGGACCCCATGACAACGCCCCTGCTCCAGATGCACGGCATCGTGAAGGAGTTTCCCGGCGTCCGCGCCCTCGACGGCGTCGACCTCGAGGTCGCTCCCGCCGAGGTGCACTGCCTGCTCGGGCAGAACGGCGCCGGCAAGTCCACCCTGATCAAGGTGCTCTCCGGAGCCCATCAGCCGGACCAGGGGACGGTGATGTGGCAGGGGGAGGAGGTCCGCCTCGCCAACCCGATCGCCGCCATGCGGCGGGGAATCGCGACCATTTACCAGGAACTCGACCTGGTCGACGGCCTGACCGTCGCCGAGAACGTCTACCTCGGCCACGAGCTGAGCACCGCCGGATTCTCCCAGCGCGCCGATGCGCAGCGGGCCACGGCAGACCTGTTGGCCCGGCTCGGCCACCCGGAGATATCGCCGCGCCGGGAGGTGGGCCAGCTCTCGGCCGCCGGCAAACAGATCGTCAGCATGGCTCGGGCACTGTCCCATGACGTGAAGCTCATCGTGATGGACGAACCGTCGGCGGTGCTCGACCAGAACGAGGTCCACCGGCTGTTCGGCGTCATCCGTGACCTCACCGAGCATGACGTCGCCGTCATCTACATCTCGC